>Ga0208901_1000213_pt1 | contig 37740 bp, 38 predicted proteins | sample AntAceMetag02UKF_FD_184764 | JGI IMG/M metagenome (GOLD analysis project Ga0208901, IMG submission 184764) | Saline lake microbial communities from Ace Lake, Antarctica - Antarctic Ace Lake Metagenome 02UKF (SPAdes) (version 2) | ecosystem: Environmental > Aquatic > Non-marine Saline and...
TCTTTCATCTTTTTTTCGTAGCCTTCCCGGCCTTGTCATTGTCGAACGCACAAAGGATGGTCTTGCCCGGCGCCCATTCCACAAGGTATTCCATTTGATCTTTTGAGATCTGGCCACAAATGGCCACAACGTTTGGATGTTCCCCTCGGTCGGCAATGGAAAGAAGATCGTTTTCGCCTTCCACCAAAATGATTTCATCGCCTTTAAACGCCTGCATGTTATAGAAGAAGCAATCTGGCTCTTTGAATTCATTGGGAATTTGGTAGTTCCGTTTCTTGCGCGGGTCCTTTATGGTGAAATGCCCAATCTCACCGGCGATCGTCGAATGAGGATAGATAAAAAGCCCTGCCCCAAAGTAATCTTTCTCCAGGCCGTCTCGGATCTTCACCAGACCGCTTGCCAGGCGCTCTTCTTTGGTAAAACCCCGGTTAATCAAATTTTCATTCAGTTTTCCATCTGTCAATCCGATCTTTTTCTCCTTCAGAATGTCCAGGGAGTGTCCTCGCGTTCTGGTTTGATGCCTAATTTTAGGCTCACTGGAAAGAAGACGCTGATGGTAGTGATCGACGGCGATTTCTTTAATGGACGTTTGGGCGGGGTTCTGCTCTGTTTCTTGTGGGGTTCCTCCATTGCTATTCCCGGGGGTATGCGTCAATTTGTAACCACATGTCTCGGCGAGGTCCACCAGGGCTTCTCGTTTGGAACAGTTGCCTATCTCGGCCACGAAGGTGAAAATGTCGCCTCCACTGGGGCATTGGTGACATTTATAAAGCCCATTCTTGGGAGTTATCCGGAAACATTCGTGCCCTTTACAAAAAGGACATTCTTCCAGGTCAATGCTTTCCCCAACCTTTTTGGTAGTGAGTCCGGTCCTTCTGGTTATCTCTGAAACAATATCGATCCTGGCCTTTACAGCTTGAAAATCATCGTTCTTCGTCTGCATGGTTTACCGTCCTTTTTCGCCGCGATCGTTCGCCGATTCTGGTTCACTGCTATGAGTTGAAATCCCGAAGTACTTGGTTCACCACCCGGTCAACTTCATTTTCCTGGCATGTGAATTTCTCAAGATATTTATCGATGTCGGAATATTGGATCAGAATGGTTCCCGTCCCCAACCTGGAGTGGGTGAGCCCATTCTTCAACCAATTGTAGATTGTCCTCGGGCTCATTCCGGCATATTCTGCAGCACCTTTGATTTTAGTCCAGCCTTCCATGTGTTCTTCACCTCCGGTCCCTTAACAAGAGCAAAAAAAAGCCAGGGTAAAGGGAGTGCGTCCCTTTTCCTGGCTGGCTTGCTGAAGCTCGCTGGCTTGTGGCTGGCTTGCCGTTGGTATAGTTTATATTGTGTATGGCCTTATGTTCTTTGTCATTCTCAGATAGCGGCCTTTGAACCGATGGACGTTGCCGTTTTCATCTTGATAACCAAGTGGGTAATCTGCGGGCTTTTTCGGAAGAACGATCATGTTGTCTTTAACGTATGGGGTTTGTTTGCCGTCACTTCCACGATTTTGTTTCCGTTCCATTTGCAGCCTCCTTGAAAATCCTTGACAGCCCCGGGCCGATCGCATACAAAATAAATAAGCTCGTTGCCGTCCGCTGGTTTGTGGGTTTAAAGATTTCTGGCCGCTTGCCTCCGCCGAAGGTGAGCGGCCTTTCTTATTTTTGAGCCAAATGAGTTCCATCGGTCTGTATTCCCGGATCTTGAACGGCTTCCTTTTGAAACATAATGCGGTTGTCAATACAATTCGGTTTCATTCGTATCTGGCCTTCCAGAAATCGTTCAAAGAAAACTTCACTCCATTCATCACAGCATCCATAGGGGCCTTCTTCTTTTATGTCGTGAAGTTCAAGAATTGCTTCCCTAATCAATTCGACATCCCTTTTAAAACGTAAGAAAAAAGCGGAATACTCTTTGCTTTCCGATGGGAAACAAAAAAATATACTTATATCTTCCTTTATTCGTTCAACGAGGGATGCTGTTTTCTCAAAACCATGCTCTTGAGCAAAACTGACAAGAAAGCCGGCGGAATCGATATCCGGTTGTGAATAAAACTCTTTCCCACTGTAATAATAAGCGGGTGGTAAGATCACTGAATCCTGAATTAATTTAATGGAAATTTCTTTTCTAATACCCGACTGGCTCTTGGCTTCGGGGCTTAGGACACACCCAGTCTCAAATGAAATGTACATGACGCTTTCAACAAATTTGTCAATTGGCTCGGCTTGTGTGAACCATAGAGGGTCAAATTCATCTTCACGGATAATTTTAAGGATGTTGCCATTTCGATTGGTATACCTTGTTTGACAGCGATCAAAGTCGATGAGGAAGATGTCTGTTATGCTGTTTACAACCAAAACCTTCATTCCGTTTTTATATTGGTCAAGGATTTGAAGATTATCCTTTAAATATTTTCGACTGTGACAATCAAGAAACATCGAAAGGCAGAACTCAGGCTTATCGATAAGGATGGAATTCGGAAAGTCTTCTTTCACTCTGTGGATAATTCGTTTGATATCTGTTGTTGACTGGCGACATTCATCTTGAAGAAATACCAGATCATGGGCCGCCACAAACTGTGAGATATCATAAAAGCTTTTCCCACCTTGCCCTTTATACAGAACAGGGGGTGAAATAACGCCTTCGTCTTGCCAATAGGTAAGTTTGCGCGGAGTTATTCCCACAAGCTTAGCGAGCTCCTTTTTTGACTTTAATCCTTCGGGCTCACTATCAGAAGAATATCTTTCTTTTTCCGGTACCATATGACCTCTTATTTTGTTTGTTACAAATTAAGATTTTTAATTTGTAATAAACAATTGCCTGGATTGTGTCAAGAAAAAAATATTCCCGATCGGTTAAATAAAATCGATTATTCGCCTTCTTGAGCTGCTTTGACCGCACGTTCTCTAATTACTTGCTCCACCGTTTTGGCCCGGATACGCTCTTTTATGCTGTTCTGGAGGTCCAGGAGTGAAATAAGAAGTTCCTGAGCTCGGGGATATTCGCCATTTCCGAACACGTCGAGCACAATCTTCATATCTTGAATTCCTTCTATTGTTTTATCGAGCGCCACTTCAGGAGTCTTCCAGGCCCCCTGCATTGTCATGGCATAGGTGCTCCCGGTCTTTTCGATCAACCATTCCGGAGTTCTTACACTTTTGGAACTGAATTCATTGAGCTTTCTTTTTTGTCGGGCAAGATGGAGCTCCACAATATCCCGAAGCCCTTTTCTGTATAGCCAAGCATCGTCGCAGATATCTTCAGCAAATTTATTCAGGCTCGATGATTCCAATAACATTCCAAAAGCTTTTAACGTCCAATTATCATCTTCCATTTCTTCGCAAAACAAACAGACGTCCTTCGGCTTAAATGTTTCCAGTTTGATTTCTTGTTGTTCTGAATTCATCAATTCTACTCCTTTCAATTTGGCATATGCGTTTAAGGATACAATTTTTCCACTCAGGTGAACTGGACCCGGCGCCAAAGGTCTCCTCATTTTTAAGGAGACATCTTTTTCATGCGTGCGATGTCCATTTTCCTTATCCGAGTGGAGAAAAACCAATTTCTTATTCATGTCCATAATTTGGCCCCTCCATGAAAAAAAGTGACGCCCTGAGAGCCACGTGGTTGACTGTTTTCCCCTGCATGAATGTTCTGGTATGGGCCTTATGCCCGGTGTTTTGCTGTTTGCTCCAGGTTTCCTCAAACCAAGTGTAAATCTCCTGATCACCGGGCACATTTTCAAAGAAGAGATAATTGCTTTTGCTGGCTCCGGGGGTCGGTTTCAACGATCACCTTAACTGCCTCCTGGAGTACTGGAACCGAATCAAGCGCCTTCAGGTCTCCCTCTTTCCGGATAATCCTTTCTGCTTCCGCCCTGGCTGCAGCATGAAACTTTCTATTTTCTTCCATGAAAAGTCTCTGTTCTTTCATCTTGGCCAGGCGTTCTCGGACTGCAGGGCCGGTTCCTATTTTCCCTTGCCGATAATCCTTAAGGAGCCTGGCCACCCATTTCCGGAATTCTTTCGCCCTGGGTGACTGGCTGAAAAAGGTGATGAGGTAGACGCCTTCTTCAGAGAAGATCCGGACGTCCTGAGGCCCTCCGGGTGTTTCTACCGGCCAGAGCATGGAGAATTCTTCGAGCTCGTCTTTGTGGCGCTGGTAGACAAGGTGAACCGCCTTCTTGGGGTCGCTAAGTTCCAAAGCTCTACCCACTTCTTCTCCAGACAGCCAAAAGGTTCTGTCTGTGCCATCAACTTGAATAATACGGATTCCAACATCCTCAAAGTTTCTTTCCGCCAAGACCTTAATCCTCATAATAGACCTCCCTTAGTTTTTGGTTGACCTAAAGGGTTACCGCAACCTGATGGAACCCTTTTTCGGTTTAAAGGAAATATTTCCATAATGCGGAAATATTGTCAAGGGATAATTTCACTTAGAAGCAAGAAATTGCTTTATATGTGAAAAATTACTTGATTTGTTTGGTTAAAAATTCTATTTAGAGAAAACAGCAAGGGGGGGTGATGAGATGCTCATAGTGAACCTAAAAGAACTAATGGTGAAAAAAGGGGCGTTTATTGGGAAAAGGATCGCCTATAGAGACATTAAGGATGCAACTGGTATAGGCATTTCAACTCTTTCCCGGATTGCGAATAATCCGAATCACAACATAAGCAAAGTCCACATCGAAAAACTTTGTAAATACTTCAGTGTCAATCCAGACGAACTCATGACCATCATTCCCGATCCACCTGAAAAATGACCTGATAGCCTCCTAGGTCGCATCCCTGAAGAAGGCTTATCATAACATACTCCATCCAGCCAAAAGCCAGAGGAGTCATATCATGGGATTTCTTGATTTCTTCAAACGGAAAAGCAAGCCCACAAAGCCGACCAATAATCGCCAATCCCACCCGGATACTATTTCGATCCTAAGAAAACAGATTGAAGGTATTGGGCATCCTGAATTTCCTTTCAATCATAAGACCTACTCGCCAAGCTCTCGAGTGCCATGCATGGATTTCACTCCATTTATTATCGAAAGGCTTCGAGAGCAGGACCAAGAGTCAATCAAAACTTTGATGCGAGAGGTAATCGCGGGCAACCCTGGTTTAGGCGTCGGTTCTGCATGGATAGACAAGGAAGTAGAAAGCGTGATGAGGGCTCCGCTTGAAAATCATGTATCCTATGAAGAGGAAATCGCTTTATTTGAGCTGAAAGCAATGTGGATTATCTGCTCCAAGAGTGGAGGCAAAAGGAAGTTTTGGATATCTGAAAAAGATAAATACCCGCTGCTCTTTTCAAGGGCCCTATGTTCCTATCGTTTTGAGATTCAGCCCCTTGCCAAAGAACTTATAGCGCTGGCTAATGGGGCCGTTGAAAAATGGTCTGAGGATGAGGAATATGACTATTGGAAGGAGTATCCGAAATTTGACGAAATGACTCTCGAAATACCTGATTTGCCCGAAAGCAATAGTCGCCAAAAGATTTTGTCTTTGTCTCTTGGAGCACGGTTACATCTTTTTCATGCCATTTCATATGGCGAACGTGGGAGAAGCCTTTCCAAGAATATAGATTACCCCACCAGGAGTTTCGGACTGTTCGTTCCTCAAACCATGCAAGAAATACTAGACAGTATGTTAATGATTCCCAGTAGTAAGGCGATTGATCTTGAGAGCGCCTTTTCAAAAAAGGAGCTGTTGGCGGTTTGTGAGGAAAATGAAGTGGACTTCAGGAAATCCTGGAACAAACGGAAACTGTTGGCCGCCATTGAAGACAAATGTCCGGATTTCATACAGGCTTCGCTCAAGGAATTTGTAATTGTGACGGTTAATCCGGAATATAAAGACGATCTGGATGAAATCTGTTCATATGCGGCGCGTCTGGAAAGTTTTTACAAGCTTCTCTGTTTTGTTTGATATGACCCAAAAACGGGGTGTAAAAAGGAATCTGCCAGACTTGAAAAGGGTATGAAGTAGAGATGGGTTGCCAGATGCGGTCCGGAAACTTCAAAGACAAAAATCCGAGTCCCCACCAGTCTTGAGCGCTAAAAAAATGGAAACTGATCTTTTCGTATTCGTTATTATAGAAGGCTTATTGGTCCTGCTATTTGGATGCACCGTAGCAGCTGATATTTTTTATCGTTTTAAGGATAAGTCGACTTCTATTACGGGAGAAGTAACACGTGGCGAGAAAAGTATGAATGCTCTGTACGTGAATTTCGGTATCGCAACCGTGGTTTTCACTCTTATTGTGCAGACATGCAAAAGTCTTGAAGGAAACCAGGTTTTATTTATTGTCGTGAATTATGGGCTCTTAACCTATTTGTTCTTTTTCAGTTCATGGTTCCGAAACCAGCTCTTTTTCCCGATGTTAAAATGGATTAGGAAAGACTGGAAAATGGCATGTGAAAAGGAAAGGTCAAACAATGTCTGAATTCTTGTTGTCTATCAAAATTGAGCCCCTGGAGGAAGGGGGATATCTTGCAACCAGCCATGATCTTCCCGAGCTCTTGGCCCAGGGGAGAACCGTTGCTGAAACACTGGAAATCGCCCAGGATGTGGCGCGTAAGATAGTGGAGTCATATCTCGATCACGGGGATCCACTTCCGGATGCACTGAAAGCCGGCATGCCCGCCGGCGTTGCGCTTGAAGCAAAAATCCCGGTATCGGTGGCGGCATGACGAAATTGCCGGGCATGAAACCGATCCAGGTGATCAGGAAACTCAAGAAGGGCGGGTTTGTCTTTGACCGCCAGGCGAAGGGGAGCCATGAGATATGGTACAACCCTGTTACCCGGAAAAGGGCGGTGGTTCCCAATCACCCCGGGAAGGACATTCCTCAAAGAACATTGAGATCCATAATCGCCCAATCCGGGATCCCTGTTGATGATTTCTTGAATCTGTAATCCTTCAGTTTTCGAAGCATTTTTTCGGTATCTGAAACCCCTAAGCAAAACGCTGAAAACGGTTGCGGATAGGTTGCAGATTAAGGCAAAATATTGACAATTTGAAAATTAAATATCTAATGATTTTAGGGTGTTAAATTTTTGGTTCATATCCCGCCTTCGGCACCATAACTATAAAAGGGCTGTAATCTTAATTGGTTGCAGCCCTTATTTTTTTTGGTTGAGGATAGGGATTCTTGGACATGACGAATTTCATATGATAAACTTATCGTGTTTCTGGTGAATAGATTTATAGATAAGTTAAATCTTTTTTTAAAGGAGGGTATTATGAGTGATAAATCTTCCAGTTCACCTGTTATTCGCGCAATGGTTCCATCGGATCTCAACCGAATAGTCGAAATAGACATCATGGTTCTGGGGAAACCAAGACCTGACTATTGGGAAATGAAACTTGGATTATTGGAAAAAGGTTCTCAGGTTTCCTCCCTTGTTGCTGAATTGGATGGAAAGGTGGTCGGTTTTATCATTGGAAACGAAAGCAGGTGGGAATATGGGATTCCGGAAAATATCGGATGGATTGATACCATTGGCATAGATCCTGATTACCAAAGAAGAGGCATTGCAAAAATCCTGTTCACGGAAATGACGAATAACCTGAAGAAGGCGGGCATAGATTCCGTCATTACATTTGTGAAACGACGAGATTGGGTTCTCCTGAAGTTTTTTGACAGTATGGGTTTCCAAAAGGGCGATATGGTAAATCTTGAGTTAGATATATAGATTTCTGTCCATGGTGGCTGCGGGGTTCTGTTGTTGGAAATTCGTCTGCTGCATGATTACATGGGTGAAATGAAAGCCATTACGTTTTTTTATGTGATGGCTTTTTTTTAAAAGGCAGCTTTTTTCTTGACACATAGTTACGATGCAGCTATATTGTGATCACATTTTGCCCGACATTGGAGATAACCTTTTCTTATCTCTAATGGTTTTTCTTGATTCACAATGAATGGCTTACCAGATCCTGAACGCATATTATAACTTGTGATAGAAAAATGATGGTAGTAATTTCAACCTTCACCCGATGGGTGAAGAGCGTTTTGAGTTAAATGCCTGCAGTCCATGATGAATGAAAACTATGCAACGGAATCAGGCAATATAGAAGGGGAAAAAAATGAGGTACGCAGAAACAGGGTTTAATTTAGAAATTGATCTATCCCGAGGAAGCGTTGAGAGGGTAGCAACTGACCCCAAAGAGACTGAGCTTTATCTGGGGGGTCTCGGGACGAACGCCAAGATATTATGGGACAGGGTTCCGCCAGAAATAGACCCTTTTTCTCCCGATAATATACTGATATTCGGCGCTGGCCTTTTATGCGGCACACCGGCCACGGGCTGTAATCGTACCATTGTTTCTACCATCTCTCCTCAGACGAAACTAATGGCTTTTTCAATGATGGGCGGCTTTTTCGCGCCGGAGTTGAAATACGCTGGTTATGACAAAATAGTCCTTAGCGGAAAATCCCCCAATCTGGTTTATCTGTGGATAAAGGATGACAAAGTAGAAATACGGGATGCCTCCCATCTGCAGGGTAAGGGATCTGTAGAGACCGCAGAACTTCTCAAGCAGGAATTAAAAGAACCGAAAGCCCAGGTGGCTGCCATCGGCCTGGCCGGTGAAAACAGGGTCTATTTTGCTTCCATTGAGCAGGGCAGGTCCAGTGCCAGCAGAGGCGGCATCGGGGCCGTCATGGGAGACAAAGGGGTGAAGGCGATTGTTGTTCGCGGCACAAAGGACATCAATGTTGCCCAACCGCTTGAATTCCTGGAGCTTTGCAATGAAGTTCTGGAATATATACAATTCCGGAATGAAAACCCCATTCCGGGGGTTATGCCTATTCTGGCCGGCCTTGGATCACCCCAGGAAATGAAAGTGCACGATGAGAAGTGGCACACCGAGAATTTCATGTGGGGAAATTCCCGTCTCCGCAGAAAGGGTTTCTGGACCGACGAAATCGCCAGTGAATGGATGGAGACCATGGAAGCCATGCGGACACGGTTAATCAGTTGCTTTAACTGTCCCATGACCTGCGGCGCCACCATTTCCCCACCAGGCCGTCCCACCTATATGATGAAGTGTTTTACAAAACTGACCTACACCCTGGGGGCCATGAGCGATCTTGAATTTGGTTTGGGTATCGCGCAAAGTGCAACGGAGTACGGGGTAGATGGATTCTCGGCGCCGCAGGTCATGGCCTTTGCCCTGGAACTTTATGAAGACGGCATCCTGACGGATAAGGATTTACCGGATATGCCGGAGGATAATGAAGGACGATTTTATTATCTGCTCGATAAGATTGTTCGACGGGAAGGGATCGGGGATGTGTTGGCCAATGGCACTTATTGGGCTGCCAAAGAGATTGGTAAGGGTGCTGAAGAATATGCCCACAACAACATCAAGAAACAGGAACAACTGCCGCTCAAACTCTCCATGCTGAACCCCATCTATTTCCTCATGTATTGCATCGGAGAGAAGATGAATATAACGCAGATCGAAGGGCAATTCCCCCAGGCGCCTTTTCCGAAACGAGAGCATAGAGAAAAATTTGTAGAGGATTGGTTTCAGGTTCCTGACGACAAATTCAAACAATATTTTCTGGACTGGGAACCGCGCGGCGATAACTCAATCCCTTACTATCCGACACCTGAGATGTGTTGTGATATTGTGGACTGGCAGGAGAGAATGCATTACATTGATGACGCTCTCGGCATGTGCGCAGGCCTCTCGTCATTCCCCCTGAAACCGCCCTATCATATCCACAATTACCCGAAATTTATCTCCGCAGGCGCAGGCATTGATATGGATGAGGAAAAACTGACCCGGGCTGCCAAAAGGTACCGGACCCTGGTCAGGGCCATCAACATCAGAAGAGGCATGAGAAGGAAAGACGACGCGCCGCCTGAAGATCATTGGAAGAAAAGATTTCCCGAACTCGAAAAGGAACTCCTGGATACCTATTACCAATACAAGGGATGGAATGACCAGAGCATTCCGACCAAAGAAACTTTACATGACCTGGGTTTGGATTACGTATCCGAAGACTTCGAAAAGAGAGGGATCTACAAAGATAATGGTGATACACCTTCCAAAGAAACCTCTGCGGACAAGGAGGTGTAGCCGTGGGCGAGAAGAAAAAGAAAGTTGTTAAAACCATAAAAATAAACGCGGACTTGTGCAATGGCTGCAGGGCTTGTGAAGTTATCTGCTCTGCTTTTCACGCCGCGCCGAAATACAGCAGCAATAACCCGGCAAGATCCCGTATTAAGGTGAATCGCCATCCACTGAAAGACATATATGTTCCTGTATACGCGGGCGAGTATACGGCTGCCGAATGTGCGGGCCGAGACAAATATGTGATTGACGGAAAGGAATACGAAGAGTGTGCTTTCTGCAGGGCTTCCTGCCCATCCCGGGATGACTTTAAGGAACCCGATTCCGGTCTTCCCTTGAAATGCGATATGTGCGAAGGCGAAGATGAACCTTTGTGCGTCAAGTGGTGTACGGTTGACGCCCTTACTTACGAAGAAAGGGAAGAGGACGTAGAAGAGGAAGAGAGTTCGGAAGAGATGGAGGTCGGACTGGAAGCATTGGCGAACCAATATGGCCTGGATAAAATAATGGAGACCGTTGCCCGGATGTCCGTTTCAAAGAAGGCCTAAAATATTATATAAGGCACAAAAGAGGTTGAAGAGAGACAGTGGAGACTGTAGCCGACTATAAAGAAATTGTAGATGTCATCAAAGAAAGCGGTGGTGACGCCTTCAAAAGATGCTTCCAATGTGGATTATGTGATACTGTTTGTCCGTGGAACAGGGTTAGAAACTTCAGCATGCGCAAGCTGGTTCGACAGGCGACGTTCGGTTTCACTGAGATAGAAAGTGAAGAGATGTGGCTTTGTACAACCTGTGGAAGATGCCCTCAGCAATGTCCCAGGGATGTGAAGCAGATAGAATCAGGGATCGCCTTGCGCAGGGTTGCCACGGAATATGGAGTCTTTCCTGCTTCCGTCAAACCCGTCCGCACCGCGGTCGGAAGCCTCATCGGCGAAGGGAACCCCCTTGGCGAAGATCGAAAAAAGAGGGGGGACTGGGCAAAAGGCCAATCTGTAAAAACCTTCAGTGACGAAATGGAAATCCTGTATTTCCCCGGTTGTTACCCCAGTTTTGACCCAAGAGCGAAAAAGATCGCCACTGCCACAGCGAAAATTCTCAACACTGCAGGGGTGGATTTCGGCATACTGGGCGCCAAAGAGAATTGCTGCGGAGAAAGCATCCGCAAGACCGGCGATGAAGAATTGTTCAAACGTCTGGCCAAGGAAAATATCAAAACATTTGTCGATAATGGCGTGAAAAAAATCCTTGTTTCCTCCCCCCATTGCTATCATACCTTCAAGAACGAATATCCTGAATTTATGGTGAATTTCGAAGTGGTTCATATCACCGAGTATTTATTTGATCTGATGAATGAAGGAAGGCTTGAGTTCACCAGGGAGTTTCCCAGAAAAATAACATACCATGATCCCTGTTATCTGGGCCGACATAACGGCATATTCGATGAACCCCGGGAGATTCTGAAGAAGATCCCTGGTCTGGAATTGACCGAGATGTCCGAATCGCGGATGGACAGTCTCTGCTGTGGAGGCGGAGGCGGCAGGGTTTGGATGGAAACGCAAAAAGGTGAAAGATTCGGCGACCTCAGAATGGCTCAAGCTGTTGAGGTGGGAGCTGAGTTGCTGGTGACTTCGTGCCCATACTGCATTACCATGTTTGAGGATAGCAGGGTAACCATGGGTATGGATGAAAAGATAGAGATTAGAGATATTACGGAGATCGTACAGGAAGTTCTTTAGGCATCGTATAAAAAACCTTAGAAATCTGATTGATAAGGACATAAAGAAGTGGAAAAAGAACAGATCGCACAGCTTTGTAAAAGTTTCACGAATAGTAATTTTGGTGACGTGATGGTTGTCGGGGGAGGGATAAGCGGTATTCAAGCCTCTCTTGATCTTGCCACCGCGGGTTTTAAGGTTTACCTCGTCGAGGAAGCGCCAAGCATTGGGGGGCATATGGCCCAGCTTGACAAGACCTTTCCCACCAATGATTGCTCCATGTGAATACTTTCACCGAAACTGGTCGAGGTCGGCCGGCATCCAAACATAGAAGTCCTGACGTATACCGAAGTTGACCGTGTAGAAGGGAAGGCAGGAGACTTTGAGGTAACACTTGTCAAAAAGCCCAGATACATTATAGAGGAGAAGTGTACGGGTTGCACGACCTGTGTCGAGTACTGTCCTGTGGAATACCCGGACCCATTCAATCAGGAAATATCCCAGAATAAAGCTGTCCATGTATACTTCTCCCAGGCAATTCCCCTTATTTCATATATTGATGAAAGCTGCATTTACCTTAAAGAGAAAAAATGTCGCATCTGCGAAGGCGTCTGTCAGAATGATGCCATAGATTTAGGTCAAACTGCGGAAAGGGTAGAAGTCAATGTGGGTGCGATTATTCTGTCTCCCGGTATAGAGCCATATGATCCCGGGGTGAAAGATGAATATCGCTACAAAGAGATGCAAAACGTAGTCACCAGTATGGATTATGAACGATTGTTATCGTCCACCGGGCCGCATGAGGGTGAGGTGCTGCGTACTTCCGACAATAAACATCCTAAAAACATAGCCTGGATTCAATGTGTCGGTTCCAGACGGGTTACCCCGGGCGATAACAGTTATTGTTCAGGCGTATGCTGTACCTATACCCAGAAGCAGGTGATTTTGACAAAAGATCATGACTTCGAAGCAAGGTGTACCATATTCCATAATGATATTCGTTCTTTCGGCAAGGATTTTGAACGGTACTACCAGAGAGCGGAACAGCTTCCCGGGGTTGAATTCATTAGGAGCTATGCCTCAGTCGTAAGAGAGGACCCGGAAAGCAAGAATGTCTTTTTGCGATATGCGACCGCAAACGAAGGCGTAAAAGAAGAAGAATTTGATATGGTGGTATTGTCCGTTGGATTGAATCCTCCCAAAGGTAACGGGGCGCTGGCGGATAAATTCGGAATCGAACTCAATTCGCACGGATTCTGCAAGGCAACCGATACCAACCCCATAGCGACCACCAGGCCCGGAGTCTTTGTGAGCGGTGCCTTTCAGGGGCCCACGGATATCCCCGAGTCGGTCTTTACCGCAAGCGGCGCCGGCGCTCAGGTGGGTGAACTCCTCGATTACAGAAGGGACAAGCTGGCTGTAGAGAGGGTATATCCCCCGGAAAGAGATGCTTCCCAGGAGGATCCAAGAATAGGTGTTTTTGTGTGTCATTGCGGGGCGAATATCTCAAGTGTGGTGGATGTTCCTTCCACAGTCGATTATGCCGCAACCCTACCCAATGTTGTCTATGCACAAGAGCAGCTTTTTTCGTGCGCCACCAATTCCGCACAGGAAATAACGGACCTGGCCCAGGAAAAGGGGCTCAATCGGGTGGTTATCGCGGCCTGTTCCCCCAGGACCCTTGAACCGCTATTCCGGGACACTCTTCGGGAGGCGGGACTGAATCAATATTATTGTGAAATGGCAAATATCAGGGAACATTGTTCCTGGGTCCATTCCAAGCAAAAGGAAGAGGCTACTGAAAAGGCACAGGACATCGTCCGGATGTCGGTGGCGAGAGCGTGCTATCTGGAGCCATTACAGGAATTTGATCTGCCTGTAAACAAGGCGGCGTTAGTGGTTGGTGGCGGGATAGCCGGCATGACCTGTGCCCTCTCCATAGCAAACCAGGGGCATGAGGTTCACCTGCTGGAAAAAGAGAAAGACCTGGGAGGGATGGCGAGAAGAATTCATACCACTTTGGAAGGAATGGATGTTCAAGCCTATTTGAATGATCTGATTCACTCGGTTTATCAGAATCCTCTGATACATGTGACCCACGAAGCCGCCATCACGGATGTTTCCGGTTATGTGGGGAATTTCATCACCACAGTGGAGACCGAGGGCAGGGTCAAAGAGATAACACATGGCGCATCCGTTATTGCCATAGGTGCTGATGTCTATACACCTACCGAATATCTTTACGGAGAAGATGAGAAGGTCTATACCCACATTGAGTTAGGGGAGCAGATCGCCAAAGGAGAAGAGAAGGTCCTTAATGCTCAGAGCCTGGTGATGATTCAATGCGTCGGCTGCAGGAATGAGGACAGAAATTATTGCAGCAGGGTATGCTGTAGCCATGCCATAAAAAACGCCTTGAGCCTGAAAAAAGTGAACCCCGAGATGGATATATACATCCTCTTCAGGGATATGAGAACCTATGGATTTAGTGAGGATTATTACCGCGAAGCTTCAGAAAAAGATGTCAAATTCATCCGGTATGAGTCGGATGATAAACCCCAGGTGGAAGCATCCTCAGCAGAAGGCAGGCCTGTTATAAAGGTTATGGCGACCGATCCTGTTCTGGGTCAGAAGATTGCCATAGATGCCGATGTAGTTTCTCTGGCTGCTGCTGTTATCCCTTCGGCTGCAACCAAGGAGATAGCCGGACACTTCAAGGTAACATTGAGCCCGGATGATTTCTTTAAAGAAGCCCATGTCAAATTGAAACCTGTCGAGTTTGCTGCTGACGGGGTTTATCTCTGTGGAACGGCTCACTACCCCAAGCATATAAAAGAAAGTATAAACCAGGCCTATGGGGCTGCCGGAAGAGTCTTGACGCTTCTTTCAAAAGATACCGTCATCGCCTCGGGTTCTGTTTGCGAGGTCAACGATAACGATTGTATATCGTGCGGGGCATGTATCACGGCTTGTACCTATGGCGCCATCGAGTTTCGTGAGACGGAACAAGGCAGAAAGGCATGGGTTAATCCTGTTCTTTGTAAAGGCGACGGACTCTGTAACGCAAAATGTCCAACAAATGCCATTGTCCTGAAGCACTTTACGGACGAAGAGCTCTTGAGCCAGATTGATGCGGCAATTACAGATGAAGAGATCATCAAACAAATGGATATGGCGGTTGGAGATGTCTAAAAATAGTCGATGGTATAAAGCTGGAATAAGTGAAGAGGGAGGTGGAAACGAATGAGTGCAGGTTTTGAATTTAAGCCAAGAATCCTGGGTTTTGTTTGTCACTGGTGAGCATACGGTGCTGCTGACCTGGCTGGAGTTTCCAGACTACAATATACCAGTGAAATGAGACTTATTCGCGTCATGTGTTCCGGTAGAGTCGACCTGGAGTTTATTCTCAGAGCCTTCTCAAATGGGCAGGACGGCGTGTTTATTGGTGGCTGCCGGTTGGGTGAATGTAATTATGTGACCCATGGCAATTACGATACATTCGCCACTGTGCAACTATGTAAAAAAATAATGGAACAAATCGGCTTGAACCCCGATAGGTTGAGACTCGAATTTATGTCCGGCGCTGATGGAGGCCTTTTGGCCGAAGTTACCAATGACTTTGTCAAGAACGTTAAGCCGTTAGGACCTCTTGGCAAGAGCGAAGGCATGGATGAGAAGGAATTGAAGTTCAAACTCGAAGCGGCTAGAAAACTGGTCCCCTACGTTAAACTGGTGGAGAGGGAGCGGCTGAGAGTACCTTCCAAATCCGAAAAAGTGTACAAAGAATTTTTTACCAGTGATGAGTTCAACAGGCTATTTACTGAATGTATTGGTGATAAACTGGCAATAAGTCAAATGATGTCACTCCTCAAAGAAAGTCCTCTTTCTGTTGGAGAAATCGCCGAAATTTTAAGCCTGAAACCGTCTGAAATTTCAAAACACATCAATTTTTCTTCAAGGCAGGGACTCGTCAGGTACGATGAAAGCTGCAACTGTTATGCTTTAGCGTAGGAAGACGATGCATCGTGCCGCCTACATAGTGTGTCAGGGGAAAGAAGAAAATTAGGAAAACGTTTATGGATAACGATAGAATCGATCAGATTGTTGATAAACATCAGGCTGAGGCCAGTTCGCTCATTCAAGTAATGCTGGAAATTCAGAGTGAAAATAATTGGCTGCCCAAGGAAGCGTTGGAGAGGGTCAGCGAAAGACTTGAAGTCCCTTTAGCCCGGATACTGCATATCGCAACTTTTTATAAAGCCTTTAGTTTAGTCCCTAAAGGACGTCATGGAATTCACATTTGTGTGGGGACTGCCTGCCATGTTCGTGGGGCGACGCGTATTCTGGACACGGTGCAAGAGCTCACTGGAATTCAACCCGGCGAAACGGACTTGGATTTGAAGTTCAGCCTGGAGACGGTTAACTGCCTCGGTTGCTGTGCTTTGGGGCCGGTGATGGAAATCGATGGCAAGACTCATGGTAAGATGACGACGGCCGAGACAGCAGACGTTATAAATAATTACGAATAGGGTAAAATTATGCCGCGGATAAATTCACCCGCTGAATTGGAAGAATTCAGACAGGGTATTCTGTCTAAAAGAGATCCGAATAAACCATGTATCACATTATGTTCCGGATCTGCCTGCCATGCTACGGGCAGTGGAGATGTTGCTGATAGTCTTGAAAAAGAGATCGAAAAACAAGGCTTAAGTGGCGAGGTGGACATCAGGAGGACCGGTTGCCATGGGTATTGTGAGCGGGGTCCTATTATTGTTACGCATCCTGAGGAAATCAGTTATTTCCAAATACAGCCTGAGGATGTTCCTGAAATTCTCTCCGAGACCATCAAAAAGAAGAAGGTCGTAGAGCGGTTACTTTATACCGATCCCGGTACCAAGGAAAAAATCGTTCATGAGTCTGAAATCCCTTTCTACAAACACCAGGAGCGCCTTGTTTTTGGTTCCAATGGCAGCATTGATCCAAAGAGCATCGACGACTACCTGGCAATAGATGGTTATTCTGCGTTAGCCAAAGCTCTTTGTGGCATGACTGACGAGCAGGTTTTGGAGGAAGTCAAAAAATCCAACCTGAGAGGAAGGGGCGGCGGCGGGTTTCCCGCTGGGAGAAAGTGGGAAGGGTCCCGCAATGACCCTGAGCCAATAAAATATGTGATCGTCAATGCAGACGAGGGAGACCCTGGCGCTTACATGGACAGGAGCCTTCTCGAGGGGAATCCTCACTCCATTCTCGAGGGGTTGACGCTCGGCGCCTATGCTATCGGCTCCCACGAGGGCTATATTTACGTTCGACAGGAATACCCCCTGGCGGTAGAGAATGTACTCCTGGCCATTAAGACGGCCGAAGAGTACGGTTTTCTGGGGAAAAACATTCTCGGGTCGGGCTTTGATTTCATCGTTAAAGTGCACCAGGGTGCCGGCGCTTTCGTCTGCGGAGAATCGACTGCGCTGATGACGGCATTGGAAGGCAGGGTGGGAGAACCCAGACCAAAGTATACCCGCTCCAACATCAAGGGCCTTTGGGAAAAACCCACTGTTTTGAATAATGTTGAGACATGGGCAAATGTACCGCTTATCATCAATAAAGGCGCTGACTGGTTCAGACAATATGGAACGGAGGGAAGCAAGGGCACGAAGATTTTCTCCCTGGTTGGAAAAATCGTCAATACCGGCCTGGTGGAAGTACCCATGGGCACACCCCTCAAAGATATTATTTACAAGATAGGTGGTGGCATCCCTGGCGGCAGAAAATTTAAAGCTGTCCAGACGGGTGGACCATCCGGGGGATGTATCCCTGAAGAACTGTTGGATTTGGAAGTTGGTTTTGATGAACTCACCAAGGCCGGCTCAATGATGGGGTCTGGTGGAATGATTGTACTGGATGAAGATACCTGTATGGTTGATGTGGCCAGGTACTTCATTGAATTCCTCACGGATGAATCGTGCGGTAAATGTGTCCCATGCCGTGAAGGCCTGCGGCAGATGCTTAAAATTCTCACAAATATCACCGAAGGAAAAGGAAGAGAAGGCGACATTGAGCTTTTAGAGGAGCTATCTGAGACCGCTAAAGAAGGTGCCCTTTGTGCTTTGGGTAAGAGTGCCCCTAATCCGTTTTTAAGCACGTTACGATACTTTAGAGATGAGTATGAGGCACACATCAAGGACCAGACATGCCCGGCGCTCTCCTGTAGAGATCTGATATCTTTTTATATAGATCCTGCTAAGTGCAAAGCCTGTATGATTTGTGCAAGGAAATGTCCCGCCAAGGCGATCGACGGCGGCAAAAGCAAGATCCATATCGTTGACCAGGATAAATGCACAAAATGCGGAACCTGCTTTGAAGTCTGCCCTCCCCGCTTCGGTGCGGTGACAAAGATTTCCGGCGAGCCTGTTCCATCTCCTATCCCTGAAGAAGAAAGAATAATCAAAAAGAGAAAGAAAAATGAGTGAAATCCTTTTACAGATTGACGGAAAAGAAGTTAAAGCAAAGGAAGGGATGACCATCTTGGAGGCCGCCCGAAGTGCAGGGATCTCTATACCTACACTCTGCCACCACGAGAAATTGGAACCTTTTGGGGGATGCCGACTTTGTATTGTGGAAGTGGAAGATCGTGGTTGGACAAAGCTCGTTGTTTCCTGCGTTTACCCGGCAGAAGAAAATCTGGTAGTAAGAACCAGATCTGACAAAGTAGATAGAATCCGCAAAATGATTATAGAGCTATTGATGGCTCATGCGCCGGATGCTTTCGAATTGCAGGATTTGGCCAAAGAATATGGTGCAGATAGAGACCGCTTTGAAAAAGAGGCCTCATTTTGCATTCATTGCGGTCTGTGCGTAAGGTACTGTGCTGAGGTTAAAAAGAAGAACGCTGTTGGATTTGTTGGCAGAGGAACAAAGAAAGAGATCAGTTTCATTCCGGAAATAGCATCTAAGGAGTGCTGGGACTGCAAAGAATGTTTTCCGCTTTGCCCTACAGAGGCCCTGCAGGCGGCTTATGTGTTAACCAAAGCATTGTTTTCTTCTCGTTCTTCCTCCTGAATCGATAGAGGGAAACAGGCTGTGATCCATATGAAGAAATCAAAAACCAGATCTATGTAAGTCGACTTCATATTTTGTCACCACGAAAAACCATACCCCCTTGGGGATTGCCTGTCCCTCTACTGGTTCGTTTTTCAATGGATCCCAAATCCAATCCCCCCCTGGTTTCTCGCACCAATTCCACTATGTTTTCTTTTGTTTTTTCCGCTGCTGTCAACCAGAATGCCCCTTTTTCTTCGGGGTCTGGCCGATAGTCCAACGAAAAGGAGTATGAAGACGAAAGTCTGAGTTGAAAATATGAACGAAAGTATTCTTATCGAAAAACTGATGAAAATTGAAGCCCTTTTTTCCGGAGCCGCCACCCCGGGAGAGCGTGTTTCTGCGGATTTGGCCCGGCAACGGATACTGAAACGGCTCAAAGAACTCCTTCCCAAAGACCCGCCGGTGGAGTACCGGTTCACTTTCACTGATATGTGGTCTCGAAAGGTCTTTGTAGCCCTTTTACGCCGTTACGATCTAAAGCCCTATCGGTATTATCGGCAGCGCTATACCACAGTGATGGTGAAGGTTCCGGAGAGTTTTGTGGATGAGACTCTCTGGCCTGAATATCAGAAAATAAACGACGAACTCCGGGAATACCTGCAGGAAGTAACCGATCGGGTCGTGAAGAGTGTCCTTCATGAGGACAGCTCCGAAGCGGAGGTTGTGGCAGAGCCTTTACAGATTGAATTTGAACAGGAATCGACTCCGGAAGAACCACCAAAAGGAGAAGAGAAATCGACCGGTGAGTCTTCGGATACAGGGAAGGGCCGGCGCGGAAAAAGCAAAAAAGAAAAGAAACGGAAAAAGAAAAAGCGGAAGCGTTAAGGAGATAACAGATGGCTGAGATAGAAGCATTAAAGGCAAAGGTAGGGGAATTACGTAAACGGGATTGGGATCGGGTCGGAATCGAGGCCAGGCTTAAGGCATTTTCCGAGAAGGGAATCCCTGAAAAGAGGCTTGATGCAGCCGCAATGATTGCAGCAAAAGAGGAGATCTTGGACCGGGTGCAGCAGCGGGGAGAGGAATACGAATATGTAAGCCACAACTGTGCCAAGGGTTCGGCCCTGGCCGTGATGGAGGAATTCGGGCTGGGAAAGAATATGGAGATTATCAAGGCCCTCTCGCCCTTTCCGGGGTTCGGCATGACCGGCTGGATCTGCGGCGGCGTGACAGGCGCCCTCATGGCTCTTGGCCTCTATTTTGGCAGCAATGACGCCACCGACTACGGCGCTACCGGCCGAACTATGACCTCGGCCCGGGAGTTTATCCCCCGCTTTGAACAGATTTTCGGCACCATCCTTTGCCCGAAAATCCATGAGGAGGTGATCTTTGATCGATATATGGACCCCAGGGCCAGTGAGGAGAATTTTGAGGATTTCAAGGAGGCCCAAGGCTACGAACGATGTGCCCTGCCTCCGGGAATAGGTGCGAGGATTGCCGCCGAGATTATCATCGAGAGCATGGAGGAAAAGTAGTGTTAAGCTGAAAAAACAACCACGAAAAAATTGGGTACCCTTCATTAACTTAACAGCATGACGAATCACGAACATTCGATTGACGAACATTCGAACGGAACCGGAAAAAAACAGGTCGGCATTTCCTTGCCTTCAGAGAACCTTTGGTTCGGTTGTTCGTCACTCGATTGTTATCTTTTAAGATGATCTTAAGTTGATGACATTGGGTTCTAATTCGCTGATTTCCCGCCTGTTTAAAATCAATACAACCCCGATTCTTCGCGGATTAACATGAAAACTTCCTCCTAATCCACTAACCGGATTCAGCCGTGATCGAACAAACCGGTGAAACCAGCCGTCATTCCCGCGAAAGCGGGAATCCATGCGTTTCGGGACAGCTGCATTCCGGGTAAACCCCACCAAAAACCTGAAGGTCGGACCCTGCCCGCCCGGGTTGATGAAGAATGCCGATAATGGCTGACAAAATCCTTGACAAGGGTAAACTAAAACTGTAAATAAAACTGTAAGTGATTGCAGGATTTGTTGTAGATTCTGTCTGGTCCGGAAGTGGGAAATTCTTCCCATTGAACAGAAAGAGTGCCTTATGCCATGAAATTAACTCACAAACAAAAAGCATTTTTGGGCTATCTCTCTCAGTATACAGAGGAGTGGGGCGTGGCCCCATCATTTGATGAAATCTGCTCTCATTTTGGTTTCAGTTCCTACAATACCGTTACGACGTACCTGAAAATTCTTGAAAGAAAGGGCTATGTCCGTCTTCCATCTCAAAAGAATCGCAAGCGGGCCATTGAAGTGGTCTGTCCCGTGGAGACGAGGAGTTTTGAACTCCCCTTGTTAGGGAACGTGGCTGCCGGCAAGCCGATTGAAGCGATAGAAAACAAAAGTGCCATTGAAGTTCCCCCTGCCATGGCTGATAAAGGAGACTGCTTTGTGCTGAAAGTAAAAGGGGTTTCCATGGAGGAAGACGGTATCCTGGATGGCGATTTTGTGGTTGTCAGGAAGCAGCCGACGGCAGAAAACGGGGATACGGTGGTGGCGCTTATTGAGAACGAAGCCACGGTAAAAAAATATTTCAAAAAGAATGATTATGTGGAACTTCGCCCAGCCCACGCCGGGATGGATCCGATTCCTGTCAAAGATGGGGATTTTCATATTGCCGGAAAGGTTGTGGGAGTTTTGAGATATTATACGTAGCCCTGAACAATAGAAAATGCGGATTTCTCATCGTCATATCATTCATTTTCACGTCCCCGCCCTGCCCATTGCCCTGGCTCGGATATCCTCCCCCAGGTTGCGAAACAGACCTGTTGTTGCGGTTCGGGTTGAATCTGCAAGGGCCGTTGTCCTTTATGCTTCTCACGAGGCCGGTCGTTGCGGGATTTTTAAAGGGATGCCCATTGAAAATGCGAAAAGACGTTGCTCAGATCTGGCCATTCTCCCCTATGATCAGGAAGGGTTGGGAAAGGCATGCGATCGGCTTGTCAAAACAGCGATGCAGTATACACCTGTATGGGAACTTTCGAGGCCGGGGCATCTTTATCTGGATTTGACCGGCACAAAACGCCTCTGGGGACACGTCAAGGATGCTGCCTGCCACCTGAAAAAAAAGGTTAGGAATGATCTGTCTCTTTCCGGGACTGTGGGGGTGGCAAGCAACAAGATGGTTTCTCATATTGCCTCCCGGGTAATCCTGCCGGATGGTGTGCTCAATGTGGATCATGGCAGGGAGGCATCCTTTATGGCCCCCCTGAAAATACACGTTATGCCCGGTATCGGGCGTGCCCGCAGAAAAATCCTCATGGAGGAACTGGATATCGTACGCATACGGCAACTGGCAGCCTTGGATATGGCCCGATTGCGACTTGTTTTTGGGGCGCAGGCCAGCCTGATCCATCAAAGGGCCCTTGGTATTGATCCCACACCCGTTTATTCGTCTCCCAAAAAGCCGGTTATCAGCGAAGAAATCGTCCTTTCCCAGGATGAAAATGATGATTCAAGGCTTCTGGGGTACCTGTACAGCATGGTTGAAAAATGCTCCCGTTTGATGCGGAAAAAAGAGATCTTTCCTCGAAAAGCCGGATTGCAGATCCGATATTCCGATCAGGTGGAACTGAAACGGCAGGTTACATTACCCTCTTACCATGGTTGGAATCTCGATCTTTACCATGCCCTCAAACTCCTTTTTTTCAAGGCATGCACCCGCAGGATCCGAGTCCGGTACATGAAAGTCTGGTTTTGGAGTTTTTATTCGGCCGATCGACAACTTTCCCTCTTTTGCACCCCATCCTTTCAGGAAAAGCAACGAACTGTGATTACCCGGACCCTGGATCTGATCAGGGATCGATACGGGGATGATGCCATACAATACGGCCGGACGTGTGGTGCCTAAAAGATGCAATTAGCTTTTAGCTATTAGCCGTTAGCTTAAAGGATTCAAACATTTGAATGCCTTATTACTCTATTGAAGCTTTCATTTTTTGATGCCAACCTGATGTAATAGTAAATAACCGATATCGTGCGGCTAAGTAACGGCTAACCGCTAATTACAGCTTTTAAATGGTAATTAAAAACTAACGATTCTTACGGCGAAACCGATGGAACCATTTATTCACCTGAATGTCCATTCTGAATATTCCAGAGGCTGGGGAGTCGGATCCGTAGAGGGACTGTGCCTGGCTGCCGGAAAACTGGGGATCAAACAGCTTGCCCTGACCGATACCAACGGGCTTTATGGGATGATTTTTTTTCTTGAGGCCGCCAGAGAGGCAGGGATAACGCCGATTTTGGGCAGCGAAATTTTGTTTGATGGCCGGCGTGCTGTTTTGATTGTGAAAAACCGGGATGGATATGCAAATCTTTGCCGCATTCTATCTGATCGCCACTGCAGGCGGGATTTTGACCTGGTTCAAACGATCCGGGAGCGTCGACATGGACTTGTGGTATTCTCTGATGATCTCAGCCTCCTTAAGGCCCTCAAGCGGGATTCTACAGAAGACCTCTATGTGGAAATGTCTCCGGGTTTTCAAATGGGCCGATGTTACGCTTTTTCCCGCCAGTCAGGCATTCCTCCTGTTGCCACCAACCGCGTGTATCTTATGGCAAAAGATCAATTTCGGCTCCACGGCATCCTGCGGGCGGCGTCTCTCAACACAAAACTGTCGCGGCTTACCGATGACGACAAGTGCCGATCACATAATTTCTTAAATTCTCCCGATGATATGGTGGCTCAGTTTCCCCATGCTCCCGAAGCCATTTTCAATACCATTAAGATAGCGGAATCGTCTTTTACGGATTGGAATTTCCATGAAATCATTTTTCCTCCCTTTGAAAATATGGATGGAGAAATGGCTTTTCACCGCCTTTACAAGGCTACCATGGAGGGTTGCAGAAGGCGCTATGGGAAGATTACCCATGAGGTAAAGGAGCGGGTAGAGCATGAAATGCGCATCATCAGGGAGAAAAATTTTGCCCATTACTTCCTGGTGGTTGCAGATATTACGGGAAATGCGGCCCGTTCCTGCGGAAGGGGAAGCGCTGCCGCCTCCATTGTCTCCTATGCCCTTGGAATTACTCATGTGGACCCCATCAGGCACAATCTTTTTTTCGAACGATTCCTGAATCCAGGTCGTGTGGATTCTCCGGACATCGATGTGGATTTTGCGTGGGATGAGCGGGACCGGGTGATCGATTATGCCTTTGCAAGATACGGAAACAGATGTACGGCCATGGTTGCAAATCATAATGGATTCGGCCTTCGATCGGCCATACGGGAGGTGGCAAAGATTTTTGGACTGACAGATGGGGAAATCAGCCGGGTTACGAAAAAAATCGGGTTTGGTCTGCGTCTGAAGGATTCGTGGCAGGAGTTGACTGGGAATCCAGGGTTGAAGGGGGTGACATTTGAAAAACCATGGGAGGAGATTCTTTCCCTGGCTTTTAAGCTCCAGGGGCATTTCAATCATCTTTCCATGCACTGCGGGGGGCTGGTGATTGTCCCTGATGAGATTCGAAAATACTGCCCGGTGGAGATTTCCGGTAAAGGCCTGCAGGTTCTTCAATGGGAAAAGGATTCGGTGGAGGAGGCGGGACTTGTCAAGATCGATATTCTGGGAAATCGGAGCCTGGCCGTTATTCGGGACGCCCTGGAACTGGTTGAAAAAAACTATGGAATACAAATTGATTATGCCGACTTAAATCCTGTCAATGACGCGGAGACCGTTGAAATCTTTTATGAAGGGAATACCTTCGGGGTTTTCTATTTTGAAAGCCCTGCCACGAGACAAGTGCTGACCAAGCTAAAAAACTTGTTTCCCTTTGAAAAATATTGTGAGATGGATCACTTTCATCTTAATGTGGTAGTAACATCGATTATCCGACCAGCTTCCAATCAGAGTATCCAAACTTGGCTATCCAGGCTGAAAGGGGAATTGTGGTCGCCGCCCCATCCCCTCCTGGAACCGGTATTAAGGGAGACCCTGGGAGTTATGGTTTTTCAGGAGCAGTTGAGCCAGACAGCCATTTATCTGGCCGGTTTTGATGCTGCCGAAGCCGATACGCTCAGAAAAACAGTCAGTAAGAAGCATAAATGGAAAAAACTGCAGGATTTTCATGTCCGGTTTATTCGGGGAGCCCTGAAGAATGGTGTGATCAGGGAGATCGCTGAAGAAGTATGGAAAATGATGCTTGGTTTTGACGGGTATAGTTTCTGCAAACCCCATTCTGCAAGTTATACTATGGTGGCTTACAAATCCGCCTATCTGAGGGCACACTACCCCGCTGAATTTATGGCTTCGGTCATTTCAAACAGAGGAGGGTACTATTCGACCCTCAGCTATATCTGGGAGGCAAGGCGGATGGGTTTGAAAGTTCTGCTTCCGGATATTAACGGAAGTGAAATCAAATATACCGGCAAGGGTAGAAACATAAGGACAGGTTTCATGCAGTTAAAAGATCTTCCGGTAGAGGCGGGGAAAAATATCATTTTTGAACGGGGTAAAAACGGCATGTTTTCGTCGCTTGACGATTTCCTTCACAGGGCTGGATTGCGGATGCATCTCCAGGATGTCAAAATCCTGATTCATGGTGGTTGTTTTGACCGAATCAATCCCGGTGTTTCCAGATCTGACCTCATATGGAAAGCGCTTCATTTTTTTGCAGTGAAAGAGAAAAAAAGCAATCCCGGCCTTTTCGACTGCCCCAACGAACCCGTTCCTGTTTCCGGTTTCAACCGCCGGCAGTCGGAGCGCTCCGGATATGATGCTCTTCGCCATGAACGCACGGTTTTTGGTTTTATCTTTTCGGTTCATCCTCTGGATGTTTACTGTGAAACCTTAAAAAAGCTACCGCACGTTCGAGCGAAAGATATCTGCTTGCATGTGGGGAAAATGGTGACTACTGTTGGGAGGCTTGTAACAGGAAAAACGGTGCATACGAAAAACAATGACCCGATGAAATTTATGACGTTCGAGGATGTCACGGGTCTTTATGAAACGGTTTTTTTTCCGAAAATATATGGGAAATTCTGTCATATGCTGAATTCGGGACGCCCTTATATCCTAAAAGGAAATGTCGCGGAAAATTGTGGTGCTATTCATGTGGTGGTCGATCATGTGGGGTTTTTGAATGGTTCTGTTTTTTAACTGCAATTTTTGGGCTTGGTCCTAAAGTCGGCCGTTAAAGTTGTTTTCTTACTCATAATCTTAATCGTAATCATAATCGAAGAGCCCTGGAATAGGACAAAAGGAGTATGATTATGATTACGATTAAGATTATGAACTGTTGAACGTATTCTTAGATGATCGCATCAAGTGGGCGAAGTTAGGACCAATACCCGTGAATGAACTCCATTCACCTTTGTTTGTCAGGGATTTTCGCATTACTCGAATTTGCTCTCTTATAGACCTTTTTTGAGGTGTCAGGTTTCGGGTGTCAGTAAAAAACTTGTTGCCATTCGATTGATTCGACATAGAATCATAGAGTTACGCTGTTTAAAGTCACATTTCCGGAATATTGGACACGAAGCCCTGACACCCGACACCTGACACCTCAGTGAGGACAGGATCTCGAAATTCTTCACCGGAAAACGGCATGAATCTCATTCATTCACGGGTATTGAAGTTAGGACCAAGCCCCAATTTTTATTATGGGTTTCACGGCCGCGCATTGGTAACCGTGTGACGCACAGGCAGATGGGGGAAACCATAGTGAAAGTTGCTGTATTTCGATAATTTTACTTGAATTTTCATGAATATTCAGATATAGCAAAAAAGATTATCCTGGTTGTGGTGCCTGTTTTCTCTGGGAGATCGGTTTTTTGGGGACTTGTGCCCCCGAAGATTGGCGTAGAGAGAAGATGTTTTGCTGTGTTTGGCGGCTTTGCAATCAGTTGAAGGCTGTGACTATCTATAGTTATTTCGGTCCTTTACTGGATTGATCGAGGACGTTGATGCGAAAAAATACGCGAAGAGCGATTGCAGTTATAAAAAAGCCAAAAGGCAGTTTGGATTCATCCTCACCAAAAAAAACTGCCCAGCCGCAGGGTGAAACCTCTCTTTTCAGCATTAAACGGCTTAACAAAGCCATTAAGAGAAGCGTGGACCGCTTTCTGTCTATTCAGAATGCTGAAGGACACTGGGTTTTTGATCTGGAGGCAGACACGACCATTCCATCCGAATACGTCCTTCTCCAGAGGTTTCTGCACATCGAAATGGCACCTGATCTTAAGGAGCGGATAGCTAATTACATTCGTGGCAGACAGCTTGATAACGGTGGATGGCCTCTTTTTTATGACGGTGCTGCAAATCTGAGCTGCACTGTAAAGGCCTATTTTTCGCTTAAAATGCTCGGTGATGCCATGGATGCTCCACATATGGCCAAGGCTCGATATCTTATTCTGAGCCTAGGTGGGGCCTCGCGGGTCAATGTTTTCACACGAATTACCATGGCCCTTTTCGGTCAAATTCCGTGGCGAACAGCCCCTGCCATGCCTATCGAGATCATGCTCCTTCCAAAATGGTTCTTTTTTCACCTGTACAAAATTTCTTACTGGTCACGCACGGTAATTGTGCCGCTTCTCATCCTCTATTCCAAACAGCCTGTCTGCAACCTGAAGCCTGGAGAAAGCATCCCGGAACTGTTTCTTGAACCGGCTCACAAACTTCGTAACATCGATCGTTTTCAGTCTGGAGATCCGGCAAAAAGCCTTTTAATTCTTTTGGACCGAGTGTTAAAAGTTGTTCGGACTTTCATGCCTAAGAGGCCGGCCCGGAAGGCTGTGAAGATTGCCGAGCGCTGGACATTGAAAAGGATGGGGGAAGGGGGATTAGGTGCAATCTTTCCAGCTATGGCAAATGCGATCATGGCCTTGAGAGAGCTTGGGTACCCCAGTGACCATCCGGATTTTGTGCGTGGTTTGAAATCGGTTGAAGATCTGCTGGTTACCCATGGTTCGGAAACCTTCTGCCAACCATGTGTCTCTCCCATATGGGATACGTGTCTCAGCCTGTCCGCACTGCGAGAGGCTGGGGTTCCCGTTGATCATAAAGCTGTTAAAGATGCCGTTGACTGGCTCTTCGAAAAACTTATAACTTCTCCGGGCGACTGGGCCTACCGTGTACCTGGCCTGGAACCAGCCGGCTGGGCTTTTCAGTTTGAAAACACCTATTATCCCGATGTGGATGATACTCCCATGGTTCTTATGGCCCTCCAGCGCGCGCGTGCCATGGACAGCGAAGAGTATCGAAACAAGATGGGAAAGGCTGTGAACTGGCTGGTGGGCATGCAGAGTTCAGACGGGGGCTGGGGCGCCTTTGATATTGACAACAACTACCTGTATCTGAATAAAATCCCTTTTGCCGATCATGGGGCTCTGCTTGATCCAAGTACGTCCGATTTGACGGGCCGTTGCCTTGAGCTCTTGTGCATGCTTGGTTATGATCGTGATTTTCCGCCTGTTTCAAGGGCGCTGGCGTTCCTCAGAAAGGAGCAGGAAGAATGTGGTGCCTGGTTTGGACGATGGGGGGTCAACTATATTTATGGGACTTGGTCTGTTCTAAGAGGACTTAAACTGGCTGGCGAAGATATGTCGCAGCCTTATATCCAGAAAGCGGCAGCGTGGTTGAAGTTTTGTCAGAATTCAGACAATGGGTGGGGAGAGAGCTGTAATTCCTATGCAGGTGTCGCCTGTGCCGGCAAGGGGGCGAGTACTGTTTCCCAAACTGCGTGGGCGTTACTGGGTCTTATGGCCGCAGGCGAAGAGGAGAGTTCTTCGGTGCAGAGAGGTATTTATTACCTGCTCAATGCCCAGGACAATGAGGGAAGCTGGGAGGAAAAACTTTACACCGGAACTGGTTTTCCTATGGTCTTCTATCTGCGATATCACGGATACCGGCAGTATTTTTCTCTTTGGGCACTTGGTGAATATCGTCGGCTCAGGGCTGGTGGGAAAACCTCCCAGGATAAAACTTCTCTCAGCGGCCCCCCCCCTTTTCGTCTTACTGCCCTCAAACATAAGAGATGAATCCTGCTATCGGGCTTGTTTTAGCGCTGCCTGCGGAAGCGCGCGCCCTTCTGGGGCGCGGAGTTTGGGAGCGGGCAGACGGAAAACGATATCGCCGGGTTTATTTCAAAGAAGGCATTTCCCTGGTGGCTGTCCTTGGCGGGATAGGCCAGGAAAATGCCATGGCTTCAGCCAATTGGCTCCTATCGAGAAAGGTGAGGGCGTTGGTGTCGCTTGGTGTGGCCGGTGGTTTAGACCCCTCTCTCAAGGCTGGAGAAGTGGTTTTTGGGGATACGGTCTATCAAGACCAGGGGACTCATTATCAGAGAGTCTGGGAAGGAATGCCGGGTATAAAGGATGTTATCCGAGAAAGACTGCAGAAAAGAGGAATGAGGGGCTGTTCGGGTGGTATCGTGTCGGTGAAAAAACCGGTTCTCTCGGCCAGTGCTAAAAAGAAACTTCATGTGGAAACGGGGGCATCGGCAACAGACATGGAAACGGGGTCAGTGGCCCTCGTTGCATCTGAGTCGGGTATTCCCTTTTTTGCGTTTCGAACCATATGTGACCCCGCAGATCGAGAAATCCGGGATTCTTTTTTTCGCTGTCTTGATGCTGACGGGCGGATCAAGGTGTCTCGAATAATTTTTGCGATATTGCGAAGCCCTTTACTGATATCTGACCTGTTGACCTTGAAAAGAGACTTTCAATCTGCCTTGACAGGCCTTCACTATGCGTGGCATAAAGAAATCAGAGAAATGCTTCCCTTACTGATTTCAAAAGAAGATGGATGAGCTATAAAGAGGAGAAATATCTATGTTGAAAATGAAAATACTGATTCTGTTTTGCGTGGTGTCCCTTGCTGCCAGTTTGGCTGGATGTGGTTGTTTAGGTGGCGGCAGTGGAGGAGAAGCACAGGTTCATACGACTACCAAGACCACGACAACAGGGCAGGATCTGATAGATCTCAAGAAAGCCCACGACGAAGGGGTCATATCTGATAAGGAATATGAAAAGGCCAGAGAAAAAATTCTGGATGGATCGGATTGAGTGAATTCTAAAGGATTCCTGTACAATAACTCTAATTACTGGTGGAATACTGTCCTATGCGAAAGGAAGAGCTGGTAGGGATTTTGCAGAAACTGTTGCAGACCGATATGGAACTTGACTTTCTAGGCAAACTGGAGTCGGAAGACCTGGAAAAGTTAATTGCCTGTGTAAGAGATAAGGTGGATCATAAATAGTGGCAAGAAATGAATGGAATGCCGGTTCGTTGTTAGGCTTGTCAGGGAGCTATTGGCAGACCTGCACTCTGCACGCCGGCGTTAAACTGGACCTGTTTTCCACCATTGAAGAAGGCAAGTCGCGACCTGTGCAGATTGCCGAAAGGTCCGGCCTTCATTTAAGAGGGGTGACGACTCTTCTCAATGCTCTTGTGGCCATGGATCTTCTCGATAAATCAGGAGATCATTATGCCAATGTGGAGGCGTCCCGTTCACTGCTTGTGAAATCTTCTCCCCAGTATCTGGGACACATAATTATGCACCACCACCATCTGGTGGAAGCGTGGTCCAATCTGGACAAGTCTGTTCGCAATGGAAAACCTGTTGGTGGAAATGTCACTGAAAATGAAGCAGGGAGAGAAAGCTTCCTTATGGGGATGTTTAATCTGGCCATGGGAATTGCACCCCTGATCTCAAAAGAGATCGATTTGGCCGGCAAAAAACATCTCCTGGACCTGGGAGGCGGACCTGGGACCTATGCAATTCACTTCTGTCTTAAAAATCCAACCCTGAAGGCGACTATTGCAGACCTTTCAACCACAAGGCCGTTTGCCGAGAAGACCGTCGCGAATTTCAACTTGTCGGACAGGATCGATTTTATCTCAACCAATTATCTCGAAGATCATCTGGATGGCCGGTATGATGTCGCATGGCTTTCTCACATCCTCCATGGAGAGGGTCCGGATGAATGCCGGATGATACTTGAAAAATCGGTCTCAGTTCTCGGAAAAGGAGGCCATCTGTTTGTTCATGATTTTATTCTGGACGACACGTCTGATGGTCCTCTCTTTCCAGCCACCTTTTCCCTGAATATGTTGCTGAACACAAAAAAGGGACGTTCCTACACGGAGAGTCAGATCAGGAATATGCTGAGTGAGGCGGGTTTGCACCATATTGAAAGACTTCCTTTCAGGGGCCCCAATGAATCGAGTATCGTTGTTGCCAGGCGTTAAGTAAAACCGGCATCCTTTATCCATAAGTTTACACTTTTCCCGGAAATGGGGTATGTTTTCTGGTTGAAAATCGGACGTCGAATCTGAAAATCGGATGCTGAAACTGGAAATCCGAAACTGGAAATTGGATAACACATCCGAATTAATGTGTTTTTTTCTAATTTCCAATTTCCAGTTTCCAATTTCTCTGCGAAAACGCGAAATCACGAAAGTGTAAACTACTTTTTGGCTTAAATGAAGGATGCCGTAAAACCCTACTCTTTTAGAACGTCTTCCCTGTAGAAATCTTTTCCGGAATTCTGACCTGCTTTTTCAAACATCTCTATCCAATTGTCAACGCGTTTGTCGGTATAGGCATCTCTCCAGGCTTTCAGGATGCGATCCAGGGGAATGTCTGAGAACGTGCCATGATCTGCCACGTATTCCATGAATTGCTCCCTCCCGGCGTTATAGGGCTGAAAAACCGAATCTTCCAACCCGTTGAATTCCAGGGGAGCCACATCGTGTCTTTCACACAGTTCCCGGTTGAAGGCAGGGGTTGATTTTACCCACTTTCCTTTCAGATGAAATTCTGTGAATCCATGAAATACAAAAAGGTTTGAGCCGATATATTCAATAAGCTGCCGGGTTGCCAGGTGGTTAACCACATCGGCAAAGCCCACCCTCGATGGGATACCTGCCGCCCTGCTAAGGGCGCAGAGGAGAGAGGCCTTACATACGCAGTAGCCTCTTCCGCTTTTCAGCACATTGCTGGCACGATAATGTTCAGGGAGGTAAAAGGGATAGTAAGGGTCATACCGGATGCCATCTCTTACTGCATAGTAGAGTTTGACAGCCTGTTCAACCTCATCAGTGCTTTCGCCGATGGTGTTCATGGCATGCTGGACAATCAGAGGATGATCGCTGTTCATTACAGGGGTAGGGGTCAGATACTTTTGATCCATTTGGTTCATATGTGGAATCTCCTACTTTAAACCCACTATAACATAGGGCAGGTTAAATGGGAAATTTCCGGCCACAGTTTTTTCTTGACAAGTAGTTACTTTATAGCTAGAAAATAGTTATAATAAAGCTTTTAAGCGATTGTGGCGCGGCCTCTGTCCACGATGAACTGGAAAATGTGGTCCGAATGTAACTCGCGCTATGCAATCGAAGGGTGGTTATACTGAAAATGTCTGATGGAAATGCATCAAAAATGCCGCGCAAACCTTCTTCCGAAGAGACAAGGGGGAGGGTTAAATTTGAAGTGTACGGTGAAGAAATGGTGGAGAAAACGGTCAAATTGAGTGGAAACAGCGGCAGGGTCTATCTTCCACCTGACTGGGTTGGATGTCGCGTGAAAATTATCAGAGTTGACTAAAGCTTTTGGGTAACGAACCAGCCAATGGAAAATCTAAAAATAAGAAAAATCAAAGTGGAAGATGCCCCCGCCATCAGCAGGATTCAGACTTCTATTACAAAGTCGTCGGCATCCATTGATTTCAAGCAGGTGATAGAAAAACAGGTCCGCGCTGAAGAAAATATCAGCCTGGTGGCTGAGGTGGGTGGCGAGATTACGGGTTACATGATCAGTTATATCGTTTTCGGTGGGTTTGGGCTTGAAAAGAGTGCATGGATTGCGACTCTTGGAGTTCATCCCAAATCCATGGGCCAGGGAATTGGAAAAAGACTGGCGGAGGAAATCCTTGACGTTTATCGGAGGGAAGGGGTCAGCTACATTTTCACTTCTGTTCGGTGGGACTCGTCAGACCTCCTCTCTTTTTTTAAGACATTGGGTTTTGACCGGAGTGATTTTATCAACCTCAAGAAAGAACTGGATCCTTAACGGTTCTTTATTTCAACTTTCTTCCCACCTGACCTTCCAGGTTTTTACCGGTTCATGGATCCCGCGCACCTGAATATCTCCACGCTCTTCAAGATCGATGGTTTCCGTGACATGGCTGGCGGTTCTCTGGCTGATTAATATTTCCCCGGCCCCGGCCAGTGTTTCAAGCCGGCCTGCCACGTTTACTTGGTTGCCGATGACCGTATAGTCCCTGTGTGTTTCAGATCCTATGTTCCCGACAGTCATATATCCCGTATTTATCCCTATTCCTACGCTGAGCGGATGCCCATAACGCAACCATTCATTCCGTAAGTCCAATATTTTTTTCTGCATTTCAATGGCCATTTTGAGTGCACGGTTTGCATGGTCGTCCATGGATACGGGGTCACCAAAAACGATGAGTAGACCGTCCCCTATGATCTTGTTTAAAGTCCCGTCGTGCTCATGTACAATTTTAATCATCTCGCACATGTATTGGCCCAAGAGCTGAAAGATCTCTTCCGGTTCCAGGGTGTCCGTCAGGTGTGAAAAATCTCTGATGTCCGTGAAGGCTACCGTCATGAATTTTCTTTTGGGCTTTGTTCCGAATGCGGCGCCGCTGGAGAGAATCTCTTCGGCTATTTTTGGCGAGAGATATCTTCTAAGATGGTTGTGCTTTTCTAATTCGATAACCTGGGAGCGAACTTTCACTTCAAGATCTTGATTCATTTGAAGCAGATTCTGCTTCGCTTTTTGAAGTTCCAATGTCCTTTTTTCCACCCTTTTTTCCAGTTCGAGATTGTATTCTCTTAATTGGAGTTTGGCTGTTCGAAGTTCTTCATTGGTCTTTTTCAAAACCCTGTAGGCGTCGTTCCTCTCGATGATGGTTCCCCGCAGTTGATCTATGGTATCAAAGAGTCCTTTTCCCGAATCTTTCCGGTTTTTTCTGATTTTAAAAATCTCAGCGAAACGTTGTTTCCAAGAAAGTCTGTCGTAAGAGATGTTGATGATGATGTACGGGGCAGAGAAGATCTCCCCTTTTTGCAACAGGGTCTCTTTACCTGCGTGGACAGTCTTGGTAATCACTATGCCTGTTTTTTCTTCCGAGGCTTCCTGATTTGGGCTGCTCTTGAATTCCGTATATTTCCCTAGAAATACGACTTTGCCTTCAATTGTTTCGGGAGTAAGGATGACTCTTTTTCCCACTTCCATGCGTTGTCCTGTTTCCGGATCATTCATGGACATCCTGTTCTCTTCGATTTTGGCATTCAGATGGTAATGGGAAAACTCAGGTTCCTGGTTAAAAAGGATTTCAGGATCATAGGGTACCAGTGGTTGCACCGTGGAGGCGGGCGGCAGTCCCCATATGGTGGGAATAGAAGAGACAATTCCACGTAAATAGGAATCGCCAATGTAGTCTTTGTTGCAGTCGAAGTCATCATGGAACGTGATTTTGAGGGTTGTTTTGATCTTTTTCAGATTTCTGTCGTATGCGGGTTTTTTGATGACCTCTATGTCTTTCGTATCATTAAAGTTCCGGCTGAAAAACGGCAGCCTTTTATACCCGTCGCTGGGGGTGGCAAAAACCCTCACAAAGTACTCAAATCTTCCCCACGAACCAAACCTTGCTGAAGAAATCCCACATTTAAAGAAAAAGTCTGTCTCTCCTACCATTTCCTTTGCTTTTCGAAAAATTTTGGTGAAATTTTCAAAAGTTGTCCATTCGTCTTCATTCAGGAAGAAAAGTCTTGCCGTCGAATATTTGTCTTTAGGGAAAGAAATGTTGTCAAACAGAGTTCCGACACTGCCAAGCCTGTATCTGACATAGGTCGCTATGATTTTGGTATTTCGGTTGCTGACACAGTCTTTGCGGCTCATAGTTCTTATCCGGAGGAAACAGAGAAAAGTGAAAGTGTATCGCTGAAATACGTCCAGAGGAAACGGTTAATGGGAGATAATCTGTTTATACCTAAAAGCTGCAATTAGCACTTAACGGTTACATAGCTCTATAATATAAGTCGTTTACGGAGAAACAGCTCAGCATCAAAAAGTGAAAGTTGCAATACAGGAAAAACTGATATAAATCATTTACATCATTAAGCTAACGGCTGATAGCTTAAAAGCTAATTGCTGTTTTTAGGTTATAGACTACCATCCTTGAATTTTCCCTTCAAGTAATCTTTATGGGAATTCCCATTATGGATCATAAGGGCTGCAAGAATATTACGCACGCAACCGTTTTATCCCTTGACAATGAAATGTTTTGTTATAATATGGGCCATATCAAATCGGGACGTGGCGCAGTCTGGTAGCGCACCTGAATGGGGTTCAGGGGGTCCGGAGTTCAAATCTCCGCGTCCCGACCAGTAAATTCAAGGGCTTACGAGAAATCGTAAGCCCTTTGTTTTTTTACTGTGTAAGAATTGTGCAAAATGAGAACGAGAAATAAAGCCACGTTTAAACCGTCATATCAATAGCTTACCAGGTAAAAACTTTTTTCAATATAATGCTATTTTCCAGAAGAAAAAAATACTTGCTAAAGCTCTAATCGAGACTGTATGAGACGACAATAGGAAAGTTAGATAAATATAGCATGTTCATAATCTTTCAAAGCAACACAGCTCATTCCCAATTCGTGCATTGTTTCACTGGTTCGAGTTAGAAAGACTTCGCCTCTCTGCACAGAGCAGTTTTTGCGGTCCTTTTCACTAGACTGACCAACTGAGAAAGCGATTCAGGAACAAAGAAATTATTAAAAACATCTTTAAAAGCAAGGAACGGGTACCCTGTTCCAAAATCTTTTGCTGGTTTTGATAAGCCAGATCGAATTTCATAAAGTTCCGTTAAAAATGCCTCACGCCACTCACTCGCCATATCCCAACACCCCCAGGTTCTTGCGAATGTCAACATCCAGTCCTACGGATTCTCGCATCTGCCCATAGAGGGTAGTGGTCAACTCAACCATGGGTAATCTGAATAATGCCGATTTTGGCACAAAAAACGGCGTCATAGGGTCAAAAAAGAGCCATTATTACAAACAAAATCCTATGGTTTTAGTTAGTTAGCTTATACCCCATTTGAATCAACGATTTTTTCATTGCTTTTTTCTTGACAATGTGTAGCATGCAGGCGACAATTCCGCCATGAGATACGAAATTGAAAAAACGGAATTGTTTGATAAATGGCTTAAAAAGCTGCGAGACCGTAAGGCAGTTTTGGCGATCACCCAACGCCTTGACAGGGCCATTATCGGGAATTTCGGTGATGTTGCCCCTGTTGGCGAAGGCGTCAGTGAGATGAGAATCTTTGTTGGCCCAGGGTATCGCCTCTATTTACACGTTCCGTAAGCGCACAATTATCCTGATGCTTTGTGGTGGCGACAAATCGACCTAGGAAAAGGACATAAAAAAAGCAAAAAGAATGGTGAAATCGATATAGGAGAACATTATGGAAATTACAACAAGCCCCTACAACCCTCTTGATTACCTGGAAACAAAAGAGGAAATCAACGAATACCTGAATACCGCTTTTATGGATGATGACCCCCAAATTTTTCTCATCGCCCTTGGTCATCTTGCCAAAAAGAAAGGGATGAGCAAAGTTGCCAAAGAAACGGGGTTGAATCGTGAAAGCCTGTATAAATCTCTGTCCGGAAGCGGCAACCCGAAATTCACCACCATCAGCAAAGTAAGCAAGGCGCTTGGTTGTAAATTGGCTGTGGCTTGATTTATCCAATCTCCTGTGATCCATTCTTTTCATCCCTCGGGCTCTGTCTTTATAACGCCAAGCACACCAGCGCCTTGCACTGGCCCACGCTAGAACCGAAAGACTTTCAGGCGTTTGGTTAGCGATTTTACCGTGTGGTTTGAATAATGCTCATTTTGGTCTCAAAAACGGCGTTATATGGCCAAAAAAGCACCATTTTTACAAACAAAGTCCTATAGTTCTAATCAGTTAGCTTGGTCTAACCCATCTGACCATCTGCTCTCCCCCATTCTATTCTACGGTTTCTTAGAAGCATGTTTTTGGGGGCAAAAAGGTACTTTTAAGGGGTAAAAACACCCTGATTTATGAGATAAACTATTGAATTTATATCTATCTGCTTGGTCCGACCCCAACCACCAACTCTTGGAAAAAAACGCTCAGAGAGGCGGATCCGGCGAATACGTTCCTGCAGCTCGTTAAAATAATTCATGGAGCTGCCGCTCTTGAAACGCTCGTCATTGAGGACAAAACCCTTGACGATATACTCCTTCAAGCGCTGGGTGGCCCAGATACGGAACTGGGTTGCAACCCGAGATTTTATGCGATAGCCGACGGAGAGGATCGCGTCAAGATTGTAAAACTTCTGTTTTCGATCAACTTTGCGGCCCCCTTCAGTTTGAACTTGTAAGAATTCCTTACAAGTTGCCATTTGGTTCAATTCGCCTTCCAGGTAGATATTTTTCAGGTGCATGGTGATATTCTGCGGCGTCACCTGAAAGAGCTGCGCCATCAGTTTTTGTGTCAGCCAGACGGTTTCCTCATCCAACCGGACATCAATTTTAATATCACCGCCGGGATTTTTGTATATGAGGATTTCAGAGGTATTGTTCATGACTTGCTCCGGGGGAAGAATGATGAATTATGAGTGCTGAATGCTGAATTGTGGTTTGATTCATCGTTCATATGTCTTCGCTCCTGTTTGCCGCCGACGCAGCATGCGTCGGATCTGATTGAAGACATAAGTGTCGATACGACTGAAGGCTTCCGATGCCACCACGTGGCGGTGGTAATTCGCCCAACCTCGAAGCACTGCATTCAGCTTCTTGATCAGGGCCGGCATCGATGCGGTGGCGTGTTT
>Ga0208901_1000215_pt1 | contig 37640 bp, 34 predicted proteins | sample AntAceMetag02UKF_FD_184764 | JGI IMG/M metagenome (GOLD analysis project Ga0208901, IMG submission 184764) | Saline lake microbial communities from Ace Lake, Antarctica - Antarctic Ace Lake Metagenome 02UKF (SPAdes) (version 2) | ecosystem: Environmental > Aquatic > Non-marine Saline and...
TTTCTATTCTTTGTGTCATCATAAGCCTCCAGACAGGGGTTTTATGATGACCATCGCATATTCACATCAATTTGTCCCGTGAAATATGAGAATTAAAAATTTTATTCGAAAATGAGCGAAAGCCGAGATAAACTATTACATTTGATAATTCGAATGCCGTTAATTATGTTTTCACTGACACCTGACACCTGACACCTGACACCTGACACCTGACAAAAGCTCATTTGACTGCAAAAGTTAGTATCACATAAATGCGCTGAGCTGCTTTTTCAAGAGCGCGTTTGCTCTCACCCGGCCTTGATTCCGTTATACGCAAGGGTCAAGAGACGTTCCGCTCTCCTTGAGTCTGATAATTCAGGGTGCACATGGTCCCAGTGAAAACAGAAATCGATCAGACTCAGAAAGAGCATCGCTATTTCTTCGGGATCTGCATTAATGACTTCCCCATTTGCCAACCCTTCCATGTAAATCGACTGGATTGTTCCGATCATTCTGCGATGATATGCATTAAAATCATAAGATGGGACACCCTGGGGCGGCCCAAAAACCAACATATGAATCATCTTCAATAGATTCTTATTTTCCATTACCCGCTGATAAGCTTGTTGAGAAAGATGGATGATGCGTTCTAACATGGTCCCGGGTTTTTCCATAACCGAATGCAAGACATCTTCCTGAAGTTGGACAGCCCATTCAAGGATGGCACGAAAAAGCCCTTCCTTGTTTTTGAAATAATAATAGAGGACAGGTTTGGTGACTCCTGCCAGCTCTACAATTTCCCTGACTGATGAACTTGCGTAACCCTTTTGAGAAAAAAGGGCTGTGGCTGCTTCCAGTATCCGTTCTCGCGCGTTGCTTTGGGTTGCCCGTTCACCATTCTGATCATTCAAAACAATTCTCCTGATATTTGCACCGTTCAATATCACAGGATATAGCTGTGGTCAATAGAAAATATACCTACCGGTAAGTAATGATTTCAAGGAGACTGGTAAAAAAAACTTGACAAACAAACATTTGTTTCATACATACGTTTGAAAGACTGGTCGTTGGTGTAACCTTTTGGGGAAGAAATACGATAGAATATTAGGAGGGAAGAATCTCCTTCAGAGGCCGTTATTATGAAGCAAACAGAAAAAAATGATAGTCCAAAAGACAGGATCTTAAATGAGGCTGAAATCCTTTTTGCTGAAAAAGGCTTTCACGCGGTCACCGTGCGAGAAATTACGCGTTCGGCCAAATGCAATCTTGCTGCTGTTAATTACCATTTTGGCAATAAAGAAAATCTCTACCTTGAGGTTTTCAAGCAACGCTGGATTCCAAGGGCAAAGCGTGTGCGAGCAGCTTTTCAGAAGACGGTTTCTGCAGGCAATGGACAAGAAATCGCTGAAATCGTTCATGCTCTGGCGCATGCATTTCTTAAAGGGCCACTTACGGATGATGAACGCTTGCGACACGCTCAGCTCATGATCCGCGAAATGGCAATGCCTACGCTTGCACTGGATCTGTTGATTGAAGAAGTGATTCAGCCCTTCTTCCGTGAAGTAGCCGGAAGACTGCGGCCCCTGATGGAAGAGGCATTTGAAAAAGAACGCCTCATGCTTAATATTATCAGTGTATTTTCCATGGTGATCTATTTTAACTTCGCCAGGGTGCCCGTACGGCGTGTCACTGGAGAGGAATATGACGAAAACTTCAAGGAAAAACTGGTGGACCATATTGTGAAATTTTCTGTTGCGGGTTTTGGTATGAATGGCGAGGAGAAGGTATGATGAGCCGCTTTTTGTATGGTTTGAGCATCATTCTGCTCAGCGGTTTTTGGGCATCCGGATGCATGAAGATGGGGCCTGATTTTAAGACTCCGGAACTTCCGGTTCATGAGCCCGAAGCCTATCAACACGCGCCATATAAAACTGGGCCGGATGAGATATCGGACCGATGGTGGGAGGTCTTCGGGGATTCGGAGCTTGACCGTCTGGTTGAAAATGTATTGGAGTATAATCTTGATATAAAGGCTGCGTCTGCGGGTGTTCTTGCCATGAAATATCAGGTTGTTCAGACGAGAGCCGCCCGTTTTCCCGCAATAGGCCTGCAGGGACAAGTCCAGCGACAGCGTACGCCTGAAACCATGGTCGCTCCGGGAATTACCACAGGTGGCGAAAAAGATAGCTACAGCCTCACGATTCCCGCGTCATTTGAGTTGGATCTCTGGGGCAAGCTGGCGCGTGCGGAAGAGGCAGCTAGAGCAGAATTGCTGAAGGCCGAGGAAAATCGTCAGACATTGGCCCAGGGTCTGGTATCTGAAGCTATCAGTCTGTACCTGAAGATGGAGTCCCTCGAAAGGCGGATCCAGATTACGGAACAGAGTCTTGTAAGTTACCAGGAAGCGGTTTCATTTGTGGAAGCAAGGTATAAGCGCGGCCTTACCTCTATTCTTGACCTGAGGCAGGCACGTCGAACCCTGGCCCAGGCCATGGGCTTATTGCCTGCGTTTCGGCAGGAACTGGGGATTACCCAACAAGCCCTGGCGGTACTTGTGGGCAAGTATCCCAAAAGCAATCCGCCCAGGAAACAGCCCGAGGACTATTACAAGCAGCTTGAACCTGTTCCGCCCGGGCTTCCCAGCCAGCTCCTTCTTCGCAGACCGGATATAAAAGCTGCCGTAGCGGGTCTGGAATCCATGAACGCGCAGATAGGGGCCGCCAAGGCAAGCCGATTTCCAAGCATCTCTTTGACCGGCAGTTATGGGTATTCGAGCCCGGAACTGGGGAGTCTGTTTTTCGGCCCGGAGGGATTGGTATGGAATATTGCCGCTGGATTCCTTCAGCCGCTTTTCGATGCCGGCAGACTCAAAGCTGCACAACGGGGGGCAGAAGCTCAGTACGAGCAGTCGGTGGCCCAATATGACAAAACCGTTTTGATTGCCTTTTCAGAAGTGGAAAATGCCCTCTTGACCAGGAAGGAACAATTAGAACGTAGAAAAGAGGTCTTGGGTTTTCTGGTTGAAGCAAGGGCGACCCAACGGGTGGCGGAAGCTCGTTACCTGCGCGGTCTGGTGGATTATCTGACCGTGCTCAATGCACAACAAACGAGGTTTAGGGCTGAAGATGATCTGGTCCTTGTGGACCTTGCTATTTTCAGCAACCGGGTTTCCCTTCACCGGGCTCTCGGTGGGGGTTGGGCGGAACTGCCGCCTGTGGAAGGAAAAGAAACGGAGGGGATTTCATCCTATTTGCTCTGGTGATGATGAAATATTATGGGTAAAACAAAAAAAAGAATCGTTCAACTGTTCCTTGTACTCATTCTTGTCGGGATGGGTGCATTGGGTATGATTAAACTTACGGAAAGCAAGCCGCAGATGAAAAAACGCAAGCCTCCTGTTCCTCTTCCCATGGTCAGGACCATGGTGGTGACTACCCAGGCGCAGGCAATTGTTATTAAAGGAGAAGGTTCCGTGAGTCCTGTGCAGGAAATTGTTCTGGTACCCCAGGTCGATGGGAAACTCGTCTATGTTTCCCCCTCCCTCATAAACGGTGGAGCATTTAAGAAGGGAGACACTCTTCTCAGGATTGAACCGGAAGACTTCCGACTGGCCGTTACGTTGGCTGAATCCAAGGTAAAGAGTGCCCACAGCCTCCTTCGTCTTGCGGAAGAGGAAACCGCTGCCGCGAAAGAGGAGTGGTTTCAGCTCTATCTTGATGATAAAAACAGAGGGAAAGAACCTCCACCCCTTGTTCTGAAAGAGCCTCAGCTTGCCGCTGCAAAGGCGAAGCTGGCCGCGGAGAAGGCGAGTTTGAGAAACACCATGCTGGATCTGGAGCGAACCGAACTAAAAGCACCTTTTAACGGCAGGGTGGAAGCGGAAAACGTAGATCTTGGACAATACGTAAGGCCGGGAGAAAAACTGGCGTCCCTCTTTTCCACGGATGCTGCCGAGGTTGTGGTTCCCCTGGAGGATGCGAGCTTGCTGTGGTTTCATGTCCCCGGTTTTACACCGGGAAAAGGCCCCGGCGCCGGCGCGACGATCACGGCTCGAATCACAGGCCGAGAAGGCTTGTGGAAGGGGCGTGTGGTCAGAGCCGAAGGAAAAATGGATCCGCGAACACGAATGATTCGGGTGGTAGTGAGGGTCGACAAACCGTATGCAAAAAAGCCACCGCTTGCAGTCGGTCTGTTTGTGCGTGTTGAAATCAAAGGCCGTACCCTGTCTGAATTGACTTTGATTCCCCGCAGTGCATTGCACCAGGGAGATGTGGTATGGGTGGTTGACAAGGAAGATAAACTCCGTTTTCGACGGGTTGTGGTGGCTCGGATAGACGGGGAAATGGTGCAGATAAGGGAAGGCCTCAATAATGGAGAAAGGGTCATTATTTCAGGCCTCAAAACGGTTACCGACGGTATGGCTATTCGTCCCGTTCCGGAAGAGGAGGCGAAACAAGGATGAAAGGGATTATCGGCTGGTTTGCGGAGAATCATGTTGCGTCCAATCTCCTCATGTTGTTTCTTCTTCTGGCGGGCATTACTACCGGGATGACCATGAAGGTGGAGATCATGCCCGAGTTTTCCTTGGATATGATCACGGTAACAACCGAGTATCCGGGTGCGTCTCCTTCCGAAGTGGAGGAGGCCATCATACGACGGATTGAGGAAAGAGTTGCTGGTCTGGCCGGCATAAAACGGATCGATTCGACGGCGAGGGAAAGCTTCGGTACTGTTGTTATAGAGGTGATGGACGGCTGGGAGCTAAAGAAACTATTAGACGAAGTAAAGGCGGAAGTGGACAGTATTACCACCTTTCCCAATGAAGCCGAAAGACCGATCGTACGGGAAATTACCCGGCGAAGCAGGGTGATCGACCTTGCCGTATACGGGAACGTTTCCGAGGCTACCATCAAAAATATCGCAGAAAACATCAAGGATGAGATTATCACCCTTCCAAACATTACCCAGGCTGATCTTTTCGGGGTCAAGAGGGGAGAGATCCATATCGAGATATCCGAGGAGACCTTGCGAAGATACGGGCTTACTCTCGGCATGGTGGCTGAGGCGGTCAGAAGCGGAAGTCTTGATCTCCCCGCCGGGCGTGTGAAAACCGGAACAGGTGAAATTCTTATTCGTGCGAAAGGAAGACGCTATTATGCAGAGGAATACCGTGACCTGCCCGTTCTGACCAAGCCGGACGGAACCATGGTGACTCTTGGACAGATTGCGGATTTGAGCGATGGATTTGAGGATGTGGACCTGTCGGCAAGATTCCAGGGAAAACCCGCAGCGATGATTCAGGTTTTCCGGGTGGCCGATCAGAACGCGCTGACAGTAGCCGAAACCGTCAAGAAATATGCGGAAAAGGTACGGCCCACGCTGCCGGCGGGAGTCGAAATCGCATTTTATAACGATAGATCCACCATGCTTAAGAGCCGTATACGGCTTTTGATGAAGAACATGGCTCTGGGGTTGATCCTTGTCAGTATTATGTTAGGGATGTTTCTGGAAGTGAAACTTGCTTTCTGGGTGACCCTGGGTATTCCCATCTCCTTTCTCACCGGGTTATGGATGTTGCCCCGGTTCGACGTGTCCATCAATATGATTTCCCTGTTTGGTTTCATCATGGTACTGGGTATCGTGGTGGATGATGCGATTATCGTGGGGGAGAATGTCTTTCGCAAATATGAAGAAGGTGTAACAGGCCTGAAAGGAGCCGTAAGTGGTACTGTCGAGGTGGGAAGACCGGTCATTTTTGCGGTTTTGACCACCGTGGCGGCATTCTGGCCCCTCTTATCCGGAAGCGGCACCATGGGAAAGATCATGCGTAATATTCCCATTGTGGTTATTCTGGTCTTGCTAGGGTCCCTTGTGGAATCTCTTTTCATTCTTCCGGCACATCTGGCAAGAAGCAGAGCAAGAAAATCGAGAAAACCTGTAAAAGCAGTAAGGGAGAAGTTTACCTCAAGGGGCCTTAAATGGGTGATCAACGGCCCTTATACCAAATTCGTCAGATTCTGCCTGCGATGGCGCTATGCAACGGTGGCGGTTGGCATTGCCGTGCTGTTCCTTTCCGTTGGAGTATGGAAAGGCGGCTGGATTCGCTTTACTTTTTTTCCAAAGGTGGAAGGGGATGTGCTGACGTGTTCTCTGACCATGCCGGCGGGAACACCCCTTGCCCGAACCGAAAAGATTGTGAAGTATCTGGAACAAACCGCCAAAAAAACCATGGATGAAATGGAAGAGGGGAGACCGGAAGGCTCGCCGCCACTTTTTGAACACTCCATTTCTCTTGTGGGGATGCATACGGGTGGAAGAGGGCCCAACAGCGCCGCCGGACAGTCCGGAGGGCACCTGGCGCAGGTTTTCATACAGCTCTTAGAAGGTGAGCAGCGGGATGTGAGCTCCATGGAATTGGTGAAACAATGGCGAAAAAAAGTGGGGTTGATCCCTGAGGTGGAAACCGTCACTTTTCAGAGCGAACTTTTCAGCGCCGGCAACCCGGTGGAAATCCACCTTTCTCTTGACGATCACGACCAACTTCTTGCCGCTGCTGATGAATTGAAAGCGGAACTGGATAAATATCCCGGTGTTTTTGATGTAAGTGACAGTTTCCTTGCCGGGAAAGAGGAAATGCAGTTGAAACTCAAACCCAGTGCGAGAAGCCTTGGGTTGACCCTGAACGATCTGGCACGGCAGGTGCGGCATTCGTTTTATGGAGCCGAGGCCCTTCGACTACAGCGTGACCAGGATGAGGTGAAGGTCCTTGTCCGGTACCCTGACAGAGAAAGAAAATCTCTTGGTGATGTGCGGGAACTTCGCATTCGAACACCTGATGGAAAGGAAACCCCTTTCAGCCAGGTGGCGGAGGTGGACATGAAACAGGGATATGCCACCATCGAGCGCGCCCAGCGACTTCGAGTCGTGAAGGTTACGGCCGATGTGGATGAGTCCGTCACCAACGCCAACGAAGTAAGAATGGACGTGGAGTCCCGTATCCTTCCCCAATTGAAATTTCAATATCCCGGGTTAAGATGCACTGTAGAAGGGGAGGGGAAGGAACAGAAAGAATCTCTTTCCGACGTGCTTCAAGGCTTTGTGGTTGCCCTTTTCTGCATCTATGCGCTTCTCGCTATTCCCTTCAAGTCGTTCAGCCAGCCTTTCATTGTCATGGCAGCTATACCCTTTGGGATCGTAGGCGCTATTGCCGGACATTTGATTATGGGGTTGAATCTGAGCCTACTGAGCCTTTTCGGTATGGTTGGTCTTGCGGGGGTGGTAGTCAACGACTCGCTGGTGCTGATCGATGCGACCAATCGGCTTCGTGAGAAAGGCTTAGATGCCAAAGAAGCGGTTGCCCAGGCGGGGGCGCTCCGTTTTCGCGCCATCATTCTCACCTCATTGACCACCTTTGCCGGGTTGGTGCCCATGATCCTTGAAAAAAGCATGCAGGCACAGTTCCTGATCCCCATGGCGGTAAGCCTCGCCTTTGGAGTCCTTTTCGCTACGGGAATTACGCTCCTGCTGGTTCCGTGCGGGTATGGTATCTTAGACGATATCCTGAAAGTTTTCGGTCAGGGAAGTGGAATTTCGGAAGATGAAGCTTCCCCGGAACTCGTTCAGGAAGACATTACTTAGTGAGGCTTTCTTCGGCCAACTTAACTGCCTGGTAGGTATCGCCATTATTGGCGAGGTTGTACTGGTAGAGGGTGACCACATCCAGGTCCGAGCCCGTCCAAGCGGCCGGTAAATAGACTACAAAGGTCCTGACTTTATAGGCACTTCCCCCCATGAATCCGGCCGACGTTTCATTTATCCAGGAACCCGTGTTTGCGTAAATGGTCGTGTGGTCTTCGCCCGGAGGATAGACATCGAGCATGGGCTCGTGCGTATGGCCAAACACCACGATACGGATGCCCCGTTCCTCCTTTTCCAGGTATTCCAACTCCGCCGCCACGAACAGGTCGCTGTGTCCGTTCAAAATGCTTACGGCCACGGGCATGGGCGTCTGAACACCGTTTGTTTTTTGGGTATCGGGCCAGAGGGTTTCAATATTCCCATTGACGTACATTCCTTTGGCGCCGTCAAAAGAAAGCGGATTCGCATACCCGTCGATCCCGGTCATGAGGACGACCGGATCGTTGAGCGACGGGGGGGTGAGAGCCGGAAACTGGGCCTCTGAGTAGATGAGAGCAACGTCCCAGGCCAGAGGAAAGGTATATCCTCTGTTCCCGAATGGCCCTTCCGCTGTTTCCTCCATGGAAAGGGTGCCCTTCTGGTCGTTCTCCGCCTCCATGCCGGCGGCCCAGAGCCGGGACACAAAATATCCGGGCGGAAGGATATGGCCCGGATTCGCCAACGGCTGGGGACTGTTGAAAAAGTCGTACCGGTGCCCGTGCTCCATCATCATCCCACTCACTGGGCTGTATGACCCCAGCCCATCGATTTGGCCCTTGAACACAACGTCGGGCAATAATTCATCCAAGGTAGTCGGGTCTGTGAGCATGTCATGGTTTCCGCGGACGTAGGTCAGAGGGATTTCCCCGCCACTGGAGATTTCTGCCAGGGTATCGAAAATCGCTGTATTCGTGGGGGCATTCCGGACAGAATGGAAATATTCCCTGCTGTTGGTCACTGTTCCGTCAAAGGGTTTGGTGCTAAAAGGGATGAGCCATTCGTCGAACAGGTCGCCCAGAATCACCAGTTCCCGGACCTTTTCGTTTCCCTTCACCATTTGGACAAAATCCGCCAGGGCATCTGCGTTTTCAGAAAACCAGCAGTAACCCCTGTCTACCGCTCGTTCTTCCCCCATGTGCAAGTCGCTGATGCACATGATAGCAGTCCTTTCCCCAGTATTGACACCGTCTGTAGAGGCATCTTGTGCAAAAATGTTTGCCGAGGCGGTCCGCATTTCAAGTGTGGTATCTTCTTCCATGGGACGTCCGTTAGCAGACTCGACACCACTGGAAATAGACACAAAATACTGCCACCCAGGCTTGAGTTGATATCCGTCATGGAAACGGATGAACACGGAGCTGCCATCCACCTCCACATCGTAATTTCCTGAAAGGGTCCCGGTTTTATCATAGAGATCGATGTTCCCGGGCGCGGTTTCCGGATTAACATGCATGTTGAACCCAATCTCCATGGACAGGGCCTGGTGATCCATGGAGAAATAGAGGCCGTGTCTGAGGGCCAGGTCTTCAAAGCCTGTCGTCATCAGAGGGGTGCTGGTTGTCCCATTGTCGGAGGAGCACCCGTAAAGAAAAGAAAAAAACACTAGAAACAACAGTGAAAATGCCGATTTGATGGGCTTTTTCCAGGTCATGCGGTCCCTCCTGAGGGGTCACTTTGTTGCGGTTCCTACCCAAATGCCACATAAACATCACCATTCCGGGCAACGCGGCGTTCTCCTATCAATTTTACCAAGTGTTTCTTCATGTGGGCTCGTTCACCGAATTCGAAAAAGGCTTTGGGCTCCCTCGGTTTTCCATAGATAATCGATGCTCCCACAATCTCTTCCATCGTCCGGGGAGTGTTTAAGAGGCTTATGAGTTTATTCTCCCGTTGGTCGATGACATTGAGGAAGGCGTTCCATTTCTCCCCCGGTGCTTCCTCAAATACCCCCTGCTCATGGGAAGCTATCCAGATATTTGCCGGGATGTCCCGCAGACGTTCAATGGATTTCACAGTTTCTTCAATGCTTGAATCAACATCTCCATACCAGGGGCCGAACCAGCTGAGATCGTAGTCGCCTAACAGCAATAAACCTGCTTCTTTGAAAAAAAAGGATAGATGTCCCGGGGTGTGTCCCGGGGTACCTACAATTTTTATCGTTGCGGAACCACAGGATATTTCTTCTCCACCTTTCAAAAAACCTGCAGGAATTCGTGGTTTAAAATGGAAACTGTCTTCTAAAAGGGGGCGCCAGTATTCCCGCTCTCCTTCGTTATCCATTCCATAGGCATCCAGGAATAGTTCCATATTGGACAGGGGAGGGGCATCTTTTTCAGAGACGTAAAGGGGCAGGTGGTCAAACAGGTCCAGGTGCATGAAATGGTCTTCATGCCAGTGGGTGAGCCAGACCGCTTCTACACCCGGATCCTCTCGAAGCTTCATGAGCCTTTCCCGGTCTGAAGCTGGATCGATGAGGATTTTCGCTCCTTCTATGTAGATGGAGTGACAATGGGGATATCTTCCCCGGTTTTCCCCGGGAATAAACCATATGGGCCCGAAATGTTTTTCTGTGATTTCTTTTTTCATAGAACTTTTTTACCCTTTGCCCCCGTCTGTTAGCGCTTTATAACCGTGAACCTTGAACTGTGAACCTCCCAGCCTGGATTTACAATATTTCCAACACCAGTTTCCCCACGGATAGACCAGATTCCATAGCCCTGTGGGCATTTGCCACATTCCGGAATGGAAAAGTGGTAATGGGCATGGGAGGCAGCATCTTTTGCTGGTCCAGCCGGAGGAGCCTGTCCATAATAGCACGGAAAAGGTCTATTTTGTCAAACAGGTAGATCAGATTGAACCCGCTTACGGTTTTATTGCTCCCCGTCATATCAAACGGGCTGAATCGGGGAGTTCGAAAATAATCCCAGATGAGTTTAGGGAGGTTCTTTCTCCCTGTGTGAGAAAACATGGAGGCAAATCCGTAGATAAGTAAACGTCCCCCCGGTTTCAAGTGGTTGTAAGATCCTTTAAGTGTTGAGGCGCCATTGGCATCGGCGATCATATCGTATCCCTCAGGATTAAGCTTTTCAGCTTCCTTCCAGAGGTCCTGGGTTTGTTTGTCAATAACATGGGCAGCCCCGGTATCCAGGACAGCGGCCTTTTTGTCCGAATGGCCGATGACACCTACTGCCCTGTTGCCGTTTAATTTCAATAGATGCATCATGGACGTACCCACCCCTCCGGCTGCCGAATGAACAAGCACGGTCTCTGCCTTTTTCAGGTGACCGGTTTCGTGAAGGCCGTACCAGGCCGTGAGATACGCCACCGGGAAGGATGCCCCCCTGGTAAAATCCCAGTGGTCCGGGAGTGGCCACAGCATGTCAGGGACGGTGTTGATGGCTGTGGTGTAGGCACCGAAACGGGAAGCACCGAAAACCCTGTCGCCGGGTTTGACGGTTTGAATATGTTCTCCGATCCTATTTACAACACCTGAAAACTCCAGTCCGGGACAGATGGGATAATTCCCTTTGGCGGCTTCGTAGAGGCCCAATCGGACGCAGATGTCCGCGAAATTGATTCCACATGCTTTTACCTGCACCTGCACTTCTTGCGGTCCAGGGTCTTCCAGGGGTGTTTCGTCAAAAAAAAGAGCGTTATAGCTGCCCGGTTTCTTGATCATGATCTGGTTTCGAGAGGAGGTCATCTGCCTATCCTGTGGCTGGATTGGAATTTACTCGAACGCACGAAAATGCAATCAGTAAGCCTGAATTCGGAGGATACCCCGTTACCGTTAAAACTTTCCGCAGCAATTCTCATTTTAAAATTATTATCTCTTCATCCTGGTTCCCACGCTCTGCGTGGGAACCTCAGAAGGACGCTCCGCGTCCTAAAATAGAAGTTTTATCCACTTTAAACTCCTTTTTTACAAGTTTGATGAAGGACGCAGAGCGTCCCAAAAACCGTTCCCACGCAGAGCGTGGGAACGAGAGTGAGCGCTAGGTTCATAATGAGAATTGCTGAACTTTCCGACTTCTGTTTGACTTCCAATAATGACCATAGTATTATGACCATGTCATATTTATTCCTTTTTCATCCAAATGAAGGAGCTAACCATGGAAACTCAAGTAGCTAAATCAAAATTCAAGCCCCATGCATTGCAATATTTTCGGGAGGTGGAAAGAACAGGGAAGGCTCTGATCATTACCGACCATGGGAAGCCGGTTTTGAAAATTATACCCTATTCTGAAAAAGCTTCCGAAACCCTTAAAATGCTAAGAAATTCGGTCACCAAATATGAAAACCCAACGGATCCTGTAGGGCTGAATGACTGGGAGTTGCTAAAATGATAGTATTGGATACGCATGTCTGGGTTTGGTTTATCAGTAACCCCGAACTCCTTTCTAAAGCCGCGAAAAAGGCGATTCATATCTCCATGGAACAGAAAGCGGTATGCATCTCGTCTATCAGTGCATGGGAGGTAGCGATGCTGGTCGCCAAAAAACGACTGGAATTTACCATGGATGTAACCGACTGGATAGCTAAATCGGAAAGGCTACCGTTTTTTCAATTCCTGCCCGTTGATAATTCAGTAGCGGTTAAGTCAGTTAACCTGCCAGAACTTCTGCACAAAGATCCTGCAGACCGGCTCATCACTGCCACTGCGATGACCATAGCAGCCCCCCTTGTCACGAAAGATCAAAAACTATTGGACTATCCGCATGTGAAAACCATATGGTAAAGCATGAAAATTACAAAAAGGGCTTAACCGAAATGGTTAAGCCCTGAAAATCAAAACAACCATCAAAAAAGGTTAGTAATCCAAAACCTGCTTTTTGCCGGTTGGAGAAACCCATTTTCCATTTTTGATCTGGAGGAATATGGATTCATCTGACCCAAGATGTTTTTCGGGGCCGAAACTGATAACGGGTCCGCCAAAAAGATGCTGATATCCTTCAATGTTTTCAAGGGCTTTGAGGAAATTATCCACAGTCAGGTCTTTCCCTGCTTTTTCGAGGGCTATGACTGCAAGATCAGCGCTGAAATATCCCTGTTGAGCCACTTCGGAGGGTCCTTTGCCAAATCGTTTCTTATAGTTATCGAAGAATGTCTTTGCTTTCCCGGTTGCTTGCTCTTCATACATAATCGGGATCGATGTTACGGCGTATAGCCCTTCTACACCTTTTCCGCCTTTCAGTGGAATGACATAGTTGCAGGCGGCGGTCTGCCCGACCATATCGACGTCCCAGCCCATTTTTCGCGCGGTCGATACAGCGATAATCGTGTCTGAGATGATGGTCCCCAACATGACCACATCACATTTTGCTTCCCTCAATTTGGTAATGGCGCCGACGAAATTGGTTTCTGACGCCTTATGCGTCGTTTCAGCAACGAGCTCCATATTCATTTCTTTTAATTGATCTTTTACAGCCTCAGAAGTTTCGAGCCCAAAATCGGTATCCTGATACATCACACAAACACGTTCTTTCCCTTTCTCTTCAACAAAATACTTTAATCCTGCCCTGACGTTACCATAGTACGGTGCCAGGTTGGCAAATTTCAGTTTGTCAAGGGGTTCGTACATGGACCGTGCCGCTGTGTAAGGAAACAGATTCGGTACGTTTTTCTTTTTCAACATGGGGAAAATTGCGTTGTTCATGGGGGTGCCGATGCTTGCAATCAGAAAAAATACCTTATCCCGATTCACCAGTTTATTGGCCTTTTGAACTGCGATGGGAACCCTGTATTGGGAATCCTCTGCAATATATTTAATCTTGCGTCCATAAATTCCTCCGGCGTCGTTGGCTTCGTCGAAGCGCATTCTTACACCGTTGGTAGCGTCAATCCCCCACCCTGCAACCGGACCGCTCAAAGCGGTATGCGTCCCGACGACAATCTGGTCTTTCGTTACACCCCGGGTTTCAGCTTGAACCGCAACAACCATTACCAGCAAAGCAACGACAATCAGGAACATTTTCAACAGTTTTCTGCCTTTCATTTTTCTCCTCCTCCTTTGTTAATATTGGTACATTGATTTAATTAAATCCCCATATTTTTCATTAACAAATGTTCGCTTCAGTTTCATGGTAGGGGTAAGTTCATCATCTTCCGCAGTTAAGAGTTGATCGATCAATCGAATTTTCTTGATTTGCTCCACCCGCGCGAATCGTTTGTTTACTTTTAGCGTTTCTTCCCATATCAGTTCCTCTATCTCTTTGGCGTTGCATAAACTGGCATAATTGGTGTATGGGATATCGTTGTCCTGCGCATGTTTTTCAACGTTTTCCTGATCAATCATAATCAGGCAAGTTAAGTATTTTCTTTTATCACCAATGACAACGGCATCGGTGATATAGGGTGAAAACTTCAATTGGTTCTCAATCTCACTGGGGGAGATGTTTTTTCCACCGGCTGTAATAATAATGTCTTTCAAACGGTCCGTAATGGAAACGAACCCTTCATCATCTATTTTCCCCACATCTCCCGAGTGCAGCCATCCATCAGCGGTGGTCTCCGCGGTTTTCCCGGGCTGGTTCAAATAACCTAAGAATACGCTGGGACTCCTGATGAGGATCTCTCCCTCATGGGAAATCTTGATGTGGGTACCCGGGATTGCCTGCCCTACGGTACCCAGTTTTGAATTGCCAATGATATTTGCCGTGCCAACGCCACAGCACTCCGTCTGTCCATAGGCTTCAAACATTTCTACACCCATGGATAAATACCATTCTATTAAGTCGGGTGAGATGGGCGCAGCGCCGGTTCCTGCCCATCTAAGCCTGTCCAGTCCCATCATGCGCAGGATATTGTCCAGGACTGTCTTTTTGGCGATCCAATAAATAGCGGCTAAAAGCGGTGGGATCGGTTTTCGGTTGATTTTATAAGAGGAAGTCTGCTTCCCTATTTTTACAGCGATATGATATGCCCATTTACCAAAGCTGGTGGCATCTTTGAGTTGAAGCTGGATAACGGCATAGAACTTTTCCCAGATTCGTGGAACAGCGATAAACGTGGTTGGCGATAACTCCCTGATATTTTCCGGAACGGTATCAGACCCTTCCACAAAATTGACAGTTCCGCAGGATTTCAGCGGCACGAGTATTGTGAGGAGCCTTTCCAGTATGTGACAAAGGGGCAAAAAGGAAAGCTGCTCATCTTTATCATTGATTTCAAGGATCTTGTCGAATGCTTCAATCTGGTACATACAGTTGAGGTGACTGATCATTGCCCCTTTTGGTGGGCCGGTGGTGCCCGATGTGTATATGAGCACCATCAGGTCTTCCGGTTTGCTCTTGTCGATTTCCCTGTCCCAGAGATTTGGGTGATCCTTAAAATAGGCTCGACCCAATTCATACAAGTCTTCCTTCATTATGACTTGATCATCGGCAAATTCATGCAAACCTTCCGGATCAAATACAATAATTTTTTCAATGGTTGGTGTATTTTCTCTTACTTCCAAATATTTATCTAACTGTTCTTCGTTTTCAACAAATAAAAATCGGGTTTTGGAATCCGTTACGAGGTATTCCAATTGTTTACTCGAATCCGTGGTGTAGACCCCGCTTGTGACGCCGCCACTGCAGAGAATACCCATATCGGTAAATAGCCATTCCTTATTGTTTTCGCTGACAATGGAGCAGACATCTCCCCGATTCAATCCCAATGCAAGAAGCCCCATGCCGATTTCCCTGGCTTTATTGCCATAATCAGCCCAGGTAAAGGCTTCCCATATTCCGTAGTTCTTCTCTCTCATTGCGATTTTATTGCCCAATTGCTCCACTCTGTGTCGAAAAAGCTTTACAATGGTATCGCAACCTTCAATGAGAACCGGATTGTATTTTGGTGTGGTCATAGTTTTTGGTTCATCGCATATTAACGTGATACTTCGTTTTGGTTTCAGAAAGAGCTTATTGAGGTGTCAGGTTTCGGGTGTCAGGTGTCAGGAAAATCCTTTGTGGTATTTTCCATATTTATAATAACATACTCTATTTTTCTATTTCAGGCTTGCAGAGACTGGATAGTAGTCACTGAAACCTGACACCCGAAACCTCTTTCCTTCTATTGAGCGTGGGAACCAGTCGAATCAATCCGCAATCCGCAATCCGAAATGCCGTGTTACCGCCAGGTTTTTCGTTTCTTCCATCGGTGCCTGCCCCGCACGCCTTCTTCTTTTATCCCCATGTAAAACTCTTTAATATCATCGCTTGCCATCAGGTTTTCACACGTATCTTCCATGACGATTCGTCCATTTTCCAATACATACCCATAGGCGCTATTCTGTAATGCCATGTTGGCATTTTGCTCCACCAGCAACATGGTCATTTTCTGTATGGTGTTTAACCGTCTGATGATGTCAAAAATATCTTGAACGAAAAGAGGAGACAGGCCAAGGGATGGTTCGTCCAGCAGCATCAATCTGGGGCGGGCCATCATAGCCCGTCCCAGCACCAGCATCTGCTGTTGCCCTCCTGATAAATAGCCCGCTTTCTGTTTATTGCGTGCTTTCAGTATGGGGAAATATTCATAGACAATCTCCAAGTCCTCATGAATCTTTTTCTTATCTTTTCGACTGTACGCTCCAATCAACAGGTTTTCATGAATGGATAACAGTGGGAAGACCTCTCTTCCCTCGGGAACATGTGCGATTCCTTTTCGTGCGACCCTATCCGGACTCTGTTTTTGAATCTCTTTTCCTAAGAACTCAATCTTTCCTTTTTGCGGATCCATGGCGCCGGATATGGTTTTCAAAATGGTGGTTTTACCAGCGCCGTTTGCGCCCAGAATAGCGACTATTTTTCTCTCATGAACATCCAGGCTGATTCCCTTAATCGCCAGTATGGGTCCGTAGTAAGTCTCTATATTTCTTAAGGTTAATATGTTATTGGACACCCTTGTCTTCTCCCAGATATGCCTTTATAACCTCTGAGTTTTCCTGGACTTCTCTTGGATTTCCCTGTGCTAATAACCGGCCGTAATTTATGGCCAATACGTGATCCGAAACCCTGGAGACCAGATTCATATTATGTTCCACCATAATTACGGTAATCCCCAGAAGTTTCTTGATATCGTCTATCCAGAATGACATGTCTTCCGTTTCATCTACGTTCAATCCGGATGCCGGTTCGTCCAGCAGGAGGAGTTTGGGTTCAGTACAGAGTGCTCGCCCCAGCTCAACAATTTTTCGAACACCGTAGGGAAGGTTTTGGATCAATTGATTCCTGTAGTGCTGTAAATCCAGGAAATCGATCACATCTTCAACTTTTCTTCGATGTTCCAATTCCATTCGCTTTACCGATGGAAGGAAGAACAGATCTGAAAACAAGGTGGATCGACAGTAAATATGGCGGCCGATCAGTAAATTGTGAAGGACAGTGGCATGCTCGAACAATTCAATATTCTGAAACGTTCTGGCAATTCCAAGGCTGACAACCCGGTGAGCCGGTAAATGGGTGATATCTTTATCTTCAAAGGTGATCACACCTTCTGTAAGATTGTATATCCTGCTGATAATGTTGAAAATAGTTGTTTTTCCAGCCCCGTTTGGCCCCACAATGGTGGAAATCGTTCCCTTTTCCACTTCAAAACTGACGTTGTTTACGGCTCTGATGCCACCAAAATCAATGGATATGCTTTCGGCCTTAAAAAACGTCATTGCACGCGCTCCGTTTTCAAGTATGTTTTCTGACGTTTAAAGGTTGCCTTGCGGTAGAGTGGAAACATTTCAAAGTAGAGCTTGAATTTTACCCACCAGCCATATAGTCCCATGGGCTCAAAGACAATGAACAAGACCATGATAATTCCGAAAAGCCCCGGCTCCAGTCCGGGAAACTGTCCTATGGTGGGTGGTAAATAGTCTTTCGCAATGGCGATTGCCTGGGGTAACAGTCCCACAAAAATCGCCCCGAAAATCGCCCCGTGAACCGTTCCCAGTCCGCCAACGACAACCATCATCAGGAGTTGAATCGATAGAAGAAAACCGAACGCGTCCGGTGTCAAATAGGATAGTCTGTGGGCAAATAATGCACCCGCCAGGCCCGTGAAACAGCCACTTATGGCAAATGACTTGATTTTATAAACCGATAGGTTGATTCCCATGCTCTCGGCAGATATTTCCGAATCACGAATGGCGATAAATGCTCGGCCGCTGGGGGATCTTACAAGATTTATTGTACAGTATAATACGAACAAAAGAACTGCCAGGCAGAGGAAATAAAAATGCCAGGTATTGTCCAGTTGGAATCCGAAAATGACGGGGTAATCCACCGACATCCCACCCAGGCCGCCTGTCACCCTTTTCCAGTGGGCAATGATCTCTTCCACGATAATTGCGAAGGCCAGCGAAGCAATGGCAAAGTAGATTCCGGTCATTCTTCTTAGAGGAATGGTTATGAGAGCGCCCACAACGAAACTGATAAGACCCGCCAATAGCAATGAAATGAAAAAAGGAACTCCCTTAGTTAAAAAATAGCCATTGGCATAAGCACCTATGGCCATAAAGGCGGCATGACCCAGACTGGGAAGTCCCGTGAATCCAACCGCGATCATCAAGCCCAACCCGGCAATAGCATAGATAAAGATGAAGGCCATTTCACCGATATAAAACTCACCCAGAACCGCAGGGGCGATTAATACGGCAAATAAAAGAACACCGTACCAGAAAATATACCCATTATGTTTTAGAAGCTTAATGTCTTGAAGATAGGAGGTTTTGAAGAGTATTCGCATATTTTGTTAGACCTAAAAGCAGCAATTAGCGCTTAGCTGTTAAGCTATTAGCCCTATAAAATAAATCGTTTACGGAAAAACAGCACAGCATCAAAAAGTAAAAGTTGAAATACAGAAAAAACTAATCTAAACTATTTACATCATTAAGCTAACGGCTAATAGCTCAAAAGCTAATTGCTGCTTTTAGGCTAGACCTTTTTCTGTTGAATCTGTGCGAAAAGACCCTGTGGACGTAAGGTTAACACCAAAAACATAATCAAATAGGCAGAGATTTCCTGAAAACCGGTCGGGAGATATGACCCGGCCATCTGCTCCGAACAACCGATTATCAGACCCCCGATCAATGCTCCGGGAAGGCTGCCAAAGCCACCGATGACCGCGGCGGCAAAAGCTTTGATGCCAATGAAACCCATTTGTGGGTTTACGAGCGAGATGGGAGCCATTAATGTTCCTGCTACAGCGGCGACCAGGGCGCTGATGGCCCAGATCAAAGAAAAGATCCTCTTTACGGGAATCCCCATATAATACGCAGCCAACTGATTCTGTGAAGAGGCTTGCATGGCGATTCCCAGGCTGGAGAATCTGAAGAAGAGAAACAATATGGCGGAAAGAATGATCGTTCCGGCGATGACGACAAGATACTCCTGGCTGATGACCAGTCCCCCGATGTCAGCCATTTTCCCGGAGTAGGGGGTTTCCAGCGAAAGAATGTTTGACCCCCAGATTGCGCCGGCCGCCGCGCGCAAGATAAAACCGATGCTGATAGTTAAGATGATAATGGAGAAAGGAGATTCGCCGATCATTGAGCGAATGACTAACATATCCAGCAGATAGCCGAAAACAGCCATGGAAATAATGGCCAGCAGGAAACCAAGCCAAAAGGGCAGGGCAAGAATCCCCACAAAGGTCACCGCAAAAAAAGCCCCCAGCATTAACAGATCACCCTGGGCGAAATTCACGATTTCCGTTGCCTTGTAAATCAACACAAACCCGAGGGCGATAAGGCCGTAGAGACATCCCTGTCCCAATCCCGTAATGAGAACTTGCAGAAATTCCAACTGTTTCCTTTCGCACGGCTGTCGGTTTCCGGTTGCCGGTTCACAGTTTACAGTTTTTTGCAGATGTTCAAGGGTCCAGCGTTTTAAGGTTCAGCGTTGGCTATGATTTTCAGATTCAGTTTTCAGAGTCCTACGATATTCATGCTGATAAGGTTCATGGGGGGGAACCCTCCCATATTATGTGTGAGGCCTAATGTTGGATTGGCAATCTGCCTTTCTCCGGCCCGTCCCTGAAGTTGTTTGTACATTTCATACATCATCCGAAGGCCTGATGCACCAATGGGATGCCCGAAACATTTGAGCCCCGTCCGGCTGGCACGGGATTTTGCCGTCGAGGTTGAAGAAACCATCGTGATCTGCATTATTTAACATAGGCCGGATCAGAACGGAAGCTTTTTGCAGGATCTGCACGGCAAACGATAGTTGCTGCTGCGCCGTCACTTGCACCGCAGCAGTCAAAAAGATCAAGGGGCCAGGCAATCGATCCCTGCCCCTATCTAACTTATTTGTCATTTCGCCTTACTGATCAAAATTTGAACCCCATGCATTGGGAGACATGGTAATCAGGATCAATTCCCATGCCAGTTTTCCGATTTTAACCCTGAAAACGATTTGAAATCTACGATATTCCGTGTTACTAAAATAAGATCGTTGACTTTGGTGATCGCCGCAATTTGACCGTCTACGAATGGGGGAGGCTTTCCTTTTTTCGACAACCTCGCACGTTCTTTTGCATGCCACTCTGCAGCCCGGTCGTCATAGGGGAGAATCAACATGTTTTTTCTCACCACGTCGGCGAGGAAAATTTCAATAACCTCGCGTTTTCTGGACCGGGGAAGACGTCTGCAACCGTATTGAAGTTCGTGCCAAATTGGCGCCGCAGTCACAATCTCATGCTGACGTTTTTCTAACATGAAAATAACCGATTTATCAGGCACCAGTTTTAGAGGTTCCGACAATACACTTGTATCAAGCAAATACTTCATCGGTCCCATTCAACCTCCCGAGCGGGGGAAGGATCCCGGAGGCCCTCAAAATCCAGGGGAGAGATTCCCGCCCCTTCAGACTTAATCATTTTTCGAAATGACATTAAGGAATTCCAAAACCCTGCATTTGATAGTTTAAGTCGTTCAAATTCATTTATTGATAACAGGATGGCAACCGGTTTTCCCCTCCTCGTAAGTTCCACAGAAGGTCCTTTTTCTACCTGATGAACAATGGACGGCAGCTTGTTTTTGGCTTCGGCAATAGAGTACTTATTTTGCATCGGGTGCCCCTCGTTTTGTTTATATTCCTTATTCTGATAATGTAGCTATATTAATGGCTATAATCAAGAAAAAAAGCTTTATTCTTTAATCGGTTCAGGCGGGTTTTTCCTCATTGATATGGGTAGAAAAGTCCATCCAGGTTATCTCGAATATTCCATTTTTATGATTTAATCCATTCTCAATTCGGATAGGCTTATTAATCCGATTTTCCCTGCTCCTTTGTAACATGCGCAACGATTACCAGAGGCCCGCTCCGGTTGGTGGCATTTGGAGAGATGATGACACAAAGGCAGGTTTTCTGTAAATCGGTGCCGACAGTTGGATCCAGATTGGCGAAGTAGATGTCACCCCTTTAGTCCATTCATTAATACTTCCAATCGGGCTTGGTCCTAACGTCGGCCATTAGAGTTGTTTTCTTACTCATAATCTTAATCGTAATCATAATCGAAGAGCCCTGGAATAGGTTAAAAGGAGTATGATTATGATTAAGATTATGATTAGGAACTGTCGAACGTACTCTTGGATGATCTTATCAAGTGGGCGAAGTTAGAACCAAGCCCCTTCCAATCATACCTCCAAACGACCTCATGTCAAGATTCTTTCCTCTCATTGCCGTTCCCAACCTGGAAATGAGAGAAACTCAGGTTCCTTTCCCATATTGCAAAATAGATTCAGGAATGATACGATCTGCTCAATTTTTCCGCTAGATGCAATGCAACGGGGAAATGATCAGAAAATGATCTACTATATCCAGAATTTCAGGAGGTTTTTAAGTGAACGTAAACGGTAATGGGAAAAAAGAGGTGGTCGTGGGGGCCCTGCGTCCTTACGGCACCTCCATATTCACCGAAATGTCCGTGCTTGCCAATAAGCATGGGGCGGTAAACCTGTCGCAGGGGTTTCCGGATTTTGACGGTCCGGAAGAAGTGCGGGCGAAAGCGGCCGAGGCCATTATGAGGGGGCCTAATCAATATGCCCTTTCATACGGAATTCCTGAGCTCCGAAAAGCCGTGAGCAGAAAAATGAACCGGTTTTACGGGGTGGACCTGGATCCGGATCAGGAGATTACTGTAACGTCCGGCGCCACTGAAGGATTATGCGCAACTCTGATGGGGATATTGGAACCCGGGGATGAAGTGATACTCCTGGAACCTTACTACGAGTCCTATTCTCCCATAATTGCCCTGGCCCACGGACGAATCCGGTATGTTTCCCTGGAAGCACCTGATTTTTCTCTTCCGAAAGAAGAACTTGCCAGGGCTTTTGGACCAAAAACTAAAGCCATTTTGATCAACAATCCCCAGAATCCCTGCGGCAAGGTATTTACGAGAGAGGAATTGGATTTTATTGCAGATCTCTGCGAGAAACATAATGCTTTTGCCATCGGGGATGAGGTTTACGAGCATCTCGTATATGACGGTCGGGAACATATTACCCTGTTGGACATTCCGAAATTGCGAGACCGGTGCTTTGTTATTTCCTCCACAGCAAAGACGTTTTCCATGACAGGCTGGAAAATAGGCTATGTGATGGCTTCTCCCGAGCTTACACGCGCGGTACGTATGACTCACCAGTTTATCGTGTTTTGCGGGCAGTCCGGCCTGCAGGAAGCCATGGCCTTTGCCATTAATTCTCCGGACAGTTATTATGAAGGTCTGCTTGCCGATTATGTCCGCAGGCGTACAATGCTTCTTGATACGCTGAGGGACCTTGGGTTTGAGGTCTATGTTCCTGAAGGCACATATTATATCCTGGTCAATATCACATCCTTGGGATTTGACGACGATGTGGCGTTCTGTCAAAAACTCACCGAAGAAGCGGGGGTTGCGGCGATTCCCAGCTCCTGTTTCTGGGACAACAGGAGGTCCGGGCGTGATCTTGTCCGCTTCTGTTTCTGCAAAAAGGATGAAACGTTAAATGAGGCAAGTGTTCGTCTCAAGAGGTGGATGAAATGAGGATAGCAGGCGCCCAGATTGATATTGCATGGCATGATCGGTTGGCAAACCACGCAAAAGCAAGATCTTTTGCAGAAGAAGCCAAGGCCGCCAAGGCCGACGTTCTGATTTTTCCGGAGATGTTTTCCACCGGATTCTCCATGGATACAACGGTTACACCCGAACCTATTGACGGGCCCACGCCCACCCTGCTGAGAGAATTGGCCGTCCAGTATGGGATGGTTGTCGTCGGGGGGTTCGTTCTTAAAAGGAAAGACGCCAGACCACAAAATGTTTCTCTAGCCGTGGATCCTTCGGGAAATGATCTTGCCCTCTACGCCAAAATTCACCAGATTTCCATATTGGACGAAAATAACCATTACGCCCCTGGAGAACGGCCCATGCCTTTTGATCTGGCAGGATCCAAGGCGGCATCCCTTATCTGCTTTGATCTCAGATTCCCCGAACTTTTCCGTGCGTTGACGGATCAATGCTGGCTGATCATGGTAGGTGCGTCATGGCCTGCAGCGCGACAGGCACACTGGGATATTCTCCTGAAGGCTCGCGCCGTGGAAAACCAGTGTTACGTGGTTGGCGTGAACAGGGTAGGGGAGGGAGGCGGCCATCTTTTCTCAGGCGGTTCAGCGATTATCGACCCTCTTGGAGAGGTCTTAGCGTTAAAAAGAGACAAAGAGGGGTTGGTTATTGCGGATATCGATCCACTGAAGGTGACAGAGGTTCGCACCACCATGCCGTTCCTTGAAGAGCGCAAGGAGAAAATTTCGATTTAAAGATCTTTGGTTCTAATAGAATATGACTTTAATCTGAATGAAAGAGGAGGCGAAAGGGATGGAAAAGAAATGGAATGGGCTGAAACTTGTTGTGGTGACAATGGTATTGGCCATGATTTTGGCGGGTTGCGCATCCCTGCAGAAAAACAATGCCACCGACGTAGAAGGATTGCTTACGCAAGCTGGTTTCCAGAAAATGGTTGCCGGCACGCCCGAGAAGCTTGCCCATCTGCAAACTCTGGCACAACGGAAGTTCAGCCGTCACAAAAGGCATGGGAAAATATATTTTGTCTATGCGGACGATACCTACTGCAAATGCCTTTTTTCCGGGGACGATACCGCCATGCGGCATTACCGCGATTTGGAAGTGCAGCAGGATGCAAATCCTATCGAAATGGACAGACCGGATATCGTAACAGGGGAGCAGTGGTCGCGTTCACCTTGGGGACCGTTCAACTAAAAACATGGGATGGAGATTCTCAGGATGGCATCTTTCATTTAACCCAGAACGTTGTTTACACTTTCTTGATTTGCTGTTTTCGTAGCGAAATTTGAAACTTGAAATTGGAAATTGGAGAAAAACAAGGTCCAATGTGTTATCAAGTTTCAAATTTCGGATTTCCAGTTTCGGCGTCCGATTATCCGTTTCGACGTCCGACTTTAAACCGAAAAATGCAAACTCCTTTCGAAAAAAAGTGTGAACTTGTGCGTGAAGGATGTCCTAAGGATTGTTATATCCGTTTTTTCCGCGAAGATCTGCGTCCTAATTTGTTTCGTCTTCAGAAAGGAACTCCAATTTCTTCATCAGTTTGATCGTATTGGCATTGATGTTGAGTTGGGAGAAATCCTCCGGGGATACCCAACGGGCATCTTTGGCGTCGTCTGCGGCTTTTACCTCCCCGCTCAAGAATTCCCCGAAAAAATCAAGAATAACGTAGTGAAAGCGTATGTGTCCCGCGTTGTCCTTCCTAACGTCATCAAAGACGTGGATTGGATCCTTCCCGACTCGGATGGTGATGCCTGTTTCCTCCAGGATCTCCCTCTGGACGGCCTCCTGCAGGGTTTCCCCTAATTCAACACTTCCGCCCGGAATGGCCCATTCCCCCTCGGAAGGGGGTTTTCCCCTCCGAACAAGGAGAACCCTGTCTTTTTTTACGACAACGCCGCCCACGGCAACACGTGGCGCGCCTGGGTACTCATTGTTGCTCATGATATTTCACTCCTGTCACGAGGCCTTCCGCAGAGACGCGGAGACAAGAAATTCTTATGCATTCCCACGCTGGAGCATGGGAACGAGGAAAACCGCAAAAAGAGAACCGCAGAATATCGAACAAGGAACCGCAGAATATTGAAGGGTGGAATCGCTTCGCTCTGACTTTTTCAAAATTAGAGGTCGATGGAACACCTTCCTTCGAAATTGGGCATTCCTTGTTCGATATTGGATATTCGCTTTTATGCATTCCCACGCTGGAGCATGGGAACGAGGAAAAAATTCCGCAATCCGCATTCCGCAATCCGAATTCACCCGAGTCTTTCATCGGTTTAACGGTCTACTGAAACCGTGATGGAAGCATTGGCGACTACAATCTGATCGCATTCGGGACCGAATCTGTCCACGCAGAGCCCTTGGGTTGTCATTCCCCCTTCTACTGCCCGGACGGTCTTGCGACCGATAGGCACCATTTCCTTCACCTTTTCCCCGTCCAGTTCAGAAGGCCGGGGCACGGCCACGAGGATATCTACGAATACCTCTTCGAGATCCGTAATTCCGAGGATTTCCACGAGTCCGCAGAGACAACTCTTTGATACGGCATTGCTCACGGCCCTGCAGGCCGCCTTGGTTACATCTTCTCCATGGAGATCAATACCGGTGCCCAGTTCCACAATAAATCGTTTCATCGTCATGATTGTCTTCCCTCTTGAACCGTTGAACCAGGTCTTTAACGTTTAGGTAGATAGAGCGCCCAGCCTCCCGCATCCCTGGCCGCGTCCACCACGCTTTCTGAAAAAGTAGGGTGTACCCGGATGCTTGCCGCCAGTTCATTGACCGTGGCTTCAAGCTGTATGGCCATGACTGCCTCTCCCACCAGTTCCGTGGCATTGGTTCCCACAATATGGACTCCCAGGATCTCCCCATGACGGGAATCCGTTACGACCTTGACCGCTCCCGACATTTCACCACGACTCATGGCCAGCCCGTTTATGGAGTATGGGAAATCTCCAACTTCCACATCGATTCCCTGGTTCTCCGCTTCTTCTTCGGAAAGACCTACGGATCCAACCTGGGGGGTGGACCATATGCCTCTTGGAATCAGCTTATCCGGGAATTTTTTGCCCGCGCCCATGGCGTTTTCCGCAGCAACAACGGCCATGGATGAAGCCGCATGGCTGAGTAACCATCCTCCGGTGACATCTCCTATGGCATAAATCCCTTTTGCGGTGGTTTCCAGCTTGTTGTTTATCTCTACATTCCCGTCCTCATTCAGGGAAACATCCGCCTGGTCGAGGCCCAGTCGGGCTGTGTTGGGTTTGCGGCCCGAAACAAGAACCTTTTCCACCTCTGCGGTTTGTTCATCAGGACCTTCAAAGAGGCATGTGTACCCATTTTCGGATTTCCGGATGGATGCAAGTTCCGCCCGCGGGAGTATTTCTATCCCCTGTTCCCGGAGTGCCTGGGCAATGCGCTGGCTCGTATCTCCATCTTCCCGGGGCAGGATTCGGCGAGTTTCCGACGCTAAAAAAACTTTACATCCGAAAGTATTCAGCAGGGTAGCCATTTCCACTTCAATGGGACCTGCTGAACCCCAGATGAGAATGGAAGATGGGGGTTCGGTCATGTCTAAAACTTGATCTGTGGTAATTGCCGCCTCTTCAAGGCCCGGTACGTTGGGAATATCCAGAACGCTTCCCGTGGCCAGGATGATCTTTTTCCCCTGTACGGTTTTCCCTTCCACCAGGACCTCGCCCGGGTTTTTCAGGACAGCCCGCCCCCGTATGACTTCCACTCCATTATTTCCGAGCAGACCCTCCATGCCCATTCGGATATCGCTTGCCACCCCGTTTTTTCTCTGCACAATGGTGTTGAACTCAAGGTGTTCTACTGCAGCCTTAATCCCAAATTCCTCAGCATTGCGTATTTTCTGGAGAAGATCAGCGGCGCGGAGCCAGACTTTGCTGGGAATGCAGCCCCGGTTGACACAGGTCCCTCCTATTTCAGCCCCTTCAATGAGGAGCACTTTGCCTCCCAGTTGAGAGGCCCTTATGGACGCGGCATACCCACCGGGGCCGCCGCCGATAACGATTACATCGTACATATTTTTCCCTCTTTTCAGCTCATGATCAGGTATGGATGCTGTAAATAACGGCCCGCTGTTTCCAGGAAGCCATTGGCGGGTGACCCGTCCACGATCCTGTGATCGAAAGTCAGGCTCAGATACATCATGGAGCGGATTGCCATCTCACCATTGTACACGGCCGGTTTTTCTTTCACACGGCCGACCCCCAGGATACCCGTCTCCGGTGGCTTCAAAATGGGCGTAAAGCCGTCCACTTGGAACATGCTCACGTTGGTGATGGTAAACGTCCCTCCGGTTACTTCATCAACGGAAAGGTTCCCTTCTCTTGCATTTCCGGCCAGAATCCTTGTTTCCTTTGCAATCTGCAGCAGGCCTTTCTTATCCGCATCGCGCAAGACGGGAACGATCAATCCATCCGGGAGCGCCACAGCAATACCCATGTTCACGGAATCATGAAGAAGGATCTCTTCGCCGACAAGGGTGGAGTTCATGATGGGAAATCGTTTGAGCGCCCTTGACACGGCAAGAATGATAATGTCGTTGTAAGAGATTCTTACGGTTTCGTCGCGCTTGTATTCTTCCCTGATCAGGCTTAGGAACCGGACCATTTCTGTGACATCCACTTCGGCAAAACTGGTGAGCTGGGCGGCATTCTGGAGGCTGGCGTGCATATTGTCCGCCACGGCCTTACGCATGCCGGCAAAAGGAATGACTTTGGGAGGCGCTGTTTCTTCGGGTTCGTCTTGCATCTTTATGGCGCGTTCCACATCCTCTTTTGTAATTTTTCCATTCTCTCCTGTTCCGTCGATAGAGGAAATATCGAGACCTGCCTGTTTGGCTATCTCCAAAGCAAGAGGTGTTATCTTGGGCGGCGGCGGTCCTTCTTCGTGGTATTTCTTTACATCTGTTTCAGTGACGCGTCCGTTGGGTCCGGAACCGGGAACAAGCCCAAGATCCACCTCCAGTTCTTTTGCAAGCCGTCGTGCGACCGGGCTTGCCGGTACGAAACCTGTACCGGTTTTCTTTTGTGGTTTTTTCTCGGCTGAATCGGCCTGAGCAGGGGCGGCTTCCTCGGATTCTCCCATCTGTATTCCTTCAATCCGTTCCGCCTGTTCTCCCGGCTCGGTGATGATGGCTACGATGGTCCCTGTCGCTACGACGTTCCCTGCAGGAACAACGATTTGGAAAAGAATCCCGCTTGCAGAAGACTCCACGACATTGGTGATTTTTTCTGTTTCTACTTCGAAAAGTTCTTGTCCTTTTTGGACGTTATCCCCTTCCTTGACGAGCCAGGAAGTGATCTTTCCTTCTTTCATGGTGAGGCCCCATTTGGGCATGGCGACATTCGATGACACGTTACAGATCCTCCTGATCCGGAAAGACCGGAATGATGATAGTCAATATTAGGCAACAGGTTGGATTCCCGGGCCCAAGCCCGGGAATCCGAGAAGCGGGGATCAACCCATGATTTCTTTTACTGCTTTGAGAATCCTTTCCTCGTTGGGCAGCATGGCATCCTCCAAAGGAGGACTGAATGGAATGACGGTATCATAGGCTGCGACCGTTTTTATGGGGGCATCCAGATAATCAAAGGAGCTCTCCATCAGACTCTTGATGACCAGACCAGCCAGTCCCGCCGACTCACAAGCCTCTTGGATAACTACGGCTTTGTGGGTCTTGTGGACCGACGCTGCGATGGCATCGTGATCTAAAGGAGATAATGTCCGCAGATCAATTACCTCGGCATTGATTCCTTCTCCCGCCAGTTCTTCCGCCGCCGCCAGGGTTTTCTGGAGCATGAACCCATAGGTGATAAGGGTAATGTCACTCCCTTCCCTCTTTATATCGGCTTTGCCTAATGGAATAACAACCTCTTCTTCCGGCACGGGTCCGGATATGCCGTAAAGGACTTTATGTTCAATAAAGAGCACGGGGTTGTTGTCCCGCATTGCGGCTGTAAGCAGGCCTTTGGCATCGCCCGGAGTACCGGGCATGACTACTTTGAGCCCCGGGACCTGTGTGAACCAGCCTTCGAGAGACTGGGAATGCTGACCGGCAGCGCGAATCCATCCTCCGGATGTGGTGCGGATCACCAGTGGAAGTTTTTCCACCTGTCCACCACACATGTACCTGACCTTTGGCGCCTGGTTGGTGAGATAATCCATGCAGACAGGGGTGAAATCGATAAACATGAGTTCCGGTATGGGGCGCAGGCCCATGAGAGCCGCACCCAGCGCTGCTCCCATAATGCCCGATTCCGATATGGGCGTGTCCATGACTCTTTCCGCTCCAAATTGCTCGAACAGGCCGGCGGTCACTCCGAAACAGCCGCCGAATGCTCCTATATCTTCTCCCAGGAGAAAAACGTTTTCATCCAGTTCCATTTCCTGCCTGAGTGCTTCCCGAATCGCTTCAAGAAAAGTAATTTCTCGCATTAGATGGCCCTCCCTTCTTCATAGTACAGATCAGTGAAAATTTCTTCCATTGGAGGATACTCGCTCTTTTCTTCGAAGTCGATGGCCTCCTGAAGGGCGATCTGTGCCTGATCCCGAAGTTCCTCAAGCTCTTTCTCGGTGGCAATACCCTGCTCTACCAATTCCTTCCCGAAACGGACGATGGCATCCCTCTTTTTTAATCCTTCCAGTTCTTCGGGGGTTCGATACGCTTGAGGGTCTCCTTCGAAATGTCCCCTGTAGCGGGTGGTTTTTAATTCAAGAAGAACCGGCCCTTTTCCTTCACGGATACTCTTGGCTGTTTCGGTTACTGCTTCGTACACGGCCATCACATCATTGCCGTCAACAGTGAGCCCCGGGATACCGTACCCGATCGACCTTGCAGAGATGTCTTCTACCGAACAGACTTCATCCACGCAGCCGCTGATTCCATACTCGTTGTTTACACAAATGGCCAGGGACGGAAGTTTCCAGCAGGACGCCAGATTCAGGGCTTCGTGGAAGTCTCCACGGTGCGAGGCTCCATCCCCGAACATGACCACGGCAATATTTCCCTCGCCTTTCTTCTTCAGGGCCAGTGCGATTCCGTTGTTGATAGTCTGATTGGGACCGAGAATACCGTTGCAGCCGGGAGCGCATTTGTCGAAGACAGCCAGATGCATGGAACCGCCTTTGCCTTTGCAATATCCCGTGACTTTCCCATAGATTTCCGCCCGCATGCGGTTCATGTCAGCGTCCCGTGCAATCATAAGACCGTGTTCTCGATGCGTTCCTGAAATCCAGTCTGTGGCGCGAAGAGCCGATGCGACTCCCACCATGACGGCCTCCTGACCCACTCCGAGATGAACAAATCCAGGCAAGGTCCCCGCAGTGACACCTTCGGCAAGGGATTCCTCAAAAATTCTGATTTTGAACATTTTTTGATACATTTCCAGCAGTTTTTCTTTTGGTAATTGCATCGACCACCCTCCTTACATTCGGTTTCAGATTGAACAACTCCCATTCCCTATCGCATCTATTTTTTTGAGGGATGGGTACCAGGTAATATTGGCTCATCGCGGGTTAGCGTGATATTTTTATCTATTATCGAATAGCCCATGCTCAGATGCCAAGTGTCAGGTGTCAGGTGTCAGGAAAAAGAATCTGACGGTATTTTGCGTATTCAATTTGATAACAAATAGTTACGCTTTGTATAATCGCAAAGCATGAATAGCAAGTACTGAAACACTGACACCCGACACCTGACACCTCGGTTCCGAAGCTTATTGCCGGTACTTTATAAATAAAGACTCCATAGAAGCACGTTTAAGAGTCTTGGGAATATCTATCACCAGTGGGCCTTTCAGATTTAGCCGGATGGACCACTTGCTTAGCTTATTCATGATATGTTCCCTTTCCCCATCGAGAGCAAGAACGGCAGGGCGATGTGAAATCGCAATCTCCGTTTCGGGCTCAAAAAGCTGGTACGATTTGATTGGTATGTCACGGACAAGCCCGGGAGCTATAGGGGCCATGACCCGCTTGTCACCGTTGCCGATGGTGATATGTACTCCTTTTCCACTGCCCGGTTCCTGTGCACAGAGATGGCCGCCGATGGAAGAGAAACCGATATTTCCGGGTTCCGCCCGGGTAAGGAAAATTTCTTCCAGGGTGGTTTCATCCCAGACGGCCCGTGAAGCCAGGAATCCTGCCTTTGAGACAACCACATCCACAAGGGCAATGTCTACGAGTTTTTGATCTTTCATGATCTGCAGGACCGGCGCACGTTTGGTGATGCTGTCCATGGAGAACAACTCCAGGGCGGTAACGGCTGCAGCCATACCGGCCATGGTTCCTTCCACCATAAAGGGGAAAACATTATTGGTACCTGTTGATATGGGGAGGAGGGGTGTGTCCCCGCAGGTTTTGGCCACCGCCCGGTTGGTGCCGTCTCCACCAAGGGTCACAATACATCCGGCGCCCATTTCATGAAGGATTGCCGCAGCTCTTGTGCTGTCTTCCTGGGTTCCTTCCATGGGGATTTTCAGGTACGATATGTTCAGGGAAACATCCAGGTCTTCCAGTGCCCTGGGGCCGATTCGAAAATGATCGGGCATGAAGAATACATCTTTTACTCCCATGGAATCCAGGCCCAGAAGCACGCGCCGGACAATGTTAACTTTTTCGTGGTTGTCAAAAACAGAGCCAAAAGCCACCATGCGACGGATATCTTTCCCCGATGCCGGGTTGGCAATAATCCCAATCGGTTTCAAGTGGTTACTCCTTTTATATTATGGGCAAGGTTAAGGAATTAACAGGTTGGCTACTTTCTGGAGTGAATTGCGCCAGCTGTTGTTCCGCGGGTTCTATGCTTTAAACATCTGAAGCTTTAAAATGGGCGGAGCATAATCCAAAGAAAGGAAAAAGGAAAGCAGAAAAAGGGGTTCAACGGGTGTTATGAAGCTTCTTTGTTGTTTTATGGTTTTTCAGCATGTATACTTCTGTCCATATGAAATAAAATATCCTATAGGGATTTCAAGGTTTGTGAAATGCAGGAAATCGAGGAAAGATAGGAAATGCTCAGCAATGTGAAAGGTGATATCTCAGGAGGCATATCGGCTGCAGTTATTGCCTTGCCTCTCGCTCTTGCATTTGGTGTTTCAGCCTTCGCGCCTATTGGCACCCCCGAGGCCATGGCCATGGGTGCGGCAGCAGGACTATATGGTGCCATATTTACCGGAATTTTCGCGTCCCTTTTTGGTGGAACCGCTTCCCAGATTACTGGGCCTACCGGGCCCATGACGGTGGTGATTACCGAGTTCATCGCAACAGCTATGAAGCATCCCGCCATTCAGCAACAATCCGATCCTTTATCAATGATCCTGACCTTGACTGCTGTGGTTGTTCTGCTGGGCGGTCTGGTGCAAATCCTCATGGGGCTTTTACGCTGTGGAACGCTCATAAAATTCATCCCCTATCCGGTCATCGCAGGGTTCATGAACGGCATTGCGGTGATTATTTTTCTGGGCCAGATTGCGCCGATCCTGGGCATGAAAATGTTTTTTGATGCGGATGGGATTTTTTCCCCCATCAGGCTCCATGAAGGGGTTGGCAGCTTTCCTATCCTGGGAATCGGAGTGGCTACGATTGCCGTGATCCTGATTGCTCCCAAAATTACACGGAAAGTCCCCGCTTCCCTCATGGGACTGATTGTTGGGACCGGAGTTTACCTTCTTTTGGGAAAAACCGTTCTTCCCGAATTTGCCCGCTTTGAAGGGAATCCGTTTATCATCGGAGCTATTCCGACAGGTTTTCCCATCCCACTGAATTTCCTCGCCGTTTCCATCGGTGATATTCTTAAAATCCTTATGCAATATCCAACCACCTTTCTGGCTCCGGCGTTGGCTCTCGGCATTCTGGGCGCGATTGATTCTCTTCTCACGTCCCTTGTGGCGGATGTGAGCACCAAGACGAAGCATCACTCCAATCGGGAGCTTTTCGGCCAGGGGGTGGGGAATGCCGTGAGTGCCATGTTCGGAGGCATGCCTGGAGCAGGTGCTACGGTAAGGACGGTTGTTAATATTAATAACGGCGGACGTACGAGGCTTTCAGGAATTATTCACGGTGCGCTGCTGCTTTTTATTCTTGTTGCCCTGGGTCGTGTGGCGAGATGGATTCCCATGTGTGTCTTAGCCGGGGTGTTGATGGTGACCGCCGTTTCTATGCTGGATACCTACAGCCTCAGCCTCATTCGAAAAAAGACGGCCTTTAAAGATCTCCTGGTGGTAGGGGTCGTAACCATTATTACTGTTGTTTTTGATCTCATGATCGCGGTGGGGATTGGGCTCATGATTGCTGCACTCCTCTTTATCAGGGAATTAATTGCGATGAAAGTATACCGGAAGAAATTTCGCTGTGACAGAATTCATTCCAAGCGTATCCGTACGGAAGTGGAATCTGAGGTTTTAAAAGAACATGGCAACGAAATCCTGGTGTATGAATTATCGGGAAATCTTTTCTTCGGGACCGCGGACAAACTTTCGGACGATGTTGAAGCGGAGATGAAAGACACGCGGATGATCATTTTTGACCTGAAAAGGGTAGATACCATCGATATTACAGGGGCTGAATTGATCAAGCGCATTTGTGACGATGTGAAAGGCAACGGGGAAACCATTTTTAAAGAGGGGGAGTCGGGGGACAGGGTTTTCCTGATCGGGTGTGGATGCGTCAGTATTCTCGGGTCATCCGGGCCTGAAAAAAATACCCGGTTTACAAGCCTGGGGCGAGGGCTTTATTTCGGCGAAATGGGTCTGCTTGAACGCTCGGTTCGTTCAGCCGATGCGGTGGCGGATGAAGACTGTGAACTGTATGTTCTCCAGATGGATGACCTGGAAAAACTTATGCGGGAAGATACCTCCATCGGAGCTCGTATTTTCAATGCCATGGCAAGGGGCCTTTCCCAACGCCTCCGACTTTTGTCTGCTGAAATGTCGGCCATGGAATCGGTTTAACCATTTTTGGAATTCAGGGAGAGCAAACGATGAAACCAATCAAGATCAAAGAGTTGACAAAGCATATCCCGGATCTGAAGGAAACCGTCTGTCGCCACCTGAAGTTTTCCAGAGGAATTGAGTTGGAAACGGTCTCCGACATGGACGCCTACTGGGCGGTTTCCCTTGCCACGCGGGAGTATCTCATAGAAAAAATGCTTGAGACTGAAAAGCGATATGTGGAGGCGGATGCGAAACGGATCTACTACCTTTCACTGGAATTCCTGATGGGTCGCTCTCTTGGTAATAATTTGATCAATCTGGGCCTTTTTGAGAATATGGAGAAGGCCATCACGGAGATGGGGGGGGATCTTGAAGAGATCAGGGAAAAGGAAAAGGATGCGGCCCTGGGTAATGGCGGCCTTGGAAGACTGGCTGCATGTTTCCTGGAATCAATGGCAACGCTTGATCTGCCCGGGTTCGGATATGGTATCAATTATGAATTTGGGCTGTTCAAACAGGAAATTGATAACGGGTTTCAGAAAGAAAGGCCCGACAACTGGATAAGTGGTGGTACCCCGTGGCAGATTGAACGAAGTGAATCGGCCTGCATCGTTCCCGTTTACGGGCGGATTGAACATTCGGAGGACAGGGAGGGGGGATATAATCCCATGTGGTTGGAGTGGAAAACTCTCATTGGTGTTCCCCACGACATGCCCATTGCCGGTTATGGTGGCAAAACAGTCAATTATCTCAGACTTTATTCCGCAAGGGCCTCCGAAGATTTTGATATGGATATATTCAACACGGGGGATTACCTGAATGCCGTTCAGGAAAAAATGTATTCCGAGACAATTTCGAAGGTGCTTTACCCCTCCGACTCCATGGAAGCCGGTCGCGAGCTGAGATTGATACAGGAATATTTTTTTGTGGCCTGTTCCATTCGAGATATCGTGAATAAATACCAGAAGGTTCATCCCACGTTTGAAAGATTCCCGGAAAAGGTGGCCATTCAACTCAATGATACCCATCCTGCCCTGGCTATTCCTGAACTGATGCGAATACTGGTGGATGAAGAAGCCCTTTCTTGGGAGGAGGCATGGGATATTACCGTTGAGACCTTTGCCTACACCAACCATACGCTGTTGCCTGAAGCTCTGGAAAAATGGCCGGTTTCCCTGTTGGAATACGTCCTGCCAAGACATATGCAGATTATCCTTGAAATAAACAGCCGTTTTCTGGCCGAGGTGGCTTCAAAATGGCCCGGGGATGATGATCGCCTTCGACGTATGTCCATTATTGAAGAAGCCGATACGAAACAGGTCCGTATGGCCTATCTTGCCATTGTGGGAAGCCATTCGATCAATGGGGTTGCTGCCTTGCATACGGAGCTCATAAAAAGCAATTTGCTTCCAGACTTTTACGAAATGTATCGGGATAAGTTTAACAACAAAACCAATGGAATTACGCAGCGAAGATGGCTTTTGAAATCAAACCCGGGTCTTTCCGACCTGATAAACGGCAGCATTGGAGACGGGTGGATCGACCATATCGATCATCTCAGAACCTTGGAACGCTATGCGCAGGACAGGTCATTCCAGGAAAAATTCTTAAAGATCAAGCGCGAAAACAAAGAAAAACTGGCCGCGATTGTCTATAAGACGACCCGTGTCGAGATCAATCCGGATTCTCTGTTCAGCATCCAGGCCAAACGGATTCATGAATATAAACGGCAGTTGCTTGCGGTCCTTCATATTATTCATCAGTATCTCTGCCTTGTTGAGGACGGACAGGAACCGGCTATGCCTAGGACGTACATCTTTGCTGGAAAAGCGGCGCCTGGTTATCATGCAGCAAAAATGATTATAAAACTCATTAACAGTGTCGCCGATGTGGTCAACAACGATCCCAGAGTCAAAAACCTTATAAAAGTAGCTTTCATACCGGATTATAGGGTGTCTCTTGCCGAAACAATAATTCCGGCGGCAGATCTGAGTCTGCAGATTTCCACTGCTGGAAAAGAGGCCTCGGGAACCGGAAACATGAAATTTGCCCTGAATGGCGCCCTGACCATCGGAACGCTTGACGGTGCAAATATTGAAATTATGGAAGAAGTTGGGGTGGACAATATTTTTATCTTCGGCCTGACGGCGGAAGAAGTTCAAGAAATACGTAGTAACAATGCTTACAGACCGTGGGAGTACTGCAGCAATGATCCGGAAATAAAAAGGATTGTGGATACGCTCTCCGGCGAATTTTTCAGCCCCGGGGAACCGATGATGTTTCAATCCATTTATGACTCCATCATGAGTGAACACGATCAATATGTGCATCTGGCAGATCTTCGTACCTATATTGAAGGCCAGGAAAAAGCGGAAATTTGTTTCAAAGATACGGAAGACTGGGTACAAAAGGCCATTTTAAATGTGGCCAGGGTCGGAAAATTTTCAAGTGATCGAACCATTGGGGAATACGCAGATGATATCTGGGATGTGAAACCCTGTTAGTGCGTGCTGAGTGGCAAGTAGGAATTTTACCATGAAGAGCATGAAGGACATGAAGAAAATGTGGAACGGGCCGCAGACCCACGCTTATAGATGCGGACAAGGGGATAGTGTAGAGTATATAGAATACAGCTTTGGTGTAAACGGAGATGGATCCGTTTTCTTCTTTTGTTCCCCTTCATGTCCTTCATGGTAAAAATGTTTTTCTGAATAGTTTTGAGCGGTGGTTTTTATGATTCAGGATCTCTGTGGGAACAACAGGGAAAAGCTTTTGGAGATCGTAGCGGAAGGTTTCGAAATCACGCGAGGCAGGCCTCTGCCCCTGGGAGCAAACGTTAAACGGGACGGGATCAATTTCGCGGTTTTTTCAAGGCATGCAACCCTCATAACCCTGGTACTCTTTTCACCCGATGAGATCGAGCCGATTATTGAATTTCCTCTAGACCCCCGTTACAACAGAACCGGGGATGTGTGGCATGCCTTTATCAAGGGGATCGAACCACGAATCCAGTATGGATTCAGGGCGTCGGGACCATCCGATGGTGACGAAAAATTTCAAGTGTTCAACGATGGGAACATCCTCATTGACCCTTATGCAAAGGCTCTGTCAGACGGTAAAAAATGGGGAGAATATGCTTCCCAAGAAAGAAAAAAGGGAGGTGTTTCGCGACCGCTCAGGGGAGTTGTGGTTGATCACGAATTTGACTGGGAGTTTGACCAACCTTTAAATATTCATTTGGCTGATTCCATCATATATGAAATTCATGTTCGCGGATTCACAATTCATCCTTCATCGGGAGTTGCTCATCCCGGAACTTTCTTAGGTATTGCGGAAAAAGTGCCTTACTTGAAAGATTTGGGGGTTACGGCGGTCGAGCTCATGCCCGTCACTGAATTTGATGAAACGGACAATCCCAGGGTCAACCCAGTGTCAAAAAAGCCTCTCATGAATTTCTGGGGGTATCATCCCCTGAATTTTTTTTCACCCAAAACCGGGTATTCATCTGGTGGGGAATTAGAGGCGCCGATCACGGAATTTAAATCGATGGTGAAGGCCCTGCATAAGGCGGGCATTGAAGTTATCCTGGATATGGTCTTTAATCATACCGGCGAGGGGGAAAAAGCCCAGCAGGCTACTTCCTTTCGGGGGCTGGACAACGGGGTTTACTATATGATGGACCCTGATACCGGGGAGTATCTCAACTTCTCAGGTTGTGGGAATACGGTAAACTGCAATCATCCTGTCGTCAGGGACATGATTCTCAATTGCCTCTGTTACTGGGTTACGGAGATGCATGTGGACGGGTTCAGGTTCGATCTGGCATCCATCATGGGAAGAGGGCGGGACGGGCAGGTCCTTCGAAATCCCCCTCTTCTCCGAAATTCGTGACGATTTCAGCCTGAAACACGGAAAATCGGCCATTTCGGAATTTTGACTCCTATAATTTCAGGTACTTAGATCATGTGGAAAAAGTGTAGTGCCAAA
>Ga0208901_1000216_pt1 | contig 37483 bp, 30 predicted proteins | sample AntAceMetag02UKF_FD_184764 | JGI IMG/M metagenome (GOLD analysis project Ga0208901, IMG submission 184764) | Saline lake microbial communities from Ace Lake, Antarctica - Antarctic Ace Lake Metagenome 02UKF (SPAdes) (version 2) | ecosystem: Environmental > Aquatic > Non-marine Saline and...
ATATCGTTTGTAAATTTGATTGTTTCTATACATTCGTACATCTCATTGTTCCTAGAATCAAAATACTTAAATGTTATGGTTTCGCCTTCTACAATATTACTGTATATCATTAGTTGATATGCAAATTCATCTGTTGGCTCAAAATACATAGCTTTAGATATACCACGGCATTCGTTTCCTACATATGCCAATAAAAGATCATCTTCTGAACTACTTAATACATTAGCATTGAAAACTCTTGCTGTTACAGTACCATTAAACTCATATTTGTATGGATTAACTGTTATACCGATATTGTTAGAAAAAATAGGTAATTCGGTATGCAAACCTGATTTCATTGTCTCTGCGGGATATGTTAATACATCTGCATTTTGCAGACTTATTTTATATCCATCATAGGGTGATAATGTTTCCAATGCACCATACCATCCGTAGCCTGCATAATATGTAGCTGAGCCTGTTTGATTTTTGATATAATCGTTCTCTTCCAGGCTTAGTGACTCCAATGCTACGTTTATGTCCAAATCAACTTGTGGCAAATATCCTATCCAGGTCCAGCCTGAATTTAAGTTTATTGGCATAGTTGGATCAACTGCCATTCCTGTAAATTCAAGTACATCACTATTGGCAAGGCTAATCTGATACATAAGTACAGGATCAATCTCCGTTAATGCTCCATACCAACCGTAACCTGCGTAATATGTTGCTGAACTTGTTTGATTTTTGATGTAATCGTTCTCGCTTAAAGTAAGCGAAGTAAGCACATTATCCAAACTCATATCATCGTCATCAATATTTAAGGAAAACCATGTCCAGCCCTGGAAAAGGTCTATTGTTGCAGTAACAGGACCTCCGCAAATAAATAATAACGGATTGCCAGAAGTTCCTTCAATCATATCTGCAACGAAATCTACACTTGCATCTAGTTCACATATTTCACATGTTACACGATCAAAATATTTAAAACTTAAAGTTTCTCCACTTGCAAGATTACTATAACACATAACTGTAAAGGTATAATAGCCGCCGGGGGGGAAATAAGTAGCATTAACAACTCCACGGCATTCATCATCTACAAAGGCAGCAAGAGTTCCACTTTCAACCGCTATATCATCAACAAAAACCTGGGCGGTTACTTCACCGTTGTATGCATAATCAGGTGGGTTAACAAACCATCCAGCTGGTAAAGGACAACCACAATTTAGCATTATGGGATTATCAGGAGCTCCAATAATCATATCAGCCACAAAATCAACTGTTTCCGACAAATCACAAACATCACAAGTAACAGGATCAAAATATTTAAATGACAGTGTCTCTCCACTTGCAAGGTTGCTGTAGCACATTACTGTAAAGATATAATTTCCGCTAGGTTCAAAATAAGTGGCATCAACAATTCCACGACATTCATTGCCAACAAAGGCAGCAAGAGTGCCATTTTCAACTGCTATATCATCAACAAATACCTGAGCTGTTACTTCTCCATTGTATGCAAAATTAGCAGGGTTTACTGTCCAGTCATCAGGTGGATTACATCCTCCTGTTACTGTAAATTCATATTCTACTATCTCTGATTCTCCATCGTCATATACAGCTGATACTCCACCCATATACGTTTGTCCGGCAGTTAAATCAGCATATTGCCAGAATAAATCAGGTGTATTACCTACTGATGTTCCATCAAGATATAGGTTGTAACCTAATAGGTCTCTTGATTTTGTATTATCTTTTTGTTTAACAGAACCAACACCGGTATCAAAACGCTGATTAATAACATCTAAAGGTGATAAGTTGCTATTACCTTTAGCAGGGCGTAATACACTGGTATTAGGCGTAATACCATCCTTTGAAACCCCATATGTAACATAGGCTTCGTGACTACCAACTGCATATATCTCAAATTCACCCATTTCAACAAAATTACCTACATCTCCAAAAAACAAACTTCCATCATAATTATCCTCATCAACTCCAACATACGGTCCGTTTTCTAGTACATTTTGCGTATATACCATAAACGTACCTTCGAGCATTGTAAGGTCATTAATATCAATGGTTATGAATGCATCACCAGTTTCTCCGGTTACACTGTAAGGACCATCTAATACAGTTGATCCATCGCCCGATAGCAGGTATACATTTTCTTCCTGTTCAGGATTACCAGCTGAACTATGCCAATACTTAATTTCAGTTATGGTAACAGGATACTCTGCCGGAGTAAAAAGTTGAGCTAATCCAGCTCCTCCTTCTGAACAAGTAGCAGACTCAAATGACCCATCATGATAAAATAACCATCCTGATGTGCCACTACCTGGTGCTGTCCAAGTACCATATCCTGCATCTGTAATAAAAAAGTCTGTTGGGAGATCTAATGTACCACCTGGTACAGTAAATTCATAATCAACTATTATTGATTCGCCTTCATCATATACTACAGATACTCCGCCCATATAAGTTTGTCCGGCTGTTAGGTCTGCATACTGCCAGAATAAATCTGCTGTAGTACCTACCATTTCATAATCAAGATATAAATTGTATCCTAACAATGCATTTGAATTTTCCAGTAGCTGTATCTCATCAAAATAATAAATAGAATCATCACCAGGGTTTCCAAAATCAAAGAATATTACAATTTTAACGTAATCAGCTTCCGGCGCACCACTAAAATCATAAATAAGCTCTTCCCATGTATTAGCAGCTGTATTTGTTACATCTACTTCATGCGTAATGCTTGCATCTTCGTTTTCTATTTTAACTTTAACAACAATACCAATCTTAGGCGACCAAGTAAGTACTTTTACGCTACAGTATGAGTCGAAATCAAGTAATGCCGACTCAAAGAAACAACCGGCCCAGGTTTCTGCTCCTGCTGATTTGGTAAGCATTGCAGTATTTGCAGTTGTATTTGCACCAGATTGATCAGGATTTGGGACAACTGCGATATCAACAATATAACCAAATACTGTAAATACAGGAACTTCACCCTCAAAGTTTTCTACCATTAGAGTTGAAGGAGCTGTCCATGTTCCATGTCCTTCGTCGGTTACCATAAAGTCGGTTGGTGGATCTAATGTTCCTGATCCGCCGCCACTAAAACATACATCATCAAAATGTGCTCCCGGAGGTATTTCGCCTGCACCTGGATTTGCATATAGATTTGCACTTCCTAATGTATTGGCTCCTTGATTTCCAAATGGTCCTAATGTCCATTGATATCCAATAATAAGTTCACCATCAACAAAGAACTCACACCAGTCGTTATCTAAATCAACTACAATCTCATTATGATACCAGGTATCGTATGTGTATGGTATTACTGCTGCTGCAGCTCCACCGGCATCTATTATCATATTCATTTCATAGTCGTACATAATCTGAAATCCCCATTCAATTCCAATATTATGATCTTTCTGAAGATTCCAATACCCGGTTGTTCCGGTTGGAATATAAATGTCATTGGTAAATGTATATGAACCTGATGTTAAAGTAGCATCAGAAAACACACGTACTAAGTCGGTTGTGCCCTCTACCAATATAGAATTGAATGGACTTACTGAATAAAGATCAGAAACTATAGCATCTTCCGATGTTCCTGGCGCTCCACTCCATGTTGTCCACATTCCGCCTAATTGCTCGGCTACATATCCACCAACTGTTAGATCATCAAAATCTTCACAGTCAGCTCCACCACCGGGTACAGTAAATTCATGTTCTACTACTTCTGATTCTCCATCGTTATAAACGGCGGATACTCCACCCATATAGGTTTGACCTGGTGTTAAATCAGCATATTGCCAGAATAAATCAGTTGTAGTTCCTCTACTTGCACCATCAAGATATAGGTTATAACCTATTAAGTCTTTTGATCTAATTGCATTTGGTGAGTTATTAATCTCTCCTGAATTTACAAAAGTTAAATCAGTTGATTGATTGTTATAAACTTTATCATTAGGTATTTCACCCAAAGATACTGTTTTACCCATCTCATCGGTTACATAACATCCTAAATTCCATGTAATATAATAACCATAATCTGTTAAACGATTCCAGGAATCACCATCAAAAGAAATTAAATCTCCATTTGGCTCTCCCATGTAATCACCACAACCAGCAAGAGCTTCATCTTCTTCGGTATAAATTGTGATCCATAACTCTTGAGATGCATCAATGGTTACAGGACTTGTTAATTCAACTTCATTCCAAGCTTCTATATTTAATTCCACTAGGTCTTGCTCAAATAATAATGTTGAAGCATCCGTGCCTTCAAATATTTGTAAAGTATTTACTTCTTCAGATAAGCAAAAAACCCTGATCTTCGATACAGAATTACCATCATAAGCCGTTAACTGATCCGGATCAAACTTAATAGCCCATGAAAAAGATTCCGCACTACCAATGCCGCTAGTATTAACGCCTTCGTCATAAAACAACCATTCGCCTGTGCCACCACCACTCGGGACATCCCATGTAGCGTATCCATTTTCTGATACGACAAAGTCTGTTGGAGGACCAAAATCAGCAGGAGGATATTCATCATTATACCAAAAATCAAGTACATCATTTGTGGAAACTACAGTATAAATTCTATTAGGTCCATCAGGAAATTCTGCATTATTCCAATCTCCATTTATACGAAACTTAAATTCGATGTAATCACCAACATTAAGATTAGTTAAAACAACTGTATAAATTCCATCTGAATTAGCATCTGACAACACATCTCCCGGATTACCCCAATTATTAAAATCACCTGCCAGATCAACAAACTCAGTTTCAGGATTGAAATTACCTAAAGTGATCTGATAATTCATATTTACATTAAAGGTAACTGTTGTTTGCGCAGAATTATCAATTATATCGTCAATATCACGTGGTAATAATCTATATGCGCCCCAGGTATAAAATACAACCCCTGTAACATCGTAATTATTTCCAATTGTTGGAATATACAAAAAAATAGCATCATCTACTATTGCCCATCCAGTTTCGTCGTCAATGAACCACTGACCATATTGAAAGAGAGTATCAGTGCAAATTGCATTAATAACCTGAATTAAAACCCCTTCGTTGGCTTCAACACTATCTAAACTACCTGTTGTTATTATAGTTGGGGTTGGTAATGGATTTGATGACGAAACAATTGAAAATGTAGTAAGATTCTTTAGTTCTGTCATATCATAATATTCATACACCTCTGCTGTTAACAATACTTCATCGCCCATGGCCGGAGTATTTGAATCATAAACATAAATACCATTCCACTCTCCTGCACCATCCTGAATAAAATACCCATTACTTTCAACAGCAGTAACAATACCGGTAGTAGTTACTATTTGACCATTATATGGAGAATCTCCGGAAGGATCAGTTGTATATTGAATATCGTAGATAGTAATCCCATCAAAATGTGCGTATGGCCATTCCGTTGTTATCCATGCAGGATCATTATCATCAGTATCAGGTGTTGAGCCCATCTGAAGGGCTGAAGATTCCTCCGGTGCATTCCAATCAAGTTCAATACCAATAGGGTTTGCAAAAAGTCCGGTTGTGAATCCTACCATCAGCAGAATTACAAGTATCAAGGATATTTTTTTAGTTTTCATAGCAGATATTTTATTGTTTTAAGATATATTTAATTAAAAATAATTTCATTTTTAGCACTATCTGTCAAACAACTCAAATATGTTGTTATGAGCAGCCATTTTAATTTATCATTATTTTGTATTTCTTTCTGTCCCAGAATATTAAAAATTGAAACTGAATTTATTTTATTCAAACTATTACATTGAATAAAAATAGTCTGTAAAGCAGGATTTGGGTATATTTGTTGCGTTATCAACAGAGAAATAGCGATTAAAAATAATTTCGCTTTCTTATATCCGAGTGTTATCTTAGGTGGAATGAGTATCATACACAACTTAGTTTATTCGTAATATTTCCCGGTAAATAGGTTTCAAATTAATTAAAGTTTTACTATAATTTCTTGAGCGACTCCAAAAATAAGTTATTTATGATCGTTTTTTTGATGAATCATAATTATATGGGTAATTTATATTAATACTAAATAGACCGGAGTAAATATACTACACTGAATGAGCAATTTTCAATAAGCAACATTTACGACAAACACTAAATGTGCAACTTCCAATAAACAACACTCAAGAAACAACACAAAGTCAGAAGATATAGTCTAAGAATTTTTAATAGTTTTGCATGACATTTTTATCAAACATGAAAAACAATAACAGCCTGATATCGTGGATAATACTAGCATCGTTAGTATTGGTATGGGGAAGTTCATTCATACTAATCAAGAAGTCTTTGATGTATTTCTCAGCCACTGAAGTTGGGATACTTAGGGTTACAGTAACCTTTATTTTTTTACTACCAATTGCAATTCTAAAACTAAGTAAAATAAATAAAAAATACCGGAATTATCTTATTCTTTCAGGAATAGTTGGAAGCCTTATACCATCATTTATGTTTGCCATAGCTCAAACCGGCCTTAATAGTTCCTTGGCAGGTATACTAAATTCACTAACTCCCCTTTTTACATTATTTCTAGGATTAGCCTTTTTTAAACTAAAATCAGCATGGTATAATATATTAGGTGTGTTTATTGGATTAGTAGGAGCTACGGGATTAATTTATGCAACAAGTGGGGAGATGGGGTTTGTATTTAACATCAAATATGCTTCTTTAATTATTATTGCAACTATTTGTTATGCTTTTAATGTAAACTTCATAAAAATATATTTGAAAGAACTGGATTCATTAACAATCACTGCTTTTACATTCTTCTACATAGGGATACCATCACTGGCTTATGTTCTTATATTTTCAAACATTCCTAACAAGTTATTACATGAACCAGATGCCTTAACTGGATTAGGATATATAAGTATCCTTTCAATAGCCGGTACCGGAATTGCACTTATAGCTTTCAACAAACTTATTAAAATTAGCAGTCCGGTTTTTGCATCATCAGTAACATACTTAATACCAATAATTGCAATTGTCTGGGGCGTAATTGATGGTGAGATATTTAAAATAAGTTATATAATTTGGTTCGTGATAATAATTATTGGTGTTTTGTTGGTTAATACAACACCACGAAAGGCTTTTAATACAGCTTCAAAGCTATTATTTTCGAGAAAGAAAAAAAATTAGCAACAATTATTTGTTAATTAGTTTTTTTTTATAATTTTGCACCTCCAAATTTCTAAGGAAATTAACTAAAGATTATTAGACATGTATGTAGTTGTTGATATGGCCGGACAGCAGTTCAAAGTTGAACAAGGACAAGAAGTTTTTGTTAACAGGCTAGAAGGTGAAGAAGGTGATAAAGTTAAGTTTGACAAAGTGTTACTCGTTGATAACGATGGTAAAGTAAAAGTTGGTAAGCCTTTAGTTAAAGGAGCAGTTATCGATGCCCAGATCGTTTCACACTTAAGAGGCGATAAAGTTGTTGTTTTCAAAAAGAAAAGAAGAAAAGGGTACCAAAAATCAAATGGTTTCCGTAAGGACTTAAGTAAAGTGTTAATTGAAAAAATTACTGTTTAATCTATCCGCCTGAGGCGGACTAAAAATACTGAAAAATGGCTCATAAAAAAGGAATGGGTAGCTCCCACAACGGACGCGAATCAGAAAGTAAAAGATTAGGTGTTAAGATCTTCGGAGGACAAGGCGCAATTGCCGGCAATATTATTGTTCGCCAAAGAGGAACAACTCACAACCCAGGCTTAAATGTTGGTATGGGCAAAGATCATACATTATTTGCACTTGTAGATGGTGTTGTGGAGTTCAGAAAAAAAAGAAACAATAGATCATACGTAAGTGTGATGCCTATGGATGCTGAAGCTAACTAACATTTGTTAGTTTAATCACATTCCTGATAAATGAAAACCCTGCCTTTTGGTGGGGTTTTTTTATTTAGTGTTTATAAACTAACTTTGCCCAAAATTTAAAATATGCTTCAGCTTAATTATATAAGAGAAAACAAAGCCAGTGTTATTAAACTGCTGGCTATCAAAAATTTTGATGCAACAACTATTGTTGGTGAAATTATTGAACTTGATGACCTCAGAAAAAAAACACAGAAAGAATTAGATGATGCATTATCAGCAAGTAATAAGCTGGCAAAGGAAATTGGATCTTTATACAAAACAGGTCAGCATGAAAAAGCAAATGATGCAAAAACCCAATCGACAAATCTTAAAAAAACATCTAAAGAGCTTGAGCAAAAATTAAGTGAAACAGTTAGCACATTGAACAGCAAACTGATTGAGTTACCAAATATTCCCCACATTTCTGTTCCTCCGGGTAAATCAGATGCTGATAATGAATTTATGTATGAGGAGGGTGTAATTCCTGAACTTTATGACGGCGCTATGCCTCATTGGGATCTGGCATCTAAATACAAAATTATTGATTTTGATTTGGGAAGTAAAGTAACCGGTGCAGGGTTTCCGTTTTATAGAGGAAAAGGAGCACGATTACAAAGGGCTCTTATTAATTTTTTCCTTGATGAAGCTTTAGATCAGGGCTACTTGGAATACCAGACACCATTACTTATAAATTCCGACTCGGGGTATGGTACAGGTCAACTTCCTGACAAGGAAGGCCAAATGTATTTTGTTGGTGAGGATAAACTATACCTTATCCCAACAGCCGAAGTCCCGTTAACAAATATTTATCGCAATGTTATACTTAAGGAAACTGATTTCCCCATAAAAAACGTTGCGTATTCCAATTGCTTCCGCCGCGAAGCTGGTTCATATGGTAAAGATGTGAGGGGGTTAAATCGACTACATCAGTTTGATAAGGTTGAAATTGTTCAAATTCAACATCCCGACAAGTCATATGAAACTCTTGAATTAATGAAAGAACAGGTTGCTTCACTTTTAAGAAAACTTGAATTACCTTTTAAAATTGTAAGACTGTGTGGCGGCGACATTAGCTTTACATCGGCTCTCACATACGACTTTGAAGTTTTCTCAGCAGCTCAAAAACGATGGCTGGAGGTGAGCTCTGTTTCTAACTTTGAGAGCTTCCAGGCAAACCGTATGAAACTGCGGTTTAAAGATGAAAATGGTAAATCAAGACTTGCACACACACTAAATGGTAGCGCATTGGCACTTCCAAGAATTGTTGCTGCATTGTTGGAGAATAATCAAACCGAAAAAGGAATTGTTATTCCTGAAGCATTAAGAAGTTATACCCGATTTGATATTATTGATTAAATTTAAGCTAGTTAATTATCTATGCGACTATTAATCAGTTATATAATCTTGCTGGCAACCGTAATGTTATCATGTAGTAATAATAGTAATCAGCAATATATACTAAGTATCGATAGCCTGTCAACTACATTGGAAAATACTGTAATAAAACAACTGAAAATTGATAGTTTTGCCATTGTTGAAATAAGGAAAGAAGTAGAAGATAATTGTTCGAACATTAATTATAAAAATGATAACCTTAACAATAAGGTTATTATCCAATATAATCAGATTGTTAGTTCATTGGATCAAATTCTGAGAATGAATATTCAATTAAAAAAGGATATTGCTAATTCAAGAACTCAAATTAATAACTTACTTTATGATATAAAAAACAATCTTGTTGATACTACTTTGTTGGCTAAATATATAAAAGATGAAAAAATTACTGTTAATAGTATAGTTGACAGAATGAATTATAACTATGAAAGAGTTATGGCTGAAACAAGTAGGTATGACTCATTAAATCCATTAATTGAAAATATAATACATAACAATAATTGAAATTAATTCCGAAATATCTGTTTTTTATATTTCTAATTTTTGAAATATTAACGTTCTCGAAAGCAACTGCGCAGAATATTCCACGTCCAATTGCAGCTTCTCCAAGTAAAAAGCAAAAGGACCCAAAAGAAAGTCTGGCACTAAAATTTTACAGAGACAAAGACTACGAAAAAGCGAGCGAATTATTTCAACAACTATATAGCAACAAACAAAGTAATTACTTTTACATTTACTATTTTAATTGTTTAGTTGCCACTAAGAATTACAAACAGGCTGAAAAACTTGTTAAACAACAAAAAAGATTAAACCCCAATAATTACAAGTATTTAATTGATGAAGCTTATATTGAAGAATTGTCAGGGAATGAAAAGAAAACAAACAAAATTCTCAATAAAATTATAAACAACCTTCCTTCGCAAAGAAACCAAGTTATTCAAATTTCATCAAGCTTGCAATCAAGGGGATATGCTGATGCGGCCATTAAAGTTTTTCAAAAAGCAAAGTTAACATCAGATAATTACTCTTATAACTTTGAGATTGCGAATGCTTATTTATATAGTGGTGATTATGACAAAATGTTCGACACATACATCACCTTGCTGGGGCAAAGCCCTGATGATATTCAGCGCATTAAAAATAAGTTTCAATATATAATGAGAATGGATGTTAACAGTAACTTATCTGAAATACTGAAAAGCAAATTGCTTTATGCTTCTCAACAAAATCCTGATAAAATACAGTTGGCAGAAATGTTGTTGTGGTATTCATTGCAAACAAAAGATTTTTCGATGGCTTTCCGTCAGGCAAGAGCTATTGATAACAGATTTGGTAATCGTGATGAAGATATGCTTGAACTTGCTGATATTGCTTATTCTAATTATGATTACACTGTTAGCAAAAAAGCATACGGATATATAAAAGATAAAAAAACAGATACCCCGTACTACGCCGATAGCTATGTAGGGTATTTTTTATCTGTTATTAAACAGGTTGAAGAAAACCCTAATACTACTCTTAAAGATTATGAAGAGATTGAAAAAATGGGGCTTAAAGCAATAAAAATATTGGGGCTTAATAATGTTACATCTGTTATTATACTAAATATGGCAGATATCACTGCCTTTAGGCTATCAAAAAACAATGAAGCTTCTGAGATGATTGAGGAAGCATTAGCAAATCCGTCGATTAGCAAATATAACGAAGCCTTCCTAAAGCTTAAACTTGCTGATATTCTTGTTGCAAACGACAATATATGGGACGCTACATTACTTTATTCGCAAGTTGAATCGGACATGAAAAATGAGCCGGTTGGCCATGAAGCTAAACTAAAAAATGCCAAGGTTTTCTATTATGTTGGCGAATTTGACTGGGCTAACACCCGACTTGATATTCTTAAATCAGCAACATCAAAATTAATTTCCAACGATGCTATTGAGCTTTCTATCTTTATTAATAACATGCGTGAAGAGGACACCATTGGTTTTGTGTTGCGAAAATTTGCAGGAGCTGATTTATACACATATCAAGGAAAGTATGACTCAGCTATGATGTTGCTTAATAAAATTGAAGAAGACCCTGCAGGTATATACAGTATGGAATATATGCTTTACAATAAAGCGCATCTTTATTATAAAATGAATAATTTCCAAAAAGCCGATTCTGTTTACAACTTACTTTTTACTCATTATCCCGAGAGTATTAAAACCGACAATGCCTTATTTGAGAGTGCTGAAATTCAGCGCACCAGATTAAATAGTAATGACGAAGCCAAAAAACTATATATGATCCTCATGACTGACTATCCGGAAAGTATATACTCGGGTAGAGCGAGAAAACAATATAGGATGCTTGTTGAAGAATGAAAATGAACTTTTCGGAGTGCTAAACTCATGGAAGAGTTCTAATACAAATACTAATCAATGACTCTTCCAGGTCGTTCCGCCTCTGGAAGGTCAATAACAGCTACATATGGTAAAACCAAAAAAACACTTAGGGCAACACTTCTTAACCGATAAAAATATCGCTCAAAACATTGTTGACTGTCTGGAGCCGGAGTACAATAATATTTGTGAAATTGGTCCCGGAACCGGAGTACTTACCACTCCACTGCTAGAAAAAACTTACATTAAAAACCTAAAACTTATTGAGGTAGATACTGAATCGGTTGAATACATAAATGAAAATTTCAACGATGACCGAATAACTGTTTTTGAAGCTGATTTTCTAAGAATGAATATTGACAGTATTTTCACATCCCCTTTTGCTCTTATTGGTAATTTTCCCTTCAATATTTCAAGCCAGATATTTTTTAAGGTACTTGAAAATAGAAACTGTATACCTCTGATTGTAGGCATGATACAAAAAGAAGTTGCCGAACGAATTGCTGCAAAACATGGAAACAAAACCTATGGAATTTTAAGCGTATTATTACAAAGTTGGTATGATATTGAATATTGTTTTACAGTTAACGAAAATGTCTTTTTCCCACCACCAAGAGTAAAATCTGCGGTTATTAGACTTAAAAGAAATTCAACTGATAAACTAAATTGTAATGAGAAATTATTTTTTACAACAGTAAAAACAGCATTTAACCACAGACGTAAAACTCTTAGGAATGCCTTAAAACCACTTCTTCCAGACATACAGCAATCCGATCACAAATTTTTCTCGCTCAGGGCTGAACAATTATCACCAGAACAATTTGTTGAACTAACACAAGTTGTTGAAAACTATGCAAGATAAGTGGAACGCATTTTTACTGTGTAGGTGGCGATGTAAAGTAGTGGTTGTGATATTAAAAGCTCTGTGACAATAATCACTTGCTTAAACCTAACAAGAGTTTATCTTAGTTTTAAAGGTTTTTTCTTATTTTCACACACTCAAAAAACGAGTATGCGTTTAATCCTTTTTTCGTTAATTCTGTTGTTTGTTAACATATTATGTTATTCAAATGAAAAAGATGTATTTACAAATCAAAATACAGAAGTAAGTTTTCCTGAAATAATTGTCAAGAATGTTCAACAAAATATTGTTATTGCGATAATTGACGAAGAAATTGATAGAAATTTTAGTAAAAATTATATTGACGTAACAATATCAGGAGCAATTATAAAAGCAGAAATAGAAAATGGCATAATAACTCTCCCTTACACCTTCGATAAAAAAGAAACAGTAACTATTAGCATTGGTACATTCACTCATTCTGAACCAGTTAACCCTATTCCGTTATGGTTTTCAATTTTGCCACCACTATTTGCCATTTTAATTGCATTACTCATTCGTGAAGTTTATACTGCTTTATTTGTAGGCATTTGGGTTGGAACAGCAATTATTTACTATTACAAAGGCTCATTTATACTAGTCGCTATTTTTAAAGGTTTTCTGGCAATATTAGATACTTACATCATACAGTCGCTAAACAATAGCGGGCATTTGGCAATAATTTTATTTTCAATGATTATTGCAGCTACTGTAAGCCTGATTTCCAAAAATGGGGGGATGAAAGGCGTTGTAAACAGATTATCTAAATATGCAAAAAGTCCACGCTCCGGTTCATTTATCACATGGCTTCTTGGAATTATTATCTTTTTTGACGATTATGCCAATACCCTTGTTGTGGGAAACACAATGCGTCCACTAGCCGACAAACTCCGCATCTCACGCGAAAAACTTTCATATATAATTGATTCAACGGCTGCTCCAGTTGCTTCAGTTGCCTTTGTAACCACATGGATTGGTGCCGAGCTAAGTTATATTCAGGATGGAATAAACACGCTCAACCTCAACGAATCGGCTTATGGTGTCTTTTTCAACTCACTGGCATATTCATTTTACCCCTTCTTTACTCTTGCATTTATTCTCATACTTATATGGAAAAATGTTGATTATGGGCCTATGCTTAAAGCAGAAAGGCTTGCACGAAAACAAGGTTCATCGTCACCAGATACAAAATCCATTGATGAAAAGATATCATATGATCTTGTAGAAGAAATCTCAGCAAAAGAGGGCGTAACACCAAGAAGTTTTAATGCAGTTGTTCCCATATTAGTAATTATTTTCGGAACACTTTCGGCCTTACTTTATACAGGATGGAACCAGGAAGTGTGGAATAGCAATACGATGGGGTTTTTTGAAAAACTTTCAGATACTATTGGTAGTGCCGATTCATACATTGCATTGCTTTGGGCTTCTTTAGCAAGTTTATTTACTGCATTAATTCTAACATTATCACAAAAGTTGTTAAGTTTAAAAGATTCGGTTGAGAGCATAATACAGGGATTTAAAACTATGCTCCCGGCAATAATGATTCTAACACTTGCATGGTCGGTTGCGTTGATTACCGAGCATATGCATACGGCTAATTTTATTTCGGGGTTATTAATGGATGCTTCTGTTTCACCTTATCTGATTCCTGTGATAACATTTGTGATTTCGGCCCTTGTTTCATTCTCAACAGGAAGCTCATGGGGTACAATGGCAATACTTTATCCACTTATATTACCGTCGGGTTGGCTACTTGCTGAAAATTCAGGACTAGATTATGAAACTACTCTTTCAATTTTTCATAATATAGCTGCGGCAGTGCTAACGGGGTCGGTGCTAGGTGACCATTGCTCTCCAATTTCCGACACCACAATACTTAGCTCACTTGCCAGCTCATGTCCACATATTGAACATGTTAGAACCCAACTTCCTTATGCGTTAACAACAGGTGCAGTTGCTATAATTTTAGGTACCTTACCAGCTTCATATGGAGTGTCGCCATGGATATTGTTCCCTGTTGGAATTATAGGGATATATTTGGTTATTCATTTTCTGGGGAAACCATCAGAGGGAGTAAAAATGATACAACACAACACAACCACAACACAACCATAACCACAACTCAGCGTAATCTGGAGACTACGCTGAGAGTACTGAGATTACTAATACACATCGTGTTCCGACCTTCTGATTATCTCGTCTTGCAACTCATCGCCTAAATCATTAAAATAATCACTATAACCAGCCACCCGTACAATAAGATCCTTATGCTCTTCAGGGTGTTTTTGTGCTTCGCGTAATTGCTTGGCAGTAACCACATTAAACTGAATATGATGACCGTCAAGCCTAAAATAAGCCCTGATTAGATGCACAAGTGAATCAAGGCCTTTTTCATCTTCCAGTAATGCAGGCGTAAACTTTTGATTTAGAAGAGTGCCCCCTGTTTTAAGATGATTAATTTTTGACGCTGATTTAATAACAGCTGATGGCCCTTTTCTGTCAGCTCCCTGAAATGGAGATATCCCCTCCGACAAAGGTTTATGCGCTAATCTGCCATCAGGTGTTGCACCTGTTACACTTCCAAAATACACATGTGATGTTGTTGGTAACATATTGATTCGAAAATGTCCCCCTTTAGTATTTGGTCTGCCATCTACTGCATTCAGGAAGATATTAAAAATGCTATTAGCTTGCTCATCTGCATAATCATTATCATTACCGTACTTAGGAGTATGATTTACTAATTTGTTACGTAACTCTGATTGATTTTCAAAATTTTCGTCAGCAGCAGCAACCAGCTCACCAATACCTATATTCTTTTTATCAAAAACATTAAATTTTATTGAGGTTAAGATATCTGTAAGGCTACCCAAACCTACTCCCTGGATGTAACTTGTATTATATCGGGCACCACCATTATTATAATCCGTTCCAGTTTCTATACAATCATCAATTAGTAATGAAAGGAATGGAACAGGGATATTATCAGCCCATATTCTATCAATTATATTTGTTCCTTTAATTTTAATATCAACAAAATACTTCACCTGATTTTCAAAAGCGTCTAACACCTGAGCAAAACTTTCAAATTCCGACATATTTCCGGTTTTGAGGCCAATTAATTTTCCTGTCATCGGATCAATGCCATTATGCATCGCTATCTCAAATATTTTAACAAGATTGAAATAGCCTGTTAGTATATAACTTTCTGTTCCGAAGGCACCTGTTTCAACACAGCCACTTGCACCTCCATTACGCGCATCTTCAAGGGTTTTCCCCTGATAAAGTAACTGTTGAATTATTGCATCGGTGTTAAATACAGAAGGTTGCCCGAACCCTGTTTTAATAATACGAGTAGTACGTTTAATAAACTTGTCAGGGTTCTTTTTACTCACCTGTATCATCGAGCTGGGCTGCAACAAACGCATTTCCTCAATCACATCAAGAATAATGTAAGTCAGCTCATTAACAGCATCGCTTCCATCTTCTTTTACACCGCCAAGATTAATAAGGGAAAAGTCTGTGTAAGTACTACTTTCTTTAGCTGTTACCCCAATTTTTGGCGGTGCTGGGTGGTTATTGAATTTAATCCAAAAAGCTTCCAGTAATTCAATGGCATGATCTTTAGTAAGTGTTCCTTCATCAATTTCCTTTCTATAAAAAGGGTAAAGATGCTGGTCGAGCCTACCAGGGTTAAAGCTATCCCAAGGATTTACTTCCGTAATAACACCAATATGAATAAACCAATAATGTTGTAAAGCTTCATGAAAAGTTTGGGGAGCATTGGCAGGAATTTTTCTGCAAATTGAAGCTATGTTCATAAGTTCAATTTGCCGATTCTCATCAATCTCTGCTACAGCTAGCTTTTCCAACTCTTCAGCATGTCGGTTTGCAAATTGAATAATGGCATTAGCACTTATATCCATTGCTCTTAACTCTTCACGCTTGTTGTATACATCTCCATCATTAAAAAAATCAAGATTAGTAATACTTGTGCTTATTTCATGTTTCAAATCAAGAAACCCCTTTTGAAACATTTTTTTACCCAGCACAGTGTGTCCGGGTGCCCGCTGTTCCTGAAACTCAGTAAACACACCAGCCTCGTACGCATAAAGCCAATTTTCATCAAGGTTTGAAAATATTTTCTCACGGTTTGTTTTGCCTTTCCAGAAAGGGATAATAACATCTTTGTAAGTTGCTTTAGTTTTCTCGTCAACCCTGAACCAAACCTTTGGTCTTGTGTTGAGTATGTGTAAATCTTCCAGCGAATGCAAATTTATTTCAGGATAAGTTGGAACTACTTTTGGAGCAGGTCCACGTTCGCCCACAATTAGTTCGTCATCAAGAATACAAATTGACTTATTGTCTAATATGTGTTTAAATGCCAGAGCACGCCTTTCAGGAACACTTACTTGCTGACATAAATCACTTTTGTAAAATTCGGTAATTAGCAAAGCTCTTTCGGCTGATATACGTGGTTCAGCATTTTGACTTTGTTCCCGTAATTTTTTAATTCTATTGTTCATTGTTATTTTTTTTGGCAATAGCTTTTTCAGTTTATGACCCGCCGGGTTGATAAAAACCCGTCGGTTCTATTCTATACACTTAACCTCCCACACTTGTTATAAAACCAGAATCAGTAAACATGTTCTTTATTCTATTTATTTCATCATCACCATATTCTTCAACACCAACCATTTTATAATCAATACCAAAGCGCTCATATTTATGGCTTCCTATTTTATGATACGGTAAAATATTAACAGGATATCTGTTTTTAAGATTTGACAGAAAATCCATCATTCTTAGCAAATCATTCTCATCATCATTTATTCCAGGAATTAATGGTAGTCGAATCCATATATCTTTTCCCATTTCATCCAGTAATTTCAAATTATTAAGAATTAGCTTATTGCTAGCTCCTGTATATTTAATATGTTTATTGTCATCAATATGTTTCAAATCATATAGAAATAAATCTGTTAATGAAGCAACATTTGCTAGCTTATCACTACTTATATTTCCAGTTGTGTCAATACAAGTATTGATTTCAAGATTCTTACATTCTTTCAAAAAAGCCATAACAAAATCATATTGCAATAATGGCTCGCCTCCAGATAATGTTATTCCTCCACCCGACTCTTCAAAAAAGACAACATCCTTCTTTACTTCTGTCACCAATTCTTCTACTAAATATTTTTCACCAATTGTTTTGATATCACACACTTTTTCGCCTTCAATCATGTCTTCTTTTTCATAAGAAAAAATTTCAGGGCTTCTGCTCTCAGGATTGTGACACCACCAACAGGATAATGGGCAGCCCTTAAAAAATATTGTTTGACGAATTCCGGGACCATCGTGAATTGCAAAATACTTTATATCGAAAATAATACCATGCATGGGGAAGTGTGAAGAGTTATATGTTATAAGTTATTTGTTGGATTTGTTACCAACAACAGGATTCAACTCAAAAATCTCCAAAAGGTTAATGAAGTATATAATTAGAGTCTATCCATAAAATCATGTTTAGTTTAGAATGTTTGAGTTCGAGGCTTACAAAGTCTTTAAAACCAAGGAGTTTACTTTTGTAAATGACTGTTTTAAAGATGAGTATAACAAAGAAATCAGACATTATAAACAAACACTGATTAATCAAAAAATCCAACACTCGAACAGGCAACTGTTGAGGTTGTGGGAAATTTGGCTATGTATGAAATGAAATATCATTCCTATTATAATTTGGCACAAATATACAATTTCTGACCATCTTTGTCAAATGGACAGATATCGCTAACTATCCTCAATCCACTCCTTAAATGCCCTTACTTTTTCTCTACTTACTATTAATTCATCGGTAGTTTTTATTTGTGTATTCACTCTTAATCGTGAGTTTGAATAAGCATATATATTATTGATGTACTGAATATTAACTATGTATTTTCTGCTTATCTTAAAAAACTGCTTTGGGTTTAATAGTGGATAAATATTTTCAAGTGCATTATCAAGCAGGCTATCTTTGTTATTGATTGTTTTTGCATATGTTCCTTTTTCAAAGCTATGGAAATAGCAAATATCCGACGTGTTTAGTATCTCGATTTTATTGCCAATTTTAACTGTAAACCGCTCCTTGTAATTACCTGAGAGCAATTGTTTCATTTCTTCAATAACAGATGAGTTAATCAATGTGTCAGGTTTATTCCAGATGCTATTAAATTTTTCTAAGGCAGCTACAAGCTCACCCTCAGAAATAGGCTTTAACAGGTAATCCACACTATTTAATTTAAATGCTTTGATTGCATAATCGTTATAGGCTGTTGTAAAGATTACAGGAAATTTCACTTTTGTTTTTTCGAAAATACTGAAACTAAGTCCATCTTCTATCTGAATATCGAAAAAGCCAAGGTCTATTTCATTGTTCTCAATAATAAAAACTGCATCTTCGATTGATTTAGCAATTCCTACAATACTATAATTGGGAATATTCTTTTTGAACAGCAGTTCCAATCTGCTTGCTGCAAGTGATTCATCTTCAACAATAAGTAGTTTCATAATATCCATTTCAATCAGTTATTACTAATGGTAACTTAACTGTAAAGCTACTTGAAGTATCTTCAATTATGCATTCATTATCACAAACTAACTCATAACGGCTCAATATGTTTGACAACCCTACAGAATGTGATTCTTTGAGTTCTTTACTGGAAGTTTTGTTATTTCTAACAACTATGTATCCAACCTCAAAACTTATGGAAATCTTCACTTTATTTTTCTGAGAGATGATATTGTGCTTAAAAACATTCTCTAGTAACAACTGCAACGAAAGAGGAATGATCATGGTATCCTTATCACCTTCAAACTCCTGAATGTTTACATTAAAATTGTTATTAAACCTAATTGACTGAAGCTCAATATAATTCTTTGCAAACTCAATCTCTTGTTTTACTGGTACCAGATCTTCATCCTGATTATCCAATACATAACGATAAATATTAGACAGTTTTGATGTAAACTCATCCGCTCTTTTTGCATCAATTAGAATAAGTGTACTCAGAGTATTAAGGCTATTAAACAAAAAATGTGGATTAATTTGTGACTTTAATGTTTCAAATTTTGACTTATCTGCTTCGTGTTTAGCCTTTTGTATTTCTTTTTCCGCATCTAGAAGCCTCGTTATATAATTTTTTGATAATATTATAAAAAATATTGTCAGGCCTATGAAAATAGTTATTACAGTTGATAGGATAATACCCGCACTTGTAAATATCTGATGAAATTCGTATCCATGAAAATATTTGTACCAAAGTGCGTTGATGACAATAACATCGATGCTAATAAATAAAAATATTGAGATTAGCAGAATTACATAAGTTCGTAAAGGATATTCCTGAGTGTTTGAATTTCGCATTATAAATCGAGTTAGCAATCCACTCAAACTAATTGAACCCCCAATAATTAACCCATATATCACATTAAACATGAGTCCTTTAAAATTCCAGATACTACTGCCAAAACTTATGCTAAATATAATAGTAATAAGTATACTTATCACAAATATTATGATGATATTATATATGTTCCTTTTATTCATAATAATTTTTTTGACGAAGGTATTTATTTATTTGGAACTGTTAATTGTGAGTGCAGATTATGAGGCAAAGAATCTCTAAAATTGTTTTACATAGTTTCCCTTCGCTTAAATCAGGAGGAAATAGACTTGTTAAAATTAGCAACTAAGTTTCCTTATATACTCATACCATGTACTATTCTTTCACAATTTTTACAGTAAAAACTTCATTTTCTGTTTGAATGCTTATTATATAGATTCCGCTTTCGTAACCTGACAAATCAATGAGTTCGTTTTGTTGCATTGTTGTTTTTGCAATTATTACTTTTCCTGTGAGATCTAATACTGTTATATTTTGAATATTTCTCTCTGACAATACAATATTTACCTTTCCCATTGTAGGATTGGGATAACACAATATTTCATTCTCAGTATTATGATTAAATAATGATGTTATCAAATAATATTCATCTGCTCCAATATCCACCACATCTTGATTGATCCGGTCTTCATCATCCATATCATATCCCTCGGGCAAAGTGGCAGGGTTTCCTGCATTTATTGCCGGGGAAAAATTATGCAAGTGCAAGTCTGGATTTGTTACTGAGCCGTCTACGATAATTGGTTTGGAAAAAAGAGAATTTATATCTTGAAATGTTGCTGATCTATAATCTGCAAAAGTATTAAACTCCATTCCATTCCACTCAATAACAATATTATCAGTACCAGACTTAATATAAAACAAATTATAATCAAACATTACTGCAAATGATGTGTTTGAATATGTAAATAACACATTATCAATATTATTAGCGTAAATAATATTATTCTCAATAATTGCATATTCAGTATACGAAATCATCATTTCGCCCTGGTAATTATTTTCTGTATCATTATTATACAAAGTATTATTACTTATTTTAACATATTCAACATAACCTGTTGTGGGATAATTATAACCACCTAAAGCAATCCCTGTGAATGTATTATTATAAATCAGATTATTACGCACAATTATACTATTAGCATTAGCTCCTGGAATATTCGCATTATTTTCGCAACCAACTTCAATGCCGTAATCATTATTGTATAATATATTATTTTCAACATTCATCTGTGCTGCACCATCAACATATATTCCTGCACACTTAGCATAAGCTGATGGATTATGATGAACTATATTATGGTGAATATGTCCGTTTCTGGCTTGATCATTAATTGGGTTTGGACATTCACCTTCGTATCCAATGGCTACAATTCCAATATTTGTATTATTGTAAATCTCATTATAAGCAATCTCAAAATCATCAATATGTCCGTTTATCGAAAGAGCTTCGCTCCAGCCTGTTTCGCAATCATGGATACTGTTTCCAATAAAATCCAATCCTTGTGAAACATCTGTGCTATCAGGTTCACGTCCATAAACAATAATTGGTTGACTGTTTTGGTTTTCAGTTGGTATTTCGCCTATAGCTGTGGTTGAATAATCAATATTAACAAATTCATTATCTTCAACCTGTATAAAACTACTATTAATTATAATTAGGCCAATGGCATCAAGTGCCTGATAATCTTTAAATTTTAGCCCTATTATTCGAATGTATTTTTGATCTTCAATCTTCATAATATATTCAGATGAAGGCAATGACAAACCACTAAGTATTACTTCATTGTTTTGATAATTTTTAAAAGTAATTTTCAGATTAGGAGCACCGGAAATGGTAAAATTAACCTGTTCGTTGTATGTACCTTCTATAATTTGAACTGTATCACCAGCAACTACAGTACTGTTTTGTGCAGCATAATTAATTGATTGCCATGCTTTATTTGGGGTAATCCCCGAATTATTATTGTCACCTGTGGTACTCACATAATAATTTGTTTGTCCTAAACTTGTGCATACTGCTAAGAGTATTATTGCTGAAATTAGTAGAGTATTTTTCATGATAGATTTATTAAAATTTATTACTCAGTATTAATCCTTCTAGTTGGGCACAACACATATAATCAATTGTTGTGCCCATCCAAAAGCTATTTCTTACACTGCTTAATCATCTCTTTATTTGTTTTTTTACCCCAAACCGGTAATAAATAGTCATTAGTATTTTGCTGATTGAAAAGTTTTGCTGCTTTTTCAAATAAAGGTAATGCTACTTTTTTACCTCCACCACATTGAGCAGGACGATAATAAATATTTTGTGCCAACAAAAACTCAGCTCTAGGGTTTGCTATATTAACACTTTGCGCCTTTTTCAATAATTCATTTGCTTTCGCAGAATATGACTGACCAAATTTCTGTGGATTAGTCATTATCATTGCCTGATAATAAAAAGCATCCAAAACTAAAAGCTCATCATTGTTGGGAGAAAGTACAATTGCTTTATCTATTTGCTGTTTTACTTTTGCTAAGATTGCGGTTTTTTCATCTGCTTCTGTAACTTGCCAGCTACTAATTATATAGCAATATGCTGAATAATAAAGTGGTTCAAAACGTGTCTTGTTGTGTTTTGCAATTTTGGCAAAATCCTCACCTAATTTTTGGAAATCAGTATTTTCACTATTTGCTCTAACTGTTTCCAAATTTTGTTTCATTAATTTCTCAAAGTTATTTGTGCTTCCAAAAGTTAATATTGAAAGAAATACAACTGCTACTGTTAAAATACTTTTTTTCATGTTTATAGTTTTTAATGATTAATAACAGCAGCAAAAATATATGTGTAGTAGTTCCTGGAAAAATTATACTTACCCAACTGTTGATTTATCGGGATGAATTGTTAGGAAAGGGAAACAAAAAAAGCCAATAGCTAATAGCCAAATGCTAAAAGCCAATAGTCATGAGTTAAGAATATTAATAATAATTCCAATAATTTGGCTATTGGCTATTGGCACTTAGCTTTTGGCTATTTACAACAATTCATTAGCCAGGTTGGCCAACTCCGAGCGTTCTCCTTTTTCGAGTCGTACGTGTGCATATAATTCATGATGTTTTATCTTATCAATTAACACAGAAAGCCCATTCGATTGTGAATCCAGATATGGAGTATCAATTTGATAAATATCACCTGTAAATATGATCTTGGTATTTTCACCAGCCCTTGTTATAATTGTTTTTACTTCATGTGGTGTAAGATTCTGTGCTTCATCAACAATAAAACAAATATTTGATATGCTTCTCCCGCGTATATATGCCAACGGAGTTATCATGAGTTTTTCACTTTCAATCGCATCAGTTATTCTTTTATGCTCCTTATCCTGCTCACCAAACTGATTTTGAATAAACTTTAGATTATCCCACAGTGGTTCCATATAAGGATTTATTTTCTCATGAATATCACCGGGCAAATAACCTATATCTTTATTACTTAGTGGAACAATTGGTCGTGCAAGATAAATTTGCTTAAAATTCCTACGCTGTTCCCATGCTCCTGCAAGGGCCAATAAAGTTTTCCCCGTTCCGGCAACACCTTGTAATGTAACCAATTTAACTTCAGGATTCATAATTGCATGTAAGGCAAAAACCTGCTCAGCATTTCGTGGCATAATTCGGGAAATACTCCTTTTCTCAACACGTTCAACACGACTCGTAACGGGATTGAAAAATGCTAATGCAGAAGAGCTGTCACTCTTCAAAATAAAATAATGATTGGCTACAAACCCATCACTACTTATCTCATCTGCATCACAAAATCCCTGTGAATAGAGCTTGTCTATAACTGTTGATTCAATACCTTCAATTGTTGTACTACCGGTATATAGTGATTCTATGTTTTTCACTTTACCAGTTTCAAAATCCTCAGCTTGCAGACTCAAAGATTTTGCTTTAAGCCTTAAATTTATATCCTTACTTACCAGTATTACTTTTCTATCAGGATAGTCTTCTTTGAGTTTTATTGCCGCATTAAGTATTCTATGATCGGGTTTATTATCATCAAAAACCTGACGAGCATCTAGCTTGCTTTGCTCATTCATAATGACCTTAAACTTACCCTTTTCGGGACCATTTAAACGTCTCCAGTTTTTCATGGTTGTTTTCCCGGAAATACTATCTAAGAACCTGATAAATTCTCGGGCTTCAAAGTTCTTAGTTGTGTTTCCCTTCTTAAAATTATCAAGCTCTTCTAACACCGTAATAGGTATTGCGACATCGTTATCATCAAATTCATTAATCGCATTATGATTATATAATATAACTGAAGTATCAAGCACAAAAATCTTTTTGCTCTTAAGTGATTTAGTATTTTCTATGTTTCTTTTATCCATATCAAAAAAAGTTTTGTTTTCAGATAGGTAAATTTAATTACATAAAGAGCATATCTGGCAATCGTTAAAGAGAGTTTCAAACATAATTAAGTTGACAAGATTTCACCTACCTTTGTTTTTCTATTAATTGTACTACTATACGTTTGATGAAGAGGATTAAAATGCTAAAATAAGTAAATGAGTAAATGCTAAAATGAGTAAAGATGTCAAAGTTATATTGAAAATATTAGAATTATGTTTATCAACTATTATTATCAATTACTTAACAATTAATGATGTACTTTAGCAACTAAGCATACCATCATTCATTGGTACAATCAAAAATTTTGTGACCAACTAAAAGATAATTAATTTCTACTAATATTGTAGTAGAATCATTAGAACTATTTTAATATGAGCGAACAAAAAAAACTCTTTCTACTTGATGCTATGGCTCTAATTTACAGGGCGTATTTCGGATTGAGTAAAAACCCGCGTATTAACAGTAAAGGTCAAAATACATCTGCCATTCTGGGATTTACAAATACACTATATGATATTCTAAAGAACCAAAATCCATCGCATATCGGTGTTGCTTTCGATACAAAAGTACCTACTTTTCGACATGTGAGGTTTCCTGAATATAAAGCTCAACGTGAAAAAATGCCTGAAGATCTGTCAGCATCAATTCCTTATATTATTAAAGTAATAGAAGGTTTTAACATACCCATACTATCTGTTGATGGCTTTGAAGCCGATGATGTAATTGGAACATTGTCGAAGAAAGCTGAAGCTGCTGGCTTTACAACTTACATGATGACTCCCGATAAAGATTTTGGACAATTGGTATCAGATAATATATTTATGTACAAGCCAGCCCGTATGGGAAATAAACCTGAAATATGGGGGCCATATGAAGTATGTGAACGCTTTGGAATTTCACGCCCTGAACAATTGATTGACATATTAGGGTTATGGGGTGATGCATCTGATAATATTCCCGGTGTTCCCGGAATCGGTGAGAAAACTGCCATCAAACTAGTTAACGAATATGACAGCATTGAAATTCTATTAAAAAACACAGATAAACTTAAGGGAAAACAGAAGGAAAATGTTGAAAATTTTGCCGAGCAAGCCTTATTGTCAAAAGAACTTGCAACCATTGAATTAGATGTTCCCATTGATTTTTTAGAAGAAGATCTAAAAAGAAAAGATCCTAATATTGAATCCTTAAGGGAACTCTTTGATGAGCTTGAATTCAGGAACTTTGCCAAACGTATGTTTTCTGATCAAAATACCGAAATTACAATCCAGCCTGTGCAAGGATCACTTTTTGAGAATGACGAACAAACAAAACTAAAAAATATTAATAACACCACCCACTCCTATTTTCTCATTGATACTATTGACAAAGCAAAAGAACTTGCTAAGAAACTATTAATGGAAAAAGTGATCTGCTTTGATACTGAAACTACGGGGCTTGATCCTAACAACTCCGAACTTGTTGGTATTTCATTTGCAGTTAAACCATATGAGGCCTGGTATATTCCAATTTCTGAAAACTATCACGAAGCAGAAAAAATTGTTCAGCACCTTAAACCTGTGTTGGAGGCAAAAAAAATTATCAAAACAGGGCAAAATATTAAGTTCGATATAAATATATTGTCGTGGTATGATGTACAGGTAGCCGGGCCACTTTTTGACACAATGATTGCCCACTATTTGTTGCAGCCTGATATGCGTCATAATATGGATGTGCTAAGCGAAAACTACCTCGGCTACAAACCTGTTTCGATTGAAGAGCTAATTGGCAAAAAAGGAAGAAACCAATTAAGCATGCGAAATGTTGATATAGAAAAAGTTAAGGAATATGCCGCAGAAGATGCAGATATTACTTTACAACTAAAAGCTGCTTTTGAACCTGAATTAAAAAAAACCGGAACTTATCAGCTTTTTGAGAAAATAGAAATGCCACTTGTGCCAGTTCTAGCCTCCATGGAGGCTGAAGGGATTAAATTAGATGTAGAGGCTTTGGTCGATTTTAGTGTCCAACTTGAGGATGAAATTGCCAAAATTGAAACAACTATTTTTGATCTTGCTGAAATTGAATTTAACATTGCTTCTCCCAAACAATTAGGTGAGATTCTCTTTGAAAAACTAGCCATCTCAAGTAAGCCTAAGAAAACTAAAACAGGTCAGTATAAAACAGGAGAGGATATATTGGTTAAGCTAATTCATAAACACCCAATTGTTGAGGAAATACTTGAATACCGCTCTTTAACTAAATTAAAATCAACCTATGTAGATGCTTTACCTGCTCTTGTTAACCCCAGAGACGGCAGAATTCACACATCTTACAATCAGGCTGTTGCAGCTACCGGGCGCTTAAGCTCAAACAATCCAAACCTTCAAAATATACCAATAAGAACTGAAAAAGGACGAGAAATTAGAAAAGCATTTATTCCCAGAAATAGTGAATATACGTTACTTGCTGCCGACTATTCCCAAATTGAATTACGAATTATTGCTCATTTGAGTAAAGATAAAGGCATGATTGGAGCCTTTAACGAAGGATATGATATTCATACAGCTACAGCAGCTAAAGTTTATGGAGTTGAGTATCATGAAGTGACAAAAGATATGCGGCGTAATGCAAAAACAGTAAACTTTGGAATAATATATGGCATAAGTGCATTTGGCTTAAGCGAACGTTTAGGTATCCCCCGAAGAGAAGCAGCAGATATAATTAATAGCTATTTTGAAAAATATCCGGGTGTTAAAAAGTTTATGAACAATACAATTGAATTTGCAAAAGAGCATGGATGGGTTGAAACTATAATGAACCGTAAGCGCTATCTAAAAGATATAAATTCAGCCAATGCAGTTGTTAGAGGTTTTGCTGAACGAAATGCTATAAATGCACCAATACAAGGCTCATCAGCTGATATGATTAAGATAGCTATGATTAACATATTCAATGAGATGACAAACAAAAGGTTAAAAACTAAAATGATACTACAGGTCCATGATGAACTTGTATTTGATTTGCATAAAGATGAAGAGGAAATCGTTAGATCGATTGTTGAAGAGAAAATGAAAAATGCAATAAAGCTTGATGTTCCGGTTGTAATTGATATGAATACCGGCAATACATGGTTGGAAGCTCATTAGTACTAGATAAAGAGTATTAATTATTAAGTAATAAACTAAAAACAATTGATCCTTATAAAAGTTGAACAATGAAAGAATCGAACAATGTAATCCTAACCCTGGATGCCGGAGGTACAAATTTGGTTTTTAATGCTATTGGCACCAGTAATATTGTAGTTAGCTCAACAATATTACCTGCTGCTTCACAAAGTATTGATGAATTTATTGAGAAGCTAATTTCGGGATTTCATGCAATAAACAAGAAACATCATAACTCAGCAAGGGCCATAAGTTTTTGTTTTCCCGGCCCGGCAGATTACCAAAAAGGAGTTATTGGCGATCTTGAAAATCTACCAATTTTTAAAGGTGGAATACCCCTGAAACAAATACTCGAGAATGAATTTAATATACCAGTTTTTATAAATAACGATGGTGACCTTTTTACGCTCGGTGAAGCTATTGACGGACTCTTACCACAAATTAATACTCAGCTTAAAAATAATGGAAACACTAAACAATACCGTAATTTACTTGGTGTAACTTTAGGTACAGGAACCGGAGCCGGCATTGTAATTAATAAAGAATTATTAATAGGTGATAACTCAGCCGGAGCCGAAATAAACCGCTCAAACAATTTTCTAAACCCTGAAATGAGTATTGAAGAAACGCTCAGTATTCGTGGCATTAAACATCTTTTTTGTGAAGAAGCAGGAGTTGAACCTGAACTTTGTCCTGAACCTTATGAAATTTATGAAATAGGAATTGGGAAAAGAGCAGGAAATACTGATGCAGCAATTAAAGCATGGGAAACTTTTGGAATTGTTCTGGGACATACCCTGGCAAACGCTAATACACTAATAGATGGATTAATAGTTATTGGTGGTGGCCTTTCAGGAGCGCACTCCCTTTTCCTGCCAAAAGCCATTGAAACAATGAATGGTAAATTTAGTAAAATAGATGGTGAATCTGTTCAGCGCCTTGAAACTTTTGCATACAATTTTGAAAACCCTGACTGTATGAGGGATTTCTTAAAAAAAGATGAAATTGAAATTAATGTTCCTAACTCAAATAAAATAGCTCTGTATTCACCTACAAAAAAAATTGGCGTAGGAATTAGCAAACTTGGAACATCAAAAGCTGTTGCTGTTGGAGCTTATGCTTTTGCAAATAGCAATATAAATACCAAATAGTAACAAATTAATTACTTCTGACTTTTAAAAACATCAAATGAAATACTATGATCTGTAAATAGGGTATCACTTTGATAATGATACTGTTTAGAAGTTCCTGTTAACTTGTATTCATTTCCTTTTTTAGAAAGAGTTAAACTTAAAGAACCGTTAGAGCCCGGTACTTCAAAAAAATAATCGCTATTGTCTTTACTTGCCGTTGTAGATGAAGTAAAATAATCGCCGGCAGTAACTGTTGTTTTCAAAATTGTCCCTGAAATATTTTCAACAGTGATATTTGTTTGAACATCAAAGTCTGTTTTTCCATCGATATCACTATAATAAACTCCACTACCCTCATAGTTTCCAACCCATGAATTAAGATCGCAATCAATGCAAAAGACCCAATCTTCTTCATCTTTTTTACATTGTGAGAATAAAAGAATTCCCATTAAAATAAATAATACTATTTTCAGTTTACCAATCATAATTATAGTAGACAAAAATAGTAAATTGTTTAATGACTTGATTAAATCATTTCAGAACAAATACTAAATATGCACCAACATAATTGATCTAGCATAAGAGATTTTATGCATTATGTTAAGGCTACACCTTCGAAGCTTTAAGCACAATGTCATCTTCAACAACATTTAAATGTTTAGCAATTATATGACATTTTGCCTTCAGCAAAAAGAATACTTGCCTATTCACATTTGACAGACCCTCATAATTTCCTTGTCCTTTGCTAATAATCATATCTGCATTTTCAAACTTTTCAACAAAATTATTAGTACATAACTCCATTATAGTGCCGGGTGCAGTTGTCCCTGATGAAATTATCTCCGCCACTTTTTCTATACCCGAATCAATTGCATCTTCAACAGTTACATCATTAATAATGGGTATTCCACGAACCACATATGTTACCGGCACGCTAAGTTGTTCAATAAGTATTTTGTCAAAAACCGACTCTCCTGCATTATCACCAATATAAAGAACAGATTTAGCTCTACTAAGCTCCTCTTTAAATTTGCTGTAATCAAAAATGCCAAACTCCTGATCCATAATTTTATGAAGCTCTGGTTCAAGATCATATTTTTTATTGATTCCAAAATCAACAACATTACCAGCAATAGCAATTCTAATGGCAGTAAGAAGTTTGTCATCAGCGTTACTAATATAGGCCTCAAGTTTAGGATAAAGTTCCAGAGCCTCTGCAATACTTTCAGCTTTTATTTGCTTGTATGGGTCAACTACTCCTGTAATTTCTTTAACTATATGATAAACTATTGCTCCTGTTTGTGCAGGAGTATTATGCATTGGTACATTTTTAATTGAGCTACCTACCTCATCAAGTATTTTCTTTATAATTTCCTCATTATCTGTTGCTATTCGCCCGGTGCGTAGTGCCTGGGTCATCATACATGGTAAGCAATCGAGATAGGTTTTCATGAGAGATATTAATTTGGATAAGATTACAAAGATAAAAAGAAATGGGTTGAGGAGAAATTGAAGTTGAGATTGAGGTTGAGTTATCAAGCCTTCTTAACCTCAACCTTTAACTTAACATGTATATCTACTTCTTTACTACTGTCTTTAATATCCCCGATTTAATTGTGAATAATTTAAAGTCGGAAGTAGTACTCTGAAGTTCATCACTTATCCAGTACAGATGATGATTTAATTCATCAACAACTTGTTTTGGCTGATCGGAATATATAATTACCGGAATAAAGTGTTCATTAACTATTTTAATGTTCTTGCCGAACTGCATCGATACCAACACATTAACTCCTTTGTTTTTTAAGAGGTTAACTATTGCCAAGCCTTTCTTTTTCGAGCCATGTTTATTTGTTTCATCCATATCTTTAAAAACATTTTTTTCTTCTGAATGAATTCCCAGTTTTCCCGAATCGGCTTCATAAATTAAAAACTTATCAGAATCACCAAAATGATTCTTGACAAACTTATTGTTGCTATTAACAGCAAATGCAAATTTTAATTTCATAGAACACTTATTAGTTATTCTTACATTTCTTTTATTTCAAAAATATTATTACTCTTATCTTTAATAAATACAAGATCACTATTTTCACGTTCTATTTGAATTACTTCATAGTTGGCTTTAACTGCATTTTGTATCATTTTTCCCCTGCTAGTTACCGAAATACAAACATGGTCATATCCATGAGATTTTTTTTCAGGACTTATAAAGATCTCGAAAAATAAATTCCCCTTTTTTAGTAAATAAACATGTACATCCTTAATAATTTTAAAAATTGTATCAGAAAGTTCACTATTAAGAGTAAAGGCTCTAGCAGTTTTCATTCCTAACACATTATGATAGAAGTCTACAATCTCATCATTATTATTGATGGTAAGGGCAATATGTTCTAATTTCATAATAAAGAAGTTTGAATTTTATTAATTATATGCTTTTCTCACAGATTCATCAGCTAAAGTTGGCTTAATATGCTTTTGCCATTCTTTAGTATTCCATGTATTTAATTCGGTATGGGTAAGCATATATTTTTCAGGAATAGGGTGAGTTCCAACAACAACCGGTATTTTGTACTTAGTTTCAATAAAATTTTTAAACTCCGTTATATACGGGCAGGGAGGATAACCAACAACAAGTCCTGTTGCAAAGTGTATAGCTTCAGCACCATTTTTAATCATTTCTTCAGGTGCATATTCTATATTGCCTCCCGGACATCCACCGCAACTTGTGTATCCAGCAACTTCCAATTGATCATCTTTGCTGTAAATATCAAAGGCACCTTCGCGGTTTTGCATAGCCCTAAAACATTTTCCTCCTGAACAGCTCTTATACCGATCACAAATTATTATTCCTATTTTTTTAGTAGTACTCATAACTTAGTAATTTATTATATTAACTTAATGATTCATCAATTTCGCCATTTGGTAACATGTTGTCAGGATGATATATACCATTCTCTTCTAATTCATACCTAACACAACCATCCCCATTATTTTTACAGTAATTCTCAATCCAACTTGAATTTAGCTTTCCTCTTTGCCAGAAGTATTTCATTGGGCAAACATCAAACCATTTACACTCCGTATTATCTAACATTTTAACAGAGAAACGATGTTAACTAATATATTATTCTATAGCCAACTGAAAATTCATATGCTTTTTTAATATTATACCTGTTCCATCACTATAACCTAACCTAAGAGGTGCCAGAATATATTGATTTTGTAAACCTAACACATCCTATGCCTTTTTTAGTTCTCCTTTACTAAATGCATCATAGGCTTCTTTAACGGTCATTTCGCCGGCTCCTACATATGTAGTTATTCCCGTTTTATTCATTACCGATGCCGCATTTCCTCCCGGACCATTTCCGGTAATCAAAACATCTGCCTTCAGTTCAAACAATTTTTGTGCTGTTTTAGGGCCGGCACCATGTGCATCATTATTTGCTTCGCGATTGTCGTAACTAGATACTTCTGTTGTATCTTCATTGTAAAATACAAAATATTCAGTCCTTCCAAATCGGGGATCTATTTCCGAATTCCACTCTTTTCCTTTTGCTGTAAATGCTATTTTCATTATTTACTATTTTATTTAATTTATTATTTAAATATTCAATTAATTTCCTTTTTCAATTCACCATACCTTGACTAATTACAATGCCGCGAATAAATACCACTGAAATCTCTAATCTTATTTTTTTAAGAAACTGCTTTTAAAATAGTATTCCAGCTATCAATAACTAATTCCTTTAACGTACCAACTGAATATTCAACAATGGTTTTACCGTTAGTCATAGCTTTTGTAAAATCTTCATCATAAGGCAGGTTACTTATATGTACAATATCTTCACTTATTAAATATTCTTCAATATCAGATGTTATTTTTTTATTGATATCGTATTTATTGATAATACAACCAGTTTTGATATTAAATTTTTTAACCAGTTCATAAACTCGTTTTAAATCGTGAATTCCTGATACCGAAGGCTCGGTTACCAACACAACAAATTTTGCTCCTGACAAAGAAGAAACAACCGGACAACCAACACCCGGCGATCCATCTACAATTACGTAGTCCTTAAATTCATCTTCGGCAATTTCTTTAGCTTCATTCTTAACTTTTGCAACAAGTTTTCCTGAGTTATCAGCACCTATCCCCAACCTAGCATGCACCATTATGCTTCCGGATTTAATATTCGACATATACCACTTGCCTACATTTAAAGACTTATTAGTGATGGCTTCTGTGGGGCATACCCTTGCACAATATCCGCAACCTTCGCAATTTAGCGGATTAACAACATATCTTCCATTTATAATATCAATACCATCGAACCTGCAAACATCATAACACTTATTACATTGAATACATTCGTCTTGATTTATATCTGCCAGTTCGCCACTATAAAAATCTTCCGAATCCTTAAAATCAGGTTCCAGCAATAAGTGCATATCAGCAGCATCAACATCACAATCAGCTACAATAACATCCTTGCCCCCAAGTATTGCGAAGGATGCCGTAAGTGAAGTTTTACCCGTTCCGCCTTTTCCCGAAATAATTACTATCTCCTTCATACTTTCACCTCCTTTACTTCATTCAGAATAAAGCTTCTAATATTTTTCAATTGTTGTTTTACTTCAGAAAGTTCCTTATAAATAAGCTTTCCTGAAGAATAAAGTTCTGCTATTTGACGGCTATTGGGGATTTTTGCCATAAGGGGAATATTTTCATCCTCACAATACCTAATTACATCATCGTTTCCAATACCATACCTGTTTACTACAATGCCAAATCGCTTATTAAGTTCCTTCATTGTTTCAACAGCAAGCTTAAGATCGTGCAATCCAAAAGGTGTGGGTTCAGTAACTAATATTATAAAATCAGCATCTTTTGTTGCTTCAATCACGGGGCATGATGTTCCGGGTGGAGCATCAAATAATTTGATAATATTTTTGGGGAAATTATTATCTACAAATTTAAGAGTTTGTGCAATTAAAGGTACTGCCTGCTCTTCTCCAATATCCAGCCTGCTCTCAACAAAATTAATATTGCCTTTTTTAAAATGAACCAGTTCTCCCATCTTCTTTGGAACCATTGGAAGAGATGATGTTGGACATAATTCGGAACATGCATAGCAACTATGGCATAATTCGGGGAACACCATAATGCTTGGCCCTAGCTGTATAACTGCATGAAAATTGCACACTTTCTGACAATTACCACAAAAGATACATGTGTCTTCAATCCACTGTGGAGTCATTTTATATTTGTCCTCACGATGAACTTCATCACCTTTGATAAATAGTCCGGAATTTGGTTCTTCAACATCAAGGTCGCTTAATACTACCTCGTCATATTCTGATAAATATGCGGCTAGGTTGGTTGATAAAGTTGTTTTACCCGTTCCCCCCTTACCGCTTGCAATCGCTATTTTCATTAATATTATTTAATTAAATAATTATTCAGAAGCCTGAATTGGATCCCAAATTACAAGTATCAAGGCTCCATTTTTTGACTCAAACGGACCATGTTCATCACCCGGTGAAAAAATCTGATACGACCCGGAAGGAAATAACTTTCCATTACTTGAGTATTCACCCTCCAGCACAAAATGTTGTTCAGTAACAATATGTGAATGTGGTGTCATCGTAAATCCGGCCGGAAGTTTTAGTAAAACTGTCCTGCGTCCATTTTCCTCACGAAGTACTTTTCTTAAAGTACCTTTATAATACTCATCTGCCTTTTCCCAATGCGAATCATCGTACAAATTCATTAAACGTTTCATGGCTTTTTGTTTTAGTTAGTATATAAAATTTCTATTTCCCTTTACCAGGGTATAGGTATTTAAGAATAAGGAAATAGGGGGAATAAGAGGAATATGAGTGTGAATTATTATACAATTAACAGATTATTATTTTACTTAATATTACATGTCCCATATTACCTTAATATCTTATTTCCCCAATACTTCTATTTCCCATTTTCCGTTTTAACTCCTATACACAAAAATATTTTACGTAAGTTAAAATTGACTATCAAAAAAACTAGTTGCAAAATTACTTCTTAAGCAGCTCTTCTCTAATCATAGTAGTTCCACAGGAAGGGCACTTAATTGTAGTACATTTAATCCCTTGTTGATGGGGTTGCTTATATCCACATTTGGCACATACACAATCGCCACCTATACCAAAGGCACCTCCTTTATTACGTCCTTTGCCTCCGCCTAAACCAAGGCCTTTTCCATTTCCAAATAAACTCATAATTTTAGTATTTATATCTTTTTACTGGAATCAAGATTAAGGAATGTACTCCAATTCTTATATCCCAGTTTGTGATTTATATATCCTGGATCTATTCAACACTTTCCTAGTTGTTATCAGGCATATTGTTTTTTAATCCTTTAATCTCTTTTACCAAAGAGCTAATTTGATCTTTCAGTGAGTTTATTTCACTTACAAAATTTGATGTTTCAGTTGATTCAGGCAAGTTGGTGTTGTAGTTTCCGCGTATTCCAAACCCGCGCCCACTGCCTTGCCCACCACCAAATCCTCTACCACGGCCAAAAAAGCCACGTGATTGATTTTCATTATCTGCGCAATATCCCATGCGCCTTCCTGTCATTGGACCAGTTCCTTGTGGTCCTGTTTTGTCTCTTCCTGGCATAACAATATTTTTTTAATGATTAATAAATAATTGAGACTGCAAAGATAATGAACATATGTTCATAATGCAAATAAAAACAGTGTTTTTTTAATGGATTGGCACAAAAAAAACTGCTCATTTAAAAATGAGCAGTTTTTTAACTATAATTAATTAGTATTTCTACTAATAGAATTCTATCCTATTATCAACAATATCAAGCGATTCTTTAAGTAAATTATAAGGGCTTTCCTGACCAACTCGTCTTTCAAAATCAGCATTAAGACCTTTAACTATTGACGTATAATCAGTAACATCACTCGCAATAGCTATGTTATTTACTTTCACAACAAACACACCAGCATTACCAACTATTGGCTGGGACACAGTACCTGACTTCATTCCAAATACATTCCCAATAACATTGTCCTCAACTGTGAAACCCGGAAGATTACGTGAAGAGAAGAATAATGTTGGTACATTTTTCTCTGTTGCATCCATATCTGTTTTGATTTTATCAAGATTACCATCAAACTCAATCATCTTATCAGCATAATATTTGCCTTTTAATTGATTATAAACTTGTGGTTTAATTCTCTCTTTAACTTGATCAACAGTAGGGTAACCCTCATCTATTTTTTTAATTAGAACTGCCACAACAAACATGTCATCCAAATCAAAAACACTAGAAACCTGACCAACTTCAGTATCCTCATTATATGCCCAGCGAATAATTTGACGTGGGTTTGTAAGACCAGCAATATAATTACTCATTTCACGGAGAGAAGTCATTTTACGTTTATTAAGCCTTTGCTCGATAACTGTAGTATTAAACTCATCACTATTTTCACTTTCAGTAGCTATCTTACTGGCTTTTGCAAAAGTATCCTGATATGTGTTATCACTTGCATAGATTTCTCTATCAACCATAGCTACTTTTACTTTTTTAACCAGTTCTTTTTTACCGGTTACTTCAATAATATGAAAACCAAATGGGGTTTCAGTCATTGTGAAATCGCCTTCTTTTGTATTATAAACAGCTTCATTAAATGCAGGCACCATTTGACCATCTTTAAACCAGCCTAAATCACCGTTATTTTGCTGAGCAGAAGGATCTGTTGAAAACTCTTTTGCAAAAGTATCCATACTATCAGGTTTTCTTTTCAATACATTAAATAAGCTATCGGCCAAACTAACTGCCTGATCACGGGTAAGCTTAATCTCTGGGTCGGCATTATAAGCTCCCTCATAAGAAATTAGAATATGAGAAGCCTTCATTGAATCAGGCCTGTATCCTACTTTCATTAAACGAGCTGTATGAAATTCGTTATCAAGCATGTACGGAGTTGTTACAATCCCCACTTCGCTATTAAACATTATAGAATCAATCTGAACAGGTAGAGTTCCTCTGACAAACCAATTTGTGTCGTATGGTGTATCAGAATTTACTTTAACAAACCTAACAACATCTACAGTTTCTTTCAACTCGTGTGCAATCTGATCAATTTCCTTTTTGGAGTCTTCTATATCTTTTGTTGAAGGAACTATATTAAATACTATATATTCAATATCCCTTGATGCTTTTTGTTTAAATTGTTCTTTATTATCATTGAAGTACTTCGAATAATCTTTATCGGTTGGATTAAACAGGCTATCGCTAACATCAGCAAATTTAGCTGCAACATAATCAATATCTGCCTTATCGTTCTTTTCGTTATATACTATTTTAGCAATATCTTTTGGAACATAATAACCTTTTGAAATAAGGGCATTAAATTTATTCCTAAGCCTATCTTCCTTTACATATTTTTCAAATCTAACCCATTGCTGCTTTGTAGCTTCGGGCATTGTTTCCAGATTTTGCAAATATTGAATAACCAAATTTCTATCATACTGTTTGGTTTCCTGATTAACAAAATTCTGTTTGATTAGTTTGTGTGGATTGGGACCCTGAATAAGATCAAAAAGTTCATCACTTGTAACCGTTAAACCAAGAACATCATACTCATTATTCATAATAATACGATGTACTTCCTCATTCCATGTTTGATCTTTAGTAGTAAAGATTTCATCAGATGTTAATCTATCTTTCTGCTGTTGTTGCATAACTGCATCGATATTCCTTTCAGCTAGAGAATTAAAATCCATTATTGTAATCTCTTCACCT
>Ga0208901_1000217_pt1 | contig 37342 bp, 33 predicted proteins | sample AntAceMetag02UKF_FD_184764 | JGI IMG/M metagenome (GOLD analysis project Ga0208901, IMG submission 184764) | Saline lake microbial communities from Ace Lake, Antarctica - Antarctic Ace Lake Metagenome 02UKF (SPAdes) (version 2) | ecosystem: Environmental > Aquatic > Non-marine Saline and...
ACTTTCTATTTTCTTTAGGGTAGGCAATATAAATATACTAATTATAGTAAATAGAGCTATGATTCCTATTATTCTATAATATTCATATATAAATATTAGTAAGCGTGTATGAACTGGTAATGTTTGATCTACAGGAAATAACTCTATAAAAATAGGTAATTCTACAAAGAGTCCAAAATTATTAAAATTTGTTAGTAATATACTGGCTAAGTTTTCATTCATCATAGAAGGTAAATCTGAATTTGCTATTTTAGGAAGCAACATTCATAAAAAATTTCCTATAAAAAGTCTTGCTATCATAAATGCTATAAATAGTAAGAGTATATGCCAAATTATTTTTAGCATTATAAATAGAATTTTTTGTAGCTTGCTATTGTTTGTCATTATTGCTTATATATTAGTATATAAATTATTTTTCATAATATATATATTTTATGAAAATACAATAATAAAAATTAATTAAAACAAAAATGTAAAGATTTCAGAAAAACAAAAAACCCTGAAACTTAAATATGGAGTTCTCCATAATAAATTCAGGGTTTAATATATAATTCTAACAGAAAAGAATTAACTATTATTTATTTTCAATTTCTTTATAGGTTTTTTCTTATTAGATTGAACTATATTTCATCCTTTTACTCATTGTTCTTCCAAAGTCATACCTATAGTAGCTTCATCACAATCAATATCTTTCTTGCTTGCTTCTCTATTGATATATACGAAAGAAGGTATAATCATAGGAATTCTTCCGATTTGACCATTTACGAAGTCTTCAAGTTTTCCTTTGATTACTTTTAGTACTTCTTTGATGATTATCTTGTTTCCTTTGTGTTTATACATTTTATCATATTCATTTCTTACAAAGTTTACTATTCTAGTATGAATTTTCTTTACTTCTGATGAATATACAAAACCTCTAGATTCTATTTGGATATTACCTATTAGTTCTTTACTATTAGTATCTATTTTCAATATGAAACTAACCATTCCAGATTGTTGCATAATTTGTCTAGCTTTGATAACATATTCTCCAGAAAGATGTCATACTCATAGACCATCTATCATCACAGTATCTAGTTTGATTTTTTCATCATCCAAAACTACCTTATTTCTAGTTATATTCAGTATTCATCCATTTGGTACCATAAATATATTTTCTTCTTTTACTCCTATTTCTATAGCTAGTTTCTTATGTGCATCTTTCATAAATACCTCTCCATGAACTGGTACAAAGTATTTTGGTTTTACCAAAGAAAGCATAAGTTTCAAATCATCTTGTCGTCCATGTCCAGATGTATGTATATCTAATTCATTATTTGTTACTACATTTGCTCATTTGTTGATAAGTTGGTTAGTCATATCTACTACTGATCTTTCATTTCCTGGTATAGGAGATGAACTCAATAGAATCTTATCAGCTGGTCTAATTGTAAGGTAAGGATATTCGTTATTAGCTATTCTTACAAGAGCTGAAAATTCTTCTCATTGACTACCTGTAGTAATTACTACTACTTTGTGATCTGGTAAATCTTCTATAGATCATCTCAAAGGTCTAACCATACCTTGAGGAGCATTAATATATCATAACTGTTTTGCTATTTCCATATTATTTATCATACTTCTACCTCCCAAGAAAACTATTTTGTTATTTTTTACAGCAGAATCTACTATCTGTGCAATTCTTCATATCAAAGAAGCAAAAGTTGCTATAATAAGTCTTCATTTAGTATCTTTGATTTCTTTGTCCAAAGTTTCTCATATAACAGATTCACTAGGTGTTCTACCAGCTTTAGTAGCATTTGTGCTATCTGAGAACATTAGGAGTACTCCTTCTTGTCAGATACGAGCTATCTTTGCCAAATCAGCAGGTTTGTCCACAGCTGGAGTGTAATCTATTTTGAAATCTCAAGTATGTAATATATTACCCTTTGGTGTATGGATATTAAGTCCTACAGCATCAGGAATACTATGATTTACTCTAAAAAATTCTATAGTAAATACTCATAATTTTACCAAATCTATATCTGGATCTATTACATTCAATGTAGCTTGTTTCAAAATTTTCTTCTCTTCTAGACTTTTTCTTATCAAAGCCATACTCAAAGGTGTTCCATATATAGGTGGGAAATCCAATAGAGGAAGAATATGTTTCAAAGCTCATATATGATCCAAATGACCATGAGTTATTACAATTCCTCTGATTTTTTTCTTTTTGTTTACTAAATAAGATACATCAGGTATGATATAATCTACACCCAATATTCCATCAGCTCCAAATAACATTCCGATATCTATAATAAAGATATCAGATCTGTATTCTACTACGGTCATATTTCAACCGACTTCTTCTACTCATCCCATAGGCATGATTTTTAGAGGAATTTCTCTAGCAGATTTTTTTAAGTTGTTTTCCAAAAAATTATCATTATAGTTTGGATTCTTTACAATATTCATTGCTTTTAAATTAGTTTTATAAAATTAAATTATATTAAATAATATGCAAAATTTGAGGGAACAGGCAGAATTAAATAATGTACCTATTATCAAGCCTAATATAGAAAAAACTATATTAGAATATATTAGTGCTCATAATCCTAGATTCGTAGTAGAAATAGGTATGGCTGTATGATATAGTACTTTGGTCATCGCTAAGGCTATAGAACATACAGGAGGAACTATTACTACTTTTGAAGTTTCCTATCCTTCTTATACAGAGGCTTTATCAAACTTTAGAAAATATAATCAAATTCATAATATAACAGCTTACAATTTAGACCCATTAACTATAGATTTAAATAACTTATTTACTAACAAAAAAATAGATTTTTTGTTTATAGATGCGATAAAAAGAGATTATCTCAAATTCTATGAAAAGCTTTTGCCTTTTTTATCAGAAGATGGGATTGTTATATTTGATAATATTTTCAAGTTCAAGGATAAGTTAGATTCATTATATATATATTTAGAAAAAAATCAAATCAATTATCAACTTTTTCCAATGGACGGTGATGGAATTATGGTTATAAAGTAAGTTATCTTCTTCTAATTTATAATTATAAATTCCAAGACAAATTGAGAATTAGTCTCAAAAAAATATTCGGGGCTATAATTTAACATTTATAATTTCTACATCTCCAGTTTCCAAATTCTTAATCTGGTATTCTCATTTTTCTAATTCATTTTCTCATAATATTACTACATATTTGATTCCTTTTTTCTCAGCATATTTCATTTGTTTTCCAAATTTAGCCTCATAAGGAAAAATTTCTATATTTTTTCCATCTTTTCTGAAATTTTGAGCTAGTTTTAGTATTTCTTTTTTACTAGAATCAAAGTTTAGGAACATATATTCAGAAATAGTTTTTTGATTAGTTTCTATCATTCAATTTTCTATGATTAGGCTTACTATTCTACTAAGTCAAATACTTCCTCCAACTCATGAGTAGTTTACTTTACCAGAACTTAAACTTTTGGTTAGATTATCATATCTTCATCCAGAACATACACTTCCCCAATCTAATTTTTCAGCCCAAAATGTTTCAAATACAGTACCTGTATAATAGTCTAGACCTCTTACTATAAATGGATCATATTCCACATCCACCATATCATCTATATCCAATTGTTTTATAGTTTCTATTATTGATTTAATTTCTCTTACACCTTCATTGTATATTTCTCAAAGTTCTTCTTTTTCTTCTAATTCTTCCAAAGATGATTTCAAGAAAGGTTTTATAATTACATAGTCATCATCATTTTCTATAAGTTCTCTTAGATTACTATAAAAAGTTTTTTCAGGCATTTTATAGTATTTATCCAATAATTCAAAAATCTTGGCACTCATATCAGAATCATTAGGGAATAGGGTAGACATAAGTCATCAAGTTAATTTTCTGTTATTTACTTTGATTACTATTTTCCCATCTACTTTTAGATAGTTTAATATGTTTTTGATAGTATTTCCAAGAGTATATATTACCTCTGCATCATAATACATATATTTACTACTATCTATTTTATCGTTACCACGTCATTCTTCCCATATTACATCTATATCTGCTTGCCAGAATTCTTTGTATCTACCTTTTTGTTGTCTTTCTCATCTCCATACAGGTTGAATTTGACTTCTTTTGAAAGGAAAAGATACTTCACCAGCCCAATCCAATACATATCTTGCAAAAGGTACTGTAAGATCAAAATGTAGACTATATTTTTTTGCATCATCAGTTCATTGAGCTAATCAATACAAACCAAAAATTTGTTTAGAAGCTTCATCTCCTCATTTTGCTGTAAGTACGCTATTGTTTTCTACAGCAGGTGTGTGTATGTGAGTATAACCAAAAGATTGGTAATTTTTTTCTATCAATTCTTTTACTTGATCGAATATAATCTGTTGTCCAGGACTATATTCTTGAAATCATCATGGTCTTAACATGTTTAATATATTATTATTTAAAATTAAGTTAATGTAAACTGTATTCTCCAGCTGTATTACGAAGTCATCTGTTGTCCGGTCGAGACATGCCTTGCAGTACTGCGATGGTGACATTGTTTCTGAACTTTTCTTTTCTTCGTTCTTCTTTAGAGAAGAGATCTCTCCACTCCCCACGTAGTCCTCCGTGGTCTGGTCGAGATGACAGTTATTTTCTAAATGTATCTTAGAATTTTCAATTTTCAATTTTCCATTCCCTCAAGAGGATAAGATAAGTAATCTATTTAAAACACTCAATTCTTCGTATTTAAATAGTAACTTATCATAAGTATCTCTAAACCTATCTCTATTCAGCTATTTTTATAAAAATTCTAGATTTCAATGCAGATACTCTATTCAAATTATTAGAATTTTCAATATCTACTCCAGCTATAAAATCGTATTTCAAAAGTTCTTCTTTTGCTTTTTCTATATCCATTCATATTACTTTATCTTTTATTGTAGGAATTATACTATTATAATCTGTATCAAAATCATATCATATAAGTGTATTGATAGATACAGGTAGTTTGTAAAGATTTGGTATTAGTTGTTTCATCTCACGGATATCTAAACTAGTTAGATCCCATCATCTAAACTCAGAAGGACTAACTAATCTTTCCATAAGATATTTTTTGAAACCTCATATTAGGTCTTGATTTTTGATATAGGAAAAGCTTATATCTCATTTTACAATTCATCTTATCATAGGATTATCATCACCAGGTTTTCCGTAAACAATAAAATCTATATTTGCACTATCATAGAATCCAGAATATACTAGAGGAATAAATTCATCTTTTTTATCTTTACTATATTCATATATATATTCTCTTATTTCTTCTTTGAAATCTTTTTTTAGTTTATCTTTCAATATATTTATATCTTCCTGTGTAACTTTTCATTCAGTATTCGTTTTTCATCATTTCAAAGGAGTTATTACTTCTGCATATATTTCTTTATCTCAATAACTTTTATACATTTTGTCTATATAAAGTCTAGTTCATTTACTTAGATTTCATCTACTTCATATTATCTTATCCTCTTTGTCTCTAGTTTCAGCTATTACTTCCACTTTAGCTTCTCCCACTCAATCTATGGTTTTCCCAGGTATAAACACCCAAGTTTGACTTTTATATATTATTCCATTCTCAGTAGAAAAACTAGAATGAGCCTTCAAAGATATATCTTCTAATGTATTATTTGTTATATATATTATTCATGAAGCTGGCTCAGGAATATATTTGATATCTTTTACACCAATTTCTAGTTCATATTCTTTCTTGAAAGTTTCAGTATAATATGGGAAATTGATATGTCTGGATACGTGTATACTACTTTTTTTCTCTATAGGATATACATAAAAATTATAAGTCAATTTTTTTAGTGCAATATTAGATTGTATATGTATAGTCGTTTTGGGTTTGATAAAATCGTAAGTCCATACCAGTCCTACTATAAGTGCTACTATTTCTAAAAATATTATCATATAACGAATAATATGAGCATATCTTTTCGCTGTAAAATTTTCTTTATTATTTTTCAAAAAAAATCAATATAAATACTCTCACATTCTCTTAGATATAGGCTTTTTATCCCAAACCCATTCTCCCCCAAAATCTCTTATAATATATTCTTGAGTTGCATTATTAATTTTAAATTTAAGTTTTTTACCTAATCCATTAGCTTTTTCTAGGATAAGTTTTATCCACCACTTATTTTTGTAAAAATCGTGTTTTTCATCTATATAAAAAATTATATCCTTATGTTTATTAGGAATTTTTTCAAGTGTTTGAAATATATCGTACACACTATCTTCTTTTTTGAAAGAATATAATTTCATTATAAATTATTTACATTTAGTTTCAAAATATCTTGTAGGATGATCGCAAGATGGACAAACTTCAGGAGCTTTTTTTCCTTTGTGTAAGTATCCGCATTTTTTACATACCCATTCAACTTCTTCTTCTTTTTCCAATACAGTATTGTTTTCTATATCAGATAATAGTCTTTTAAATCTATCTCTATGATGTCTTTCAGCTATTGATATTGCAGATAGTCTTTTTGCTATATCATCTAATCATTCTTCTCTAGCAGTAGCAGAAAATTCTGGGTACATAGATTCTGTTTCATGATTTTCACCCTCTATAGCAGTTTTTAGATTTACTGTTGTGCTAGTAGATAGTTTAGGTGTAGTAGTATCTAATTCTACTTTAGTAGAACATTCAGGGTCTAGTTGATTTATCATTCTAACTAACCATTTTGCATGTTCTGTTTCATTTTCTGCTGTTAACAAAAACACATCATATACTTCTTCGTATCCTTCTTTTTTTGCTACTTTCGCGAAGAAAGTATATAAGTTTCTAGCTTGACTTTCTCATAAGAAAGCTTTTGTTAAGTTCTCAATAGTTTTTTGCATGGTTGTTTAATTTATTAATTTATAAAGTTGTTATTTTACTATATTTTCAAAATCTTCCAAAGAATCAAATTGTTTGTATACAGAAGCAAATCTAATATATGCTACTATATCATGTTTTTTTAATACTTTTAGTACATCTTCTCCGAGTTTTGCAGATTTCAATTCTTTCAAACCAGACCATTTCAATTCTAGTTCAGATATTATTTCATCTATTTTCTCAGTATTAATATTCCTTTTTGCGAATGCTAAAGTGATAGAATTAGCTAATTTATCTTTATCATAGATTTGTTTACTTCCATCTTTTTTGAGAATAAATAGATAGGTGATACCTATTTTTTCAAAGGTAGTAAATCTATATTGGCAGTATTCACATTCTCTTCTACGTCTTATTCCTCTACCATTATCTACCATTCTGGAATCTATAACCTTGCTATCCATATCTCAACATTTGGGACATTTCATATTTATTTATATAGATTATAAGATAAATTCAAAAATACGACATTAAACTATAAGTTTATTATATAAGAAAATATTGTATTTTTTCAATGAGAAAAATAGTATTATTTTCTTGTATATAATTTTTATTAAGAATATTTTATTATTTTATAAAATAGAGTTTTCTAAATGCTCGAGATGATATGATTACAGTATCTCAATCTATATCTAATCAACCTCAAAAACTAACTTCCATAGGATCTTTTGTTATTTTTTGAATTTGAGACCAAGATCAATCTAATTGTTTTTCAAATATGTAAGCAGCCCAAGTAATATTAGCTCATGCTATTATATAATTCCCACTTATTCATACATTTTTTCAAAAATAATGATTGGCTGCATTATCACTATTGTAAATGCTCGGAGTTTCAGACCAAGATCAATCTCATTGTTTTTCAAATATACGAGCAACTCACTTAAAATCACTATCATCATAAGGCATTCATCAAACTATTATATGATTTCCATCCATAGCTATATCATATATTAAGAAGTTAGTATCTTCTGTTTTTTGAATTTGAGACCAAGATCAATCTAATTGTTTTTCATATATATAAAGATAATCGCTTGCAGAGATAGCCATATAATTTCCATCAAGATCTACATGTCCTCAGAAAGATTTAATTAAAATATCATCAGATACTATTTTTTGAATTTCAGACCAAGATCAATCTCATTGTTTTTCAAATATGTAGGCAGCTCAGTTTAAATCATCTACTTTAGCTGATCAGCCCACTATGTAATTTCAATCTATACTTATACTATGTAAGTCTCAGAACCGAGCATTAGATCATATATCGCTTCCATATATTTTTTGTAATTCAATCCAAGATCAATCTCATTGTTTTTCAAATATATAAATAGCTCCTGCACCAATTCCGTTATCACAGTCTCGTTTTGCTCATACTATAGCATAATCTCCGTCTATATCAGTAGAGGATCCAAAATGAGATTCACAACCTGGAGTATGACTAGCAGGTATAAGTTCTTGTAATTCAATCCAAGATCAATCTCATTGTTTTTCAAATATATAAGCAGCTCATTCATTTCCATTTGCTCCATTAGCTCATGCAACAGCATAATTTCAGTCTAAAGAAAAGTTTCCACTTGCTAAATATAAAGCTCCTGATGATGGGGTAGTATCAGGAAGTATATGTCGTGTTGGTGAAGAAAAATATCCACTACCTCAATCACCACTACTATCATCTGTAATAGCAATAGAAACAGCAGTAGTATTTTCTCCATTAGCATTTTTACTATATACAAGAATATGAGTAACTCCGCTAGGGATAGCGGTATCTGCAGATAAAACATATTGTAAAGGAATAGTTCATTTACTTACAGTAGCAATAGCGGTTCATGATTTGGTAGTAGAATTACTCCCCCGATAGATTACATAATCAGTAATGTCTGAGTCAGTACTAGCTGCGCTAATAACTATAGTTCCTCAAATTTCACCACCATTGATATCTGTATCTGTAAAAGAAGCAGAAGTAGCTGGATTATTAGGAACAGGTCAAGCTCATCCACTAGTATTATCTGTAAAGCTTCCAGTAACTCCACTAGTCATTTCCCCACTACTATTTTTTGTAGTTACAAGAATTTTTTCAGCCCCTATAGGGGTAGATGTATTTTCAATTATATTATAAACAATAGGATTATCTCATTTAGCTATAGTAGTTATAGCACTACCTATTTTAGTATCTGAACTATTAGCCCAATAAACAACATAATGAGTAATATTAGATTCATCAGTAGCGGGGTCTATATTTACAGCACCTTGAAATTCACTAGTATTAGTATCCCCATCAGTTCCTACAGTAACTCAATTAGCTGGAGTATTAGGAATAGGGGTTTGAGAAGTAGTAATACCGCTAGTTCCACCTTTATTTAGAAGTTCAGTAACTAAAGTTCTATCTAAAGTATCTCCATCTTCCAAAGGAATCATATTATCAAGTGCAGCTACAATCTCATCTAAAGTAGCATCATCAAAATCTTCACCACAAGTACCACTCCAAACTATATCAATATTATTATCAACTCAAATAATGTCACTATAATTACTCATAGTAGTTCATCCATACAATAGATTATTGCTTTCACCATCAAGAACGAAATATTGTTGATCTAACACCGGATCTATATCACTAACTCAATCAGCAACTACAATAGAAGGAAGATAAACAACTCAACAACTTCCATCATCTAAATCTGTTTGATAAAGTGCTGGTTGAAAACTTCATTCCACTCTATTGATTCAATCAGTAGCTAATACACCATTTATCAATCTCGCAGTATCTTGTTCCAAAACAGTAGCAACTTGATAAATTCTCTGGTTAGATTTCATGATACTATAAACATAATCTTGACCATTAGGATCTATAGGTACCTTTACAAGACTATGAACTTTTTCTACAACTCAAGTACCAACAACACCTTGGTACCATATAGTACCATTCATAGTAACTTCTCTATGTTCATCTGGTATAGGGACAACGTAAGTAGTATTGTCTAAGTCTATAAGCCAAATTTCAAGAGACTTATGTATAGTATCCAAATCAGCCAATCTTCTAGAATCTCTAGAGTGAGAAAGCCATTTTGTCAACATCATAAAAGCAGATACAGCAAGAACTGCTATGATTGCGATAACGACAATAAGTTCTACAAGGGTAAATCATTGTTTTTTAAGAAGATTTTTCAGCTGTGCTGACTTTAGATTAAGTAATGATAGTTTTTTCATTTTGATAGTTTTTTAATTTATATAAATTTTTTTATATTTGAAATGGTAACTTTTTAAATTATAGATAAAAAACATAGTAATTCAATAGTTTTTACTAATTTTTGATAAATAGGTATACTTGATTAAGTCTTGATATAGCTTATATTTTTATTATAATGCATAAATAGATTTATTAACTTACTTACAAGTATCTATTTAACCTTATTACTAGATAGATAAAATAGAAATATTATCATTAATATCAATATTCTCTTAGATTTATAAATCTATTATTTTACTAAATTATAATTAATTATAAAAAATGGATATGAAAACAACAGTGATAGCTTTATTAGCTATATTAGTTACTTTAGGAGGATGATATATTATAAATGATAAGTATACAGAATTTAAAGAAGAAATCTCAGCAAATATTCTAGAAGCTAAAGAACTTAAAGATGAGGAGGTAAAGACTGTTTATAATGCTTGATATAAACAGTGAATTGTGGATATAATAGATGTATCTGAAAAAAAAGTTACTGATGAGTGTGTAGACCCAGTTATTCCTTTGTTTAGTGGAGAAACCACTATCAATTTGGTAGATGCAAGATGTTTAGGTGTCGTTTTTGAAGAAGTTCAAAAACAACAAAATCAAGAACAGGTTCCACAACAGGAAATACAAGAAGGGTTAGGACAAATTAATGAATAGAGTTCGTTTATCTTTATATAACATTGTAACTTTTAGAAGCGCTAAAAATTAACTTTGCCTTATAGCATAACGGAAAAACGAAGTAATAAAAGGAAAAAGATAAAATAATCCCAAGAAATATTTTTGCCAAAAGGTCTTATTTTAGTAATTATAGACAAATTAGTATGTTAGAAATAAAAGATTTATCTGTAAATGTAGAAGATACAAATATCATAGATAAATTAAATCTAGATTTTCAGTTAGGAAAAAATTATGCATTATTATGAAAAAATGGTAGTGGAAAATCTTCATTATTTTTTAGTATTATGTGACATCCTGCTTATTCTATAGAAGGGTGAGATATACTGTTAGATGGAAAATCTATCAAAGCAATGAAGGTAGAGGAAAGATCAAAAAATTGAATTTTCCTAGCTTTCCAAAATATACCTGAGATACCAGGAGTAAAAATGTTTGATTTTTTGAGAAATATATACAATGCGGCTTTACCAGAGGGTAGTGATCCTGTTCGTTTTATTCCATTCAAAAAAATAATTCAACCATTTTTAGACGATTTAGGCTTAGAAAAAAAGTTTCTTTTTAGAGATTTGAATGTTGGGTTTAGCGGTGGAGAAAAGAGAAAAATGGAGATATTGCAATTAAAACTATTGAAACCCAAATATATTCTTCTTGATGAAGTAGATTCAGGACTTGATATCAATAGTCTTAGGATGTTGTGAGAAATGTTAAAGGAAATAAATTCTGAAGACAATTCATTTATTATTACAAGTCATTATTTTGATATATATAATTATTTGGATATAGAACAAGTATATATATTAGAAAAAGGTAAGTTGAAGAATAAATGATGAAAAGATATTATAAAAAGCATAAAGAAAGAAGGATTTTAATATAAAAGGCAATATTTTTTATTGAAAAAGATGTAATTATCCGTACAATAACTATCGTATCAGAAAATTAATAGAATTTATTGTTTATTTCTTTAATCAAGAAATGTGATTCTTAGATAAACTCAAAGAAAAAGCTTGAAAGTTAGTGGCAGGCGTCAGATGAAAATCAGAAGACGTCGTTTCTTGAGTTAAAGAAAAAACATTAGAAACTAAGGATAAAGTACTTGATTGATGAAAACAAGCTTTAGATAAAGTAAAATTAAAAACAGTGGATGCGGGTAAGGCAATTTTAAATCAAAAAGATAAAGCAATCAAAGATATTAAAAAAAGTACGGTGAAGGTATGAAAAGCAGTAAAAAACAAGAAGTGAAAAATACAAAAATCTATAACAAATAATGCTAAATCAGTAGTAAAAGGAATGAAAAAAAAAAGAAAGAATACTATGAAAGGTTTAAAAAATAAAGTAAAGAAACTTTCAAAGTCTATGGAGCAGAAAAAAAAAGATAGTATGAAATCTTTAGCTAAGAAAAAAGAAGACATAGTAAAGAGAGTAAAAGAGAAGACTAAGAAACCAAAGAAAAAACTTGTTAAAAAAGTCACTAAAAAGAAAACCAAGAAAATAACCAATAAAAAAACTAAGAAAGTTACTAAGAAAAAAGATGAAAATAAATGAGGATGAATTGATATAGGAAATATTGGTTAATACAGATCTATAAGTTAAATAGATTTATTAGTTAATCTATCTGAAGATAGTAAAAAGTTAAAGAAATCATTTAGAGACTTAATCTGTAATCATATAAATATTTATTAATTATATTAGAGAAAATGTCGTTATTAGAAAAGATTAAGGAAAAATTCTTTGGTGCAACTAAGTCTATCAAATGAAAAAGTTGAGATTTAGCCGATGGTGTCAAAAAAAGAACAGCTGATTTTGGAGAAACGATTAAAAATAAATCAGGAGATTTTTATGATAAACTAAAGTCAAAAACTTCTAATATAGCTGATTGATTGAAAAACAAAAGAAAAGAAACAATGAAAGAAATTAAAGAAAAGGTGATAAATTTAAAAGATAAATTGAAAACTAAAAAATCTACTTTATTTGAAAAGGTTTCAAGTAATATAAAAAAAGTTTTTGCAAAATTAAAAACTAAAAAAACTTCTTTTGTAAGTGAAGTGAAAGAGAAATTGAAGAATTTTTCTGCAATACTAAAAGAAAGAAAGGATAAAATAGTAGAATGAGCAAAAGAAACTAAAGATAAGGTGGTAAAATGAACTAAGGAAAAGAAAGATAAAGTAATAAAATCAGCGAAAGATACTAAGGAAAAAGTAGTTCAGAAAACTAAAGAAACTAAAGATAAGGTAGTGCAGTGAACTAAGGAAAGGAAAGATAAAATAGTAAATTGAGCAAAGGAAAAGAAGGATAAAATAGTGGAGAAAGTAAAAGAAAAAAAAGAAGACATGGGAGATAAAGTAAAAAAAATAGAGAGAAAAAGAAAACAAGAGGCAGAAGAATCAGCTAATAAAGCAAAAGACAAAAAAGATAAGACAATAAAATGAGTAGAGGAAGGAAAAGAAAAAATCGTAAAAACAACAACAAAGACTACAAAAAAGGTAAGTAAAAAAGATACAAAAAAAGTTACAAAAAAAACAACTAAAAATACTTCTAAATCTAATTGAGTTGATATTTCATGAATTAATATTGATATAAAGGATTTAAATAAGATAGGATAGTTAATTTTATTTATAAAATAATAACAACAAAAAACATTTTAATTTATATTTGAAATGCTCCATTATAGTATCTATTTTTATTTTTCTATTAAAATCTTTACAATTATCTAGTAAATTAATATTAAATCATTATAATGAAACATTAATGAGAAAAATTTATTATTTTTTACGCTATGACAATGAGTATCGATTTGAAAGAAATTTCTGCAAAATGGCAATCCTATTGGGAAGAAAACAAAACTTTTTATGTAGATGAAGACAAAGATAAAGAAAAATTTTATGTATTAGATATGTTTCCTTATCCATCTGGTGTAGGACTTCATATAGGCCATACCAAGTGATATATTGCTACTGATGTAATAGCTAAAAAAAATCAATTAGGTGGTAAAAATGTGCTTCACCCAATGGGTTGGGATGCATTCTGACTTCCAGCGGAAAACTATGCTATGAAAAATAAGGTACATCCTAGTGTGTCTACCAATGAAAATATAGCTACATTTACTAAACAAGGGAAAAGTGTAGGTTTGGGTTATGATTGGTCTAGAGAAATAAATACTACAGATCCTGAATTTTACAAATGGAGTCAGTGGATATTTTTGAAATTATACAATTCTTACTACAATGAAGAACTTAACAAGGCTATGCCTATAGCTAATTTACAAATTCCTACTAGATTATCAGAAGAAGAGGAAAGAGAATTTAAAGATTCTCAAAGATTAGCTTTTGTAGACCATAAACCTATAAACTGGTGTCCAGAATGTAAAACTGGTCTTGCAAATGAAGATTTGGAAGATGGAAAATGTGAAAGATGTGAATCTGAAATAGAACAAAAGCCTATGAGACAATGGGTACTTAGAATCACAAAATATGCTAATAGATTATTGGAAGATATAGGATTATTAGACCAATGGGAAGATAGTATCAAAGAGATGCAAAAAAACTGGATTGGAAAATCTGTAGGTGCTGAATTTGATATGACTATCTCTACTATTCCAGAAGAAACAGAACATAAAGATGAATTAACTTTCAAAATTATAGGTGTGGCTATGGAAGCGCATAAGAAATTTGGAAATGCTGCAAAAGAGGAAGAATACAAGAGTTATATCAAATCAGCTTTTGAAAAAGATAATATCAGTGTAGATATGGATATAGATATGGAATATGAACAAGAGATAAAAACTAAGAAAAAGAGAGAATTTAAAAAACAAGGTTTCAAGAAAAAGAAAAAAGAAAAAATAGTAGATAAAAGAGTAGCAACAAGGACATTACAATGAGTTGTTGATTTAGTAATAGATTGAAAGATTGCCGTAAAGTTAAAGTTTAAAGATGAAACTAAACGAGAACCAACTCAAAAATTATCAAGTTTTGTAAATAAGGAATCTAATATAAATGCAGGATTAGTTTTGAATTTCTACAAAGGAAAATTAGATTACAAAAGATTAGAAAAAGTAGTAGAAGAAATGGAAGATGCACCTCAGATTAGTGTGTATACTACTAGATTAGATACAGTATTTGGTATGACTTTTGTAGCTATGTCTCCTGAACATCCTTTGATAGATGAAATAACTACGGATGAATATAGAGAAAAAGTAGAAGCTTACAAGGAACAAGCTAACAAAAAAACAGCTCTAGAAAGAACTGAATTACAAAAAGATAAAACAGGAGTGTTCTGTGGAGCCTATGCTATCAATCCATTCAATGATGAAAAAGTACCTGTATATATAGCTGATTATGTATTAGCTAATTATGGAACTGGGGTTGTAATGGCAGTACCAGCTCATGATGAAAGAGATTGGGACTTTGCTATGAAATATAATCTACCTATCAGACAATCTGTACTTAGGGAGTGAATAGATTATCGTAGTCTATTCAAGATGTTGGATATTATAGAACATATCAATTATCTAGCAGAAGAAAATAATATAAAAGTATATTTAGCAGGTGGATTTGCGGTTGCATTTACCAATGGGGTATATTATAGAAACAATAAAGACATAGATTTTGTAGTAGAAAAATGAAAAGCAGACCATTTGAAAGAATTATTGAGAAAAAATAATTTCGCTTATGTAGCTGATTATGAATTTAGAAAAGATGAAATATCTATACAATACGGAGAAATAGGAGATATAGTAGAGTATGCACCAAAAGTGGAATATGAACTTCATTCTAAGATAGTAGATAAAAGAATATATAGCTTGATAGGACATGAAAGTAGATCCGTAACTAGAAGATTTTTGCTAGATTATAAAGATTTACAAATCAAGAGTAGAAACAAAGAACATGATTTGGAAGCTTTGGCTCAGTTGAAAAATGGAGCAACTACAGAATATGGAATATTGGTAAATTCATGAGAATTCTCAGGTATAACTTCAGAAAAAGCTAAGAATAAACTATTGGTTTGGGCTGAAGAAAATGAAGTAGGAAGAAAAAAAGAGAATTTTAGACTTCAAGATTGGGTATTTTCTAGACAAAGATATTGGGGAGAGCCTATACCTATGATACATTGTGAAAAATGTGGTGTCCAAGATATGGATGAAAAAGATTTACCATTAGTGTTACCTGATGTAGAGCATTATGAACCTACAGGTACAGAAGAATGACCATTAGCAAATATAGATGAATGGATAAATACAAAATGTCCATCTTGTGGAGGACCTGCAAAAAGGGAATCTAACACTATGCCTCAATGGGCTGGTTCTAGTTGGTATTGGCTAAGATATATGGATGCAAAAAATGATGCAGAATTGGTTAGTCCAGAAAAAGAAGCATACTGGAACCAAGTAGATTGTTATGTAGGTGGTGCAGAACATGCTACCAGACATCTTATATATGGTAGATTTTGGCATAAATTTTTACAAGATATAGGTGTTGTAAGTACTCCAGAGCCATTCAAAAAACTGCAACATGTGTGATTAGTACTTGGTACTGACGGTCAAAAGATTTCTAAAAGAGCTGGAAATGGTGTAGATCCATTGGATATAGTAAATGAATATGGAGCTGATACTCTGAGAGTATATCAGATGTTTATGTGACCATTTGATCAAGCTGTAGCTTTTGATATGAACGGTGTGAAATGAGCAAAAAGATTCTTAGATAAAGTAATCAAGCTTTATGATAATGTATCAGAAGATGCAGAAGATGATAAGAAAATAGTTGGTTTGTTACACAAAACTATCAAGAAAGTAGGAGAAGATATAGATGATTTCAAGTTCAATACTGCTATATCTCAGATGATGATATTGGTAAAAGAATTAGCTAATCAAGATAAAATATCTAAGGACTTATTTGAGAAATTTGTATTGATTATAGCACCATTTGCTCCTCATTTAGCTGAAGAGTTATGAGAGAAATTATGATATAAAACTTCTATATTTGATGGAAATAAATGGCCTACTTTCGATGAAAAACTTATAGTGGAAGATACTATCATAATAGCTGTTCAAGTGATGGGAAAAGTTAGATCTACTATAGAAATAGATAAAGATACATCCAAAGAAGATGTATTATCTAAAGCTAAAGAGGCTGTAGATAAATGGATAGATGGAAAAGAAATAGAGAAGGAAATATATGTTTCAGGTAAAATTGTAAATTTGCTTGTTAAGTAAGGTTTCCATAACTAAAATGTTTCAACTGTTAGTTATATTGTTTTTTTGAAAAGCTGTAGCATTGCTACAGCTTTTTTTAATCTATAATTCTTTTTATGATTGACAAAAGAGTATATATCCTTATATAGTAGATACAATTAATTATGTAGTCTATATCCTAGGAGGACTAAAATATGAAAGCTAAGATTTTAGAAGTTTTTATCTATATTGGTGTAGTATTAATCTCCTTTATAGTTGGTTTGACTTTAGGCTGGATAGGAGTGGGGATGACTTTTGCGTGGTTCTTTGCTGATTCATTCTTTATGAAGTATATGATAAGTGGATTTGAGTGGAAAAATTGGTTTGAACTACGACTTAGTCCTTTTGCTTTTGTGGGTTCTTTGTTAGGAGTTTTGTTTTACACTCCTACAATGTAACTATTATTTCTTATATGACTACGGGGTTTCCCCGTAGTTTTTTCTTTTTAATTAATTCAAAAATTCAAAAACTCTTGCAAAATTTCAAAAAAAAACTATAATGAAGTTACTTTATAAAATACATTACAAATTCTATGAGAAATTTGAATCTAGTATTAGTCGTGATTCTTCTTGTGGTACCGGTCATCGGTAGGAATTTGTAGTATCAAAAAAAGACTCTAGATTATAAAATGATATACAACTCCTACCATATGGTGGGAGTTTTTCTTTGTATATTTCTTCCTTTAATTCGTGATACGGGATTTATATATTTAATCAAGGATGTTTTCGTGATTAGTTGATTGGGGATTAGGGAGGAGAATGTATAGAAAAGAAGAAAAATTTATTTTAAATAATTATATGCTAATGAATAGAGATTATACTTGAGCAGATGCTTTGATAGATACAATCGAAGCTAATGATATTACACATTTGTTTGGATACCCTGGAGCGGCTACAATTCCTTTTTATGATGCGCTAACAGATCATAAACTAAAACATATTCTAGTAAGGAATGAACAAGGTGCTATATTTGCAGCACAATGATGGGCTAGAAGTACCAAAAAAGTAGCTGTATGTATCACAACATCAGGTCCTGGGGCTAGTAATTCGATTACAGGGCTTATGGATGCTCATATGGATAGTATTCCTTTGATATTGATTACTGGACAGGTGCCAACTTCTATGATATGAACAGATATGTTCCAAGAATTGGATAGTTTGGGGACCACTATGAGTATCACTAAACATAACTTCCTAGTAGAGGATATTCAGGATATTAGTTCAGTCTTCCAAGAGGCGGTCAAGATAGCTACTTCTGGTAGACCTGGACCGGTTCATATAGATATTCCTAAGGATATATTTTCTGGGAAATTTGAAGGAGCAATTTCTAAACCTGAAGAAATTTCAGAAAAAGAGACACCAAACTTTCCAGAGATAGAAGAAATTATGTCTCTTTTGGAAAAAGCAAAGCAACCTATATTATTGATAGGGCAGTGAATCAAACATGCTTGATGAGAAAAAGAACTTAATGAATTTGTAAATAAATTATGAATACCTGTAGTTTCTACTTTACTTGCCAAATGAGTAATGTCAGAAGATAATGAAAACTATTTAGGTATGCTATGAATGCATGGGTTTTATCATTGTAATATGGCAATGTTTCATTCAGATTTGATTATAAACATAGGGTCTAGGTTTGATGATAGGATAGTAGGGACATACGATACCTTTGCCCAAAATGCAAAAGTAATACATGTAGATATAGATAGAGCTGAATTGAATAAAGCAGTTTATACAGATATAGAAGTACACGCTGATGCAAAAGATTTTCTAAAAGCTATATTGGGGCAGGAGGAACTAAGACAACTAAATATAGATGATTGGAAGAAACAGATAGGGAAGTGGAAGAAAGCATGAAAAGTAGAAGTATCATCTATTTTTGGAGCAGGAGCTATTATGAAATCTATAAATAAATTTACAGCTTCCGATTTAGATAAATATATATTTACTACAGATGTATGACAACATCAAATGTGGTCGGCTCAACAATTGAAAGTTGCAAAAACTACTGCTTGGTTAAGTTCAGGATGAGCAGGAACTATGTGATTTTCTTTGCCAGCAAGTATATGAGCTGCATTTGCAAATCCTGATAAGACGGTCATCAATATAGTAGGGGATGGTAGTGTTCAGATGAATATCCAAGAGCTCCAAACTATAGCAGAAAATAATCTGAATATCAAAATCATTCTCTTAAATAATAGTTCTTTAGGTATGGTAAAACAATGGCAAGATCTTTATTATGATAAAAACTATAGTGGAACATCGATTAGTTCTCCTAACTTTATTACCTTGGCCAAAGCTTATAATATTCCTTGATATACAGTAGATAATCAAGCTGAGTTAGAGTCTATACTGACTAAGGAAGAGAATAGAAAAGGGGCTGTTATTATAGAATGTATTATCCCATGAGATGAAAATATATTCCCTATGATCCCTCCAGGAAAAGGCTTAGATGGAACAAGGATTTCTTAGTTCAAGATTATAAATGATAAATGATAAATTATAAATGACAATGTGAATCAGCGATAGCTGAGAGAGGGTGCCCTGGGGTGCAAGTTAAATTGCGGAGTAATCTTAATTATTGTTTAGTGCTGATTTCTTTAGCGATTTAGGGTTAGATGGGACTAGAATAAAATAATGTCATCTTTACTAGACCACGGAGGACTCTGTGGGTAGTCGAGAGAACCCTTTTCTAAACAATAACGAAGGAAAGAAACTTCAGAAATAACGTCATTCTGAGTAGAGCGAAGAATCTCCATTAGTAAGGAAAAAACAAAGGAATTCAAAATTCTAATCTCAATATAAAATCCTTTCTATATAGAATTTACTATGGAGATCTTTCATTACACTCAAGATGACGAACGAATGAAAGAAACAATTTATAAATTAATTATATTAAAAAAATGAATGCACAGACAATAGAGACAATGGATGATATGAAATACATCCATATAATAGCTAAAAATAATGTAGGAATATTAAACAGAGTTTCTAGCTTGATGAGAAGAAGAAATTATAATATGGAAGAAGTGAGTGTGAGTTTTGATAGTGATGGAAAAGCTAATATTCTCATAGCTATAGTTTCTGGTACTACAGATATAAAACAAATAATTTCTCAATTAGAAAAAATACATGATGTAATCGAAGCTCGTGATGCTAATGACCAAATGAAAGATATTTTCTTTGCTTTCTATATATATGGATTGGAGAAAGAATTAGAATTGGGTGATTTTAAACCTGTAAGTACAGTTATGAGAACTGAAGGTATGATAAATATCTTTATGATACAGTCTGATAGATTGAAAGAATTCAAAGGAATGGTAGATGATGCAGGTTATTATTATAAGGAGAGAGTTATGAATTTAATTTAGATTAGTGTGTAGAGACAAGAGACAAGAGACAAGTGTGTATAAGATATATGTATTGTAGTGTTTAAAAAACCTACTCTATCATATGTTCTATACACACTTTTTTTATTTTCTTATTACGATTTTTAACTTCTCTTGCTTTAATATTACTTTTTCCTTATAATAAACTCAATTTAGATTTTAATTTCAGAAAATATGGGTCTGAGAATCGGATTGTTTCTAGCTACTAACTTGGCTATCATAGTATTGTTTTCAGCTATTGTAGCTATAGTATCTTATTTCACAGGAGTAAATATATCAGGATATGGGTGATGATATTTTGTTATATTTATCTTTGCGCTTATATTTGGTTTTTCTGGTTCTTTTGTAAGTTTATTAATCTCCAAATGGATAGCAAAAAAAACTTATAAAATTCTAACTTGGGAAGAAGAAGCTCTACCTACTATGACTCAAAAAGAATAGTATATAATACAGTAAAACAATTAGCTAATGATTATAGTATTGAGTCTCCAGAAGTAGGAATATATGAAGATAGTGAGCCAAATGCATTTGCTACTGGTTCAAGTAAAAACAATAGTTTAGTCGCTGTTTCTAGTGGATTATTGGATGCAATGACTCATGATGAAATAGAATGAGTGATAGCTCATGAGATGGCTCATATATTGAATGGAGATATGTTGACTATGGCTTTGATTCAATGAGTTCTCAATACATTTGTGATTTTCGCTTCTAGAGTATTAGCGAATGTGGCAGATAAGTACTTTAGTGATGGGGAATCTAAAGGTCCATGATTTATATATTATGGAGTATCTATAGTATTGGATATGTTATTTGGATTCTTGGCTTCTTTGATTGCTATGCGGTTTTCTAGATATAGAGAATATAGAGCAGATGCAGATAGTGCTTATTATGTGGGAAAAGAAAAAATGATAGCAGGTTTGCAAAGATTGAAGTCTATGCAAGATGCAATGCATACGACACCTAAGGATCAGATGGCTGTTTTCAAAATTGGTTCTAAAAAAAGAGGGGGAATTATGAAATATTTTTCTACTCATCCTGATTTGGATGATAGAATCAAAGTTTTGCAAGAGATGGATGTTACTGATTAGTGAAATCAGTAGATATAAGAAAAAATTTTAAATTTAAAATAATAAAAAAATATGGAAAAAAGTTCTTTTGATATAAGAAATAAACCACCTTTGTTTTCATTTAAGTGAAGATATTCTATAAAAGAATATAAAGGGACCTTGATCAAATCAGCTATAGTACTTTTTGTTTTAATGATATTTGTATATCTTATATTTGTTTCCGCTGAGACTAAGACAAAATCAGCAGAAGATTATTTTTGAACTTTTATGGGAATATTAGCTTGGGTTGGAATTTATATATTTATTATGGCTTCTATAAAAAGATTCCATGATATGAATATGAGTTGAATAATTCTTGTTCCTATAGTATTTTTTTCATATCTTTTCTTTCCTATATGAATAATTACAACAATTGTATTATTCTCTAAATTAGGTTCTAAATGAAGTAATATGTACGGAGAAGATCCACTTGGGAATGATTGATATGTCGATAAAACTAAGGAAACTTACAAAGAGTTCCTTTCAGATAGCCATGTAAAGGTTGTTACAAATAAAAAAACTTCAGTAAGTTGAAATCCAAAATATGATCGTATTTATCATAATAAAGAGGAAACAGATAATAATTCACAAGATAAAAAGAAACACTATAGAGAAAAAGATCAAGAAGATGAAGTAAGAGTCATAAAAGATAATTACAGAGAAAAAAAACAAAAGAAGAAAAAATACCTAGAAGCTCAAAATAAGTTATTGAGTACTTGGGATAAAAAAAATGAAGAAAAAAGAAAACCTTATAGGACAGCTGATACAGTTTATTCTGAGAAACAATCTATTCCAGAAGAAGATTTGACTGAATTTCAAAAGATGAAAAACAAAAGAAAACAAAGAAATAAAGATAAAACTAATTCTACTTCTACAAAAGAGAAAGTTCAAAAAACATATATATCTAAGTTTAATGATGTATTGGAAGAAGTTAGGAAACAAAAAGAAAAGCCTGTAGAGAAAGCTTATTTTGAAAGATTGGAGTCTGCCTGGAAGTCAGATACTGTAGTTACTTCGGATTATTGAGATAAAATTGAAGAAACTGAGAATTTTTCATATACCCCAGATTGGAATAATTCTATTGATGTGTTACATCAGTTAAACAAAGATAACGGTATTGATACTGAATATTTTACAGAAAAAGAAACTAATAAAGAAACTAATAAAGAAACAGAAAAACCTATAGAAAAACCTTCTTTAAAAGAGACTAAAGTAGAATATACGGGAGAGATACTAGATCACAAAACACCTTTGAAAGAAACGAAAAAACTATGAAATTACAAAATATTTGATGGTTATGCTTATTTCAAAGATAAGAAAATGTATGGGGCTGATATAGAAAGTTTTGACTATATAGGCGTGAATTATGCTAAAGATAAGAATAATATATACTACCAAGATAGGAAAATATATGGTTTGGATGCAGCTACTTTCCGTGTAGTTCATGGTGATTTTATGGAAGATAAGGATAATATATATTTCAGGCAAAACAAAATATATAGCTTAGATAAAGCTACAGCCAAGGTGTTATGAAGAGGTTATATTAGAGATAAAAATACAATTTACTATCAAGATAGGAAGGTATATGGAGTTGATATGGAAAGTTTCAAAGTAGTGGAAGATGGGAAAGCAGAAGATAAAAATAATAGATATGAAGGTTCTACGAAATTGAGTAAATAATTTTAATAGAAAAAAGAAGAGATCTTGCATTGCAAAATCTTTTTTATTCACAATTTTCTTTCGCTGTTAGAGCCTGAGAAATTTCAGATTTTCATTTCATTTTAATAAAATTGAGAGATTTTCCTTTATTTTTCTTGATAAAAACAAAAAAATTCCCTGATTCACTATGAAATATTAAAAAATATCATTCTTGAAATGCTGGAGTTTGTCTTTTTAACATGTTTTGTATAAAAATTAAGCTACCACTATGAGAAATGTGGTATCATATTTTTTTAAGTTTTTTGAGATCTTTTTCAGTTACAAGACTTATTTCATTTTTTTCCAAAATTTTGAGAAATCTAGATTGTCTTCTAGAGCCTGTGCGATTATAATATATCTGTAATAGATTTTCATAATACAAATTACTATAGGTATTTATATATTTATCATACTTTTCCATTTTAGTTTTCTGTATATAGAATTAAAATTACCATCATTATAGTGGATTATTTGTGATAATTCAAGAGAAATTGATTTTCCTTGATCAATTTAAATTATTTCCCATTCCCCCAAAACTCCTCATTCATAACCCCATCTGAAAGTTTATAAAATCCTTTCTTCACCAACTCAATTTTCTTAGCTAATTTTCAGTCTTTTTTAGCTCTGTATGTGATTCAATTATGATCTTTGACTAAAGCCTCCGCGATGGTTGCTTGGTCTTCGGTTGCGTTCTTTTTGCCATAGTCTCTTGCGAATCAAGGACTTATTTTCATCACGTTTGCATACCTAAAAGTTGTATCTTGTTCTTCCCTTATTTTCATCCATTGGTCAAAGTCATCATAATATTGGGTTGCTTGATGGTATAGTTCATGGTCAAAAGAATGATTAAGACTTCGAGCTGATAGGTATAGATTATTGTCACGTAATGTTTCAAAACCTCATAATCTCATCTCTTTACCATATTGATCTTTCTGTGTAAAGTAAGCAGCGAGGATTAGTTTGTCTAATTTAATATTCTTGATAAAATTGATAGGATAGAAATTTAATAGTTTCTCTATTTTTTTGATAAGAGATATTTGTAGGGATTTTCATAATCATTTTCCTGTTACATTACCATCAAATCACAAAGTGTCTTTCTTTATCAAAATAATTTGAATTTCATATTTCTTTTCTAGAAATTTTTTTCTATCTATATTTCCTTCAAGATAATCTTGGAAATCATGAAATTTTGTGATGATGGTTTCTATTTCATTATGGTCTAATTTCTCTCCTGATAAATCATTTTCTATTATAGCATCTACTAAACTTATAGGGTTGTATATGACACTTACATCAAACTTGCTATTACTAAGGAATGAGTCTTCTAAAATATCCAAAAGGCTATTTAAGTCATTTCTTTCCTTGATTTTTTCAGAAATTTGTTCCAAAAATTCCAAGAAAATAGTTTTGTCTTCTTGGTATGTAAACTCTATATTCTTATATTTTTCCAACACTTTTGTTATTTCAGAATTCATTATTTATTATTTTTATTCTAAAGGTATACTTACTCAACACCCCAATCTATATTCTCTCATCTAAAGTTGATTCATCTTCTCATATAAGTTTTTCAACTCTTCAGACTTATATTGTAAACTATCATATAATCCTAGTCCAGAATGATTTATATAGTTCTACTATAGTAAACCTGGCCTTTCTTTCCACATAGTAAGCTATATTTTTTATCATTGTAAACTATATTTATCTCATTTGAATAACTACTATGGTCATTATCTATTTTATTGATAGCTACTATTTTATATTTGCTAAGGTCATCCAAAACTCCAAGGTCGCTTTTCAATGCTGCTTCTTTTGCAGTCCATCATATATAAAAATTATTCCAATCTTTTTTCCCTAATACTTTCCATTCATTTCTATCCATATAGCTAAATAAGTTTATTTCTCTTTTTTTATATATTTCTACATCTACTCATATAGGTTTGGTATCTACACCTATAAGGATATGTCACCTTTTATGAGATATAGACCAATAAATATCATCCTCCCATATAGGTGTCCCATCTTCTTGAGTTTTGATAAGGTATTTTCTAATACCAAAAGAGTTTTCTATTAGTTTGGCTATAAGAAATCTAGAACATAAACTTTCTTCATAAGTTATTTTCTTTAGTAATTTTGCCTTATATTTACGAGGAAGATATTTCTTCGCTTTATCTATTATATTGCAAGTTTTTTCTAAGATTATCATTATTTTTTGTTGACATAAATAACTAATAAGTATTTTAATTATAGTTATTTTATCTCTAATTTCTACTAAAAATAGAGATTTTTATTGATTTATTGTAGAAATTGATTATAATTACTTGCAGTAAATTGTATTTACTCTCAGACCGGTCTTAGAAAGCTAAATATTAGTAACAATACCGTTGCTCTCGAACGGCATTCAACCGGTCTGGAAATATAAAATTCTATTTGAAGTTTTTAAAAACAATTTATTAAAAGAATTTTACACCTGCCTCGTAAGACTACGATGGTTTTCAATTTCACATTTTCAATTTAGTATCTTTATAAGAAAATATATAAACATATGTCATTACAAAAAATTGCAACAATAGTAGCTTCTTTGACGGCTTTTTTATTGATGACAATTAAGTTAGTAGTAGGTTTTATAAGTGGTTCTATAGCAGTGCTTTCTTCGGCTATAGATTCTCTTTTGGATTTATTTGTTTCTATATTCAATTATCTTGCTATCAAAAATTCTGAAAAAGATACAGACAAATTATTTAACTATGGAAGGGGTAAAATAGAAGCTTTGGCAACTTTGTTTGAGGGCTTGGTTATATGCTTATCAGGTGCTTATATATTTTATCTATCTTGTATAAAATTTGTACATCCTACACAATTAGATTATTTAGGGATATCATTATTAGTGATGGTAATATCTGTGATTATTACATTTGGATTGGTTTATTTCTTGGAATATGTGGCAAAAAAGACAGATAACTTAGTTATCAAATCAGACGCTTTACATTACAAGATGGACCTTCTTACCAATGGTGGGATATTATTAGCTTTGGTGATCATTTATTATACAGGATTTCATGAGATAGATGCTATATTTGGTATTCTTATATCTCTGTATATAATGTATACTTCATATGAACTTATCAAAAAAGGTTTTTTGTTGATATTAGATATATCGTTGGATAAGAAAGAAGTAGAGAAAATTAAAGAGATAATAAAAAATACAGAGAAAATAACAGATTATCATTTCCTTAGAACTCGTGAAGCTGGTAAATATAAATTTGTGGACGTACATTTAGTTTTCAATATAGATATTAAATTGATCGATGCTCATACTATTTCTGATACAGTAGAAGAGAAAATTTCTCTTTTGGATACATGAAAAGAACGGATATTCAATATACATTTAGACCCATTGGATGATTCTATAGTAGTTGATAGTTAATTCTTTTGCAAAACTTTATTATTAATTTACTTATTTTTTTAGTTGACTTATATATTAATAATATTTATAATACCTTCGTTAAATAAAATTTATAAAATAAATTAAAATAATTATTTTCAAAAAACTGTTTTCCATTATCTGTCATATTTGGGTAATCAATTGCATTGTACGTTACTCCAGTATATCTATTTATCCCATACTCGAATGGTCATAGGGCTATATTTTTATTGAGAGTCATTCATTCTTCATATCTTTTTCCTTTACATTTGAGGTCTTTTTCTGTGGTGTTATTTGCTATTTTTGTAGGTTTTGAGAATTTGAAGGAAGCATTCTCTTCAGAGAAATTTCATCATGAGTTTTTTCATTCTGAAGGAGGTAGTAGGAAGATTGTTTTCATGTTTTTCAAAATGTAAAAGGTAAAAGGTAAAAGGTGAAATTAATAGCATAATTATTGTGTTTTTACCAAGTTTAATGTAAAATTGTGGGAATCTGGTAGCTCTAATGTTCTTTGATTCTGAGATAAGTTTTTTTTCTTTGAGATAAAGTTTTGCCGTTTTCGGGGGCTTAATACAGAAAAATAACTCCCGCCACCAGTTCTAATTTCAAATAAGTATATTTATTCTATACCAAGAATCAAATAATTTTTTTTTCCTGTTAGAGCAAAGTAGAAATGTCCGGTTTTGTAATTATTTGATAGATGAAGTTTTTTACATAATGTATTGACATATTTATATTTATATATAATATAATGATACTAATTATCATTACATTTAATATATATAAATAAAAAAAATGAATAAAATTAAACAACTTCTAAAGAAACAAGGATTTACTCTTGTGGAACTAATTATTGTAATAGCAATAATAGCCGTTTTGGCCGTTGCAGCATTTATGATGCTGACCAAATGGTTGGGAAAAAGTAGGGATAGTAGAAGATTGGGAGATATATGAACTATCCAAAAATGATTGGAGGTATGATATGCAGATGTAGATATGTGAAATGGACTGTATCCAGATATATCTACACAGGATAATAGAGTAGCATTGATGTCATGAGATGATATAATATGATATCAAGGTATCGTAGATATAGAAGTAGCAAAATTAGCTAACTTACAAAAAACACCATTAGATCCAAGTGATGCAAATAAATATACATACACAGTAACAGCAAATAGAAAAAAATTCCAAGTTCTAGCGATGTTGGAAGATGGAGAGGAATCAAGCGTAGGACTAATAGATTCAGTGTCTGCATTGGATTATAATAATAGATATCCAGTAGTGAAATGATTTGAGATATGAGTATTTTTGGGAGAAAATAATTTACCACTACAGTATATAGGAGCTTATCAAGATACAGGAGTGAATTTGATGGATGAGGCAGTGACTACAGATTTTAGAGTGATAGTGAGTGACAAAGAAGAATATACAGGAACAGGAGTGGTTTTATCTCCTATAGTAGATGAAGAGGCTTGAGTTGTAGTAGTAGATACAGTAGTAGCGGTAGATGGAGTATGTGGATCAGATGATGGATGAGATTTTGAAATTGAACCTACAAACTTATGTATAGCAGGAACAGCAAGTAATGTTTTGGATGAATGAGTAGGAGCTCAATATACATGGAGTTGTGTAGAAATAGATGGATGAACAACCGCAAATTGTAGTGCTAATCATATTTATCCTCCTTTGGATTGTGAAGGTACTTCATCCACATGTACAAGCACTATTCAAACTTCTTGTAAAAGTATTTATAATGGATGATTTGGAACTACAGATGGAGTATATTGGATAGATTCAGATGGAGCCGGAAGTGTATCTCCATATAAAGTGTATTGTGATATGACTACTGATGGTTGAGGTTGGACAATGATATGAAAGCAAACTAATTTTGAAACAGGTAATATTAATCATAATGATACTTTGAGATGAAATTCATTGATTCTTACATCAACTTATGATGGAACGACCCAATGATCAATTGTTGGTGATTTTACGTATACAGAAATATTGTTTAAATCATCTTCTTCTTTATGGTTTTCTATACCAAATACATTATCTAATTTCTATAATGGAACTACATATTTTTGTAGGGATCTTAGTCTAATAAGCAATAAAACCTCAAATGGTATTGATTTATCAACTTATAAACATTTAGTTCTAAGACAAGATATAGCTTCTGCTGTTTCTGTTTTTATGGTAGGGAAATATAGTAGTAATTATCCTGCGGGTTCTCAGTGTTGAGAAGTTCGGTGTTCTGCAAGTAAAAACTGAAGATATGATGGTACATGTCAAACTGGTGGTGCGTGAGAATGAGATTGGATGTTTTATGTAAGATAATATATAATTAATAATTTTATATAAGAAAAGTAAAATATTTATAAAATTTAGTTATTTTTTATTGAACTATTAAGTAATAGCGAGGAAATTATTATACTACCAGTGATAGCTAGTTTAGTGTTGATTTTCTTCTAAAAAACCTTAATCTATTTATAATAATTAGGTTTTATTTTTTTCCTTATAAAAAATGAGAGCAAATCCTTTGTCTTGGTCTATATCTAGAGCTACAGTGTTGAGATACTGTGCAAAAAAGTATTATTTCAAATATTATACATATCATTTAAGGGTTATGGATCGTACATTATGGTTGAATTCCCTTACTTTGAAAAGTCTTCAAAGTATAGATATGTGGGTATGAGAGAAAACTCACAAGGTACTTTCTGAGTATCTTAGACTTATTTATAGAGATAAATTGACTGATGAATTATTTGATGAAATCAAAGATAATATAAGAGAAGAAATGGAAAGAGATTTCAAAAAATCTAAGATAAAAGATTTTGATAAATATGATAAATATAATAGATTCGGACTTTCAGAGCATTATTATGGTCAAGATATAGATGATAAATTAGGGGAAGCTATAGAGAAAGTTTATAAAAATTTAGATGCTTTTGCAAATCATGAATTTACTGCGAAATTGAGAGAAACTTTTATTCCAGAGAACAAGATATATATAGAACCAAAAAATCCAGATTTTGAAAAAATGAAATTTGTGATAGATGTGCCTGAACTTTTGGATGTAGTTTTGTGGGGAGCTCCAGATTTTGGAATAATAACCAAGGAAGGGAAATATATAATATATGATTGGAAATCAGGAAAAGAAGATAGAAAAGAATGAGAAGTTTCTGAACAATTGAAAGTTTATACACAGAAAATACTATCAAATACAGGAGTAAGTATAAACGATATAGATGTAGAAACATACGAAGTATATGTTCCTAGTATGAATATGTACGGGGGTAAGGTATGAGAAACAGAGGTAGAAGAAGCAGTTCAAAAAATCATAAAAGATGTAGATGCTCAGAAAAAATTCTTGAAAGATGAGGATATCACTCAGAATCAACCATTAGAATCAGTTATGTTTAAAAGAACAGAGGATGTGAAAAAATGTGATAGTTGCACTTTCAGAAAAGTCTGTACTAAACTGAAAGAATTTGAATGAATGGATATGATGATAGATTAATTATAAAGAGACATCGCAAAATAAAAGAATTCCTTGATATACAAAGTATTGCAAAAAAAGATAGATTCATATTGAAAAAATCTAAAAATTGAATATACTGAATTTAGAAAAGGTTAGTTTTTATTTCTTCTAAATCATAATTGATGCTATACACTATGGAGGAGGAAACTATATTCAATACGGATGTAGCTAGTGTAATAGAAACTATATTTGCAGATTATCCAGAAGTGATAAAGACATTTTTTAAGTATTTGGAAAAAATAAACAACGTAGCTCAATATGCTGCTTTGAAAAAAGAAATAATGTTATTCAATAATAAACTATGAATTTTACCAGAAAATGCAGAAGAAAAGTTAGTAAATGATATTATGTCTTTTGATAGAATAACTATGTGAGGTGAGAAAATGAAACAAATGAGAGATTTGGAAGATTTAAAAGAAAAAAAAGATTTAGAAAGTATAGAAAGCATATTAGATTCTATTTAATATATTAACCCCCTTTGTGAAAATGACTGACATGGAAAGACCTGACAGATTTGAGGCTGAAGAAAATACAGAAAAAGAATCTGGAGTGATGGCTTCATTAGGTAATTTGTGGAATAGTTTGACAGGAAAGAATAAAGAAGCAGATCTTAGTGATAACGAAAGAAGTCAAAGTCAAAATGAACTTAATGCTATGAGAAGAAAATTAGACTCTAAGAGATAATTTACTTTCATTAAAAATAAAAAAATAATGAGTAAATATTCTTTTTCTAGAATACAAACATATAAACAATGTCCATTGAAATATAGATTCAAATATATAGACCGTATCAAAGACCAAGACTTCACTCTAACAGCTGATTTATTGTTGGGAAGTGCAGTACATTATGCATTAGAAAAATTATATGAAGAGATAAGTAACTTCAAAAGTGTAGAAGAAGAAAAACTTTTGGAGTTTTTTTATTCTTATTGGAATTCAGAAGTAGAAAGTCTAAAAGCCTCAGGAGAGGAATTGCTAGTCAGAGAGGGTAGTATAGAGGGAGATTTTCAGCTTAGAGGAGAGGAATATCTAAAAGCTTATTATGAAAACAATACACCTTTTGATAAAATTAAAGTAGTAGATACAGAAGCTAATGTGAGTTTTGCTTTGGATGAAGATGTTTCATTTGCAGGGTTTATAGATAGATTGGATAAAGATGGAGATACTTTTGTTATCAATGATTATAAAACAAACAAAAGGTTACCTACAGAAAATAAAGATTCTATGAAAGAACAACTTACTCTCTATGCAATAGGAGTAAAAGAAAAATATGGAAAATATCTGAAGAAAATCAAAGCTAGATTGTATTTCTTACATTTTGATATAGAGGATACTTGGGAAATTACAGATGAGTTGTTGTTTGAAGTTACAGAAAAATATAGATGATTAGTAAAAGAAATAGAATCAAAAAAGGCTAAATTTGTAGCAGGAGAGAAAGATATTTTTGAAGTTAATGAAACTCCTTTATGTAGATTTTGTGAATATACAAGTATTTGTCCTTTGTTTACTCATATCACTAATAATGGAGATGAAGTAGATGGTATAAGCCCAGAAACTATAAGGCTCTTGATAGATGACTATAATGAAAGTGCAATTAGAGAAAAAGAAGCAAAAAAAGAAAAAGATGGAATCAAAAAAGTTTTGATAGCATTTGCTAAGAAAAATAATTTCAAGAAGTTATATGGAAAAACCTGTAGTATATCGGTGAGTAGTAGAGTAAACTATAGCGCAATAGACAAAGAAGAATTGAAAGAATTGTTGGGAAAACTATGATTTATGGATAAAGTAATGGATTTGAATCTCCCTAAATTGAATAAATTGATAAAAGATAATGAGATAGATATAGAAAATTTGGGAAACACTGTCAAGAAATCAGATATCACAATGTTGAGACTTGGAAAAAAGGTAGATTTATGAGAAAATATTGGAGAATAAGGGTTTTTGAATTTAATTTGGAGTCATCTCTAAAATAGATAGACTTGATTTTTTCTATATAAAATATAGAAGTAATCTAGAAGTTTTATAAAAAATCAAAATAATTATGAAAAATCTATTACCTATAGAAGTTATCTTGGAAAGAGATATAGATTTATTATTATTGGAAGAGTTCAATAGTAGCAATAGTTTTATACATTGGTTTTTGGATACTATTAGAATAGAAGGATTAGATGATATTCAGTGAGTATATGCTAAACATAGTATTGTAGAATCTGGTTTATGAGAGACTGATATATTGGTGCTTATAGAATTAGGAAGTTGATTGAAACATTGTTTATTGATAGAAAATAAAATTTCAGCAGAATTTATGGATAACCAAGATGGAAGATATTATAAAAGAGGTGAAATATTGGTTGATAGAGGAATTTGTAATACATTTTCTACTATTTTGGTATCTCCATCATGATATGGAAAAAATTATGATTTTAATTATTATGTTTCATATGAGAAAATTTATGATTATTTTCAATCTAAAGGAGATAAAAGAGCAGAATACAAAGCTCATATATTAGAATGTGCAACAGAAAGGAGAAGGAGAGGCTATACAGGTATAAAAAATGAAAATACAACAAACTTTTGGGAAGAATATTGGAATTATTTGGAAAAATATGCACCTGAATTGAAGATGGATACTCCTGATAGTAAACGTAAGGAATCTTATTTTATACTTTTCAAGGGATTAGGGATAGATGGTTGTATGTTTAGGCAGAAACTTAGATTGAAGCATAGTTGTATAGATATAGAATTCAAAAATGGAAATGTAGATCTTTTGAAAACTAAATATAGAGATGTTCTTTTGTATGATATGCAGATAGTAGCTATATGAAGATATGGTTTACCTGCTATTAGAGTGAAACTACCTTCATTATTTACTGAGGAGCCCTTTTCTGATCAGAAAGAGAATGTAAAATTTGTGGTGGAGAAGATAAAATATATATATGGGTGGGCTATGGATAATTTATAGGTTTGGGTTTGAGAGGTGTGTGCTTGTGTCTTTGTGATAGAAATTCTTGTTATAAAGTCTAAAATTGACTTGTTTTTTTGATTTAAGGGACTATACTTACGTTTATAAATTAATTTTTATAAAAATAAAAAGCATACTATGAAAAAAATTATAGTTGGGGATATTGCAGGTATACAAAATTTTTTATATAATATACAAAGAAATAAATCAGCTACCAAAAGATTGAAATGAAGGAGTCTTTTTGTAGAAATTTTGTTAGAAAAAATAAAGAAAGATTTGGAAAATAAACTATGATGTAAAGATTATTTGATTAGTGGATGAAAATTTATTTTGACTTGTGAAAATTTTGATCAAGAAAAATTTGATGAATATAAAAAAGAAATAGAATCTAAATTATATAAGCAGTTTTATGGAGAATTGCAGATAGTTTTTGGGATAGCTGATTTAGATGATTCGGAAGATAATTTCAAAGAATCTATAGAAAAGGCTTATGAGGATGTTTGAAGAAATAAAAACCAAGCTTTTTCTAGTGTATTGATAGGAAAAGATGGATGGAACAGTGAGGAGTTTGTATTCTGATGAGATAGAGGGTCTGATAGTGTATGTAAATTCAGTAGAGGTGATTTGATGACTAAAAAAATAGAAGATAGTTATGTAAAAAATATTATGGCTGAATCAGAAGTAGATTGAATTAGTCAAAATGTAGCAAATAATATTATAATCTCTAATTATATTATAAAATCAAAAGGAGTTTCTGATAATATAAAAGTATTTTGAGAAGAGTGGAAATTAAATAATTTTGAATGTTTGAAAAAGGATTTTTATATTCCAAAGTTTGAATCTGAAAAAGAAGTAGAGGGATTTAATAAATGAAAATCAGCTAAAGACCAAGTTAAATTATGAGATATAAAATCTTTTGAAGCCTTGGCTTGAAAAGGAAGTTTTAATAAATTAGCTTGTCTAAAATGAGATATAGATGATTTAGGAAAACTTTTTATGTTTGGATTGGAGTGAGAATGAAAAGACTACAAAAAATCTTATGAAGATTTATCTGATAAGTTAGAAAGTTTTTGGAAAGAGAAATTATATGATTTAGTTAATGGGAAAGATATTTACGTAGTATATGCGTGAGGAGATGATTTTCTAATGCTTGGTAAATGGGATGAAATTATAGAATTTTATAAGGAATTGAAAGATAAATTTATAAAAGAATTTTCTGATATTCATTTTTCAGGAGCTATCAATTTATTCTGACCTCATGACACATTTTTTACAGTGGTGAAGAATACAGATGGTTTATTAGAAAAAGCTAAAGAGGGAGATAAAAATCAAATAACTATATTTGGTCAAGTTGTATCTAATGATGATTTTGATAAGATAATAGAAGAGGTTATAGCTTTGAATAATAAATACGATAAAGAAACTGTATCTACAGGGACTTTTAGATTTCTTCTTGATGTGGCTAAAAAAATGAAACTATTTGAAAATAAAGGAGAAGATGATGATGGAAATAAGAAAGAATTTTTCGAATATGGAACCTGGAAAAGTGAGTTATTTTACCATTTGGGTAGGAATTATAAAAGTAAAAAAGAAGATCAAGAGAAAGATAAGTTTAGAAATTATATAAATGGAATGCTATTGTGAAATGGGTCAGTTAAATATGATAGTTTATGTTGAAATAATGATTTGTTTAGTGGTAATTGAACTAAAGATGATGCAGATAAATTAATTGTAATGATGAGTTATTTGTTGTATAGGAAGAGGATGAAAAAATAAGTATTTTGAAAAGATAAATTTATATAAATTTTATATTATTAAAATAAAAAAATAATGAGTAAAAAGAAAAAATCTAATAATATTAAAGTGAAATTTATATTAGATTTTGAAAAATATTCAAAGTGAGAAATAAAGGATGTTAGTCTTACTTTGTATTTATATAAACTTAAAAATAAAGGTATAGCCAAAGAAGTAACTGAAAAAGAAATTGCAGAATTAAATGTAAATTTAGAAAAACAAGAGGAGTTAAAGAAGTATCAAAAACAAAAAGAAGAAGAAAGAAAAATACAAGAAGATCAACAAAAAGAAATAAAAAAGAAAGAAAGGAAAATGAAAGAGGAAGTTTTAAAAAAGCTTAGTATAAAGGATTTATATGCTCAATATTCTCTACCCTATACTAATTGAAAATATAATTCACTATATTTTAATGAATTATCAGAAAATATAGCTTACAAATTATCACTAGAAGATACTATAACAAAAATTAGACACTATTATAATATGCTTATTAAAGTTTATTATTCTAATAAAAGTTGAAAAGACATTGAATTGAAGTTGATTTTAACAAAGGCAAAATTTGATGAATCTAGAAAAAATAATTGAAAAAAAATATTATCAAAGAGCTTTTATGAGTTTTTAGAAATTAATATAAACTGATTTAAAGAAAAGCAAGATTTGAAAATTTTTAAAAAACAATATGAGGCAATTATATCTTATTATAAATATATTATTTAATTTAATTTAATAACACTATATTATTATGGTACATAATTTAATATTTACAGTAACTATTATTACGAAAACTTGATTACATATATGATCTGGAAATGAATTAGTGGAAATATGATGAATAGATCAACCTGTAGTTAAAACTAGAGATGGGTTTCCATATATTCCAGGAAGTAGTTTAAAATGAAAATTAAGAAGTCTTTATGAAATTTATAATATTCCTAAAGAAGAATTAGAGAAAGATAAAAAGAATGCATTGAAAATGTTTGATGGGGAATATTATGATGAGGTTTCTATGTTTTTTGGAAAGGCTTGAATAGAAATAAATAATATAAAAAACTTATGACCAACTAGATTTATTTTTAGAGATCTTAAATTAAAAAAAATCTCTGACAAAGAAATAGAAAAAGGATATCTTGGAAAAACAGAATTTATAAAAATGAAATATGACTGAAATCAAATTTTTGAAGAGAAAAACGAAATAATAATAGATAGAAAACAATGAACTTCTAAAAATTGATGATTAAGACCTCTTGAAAGAGTCCCATTTTGAGTGATTTTTGAGTGAAATTTAATAGTTAGATTATTTGAGAAAGAAGAAATATTAAAACAGTGGAATAAAGAAACAGAGAGAGAAATTTTAGAAGATAAATTTTGAAAAAATTTATCTAAATTGAAAGAATTGATAGAAGCAGATTATTTATGAGGACAAGGAAGTAGATGAAGTGGAGCTATAGAAATACATTTTAAAGAAAAAACTTTTTAATCAAAATAAATAATTTTAAAATGAAAAAAAATATTATATGTGATTTAGAAATAAAAGTTTTGACGCCTATTCATATTTGAAATTGAGAAACTATTTCTTGAATAGATTATTTTTGTTATCAAGATCAAATAAAAGAAAAAAAACATAAGAAATGAAAATTTGATCAAGTATATAAAAGTTATTTATATAAATATAAAATTGCTCATTTAATTGAAATTTTAGATAAAGAAGATAAAGATGAATTTAAAAAAATTCTTTTAGATTCTAATTCTATAGAATTAAGAAATAAAATATGGTTTTTGTTAAAAGATAAGGAAAAAAAAGAGTATAAACAACGGTTAGAGAAAGAAAGAGACAAAGAAAAAGAAAATAGTAACTATAAAAAACGTGAATATCTCTTAAAAAGATATGAAAAATGAAAATATAAAAAAAAATTTCTTGAAATATCAGAATCTCCTATAGAAGTTAGTAATAAGTTTTTTAGTGACTATTTACTTAAAATGAGTAGTGATGGAAAGCAAATTAACTGAAAAACAGAGGAAAAGAAAAAAAATGAATACAATAATCAAGTATCACAGTTACAAATTAATGAATTTATAAACTCATTAGGAAGACATTATATTCCTTGAAGTAGTTTGAAGGGAGCTATTAGAACTGTTTTAACTAATGAAAATATTCAAGAATCTAAAATTGAAAATGATCCTTTTAAAAAACTAATAATTAGAGATAGTGAAATTATTAATAAATGAATAGAAATTTGACCATTAGCTAGGGTTTCTAAAAAACAAGGAAAAGTTGATGGAATCTATGCAGAATTTTTGAAACCATGAGTTATTATTAATACTCAAATAATAATTAAAAGTTTTTTAGATGAAAAAACATTAGAAGAGATAAT
>Ga0208901_1000221_pt1 | contig 36636 bp, 26 predicted proteins | sample AntAceMetag02UKF_FD_184764 | JGI IMG/M metagenome (GOLD analysis project Ga0208901, IMG submission 184764) | Saline lake microbial communities from Ace Lake, Antarctica - Antarctic Ace Lake Metagenome 02UKF (SPAdes) (version 2) | ecosystem: Environmental > Aquatic > Non-marine Saline and...
GGGAACGACATAAGGAGACATGCCATCGGTCATGGCCAGTCGACAAACTTGAGAGCGGTGAATAATATCATCGATAGCGGTTCTGTCTTTGATTTCGTTTTTTTTACGCAACATGTCAATTGCCTCTTTTTGCGATCAGCCAGTTCTCTGCATCACAGCACCAGACATTCATTGCCTTACTTTACCATCCAGAATGCCTCTTTACTATCCCGTATCTGAGCCTCCGTATAAATTCAATTATCCCTTCGAAATTGCTTATTTACCTCGTATACTGATTGCGTTTAACTCGATTGCGCGATAAGAAAAACTATTCTTCCATACAGTCTCAATCATATTTCGATCGATTTTCGTAAAAATTTTTCTGAAAGCTTATCCAGCCCGGTATCTCAGATGTCACGATAATTTTGTCCTTGACTCATAAGAGGGATTTTTTTATAGTCCTGCCTGAAAACTATCTTGTCGCCCATATTGCCACGTCACCTGCAGGGGAAATGATAGAGGAAGACGTTGACCCCTCACGACCCGCTAGAGCCTACCTTTTCCATCGTGATCCCAACCTGTTCTCGACCGCTCCAGCTATCCGCCTGCCTGGCATCGATGGCTCGTCTGAACTACCCTGATGACAAATTGGAAGTCATCGTCGTAAACGATGGGGGCTCGGATCTGCCTGAATCATTGATTCAGCAGACCCGAAAAAACATTCCAATATCGCTCCATTCCCAAGAGAAATCCGGGCCGGCCACTGCTCGCAATGTGGGTGCCCGACATGCCATGGGGGAATATCTGGCGTTCACGGACGACGATTGCGCACCTGACTCTGAATGGCTTCGTTGCCTTGCCTCCAGATTCGCATCGGCACCGAGAAGCATGGTCGGGGGAATGACAATCAACGGATTGGAACAAAATCCTTTCGCAACTGTCAGCCAAATAATTGTCTCATACCTATGCGCTGAAACCATACAGCGACCAGAACCTATGCGGTTTTTTGCCAGCAACAATTTTGCAGTTCTAAAAAATCTTTTCGATAAAACTGGTGGATTCGATGAGACCTTCCCACTGGCGGCTTCTGAGGATCGAGATTTCTGTTATCGTTGGTGGCAAAATGGATATCGGATGTACTATGCGCCTGAAGTCGTCGTATTTCATTTTCATGCTCTCCATTCCCTGACCTTCTTTCGCCAACACTTCAATTACGGCCGCGGGGCTTTCCAGTTTTTCCGGAAGCACTTTAACTCCCAAAAACGTACGTTTCCAGTTAAACCTTTACCGTTTTATCTTAACCTCCTTCGATACTTATTTTCTCGCTCTAAAAACAGAATGGCACCTTTTTTGATCCCACTGCTTGCAGTTTCCCAACTCGCAACATTTGCAGGGTACATGCAACAGCATTACCAATTTACTGTACATGGCTCCCAAACCCTGAAAAGATAATTCAGCAATGAGCCGAATTCCGTAACCGCTAATCAAACACCCGAAGAAAGAGATTCAGGCGATGCCCGTCCATTCACTCAAAACCGACAGAACCGGTTTTGATTCATAAATGGGGTCTTTTCAGAAAACCCAGGTCGAAAATCCTGAAATTTACTCGGCAGATTGCGAAAAAAGCTGATTTTAAAGGGAACCCGATCCAAATAAATAGCCTGTTGAAAGACATCAAATCACATTTCTTCAACTGGTAAGTCTTGCCGAATGGATACAATGCTCAAGTTCATCAAACACAAATACAACAACCTTATCTCGGACACGAAATTTTCTGAGATTCTTTCCGGCTCTGTTTGGGTACTTTCCGCCCAAATACTGGCCGCGGCTCTGGGACTTATTTCCAGCATTATCATCGCCCGCCTCTATGGGGTTGAACTCCTGGGCATTGTCGCTGTTCTCGATTCCTTTCTCATATTGGCCACGATCTTCACTGTCCTTGGCACCAATATCTCTATCCTGCGTCTGATCCCGGAACACCTGGTAAAGTACTCCCCAACTTCGGCGTTTAGGCTTTATCGCAAAAGCCAATACATGGCCATTGGAGTTTCCGTAATGTCAGGCACTCTGTTCTTTCTGGGGTCAAACATGATCGCAGACAAGCTATTTACCAAGCCCCATTTGTCCTTTTATTTCTCCTTAGCCGCAGGGTTCGTTGTCTTCAGATCGTTAATGTTACTAAACACCCAAGCTGTCAGAAGTTTAAAGTTGATGCGGGCCTTTGCCTTCATGGAAGTTCTACCCTACGCTGTTAATCTAATTTTATTAATTCTGTTAGGCATTTTTCTCAATACAAGGAATGTCCCGGTGTATGCCTTTCTTATTGGATTCGCTTTGACTGGGATGATGGGTTTGATAATTGTGGAAAATGCTTTCAAAAAAAGGATACTGCCCAACGACCCAGTCCATCCCATGCCCGTAAAGGATATCCTTTCCATCTCCTTACCCATGCTGATGACTGCAGCGATGTACTTCGTTCTCGGCCAAACCGGCGTGATTATGCTGGGCATCTTCAATAGTGAGGCAGAAGTTGGATATTATGCTGCTGCCGTTAAGCTGGCTACCTCGACAATGTTTGTTCTTCAGGCCGTCAACTCCATCGCTGCGCCAAAATTCTCCGAATTATTTCATTCGGGTAATATCGACGAACTATTCCATGTAGCCAAAAAATCAGCCAAGCTTATCTTCTGGGCAACCACACCTATATGTATCGGATTGATGGTCTTCGGAAGGCCTATGCTCACCATCATGTTTGGTCATGATTTCGCTGTTGGTTATCCAGCCCTTCTGTTCTTGGTTTTAGGCCAGTTTGTAAACGCCGTCTCAGGTGCAACCGGTCTATTTATGAACATGACCGGAAATCAGAAGGTGTTTAAAAATATCCTGCTCATTACCGCCATGGCCAATATAGGGTTCAACCTCTTTTTCATCCCCAGGTTGGGCATTCATGGTGCAGCCCTGAGTGGGATGGTGAGTCTCGCATTGTGGAATATCATCACACTTATCTATATCAAATCAAAATTTGGAATGACAATAGGGTATCTCCCAGGTATGTCTCTTTTGAAAAAACCAAGGTAACTGATCACGGGGTATGGTTTCCCCTCTGAAATCCATCATGAAATCATGATAGAGGATTCTAATCCAGACCCTTGATGAACTCAAAAATTATACCGCAAGCGTCTGAGCAAACCATCTGGTATAATTTTTCACTGCGGTTTGTGATAGTGATTCTTTTGTCATTTCAGTTATCCCCTCGAAGTTTGAGGGGAATGTAATACGCCATCGCGGCCCGCGAAAGACGGGTTGCCTACACGCCCTTACGTTGGAAAACACCAACATTAACAATGTGGCTACTCACATAGGCGCCGGTTTCCCCCGTGACGCCTCTTCTGTTGTGAAGACTTTGATCTTGACTGACAGGAGGTATTTCTCTATATTCGTCCAAAAAAACAGATCCTATTATCCATGTTGCCTGCAAGGGAAATAACCGGGGAAAGACTTTGATCCCTCGCGCCCCATCAAAACCGATCTTTTCCATCATAATCCCGACCTACTCCAGACCAATCAGGCTATCCGCCTGTCTGAAATCGTTGACGCACCTGGACTATCCCTGCAAAAAACTGGAAGTCATCGTAGTAAACGATGGAGGCTTTGATCCCGCCCAATCACTGATTCGACAGACCCGAAAAATAATTCCCATATCCCTCTACTCAAAAGCAAGATCAGGACCGGCGGCCACTCGAAATTTCGGCGCAAAGTATGCCAAAGGGAAATATCTGGCGTTCACAGATGACGATTGTAAACCTGACCCTTCATGGCTTCGCTGCCTGGCAGCCAGATTCGCCTCGGCGCCGGCAAGCATGGTCGGAGGGAGGACAATCAACGGGCTGGAGGGAAATGTTTTCGCAGTTGCCAGTCAGATGGTTGTCTCCTACCTGTATGCCGTCAACAAAAAGCAATCAGGCCATAAGCAATTTTTTGCCAGCAACAATTTTGCCGTCCCTGAGGATCTCTTCTGGAAAACCGGCGGGTTCGATGAAACATTCCCCCTGGCGGCTGGAGAAGATCGAGATTTTTGTTATCGTTGGAGGCAAAACGGGTATGAGATGAACTATGCGCCTGAAGTTATTGTGTCTCATTTTCATGATCTCCGTTTCCACTCATTCCTGCTCCAACACTTTAATTACGGCCAGGGGGCTTTCCAGTTTTACAAAAAACTCTCTAATCGCCGAAGAGGCACGTCCCCGTTTCAAGCCCCGTCGTTTTATCTCAATCTCCTCCGATATCCTTTTTCTTGTTCCAAGAGCAAAAAGTCGTCTTTTTTAATCCCACTCCTCGCGATTTCGCAACTCGCGACGTTTTCAGGCTACATGCGACAACGTTATCGATCTGCCTACCAGGATTTGGAAATACGGTGATACCTAAAAATTGCAATTGGCTCTTACATAACCGTTAGCTTTAAGATCCCAATCATTTGAATACTTTTTCACCTTATTTGAACCAGCCCTACGGCGACACCCAGTTTGCGGGTATCATTGGAAGCTTTGTTTATATCTGCCGGAATGAAAGTGTCACTCTGTATGCAAATCTGCATCGGATTTTTCCAAACCCTTTCTTCGAGAAAAAACTGCCTATTCCATCTTCCCGGAGGCAGGTGACCCTTATAAAATTCCAGACCATCAAAGAGGATTCTCAGGTTGGTTCCTCCCGGGCCAGTATACCTTAACGATAAAGAGAGAGACTGAAGAGGGATCGTTGCATCAACCGGAATATCTAATACAGCATCCCCATCTGTCCAACGAAAAGAATTTTCCGGCCCTGCCGTGCTATTTTCAGGCGCATAAAACCCTTGGCGAATAAAGGGGATATCGCTCTTCGGCTGTCCGATATCAATGGACCTGGGAGAAGATATTCCCTTTATTTTATTACTTCTAAATGCCATGAACCGGGTGTCAAAGTTCTCTATTTCACTTGGGAATTTACAGCTCCCAACTTGGGAAATGTACTCAAAGGAGATAGCTTGATCGAAGCAAAAACCGAAATTAAAATTACTTAACCAAAAATCCATATTTTGATTTGCGGCCTGTGTCAAAAATAGAATGGTTTTACCTTTCGCTAGTTGGCGTTCAAAAAAAGCCCTGGCCACGTTTACGAACTCAGGGCCCGGAGACTTTCTGAAGGGCAGCAACATGGTCGGGTGTTGCGTGGAATATTGCAATGCAATCTGTAAATGAAGACCGGCGCTCGAATCAGGAATAATCACGATGGAATTTTCAGGTATTTGTTGCGAAAATCTATTCATTTGAAATGGCAGCGTTGAGGAAAAATCTTTGTCTAACATGAATGAAGACATTCCATAAAATACTACAACCGTTAAAGAACCGACCAAAACAAATGGAATCAAAGCAAAACATCCAATCCTCTCTCTCAGCAAATTGAAAATACAATACCAACCGGACAAAGAAAGAACAAAAAAAAGGGGGATAACTATCGGAATGAATCGTCTTATGGCCCACGGTTGTTGAAAGGAAACCATTGGATTAAACATATAGCACAATGACGAAATGATGAAAAATACCAAGACAATAAAAAAGGATGTACTCTTGCTTTTACGTCCAAAATAGTCACAGGCAATTAAAACGCCTGAAAGAAGAAAAATAATAAGCCACAATGGAATATAGATATTACACCATCCAACAGTTTCCCTAAAAGCTTTCCAGCGAAAATTTAAAAGCAAGGGAACAAATAGCGCAACAGCAGTGAAGAAAAACACCGGTCGAGAAAAAGACCGTACCCACGTCGTTACTCTTGGAGAGTATTTCTTTTTGAACAAAAGGAAAAAGAAGAGTGCGAAAACAAACAAAAACGCCAAATTTGCCAACCCGGCATTCTCCATCACCGATGTGCATAGCTGTTTAATCAAACTCTTTTTAATGATTAAAGCATCCGAAATTTCTTTTATGTAGATCCCGCTGCTAATCTGGTGAAGAAGCGCCATTGAGATGGAAAAAACGAGGATGAAAAAGAAGGATTTCCAGCGAGGCAGGTCTTTATAAAGAGCCGGAGCAATACAAAAAAGGACTAAGAGCGTTATGCTGACAAGCATCATGCCATCCATGCGACATAAAAACATAGCCCCCCAAAGTAAGGCAGCAATACTCTGGTAAACATTAAGCAAACGGCTGGATTTCTCCAAATTGGCTATCAGAAAAACCCATAAACCTGACAAGAACAAGGCTTGTGATAGGTTTTCCGAGTATGGATGGGAAGCATAATAGAGCTGTGGAAAAAAGAAAAAAATTGCGACGGGAATAGTTACTCCCAGAATTCTTCCACCAAATACCTTACCTATAAAATATAATGACATCAGGCTGATTGCAGAAAATATTGACAAAACATGGATAAAGTCAAATGTGCCTAAAGCTTTTATTGCGATTGCAAGCCAGATCGGGAAAAGATGATAAAAATGGAAAGTTACTATTGAAGAAGACGGATCAGGCAATTTCACCCCACCTGGAAACCGCGCAAAAATCCCCGTCGTATCTCCAGGAAATCGATTTTGAAACAATACCTCTCGCTCATGTTGTGTCATTTCAGAGACGAGACTATCATCATATTTCAGATTGCCGGTGGTCGCCAGATGATTGGCCGTTGCCATATAGACAGACCCATCAGAACCCAACAGTAACGAATACTTGGGTTTGAGTATTACATTGCTTGCTATGGATAGAATTCCTGCAAAAATGAAAAAAAGGAGGAACGGCTTGGGTACTCTTAAGAATCGGAAAGGTTTTTGACGATCCTGGTAAGATTTGTACACATGGTAAAAAACACCTGCAATCAAAACCCCAAAGAAATAGAGAGGCCGAAGAACGCCCAAATGGGCGAGAATTAACGACAGGATGGATATCGACCCGAAGCCGGTCAATAAAATCAGGAAAGAGTCTTTACAATACCTATCAAATGGTTTCGATATAGTTTTTTCTTCACCAAACGGCAAAAACAGGATTGCAGCCCACACAAACCAGCCGACCGCATGTATGAATAGAATAAGCGATAGGAGCCGAATCATTGACAGCACAAACAGTTCCATTTCCGATAAAATATTGATCCGATTTCAATGTCAAAATAAAGATGCCAAAAGCACTATAATATTCCAATGCTGGGAAAAGCCTACATCAGCACCCATTCACACAACGGAAATTTATGCCTCACAATAATCTTCATCATTGACCAACCATGGGTCGTAAGCACGATTTTCCTGCAGAATATTCTTTGCCGCCAGCATTCCGGTATACATTGAGTGATCCATATTATTATAACGATGCATGCCGTTCCGACCCACAGACTGAAGGTTATGAAATGTTTTCAGAAAGGCCCGTATTATGTCCATATTCTTTCTGTATTTCATGTCATATATGGGATACGCCTTGGGTTGACGTATAAGAACAGCATCCACAATTTCCGACTTTGCAGCAAACCCGAGGCTTGAAAGCTCTTCTGATGCCATGCTGATTATGTCAGAATCGTTCATTCCCCAAATATCATCTCCCTCACTACAGAAATATTCCATGCCCACACTTGTTTTGTGAGGATCCGGAACCATGACCAGACTCCAATTCTTGAAATTTTGAATTCGCCCCACCTGAACGTCCGGGTCATGAACATATATCCACTGCCCGGGAAAGACATCTTTCCTGTCAATGATGAGTACGACAACAATCAGTGCACGAAAGGTCAACTGGCCTGCAACTTCATGAACCGAAGCAGGTGCTTTTGGATCGAGTTCTGCAATCAATCTGGGGATCGGGATTGTGGAAATAACTTCCCGTACCTCCATCTCCCTTGTCTTGCCCGATTCCCTGTATCTGATTACTGTAACTTTGGATGAATCATGGACAAAGCCTGTAACTTCAGAATTCAGTCTTATTTCCCCACCGCCTGAAAGGATGTTTTCCCGGAACTGTTCCCACATCATTCCGGGCCCTTTTGAAGGATAGAAAAATTCAGAAATCAAAGTTTTCGCTGACTGATTCTTGAAAACAGCATGGGAAAGAACGGTGGAAAAAGAAAGGCCCTTAATTCGTTGGGCCACCCAATCGGCGGGCATCCGATTGCAGGATATGCCCCATACCTTCTCGGTATAATGTTTAAAAAATGCCTCGTAGAGACGACGTCCAAAACGGTTGATAATCCATGTTTCAACAGTTAACTCTTCTTTAAACGGGCGAATCTTGGCCCTGCCATAGCTTGCCAGGGACCTCAGACTTTCACAAAAGCCCAAACCATTCAAAGTATCAAAAATTTTTAATGGGTAATCAAAAAACCGACCTTCATAATAGATATAAGAAGTGCGAGGAACTTTCAGGAAACAACTTCCGATCGTACTGCGCCACAAGCGCTCTACTTCCCGGATCTTCGTGAAAAAACGGTGACCTCCGACATCAAAATAGTATCCCCGAAACATTTCGGTGCGGGCAATTCCTCCGATGACAGGCGCCCTTTCGAAAACAACCGGGCGGACCCCCTCCGTGGTCAGCTTGTGTGCCGCACTGAGACCTGCCGGTCCTGCGCCGATTATAGCAACATTTTTATATGTCATCGGTAAATAATCAAAAAATATCCTTATGGGGACCTTTTTGGCCCACGTTTATAGAATTTCCCTGGGAGAATACCGGACCAGGATACTCCTGGCCTTATGAAGTGAAAAAACAGTCGCAAGAGCACCACCGCTGTATAAGTAGTATAGCCAGTGCCAGGGAATAGATTGAAGCATGAAGAAAAAACCACGTTTTTCATGAAAAAAACAGTAGAGATCCCGGTTTAACCAAAAAAGGACCGAGGCCAGCAAAATCGAAGGAATAAGGAGCCATACAAATTGAAAAGATCCAATGAGGAATAAAACGAGAAATTCGATCAATACGACACAGGCGCGACTCTTTGCTTTGAAATTCAAGTCATGGGGAAGATACCCTTCCTGGAGAATCAGTTGACTCCATGGTACTGCCCGACAGAAGACATCCGTTTTGATAAGAGAAAAGGCCTCCCAGCGTTTCAAGTGTTTCACTTGAAGGGATTTCAAAAGGCTGATCTGAGAACCGGACCTCTTAAGTCGATATCCCAGTTCCACATCCTCGATACACGGATATCGGTATCCCTCATCAAATCCCCCCATCTCCATAAAGACATATCGGCGAATTGCCCCGCACCCGGTCCAGAAAGTGGAAGCTTCCTCATTGGACGTCTGATGGATGTAATGGTGAAAAAGATTTTTATATTGGGAAAGAAAATTCCGTTCATACGGAAGATCATCATAAGATCCAAAAACTGCGGAAAGTCGAGGATTCCCCTTGAATGCTTCCACAATAAGACCGATGGTGTCTGGAGGTATCATCACGTCAGCATCAACAAAAAGAAGAATTGCGCCAGTTGCAGAGCTCGCTGCCAGATTTCGCCCCCTGGCAGGTCCCATCGGCACGGACACTTCCAACACTTTTGTGGCAAACTCCCTCGCAATGGCAGAGGATTCATCAACAGCGCCGTCAACCAGCACAAGAATCTCTTTGGGAGGGATCTTAGACGCCTTTATGCTGTCTAGACATTTCCGAAAATGAGATCCGCCGTTGTGGACGGGTATGATTATGGATACAGATAGATCGTCAGGTTTCATAACAATACCCTTGCAAGAAAGGAAATTGCCTCATCTTTTTCTCAACAAGGTTTATGAGTTCTTTATTCCAGAGAACTGTGTGCCTGGTTTTGCGTGGAGAAGGAAAGACAATGGTTTTACAGCTGTTAAGATAATTTTCAGACGCATTCATTCCCAAAAACAGACACATTGCTTTAAGCCATTTATCAGGTTCAGCAACGAACGCCTCGTGTCTGCATTCGAATAATTCATCAGGGCATAGCTGATCTTTGGCCCAGCACATGGTTTCAGATAGAGAAAAGTAGTATTCGATACTTTGAGAAAGCGTCATCTGATGGCGTGTTGAAATAGTGGCGATATTGTCGAAGGGGTTTCTAATAATATGGAAGGCCCTGAATTGTTGATTGATAACCTGTTTGAGACGTTTCAAGAGCCATGGTCTTGCTTGGAGCCTGAGAACCGCTCCATCACCTTGCTTGTCTCCAATAGCTCGAATAACTTTAAATTTACCCTGCCATTGTTCAGGTACAAAATAGGAATAGCCACTTGACGTTCGTCCTTTTGTAGTAAACATCCTGGAGTTTTTCAGCAGGAGATAATAAACTTGCTTTTTCGAAAAACATCCAAAAACATGCATTAAAACTCCTAACTCATGAGCACACACAATTTCAGGATGCGCATCAAGAAGCGAACCGATGAGACTGTGACCGCTACGCGGGTGCCCAAGAAACATAAAAAATGTTTCAACATGCTGGAAAAGCTTCCTGTTTTTATTTCCCCCGTAAAATGAAACCGGATAATCCCGAGATAATCGAGACATTTTTTTCATCAGAGCCGGAAACTTTTCCATAAAAAATAATTGCCTAAAATTCAGGATCGATCCAATCAATTGCTATTCTCAAGATAAATATCCCGATAGTATTTCATGGTAATTTCCAGCAGTTTTTCCAACCCGCATTCGGGTTCCCAACCTAAAATGGTACGGGCTTTTGTGATATCCGGGATTCGGCGGTCAGAATCCTCATAGCCTTTACCATAAAATTCGTCGCCTGACACCTCGATAATTTCCGGTAATGTATGATTTGGCACATCATAACTGTTGTGATAAATTTTTCGCATTAATTTCGCCAGGGAGCGGATACTTACTTCGTTCTCAGGAGACCCTATATTAAAGATTTCGCAGTTACATACACCGCCGTGATTCTCAATAATGCGATAGGTGCATTCAATGGCATCTTCAATAGCGGTATAACAACGGCGTTGAGCACCTCCATCCACCAATTTCATCGGTTTTTGTTCTAATAATGCTTCCATAAAATGCGAGAATACCCTGGGACTACCGTCGTTTTCATCAGGAAGGTAATCAATTTTAGGGCCGATAAAATTAAACGGACGAATAATAGTATAATTTAATTGGCCTTCCAGACCATAGGCATGAAGCACGCGTTCTAATAACTGCTTCGCTGCTGAATAAATCCACCGGTGCTTTTTCACAGGCCCCAGTATGAAATTAGTGTGATCTTCAGAAAATCTCGCAAACACGGAATCCTCCGGATCAGTAAGATGATCGGAAAAAAAGCTCGCCACAGTTTTGCCGTACACTTCACAGGATGAAAATTGAATCAAACGCTTCTTATGATATACGCAAGCCTCAGCTATTTTTAAGTTTTCATTAAAATTCAGACGAAATACCTCAAGCGGACTTTTGACATATATACTGGGATTGGCATGGGCAATGAGATCAATCACCAAATCCGATTCTTTCACCAGCTTGTCTAATTGGAAATCAGGATGACGAATATCACCTTCAATAAAGGTCAGTTCACAATGATTCAAAAGTTCTCTAATTTTGTCGCTATGTATATCAACAGCGACAACGCTGTGTTTCTCTTTCAATAACCGTTCCGTTAAATGACTTCCAATAAATCCTCCAGCTCCAAGATTAAGAATGCGCAAAACATTTACTCCTTTCTCTATGTCAAGAAATCTTGTTTTTCAATATTTGTTATAAAAAAAAATTCTCATCCAATTTTTCCAAAATTTCTTTATAAATTAAGGTATTGCATGTAAGAATGGACTATGCTCCATAACACAGATTCTACGGTGCTTCCTTACCGTTGGAAGCGCTTTGACGATCTTGGAAACAGCCAAGGTGATACCTATAACTCTTTTCCAATTGCCGCTCGTTAGAGCAAGTTGAAATTGATAAATAAAATACATCCCTTCATAAAAAGTCATATACAGGAATGAATGATCCGGTTTTTTGAGTATGAAAAGCGAAGTCGCATAAAAATCATTCAGATGTTTTCTCACAGTTTTGGATGAATGTCCAGACTTGGGTTTGTTGTATTCGTGGTAGACAACCGCGCCGGGCACAAACCCAACCTTCCAGTGAGAAACAGCGGTGCGAAAACAGAAATCATATTCCACGCCAAGTACGAAAAAAAGAGGATCAAACCCGCCTAATTCAATGAGGACTTCCCTTTTGACCAAGAGTACTGCGCCTGGCAGTACCGGGACCTCATACACTTCTTCCATTTTTCCCATGAGGGCATGGTTCAATAAATCCGAAGGGCCATTTTTCCCAAGTTCCATTGCAAATAAATCATCGATTATTTCCCCATCATATGTAATATTTAGAGGGATGAAAATACCAAATTCAGGCTGATTCACTGCGGCATGAAGCAATGTTGACAGCGTAGATTCCGTTAGCTGTGCATCGTCGTTCATTTGCACAATATATTGGGCTCCTTCATCCAGCGCATATTTCATCCCAAGATTACAGGCCTGCCCAAATCCAATATTTTCCGGGCTCTTAAGCAAAATAACCTTTGGATACAGCTTTTGAACAATCATTGTAGTATCATCAGCGGAATTGTTATCAACTACAACGATCCTGGGTACAAGAGAGCTGTTTAGAATGCTGTCTAAACACGTTTTCATCCATTGTGTGCTGTTATAGGTAACGATTACCGTCCAGATTTCCATATATTCCCTTCTTCATTCATTTAAAACATCGTATTACAATAACCTTTATTTTGAAACCAATGTTTCTATAAATGAAGAGCCTTTTTGAAAAAACTAATTTAATATAAGAAACGACATTGCGTAAAAACCATTGCTCTAATCGTTTAAAAACACCAAGGTCGACGTGACATCCGCTTTCCATATATCCTAAATCAAGTAAACCTTTTTGAGCAGCTGCGTAAATCAGGTCCAGGTCTTTTTTTTTGAAAAATTTTTCCCATTTACCGAAATTGGATCTCACAATGGGTTGATTCAAAAGATCATGGCCTGCCCAGACAACTTGTTTTTTCTTGTAGAACTGCAACATACTCTTATCAAAAGGGCTTCCAAGAAACTCACATGCATATTTCAAGGTCTGTTCAGGCCCGGCAATAAGATCTTCATAATGCAATTCATGATATTTTGGTATTGTATGTTTGATTGAACAAATACTCTTGATATCAGATTGCCATTTTTTGGCTGCATAAAACAGGCTGCTCACCTCAGTTGGTCCATTGGGTGTTTTCTTCATGGACAGGATTGCATCTCTTGGATCACGGATGATATGAATACAGTATGCATCGGGAATAAACTGCTTGATCAGTGCGATATTTTCAGGGACATGATGAACGATTTTAACTCCAATAAATATCTTGCCTGTTAATTTGTGAAAATACTCCCAGAATTCTCTTAAGAAATGATCAAATGTTATCGCCTGCGTCTGCGAGGGCATTGGATACTTGTAAGGTTGATGCAGCATTCGATGTTGAAATAAGTCTTCCATCATTTTTCGATATTTTGATGACTTGTATTTCTCGTAACGGTGTTGGTTGGCATAAAAGAAGGGGAGATCGTTGAATTCATAACTGACAAAATGAATCGCAGGATGAGCGGAAAGAAGTCTATTTAATAAAGTGGTTCCGGAGCGAGGATGCCCTAAGATAACGATTATTTTATATGACATTTTGTTTTAGATCGCTATGGATGACGTCGCCGATTTCCTTCTAATAAAAGGGGACATCCATCTTAAATAACTATGGATATGCATATTGTTGCCCATATGGGTACAAGAGCCAAAGGTACAAAATTTACCTTTAATCATCATTTTTCGCCCGGAAGTGCACATTTTTCGAAATCTTCGATATTCTTCCCCATTCCAGATTGCAGGAAAACTATCTTTAGCAAGGTTGCCCATTGACCAGTCACTGAGATTACAAGCAAGCAAAGTGCCGTCAACTTTGAGCCTGGCATAGAACCAGGGTGCATAGCATGGGGGGTAATTTCTTGCTGCCTTTTCAATATCATAAAGCTTGAGAACAAATTTAATATTATGCCCAACCTTGATACGATCTAACTCTTTGGCAATGGAAGCCAAAGAAGTCTTTAAACGATTTTCCTCTGCTGAAGTAATCGCAAAGTTGTCGAAATTTCCCAGAACCGTATCAAGTTTAGAAAAATGTACCCCATCGCAGTCTGATGTCCGGGCTAAATCTATGATAGAGGTCATATCATTGAGATTCGAACGAATAATCGGATAACATAGGACTAATAATGGATATTGGGCGTTCCGTCTTTTCTTAATCGCTGAAAGTTGCTGCAAATTCTGTACAATATTATCAAAATTCTGCGGGTCGGCCCCAGGGTGCGTTGCCTGGTAGCCCTCTGATGTACCGGACCACATACTTACTTTCAGGGTGTCAACAGCAGAATCTACAAGAAACGAACTATTTTTTTCATTCAACAACGTTCCATTGGTAAATAACATAAGTTCATAGCCGGCATTTTTAACGCTTGAAATTAGCTGAAAAAGGTGAGGGTGTAAAAAGGGTTCTCCCTCACCCTCAAAAATCACATTTCCAGGGGGTGTTGATTTAAGCTCATCACAAAATTTATTTACCAAATCTACAGAGATATCTTGAATTTCATGGTTCCCTGATGACGGTACTTGGGCAATCGGAGAATGACATCGGCAGCAAAGGCATTGAAGATTGCACCGGCGCGTGATATCGATTGAAACAAAAAAAGGGCTGGAATAAGACCTATTGCCAAATACCACCCCCCTCAATAACTGCAATTTTTCAGATAGTTTTCCCATATGTCCCTGGCGGGCTTTACTCCGATTTTGGTATCTCTGCTTAAGACTTTTTTGGTTCCCGCTTCAAATCAGAGAGAATGCTTGCCTGTTAACACCTCAATCTTTTATGGCATTAAAACCCGTATTTTGTTGAATGACCTTTGGGTGGCTTTCGTTGACGCTCCAAGTCTTTTCCTTGCCGGCCCGAAACAGGGGAATCCTCCTGATCAAGGCTTTGCCAGCCGTCCTCACTCGTCGGTTTCGGTTCTGGCTTTAATTCCGGTTTTGGTTCTGGCTTCAATTCCGGTTTTGGATCAGGCTTGGTGGGTTCTTTTATTGCATTAGTGAAGGCCTTTGTCAGGCCCTTAATATCCTGGGCCGATGAGGCCCTGCCGCCGCCCGCCTTGGCAACCTTGTCTAACACCGCCTGTTCCTGTTTGCTCACCTTAAACCCGACTGTATCAATCTTGATCGGCTTTTTTTCCCGTTGAGCGCCGTTTATGAGTTCATCAAAGATGGGGTCATGAAAATTTATCCGAATAAAGCCTTGATATTGAGGATCACCAGCCCAGGCACTACTGGTAGAAAGCTGCACCCTCATGTGCTCCCAGTTTAATACGGACCAGAACTTTGAACCTTTTGGAATTATAGAAGAAGTCTTTTTAACGCTAATATTTCTTCTGAAAATAGCATCAGCGGCTTTGACAGGGTTTTCAGCGCAGTCGTTCTGGCCGTCACAGAGCAAGATTATCTTTCCAGAAAGTCCACGGCCAAACGCAAGAATGGCCTTTTCGGCCTGGCGGAGGGAGGGCGACATGGGTGTCCCGCCACCAGGGGACAATGAGTTAATGGCCTTAGAGAGTACCGTTTCATCCTGGGTGAAAGGAAGAAATGGAAACTTTCCGGAACATCCTCCGGAATAGCTCATTATTCCAACCTCCACATCTGGGGGCATGCTCTTTATGGCTGCTATGGCTGCCCGTTTAGCGTCTGCTATTTTGCCTCCTTTCATGGAACCCGATGTATCCATCAAGAGGACAATTGACGTATTGATTTCGACATTCAAGCATTCTATATCACCCTGTCTGATCATCTCTCTGATAATAAAATATGGATCATATTTCCATCGGTTCCTGATCATGCGGTCTGCATATGCGTTCAATTTAGAAGAAAGCTCTCTCGATGATATCTTTCGTTGGCATTTTTTTTCTTTGAGCAAGGAGGTGAGCAGTTTAGAGGTATCCCCCACAAGGCCGTTGATAAAAATACCAATCGGATTGTCATCAACCTCGATGGTGGTTCGTCCTGATTTTTTCTGAAGTTTAACCCAATCGGCCATGGTCATCCCATTGTATCTACTCTGCCCTACACCTTTGATGGATCCCACACCCATGGAAGATTTATCATAGCCTTGTTGCCAGACATCAAAGACATAGACTTTCCCATCATCCCCTATCAGGGCGGGCGCTGTATGGACCCTGTTTACATCAAACAGGTTATAAGAACCAAGTCCCGTGGCAAGGCTGCTGGCATAGACTCTTTTATCATTCGGGATACCGGCGCCTTTAAACGCATACATCATGCGGTCTCTCCAGACCTCACAACGTTCATCTCCACCAAGATAGCGGACCCTGCCGGTATACCCCGTATTTGCCATAAATTCATAGTGGCTCTGGTAGGCATCAACCGCATTGACAACTTTCCTGCCCTTGTCAACAATTCCAAGCTGAGGGTCGGAACCAGTGGCCGCCTTCCCAAACTCTGTCCAGAATTTTTTGGGGTCGGTGGTAAGAAGTTTTTTGTCGGGAAAACCTTTTGGAGGTACAGCTGCCATAACGGAAAACACAAAAAACACAGTAAAAAGCAACCCTACCAAAATCACATTGAATTTTCTCATTTCGCCCCTCCTTTTATCATCTCATTAACAGAAAAAAGCGACCGAAAAACCACGTTCAGACCTCGTTATTTCGCCTCGTTTTGAGACACAAAACATGGACATTTTGCGGGTCATAACGACCCTATATGGGCTTATCAGCGGCATAAGTAGCTGATATTTATATCATCCAAAAACTAATAAACGTCCAATTTTGCTCTACTGGAGCGTTTTTTTCCGACGTATTACAACAAGATTTATTTTATTTCAGTCAGTTATGACTTTTTTCTCTTATCCCGTTAATCCTGTTCATCCTGTCAAAGTATTGAGGTCTGACGTTAGATTAGAGAGAATGCTTGCCTGTAAGCTCTTCAATAGTAATTTGAATAATGGTTGTCTTTTGAACATTCTCCGTCGGGATGGGCATTGTTTTACCTGAATACTTAGTAAATAACCGGGCAAGGGCTTCCTGCTTTTCTTCGTGGTCGGTTAAGAATCGCGCAGTTCCGGTTCCAATCACACTCTCATAGGCTATCCCCCAGCCGCACGCTCTGCCGGCCTTTTCAATTCCTTCTGTCAAATCAAACTCGAAACAGACACGGTTGTTTTTCTTCAAAATGTCTATTTTTCGTCCCTTTGCCCCGCAATGAAAAAGCAGAAACTCCCCATCATAATGGAAGCACAGGGGAACGACATAAGGAGACATGCCATCGGTCATGGCCAGTCGACAAACTTGAGAGCGGTGAATAATATCATCGATAGCGGTTCTGTCTTTGATTTCGTTCTTTGTACGCAACATATCATTTGCTTCCCTTTGCTATCAGCTAATAAGATGCAATTAGCTTTTAGCTATTAGCCGTTAGCTTAAAAGCCTCAAGTATTTGAATGGCCTCTGCCAATATTCGAAGCATCACTTTTTGATGGTGTCCTATTTCACCGTAAATGCTTGAAATTGTGTTCCTAATAGCTAACGGCTAACAGCTAATTGCATCTTTTAAGTATCAGTTCAATTCGTTGTCACAGTACAAGATGCACCATTTAACTATTCCATTTTCCCCATGATAGCCGACCAGCTTTGAGCAACAATCAGAGCCCACATAATGCCCGCATTCAAAAGGCTGAGGAAAACAGCTGCACTTCCCATATCCTTGATTCCTTTCCCCAGAGGATGTCGCTCCTTCGATATGTAATCGACGACCCATTCAAGACCGGAATTGAGTAATTCAACAATAAGCACGAGAAAGAGCGAGCCGATGAGAATAGCCTTCCCCAGCAAACTGCAGGGCATGAACACTGCAAAAGGCAAGAGGACAAGTGTCAGCAGCAATTCCTGGCGAAAGGCTGCTTCATGCTTCCATACAGCCCCCAACCCGTCCATGGAATAAAGAAAGGCATACCAGATGCGCTTGAATCCACCAAAAAGAGATTGTTTGTCTGAGGATTCGCTTTTGTTATCCGGTTCAGAGTTTTTTTCTGATTTCAATGGCACCATCTTTTCGTTTAAGGATTATTCTGCGAATCAACGCCACCGATTCATTCTGTGCTTCAAAATAAAGTCGGCGCCCTGATAATAGGAAATGCCCGCGAGAGAGAAAGGGTCGTCAGCATCCAGGTTTCTGATCCGGTTTTCCGTTTCAGGATTTTCCATCAGCTCGATCTTTTTTCCCGGGGAGAAGATTACCAGTTTCTTGTCTTCGTAAAAACCAAGTTTCTGATAATTCCCAATCAGGGCCCTCTCATGAAAGTGTTTATCCAGAATATCGTTCCCCCAGAAATAGCTTTTGTAATGGAAACCCAGCAACGAAAGGAGGGTGGGCCCGATATCGATCTGGCTTGAAATTTTGTCGATCTCTTCTGCCGGGATATGTTTGGGAGAATAAATAAACAGGGGGACATGATATACATTCAAGGGCAGCCCGACCTCACCGTTGCTACTGGCACAATGATCGGCCACCACGACGAAGACGGTATCATCAAACCATTTCTGTTTCCGGGCCAAAGAGAGGAGTTCCTTCAAGGCGTAATCAGAGTATTTAACGGCCCCGTCCCTCCCTGATCCCGAAGGAATATTGATCAACCCTTCCGGGTAGGTATACGGTCTATGATTGCTTGTGGTCATAAGGTGGAAGAAGAAAGGTTTCCCTTCCTCGTATGCCCGGTTTGCCTCTTTTACAGCTTTTCGGTACAAATCCCCATCGGACACACCCCAGGCGTTTTGAAAATTGATTTCCCCATCCTCAAAATCGTATAGATCCACCACGCGGTAGCCATTGCCTGAGAAGAAAGCGTTCATATTGTCAAAATAGCCTCGCCCCCCATAGATAAAGGCCACATCATACCCATGATCTTTGAATACCTTGCCCAAACTGTATAGATCTGCATTGTCGGGTCGTTTCACCAGAGAACGACCGGGGGTGGGCGGAATGGAGAGAGTAATGGCTTCCAGTGCCCTGGTTGTTCGGGTCCCGGTGGCATAAAACCGGGTGAAGAACAGACCTTCTTTAAACCACTGGTCCATAACGGGAGTGAGGTTACGCTTTTGCCCGAATCTTGACAGGAACTCAGCACTCAAACTTTCTATGGTGATGAGAAAGACATTCAATCGCTTCTCTTTCCGTTCTTCGTGCATGGTCCTTGAGATATCGTAGAGCCCACCGATTTCAGGGTTTTTAAATACGGATTTCTTTGCCAGCCCCGACATCTGAAGGTCCTGTCCCAGGGCGTAAAAAGGCCTGTAATCCAGGATATTGTTCCTGAAGGCCCCTACAAATTGATAAGGACCATTGGAACAGAGCTCTACTTCGTAATTATTGGAAAAAGAATTTCTGAGAGATTGCCCCACCACATGGTAAGACAAAAAGGAAAGCACCAGGATCGACAGGGTGATAACACCTCTTCTCAAAATACTTTCCCTGGAAAGGAGACATTTCTTTAAAAGGCTTTTCACCATGCAAAAGGTGATCAGTGCCGCCAGAAAGACCCCCGACAGGATATAGGGCAGCGGATAAGATTCGATAATATTATCCGTGACCTCGCGACGGTAAACCAGATAATCGACAGCAATGAAATTGAAGCGAGTCTTGAATTCGTCCCAAAAAAGCCATTCTGCGGCGAGGGTAAAATAGAGAAAATAGAGAAATCCAAAAAAGAACAGATAGGTTATGTATCTGAAAACTCTGCTATTCAAAATCCTGTTTGGAATCATGAAGAGCAGAACTGCAAAAAAAAGGGCGAGATAGAGATTAAAAACCCCATCATAAACGAAGCCAACACCAAAAACACGCAGGGTATGGAGCAGGGAGTGGTCTATGCCATCCCATGACATCACATAGAGACCGGCCCTCGTCAGGACAAACCACATCATACTGAGCAGGCCATAGAAGAGGATAATTCCATAACGACTTTTACACAGTTTTTTTATCAATCACTTTCTCCTTTTGAATGCGTTGGATAATAGATAAATTCGGTTTGTGTGTCAACAATCAAGCAGCTCCCACAGGAACTTTCATTCCCTGCAGGCGAAAATGGTCTTTCTAATCAGGATGATCTCATTTCGGGCCGTTTCCTGGCTGTGAAATGGAAATAATAGTATTGTAATCGAGAATAATTGCGGCTATGCTTGAACGATATTGAGACTCAATTCTGAAACATTGCAACGTCCTTTTTTCAGATTTCTTCTGGCATTTTCGTTCATACAGAATTCATACGGGAGGAAATACAATGAAGATCACAAAAAGCTCATGGCCCATTATGATCGTTTCGGGACAGTTTTCCGCACAGAATGACGAAGGCTACAGATTGAGACAATTGACGGAAGAACTGGAAGAAGTTCAGGGTTGCAGTGTCATTCCTTCTTTTTCCTATGAAGACGGGTATGAAATTTTCCGGTCCAGGTCTGATTTTGGATGCATTGTGGTAGACTGGGATATTCCAGAAGAAAATCCGGAAGAAAAAATGACCGCTGCCGAATTCATCATCCTCATGCGAAAAAGGCATAAAGGGATTCCCATTTTATTAATGACGGGGCGTCTGGAAATTGAAAACATTCCTCTTGATATTTTGCGGGATATCAATGACTGTCTCTGGAAAACCTCCGATACCATCTCCTTCCTTGCTGGGCGCATTGAAATCCATCTCCTGGAATACATAAAAAAGGTCTACCCGAGTTTTTTCGGGGCATTGGTGAAATATGCCAATGAATACAAATATGCCTGGCACACGCCTGGACACATGGGGGGTGAGGGTTTTTTGCGAAGTCCCGCAGGCGTTGCCATGTATAAGTTTTACGGTGAAAATGTTTTTCGTGCGGATCTCTCGGTGTCAGTGCCGGAACTGGGTTCCCTGCTGGAGCACAGCGGCGTCGTTGGCGATGCGGAAAAAAACTCCGCCAAGGTGTTTGGGGCGGATCAAACCTACTATATCCTGAATGGAACATCCAATGTGAACCAGGTCATCTGGCGCAGTCAGGTTCTCAGGGACGACATTGCTTTCGTAGATCGGAATTGCCATAAATCCCTGAACTATTCCATGGTGATAACCGATGCCTTTCCGATTTACATGATCCCCAGGAGAAATAAACGGGGCATTATCGGCCCGGTTCGCTTGTCGGAATTTTCGCCGGAATCGATTCGAAAAAAAATCGACGCAGACGAACTGATCCCGAAAAAACTCAAAGCGAACACCGTCAAGATGTCCGCTCTCACGAACTCCACCTACGACGGTGTCTGCTACAATGTAATCAATATCAAAAAGCAGCTGGAAAAAAGCGTCGAAAACCTTCATTTTGACGAGGCCTGGTATGCCTATGCACGATTTCACCCCATTTACAGCAACCACTACGGCATGGCCGATGATAAACTTGATGAGAATCATCCTCCGATTTTCTGCTCCCACTCCACACACAAACTACTGACGGCATTCTCTCAGGCATCCATGCTGCATATCAAGAACGGCGGGAAGGTCAAAATAAATCATGATGAATTCAACGAGTCATATATGATGCACGGGTCCACCTCTCCCCAATACAGTCTGATCGCCTCCCTGGATGTGGCCACCCGCATGATGGAAGACAATGGTGTAACCATGATGAACGACATCATCCTTGATGCCATCCATTTACGGAAAAAAATCGTCACCATTGAAAAAGAATTGAAGAAAATAAACAAAAATGACTGGTTTTTCGGCATGTGGCAACCTCGGAAAGTCAAGGTAAAGGGAAAGATGGTTCCTTTTGAAAACGCGGAATCCAGTTTCCTCGCCGGCAACCAGTCCCCGTGGGTTATGGACAAAAAAAATAACTGGCATGGATTTGAAGACATGGAAGACAATTATGTCATGCTTGATCCCATTAAACTCACCTTCACAACCCCCGGCATCGATGACCAGGGGACCATGGACGACCAAGGAATTCCTGCTTCGATCGTCACAAATTTCCTGATCGACAAGGGCATTGTCTGTGAAAAAACAGACTATTATTCCTTTCTTCTCCTGAATTCCCTGGGGACCACGGATGCCAAACAGGGCACGCTCCTGTCGGCAATGCTCAAATTCAAGGAGTTCTATGATACCAATGCGCCGTTGTCAGAGATTTTTCCTGAGCTGGTCCAGGCATACCCGGAGTCCTATGAAGGCGTAGGGCTGAAGACACACTGCAACGACATTCACCGTTATTTCAAGGAACATAATATTCTTGAACAGATGCAGAGCGCGTTTCAGGTCATCCCCAATCAGACCATGAAGCCTGCAGAAGCCTATCACCAGGTGGTTCGGAAAAATGTGGAATTTGTGGAACTGGACGAGATGATGGACCGAACGCCGGCCGTGATGCTGGTGCCTTACCCCCCGGGGATCCCCATTATAATGGGAGGAGAAATTCTGAATGAAAAAGCCCGCCCCGTTTTCGAATACCTGAAACTGAGACAGGATTTTGAAAACGCCTTTCCCGGATACGAAAGCGAGATCCACGGTGTGGAAAGAACCGAACGGGATGGAAAGAAGTTTTTCAGAACATTGTGTGTAAAACAAAAATAGGCTCTACGTGGATTAGCGTGAAGAATCCTTTTTTCGGGAACTGAGGTGTCAGGTTTCGGGTGTCAGGTTTCAGTATCTGTTATTCCTAATTTTTCGGTTCTAATAACTATAACTATTTGTTATTAAACTGAATATTCTGAACACAGCCAAGTTTTTTCCTGACACCTGACACTTGGAATCTGAACATGGTCTATTCGCGAATTGATGGAAATATCACGTTAATCCGCGATGAACCCAAAAATAAACACCGCGCATAAGAAATCATCAATAACCCAACCACTTAACCACTTAACCACTTAACGAGGATACTATGACAGGCGAGTCAAAAAAACTGGGAATGGTGGGCGCTGTCTTTCTGATTGTATCGAGTCTGGCTGGAAGTGGTGTAATAGCTTTGCCACAGCAACTGGCCGCCACCGGTTCGATCACACTGGTCTCATTTATACTGGTCACCATCGGAGCCCTGTTTTTGACGCTGGTATATGTTCGTGCGGGTACCCTTTTTGATGACCCCAGCCCGACCGCATTAGCAACGTATGTAAACCCGGTTTTGGGGGCAAAGAGCGGTTTTTTTTATGTCTATGGGAACTTGATCTCCAACGTATCCATCCTGATTGCGGGTCTGGGATATCTGGCCCTGTTTGTCCCCGAACTCAATCATCCCATTGTACTTGGGATCACCGTAATTGTACTCATCTGGCTGTTTATTGCCATGTCTCTTAGAGGGGTCGGCATCATCACCAAAGTGGTATCCGGGACCGTAACCTTACTTCTTATCTCGGTAATCATCACCGGCGCGGCGGGATGGCTGGATTTTGATCCTACCCTGTTCAAACAGAATTGGAACGTCTCGGGGAATACTGCCGGTAACGCCATCATGTCCGGATTCGCCATATTAATCTTTGCCTATGTGGGTGTGGAGAGTGTTGCCACAAACAATGAACATATCAACAATCCAAAAAAAGTTGTCCCCATTGCAACCATGGTCGGTTTTGTTATCGTGGCCATTATCTACATCGCTTCCACCACCGTCATTGAAGGGATGTTTCCAGCCAAAGAGATCCAGAACGCACCGGCCTCATTTGCTTTAGCCATGCAGCGCATCTGTGATTCAAAAATTGTAGCCGACGTGGTTTCCGCAGTGATGGCCATTGCCTGTATTGCCAGCTTCCTTGTCTGGAATCTCTCATCCGCCAGTGCCGCCAAAACCAGTGCAGACAATGGATTCCTCCCCAAGGCCTACTCCTATACCAACAAACATGGGATCAACAGCAAAGGTCTCGTCATCAACGGTGTTATCATGACCATTGTTGAACTGATACTCATGACGCTTGGCAGCAATGTTGCCGCCGCATTCAACATCACCGTAACCATCTCCGTTCTTTTGCTTCTCTTCCCCTACTTCTGGTCAGGTATTGCCCTGCTTAAAAAGGACAAGGAGACAGGGGCAAACTCCATCACCACTAAAATCATCGTACTCATGTCATCCATTTTCATCATCTCTGCCTTTGCATCGGCCACGCTTGATGAACTCTGGCTGGTCATAGCCCTGGTTATGGTCGTAATGGCCACATACGTGGTGCTTTTCACAAAGAAAGGAGAAGCCCCATAACAATTCACGGGTCCAAGTGAAAAACAAGATAAAAGAATGGATAAGGCGATATCTGCTGGCGGAAATTTTTAGCACCGTGTTGTCTCTGACCACGGCATGGATCATTCACCGAACTACCGGAGACAATGTGTTAGCGGCCTTTGGGGGGTCGGCCATGGCATCCGTCAGCTTTTACGGCATCGTCGCATATAACGACATTCGCAAAAACCTGAAGCATCACCGAAAGCAAGACCTTACCTACGGTTTGGCAACGTATTTCAAGGATCTCCGAAACCTGATCATAGAATTCGGCCCCGCTGAAATCCTGGATGTCCTAGCGATCAGGCCTTTTTTCATGTACCTTATCCCTAAATTGACGGGACAATTTCTATTGGGAGTGTTTATCGGAAAAACGATTGCAGACGTCTTTTTCTTCGTTCCCGCCATTGTCATGTACGAAGTCAGAAAAAAGCACCTGGGTGATGGTTTTAAATAGGGAAACAACACACCATGAACGATAGGAAGAAATAGACCAGTCGGCAAGAATCTCAAGCATCAACATAGTGTACGCGGGAACAGGAGGATATAGATGAAAATTGTTCTAAACGGGTTGCTGGTCCTATCTCTTTTTGCGGCCCTGGTTATTCCCTCATTTGCTGGAGATGCCGCCGATCTTACCATGAAAGAAGAAGTTTTGAAGCTCCAGAAAATGGTCATGGACCTTCAGAAGCGTATCCAACAACTTGAAAAAGAAAAAACAGGAACCTATACCAGAACCTCAGTCACCCCCCAACAGGCTAAGCCGGAATCCGCAAAAAAGGCTCCAGTCAAAGGCGCACCCGCTCAGCCTGAAACCAAAGCGAAGGCGCCCTCCCCGCTAAAAAAGGCGAAAACAGATACTGTAGGGGCAAACGCACCAGAACCTCTCCAGATAGGGGGCCATGAAGTCAGAGCAGGAATTGAAGGAGCCATCCAGGTAGATGCCATTCACGATTTTAACGCTTTGGGACTGACTCCCGATGGCACGGCTCTAAGGGAATTTATTACCGCCGAAATTCCCGTGGGAGGCCCTGCCGCCCAAATTAATAACAAGACAGGATTCAGCCCGAATCAAAGTTACCTTGCCGGCTGGGCCGAAACCGATACGCCCTGGGGACCTTTACGGGTGTATGCGGACGTAAACCTCATGGGTTCCACAACAAGCCCGGAGTTTCAAATTTACAAGGCCTACGCGCAATGGGGTTGGCTCAAAGCGGGGCTGGATTATACGATCTGGCTGAACCAGGATGCCATGCCGGATACTCTCGATTTCGAAGGCCCCGGCTCTATTCCCGAAGTCCGTTTTACCCAAGCGAGCCTGAAAATCCCCCTGCAGCCGGACACCAACAAGAGGCATCTATTTTTCACTTTGGGCGTGGAGGATGCCCCGGCAGATGTTACAACACCATCCACCCCATCCGGCGTTACCATGGTAAATCAAATCCCCGCGGTCATAGGAAAAATAAGTTACGAACCGGATTGGGCACATATTGAAGTGGGAGGGCTCTATCGCCGATTACGGGCTGAAGGGCCTGGGTATGACCAATCCCTGAACGGTTGGGGACTTGCCCTCAGCGGAAATGTAGATGCCTGGAAAAATGACAGTTTTCTGTGGGGAGTCCAATATGGAAACGCCCTCGGAGCCTACTTTCAGGACACAGCGGGTTTTGGGCTGGATGCAGCCCCTACATCCGCAAACAATTCAGACCTGAAGGTAATTCCTGCCTTCGGCGCCTGGGCAGGCTACCAGCACTGGTGGACGAAATCCCTGCGGTCATCGGCTACCTACGGTTATGTTCGCATGGATACGGACTTTAACTTGTATCCCAGTCCTCCCAATTCAGGGACTTATAAACAAACCCATTACGCCTCTGCAAACCTCATCTGGAGCCCCTGGCCACCCTTTGATGTGGGCCTTGAATACATGTTCGGGCATCGCACCGTAACCGACAGCACGGCGGTTGACGGCAGTACAACCGGCCAGAATCACCGTCTACAGTTTACCATGCGGTGGAATTTTAAATATGACAGGTAGCGGGGAGACAGAAGGAAGTAGGCAGTAAGCAGTAGGGAGTGAGTAGTGGGCGGTCAACGATACTGCTTTGGATCTATTTTGTATTTTCTGACCTTATATCCAAAGACCCGTTCCGTTGTCTTGAGCGCCATGGCAGCCTGCCTCATGTTTCCTCTGCTCGTCTTGAGAGAATCGATCAGCAGCTCTTTTTCGAACCGTTCCACCGCCTCAGTAAATGACTGGGTCTGATGAGTCCCGGTTTCCGTTGCAGTCTGCAAGGTGAGCGGCAGATGGTAGCTGTGAATGACCTGATCGTCGCAGAGAAGGACGGCCCGCTCCATGCAGTTTTCCAATTCCCTGACGTTTCCGGTCCAGTAATACTGGGCAAGAGCTTCAATGGCCGGTGTGGAAATCCGCTTGATGTTTTTCTCATATTCTGCAGCATATTTTTCTAAGAAATAGTCAGCCAGAAGAAGAATATCAGCCTCTCTCTCCCGTAAGGGAGGAATATAGATGGGATAGACGTTCAAACGATAAAACAGGTCTTCCCTAAAGCTTCCTTCCTCCACGGATTTGGCCAGATCTTTGTTGGTGGCAGCAATGAGCCGAATGTTCACCCGAATGGTCTTTGTTCCACCAAGCCGTTCCAACTCTCTTTCCTGAAGCACTCTCAAGAGTTTTCCCTGGCTTTCCAGTTCCAGAGAACCGATTTCATCTAAAAAAATGCTGCCTAAATTGGCCCGCTCAAACTTGCCGGCCTTTTCCCGGTTCGCCCCCGTAAAAGCTCCCTTTTCATATCCGAAGAGCTCCGCTTCAACCAGGTTTGCCGGAAGTGCGGCACAGTTTATTTTAACGAAAGGTTTTTCCGCACGCAGACTGTTATAGTGGATGGCATTGGCCACCAACTCCTTTCCTGTCCCGCTTTCTCCTAACAGCAACACATTGGCATTGCTGCGCGCCACCTGGGTAATCAGGTAGAAAACTTCCTGCATTTTCCGGCTGTTCCCCACAATGTTCGTAAAACTGTATTTTTTGTTCAGTTCCTTTTTCAGGCGTAGGTTTTCGTCTTGCAGTCGCCGTTTTTCCCGATTGATTTTGTCAAGCAACAGAACTTTCTGGGCGATCAGGGTGCTGATCACCGTCAGGAGCCTCACATCTTCCTGAAGAGGAATCGATCCGGCCGAAACCCTGTCCGCACTCAGGGAGCCGATAACCTTTCCATCTTCCTTGATGGGAACGCAGATGAATGAGACCTCGGATTTGTCGATTTGGCTCCGTGCCCCGGTTCTATCGAGGAAAAGAGGGTCGCTGTCTAACCGCGGGACGGCCATGGGACGACCGGATTTGATCACGTTCCCGGTAACGCCCTCTCCCAGTTTGTATATGCCCCTGTTCATCTCCGAACTCGAAATCCCATGGGCTACCTCCACATGAATCTTGGAAGAGTGCGGGTCCAGGATGGCGATAGAGCCCCTTTGCATACCAAGATGTTCCGAAAGGAGGTCAAGCACGGTATACAGGGCCTTCTTCAAATCCAGTGTTGCATGAATAGCCTTGGTGATTTCGTAAAGGCACGTAATTTCATCCGGCCTGGGCTTGTTCAATTCTTCATCCATTGTCGGCAACTCGCTCCGTAATTACTCAGGTCTTTCAAGTGTGCGATAAAGTTCTTTGATCTTTTCCCTGGTCATGATCTCTCTCCACCCCTTGCCAAGGGCATTTTCCCAGAGAGGCTCAAGAACCAGAGCCACATCTACCATCTGTTCCACTTGCACTTCGGTACATCCCGCCAGCGGATTCTGCGGCAAACTGATACCGTTTCGCACCATCATTTTCCGGAATTCAAGAACTTCTTCGGGATGAAATTCATCGAGGAGGTTAAAAACAAGGCAATTTCCAATACCATGATGGATATGCAAAACAAAGGAAAGCCCGTACGACAGGGCATGGCAGATACCCACCTGCGAGTAGGCAATGCTCATTCCGCCAAAATAGGATGCCATCATCAGTTTGTCTTCACTATCCGGATCTGTTTCCAGAAAAACATCCCGGCACAAATCGATGGCCTTTTCCCCGTAGGACTTACTGAAGGCATTCAGATAAGAACCCGAAAGAGATTCGACACAATGGATATAACAATCCATTCCCGTATAAAACCACTGGTCCACAGGCGCCCCTGCAGTCAGCTCAGGATCAAGGACGATCTGATCAAAAACTGTGTGATCGGAATTGAGGCCAAGTTTCTTTTCGGGACCGGAAAGTACCGTTGTCCGGGAAACCTCGGCTCCTGTACCCGACAGGGTTGGAATGCCCACATGATAGACTGCCGGATTCCTGATCAGATCCCATCCCTGGTAATCGGAAGAAGATCCCGGATTCGTGAGCATTAGGGCAACAGCCTTGGCCAGATCCATGGTACTGCCTCCACCGATCCCGATGACCCCGGATGGTCGGCCCGATGAGGCTTTCACTTTTTCCGTCAGCTCATCCACATAGGCCGTGGTGGGTTCTTCATCTACATTGACCCAGAGAAGCAGGTCACCGGTTTCAACCGGAACTCTGTCTTTCAAAGCGACCTCCATGAACACATCGTCCACGAGGAACACCATAAACGAATCGGACGTTTTCCGTTCTACAGAAAGGATGTCAGGGAGCTGATTAAAGGAACCTCGTCCGTACACGACGTTGGAAACCATTCTAAAATTGCGAAACATATTTTCTCTCTTTTTTTCAGGACTGCCCCTCATAAAAACGAGGTTCATTCGTCCTGTTTGCTGGTTGTTTGATGCAGGATGGGATGGAAATCGTAAAATTAAAAGAACTTATTCAAGACCCCGTTTATCTTTTCAATCCGCTGGTCCACATCTTGTTGAGTCCAGGAAAGCTTCATAAGCATGGAAATCGTCCTACTGATGATGGCATCCGACTTGGGAAGGTGAAGATTCGAATAATCCGGCAAAACCCCAAATTTATCTGCAGCCAGAACCGCCGCGGTTCTCATTCCTTTCAGATGTTCCCATTCCCTGATATAGTGCCACTTGTTGTCATACCAATAAAAAGTCCCGTCTACGCCCGCTTCCCCCAGTTCTTTTACAACAGCCCTGGTTTTTTCTTCGTCCGGGAGAAAAAAGGAGAGAAATGTGGCCGAATCTCCGGCTTCATCCGGTATATTCCTGAAACGAACAGCAGGGCATTGCGAAAGGGCCTCTTTGAGCCATTTCTTGCGCTCCCGCTGCCTTTCGAGCATAAAATCAAGTTTTCTCAGTTGTGCAAGACCTACTGCGGCGTTCAATTCACTGATACGATAGTTGCTGCCTAAAACCCCATGTCCTTCAAGTCCCCTGTCATTGCCCACATGATCGTGGCCGTGGTCGGCATAGGCATCCGCTTTCAAATAAAGTTCTTCCTCGTCGGTAACCACCGCTCCCCCCTCTCCACAGGTAACGGTTTTTACCGAGTCAAACGAAAAACAACCAACCCGCCCGAAAGTTCCTGCCGCCTTTCCATGAAAGGTCGCCCCAAGAGCCTGGCATGCATCTTCAATCAAGATAAGTCCATAGGACGAGCAAACGGCTGCCAGATCATCGATTCTTGCCATTGCCCCACACATGTGAACGGGCAAAACAGCTTTTGTTCGCTTCGTAATGGCATTCTGGACCGACTCGGGATCCAGACAAAGGGTGTCGTCAATTTCCGCAAAGACCGGAACGGCTCCTGCAAGAAGGATCGCCTCCATGGTAGCCACAAAAGTAAATGGGGGAATAATTACTTCATCCCCGGCTCCAACTCCGCAGGAAGCCAGGGCGATGGATAATGCTGAGGTGCCGCTTGAGCACAAGTGGGAATGCTTTATCCCCAGTCGTACTGACAGTTCTTCCTCAAAGGTTCTAGCTTTCCAATATCCTTTTCGGGCTGCATCAAAACCGTACCGAAACAGAACGCCTGTTTCAAGCACGTCCTGCACTTCTTTCCGTTCTTCATCGCCAAAAATTTCAAACCCCGGCATCTATGTCTCCTATCTCGTGCTCTTCATTTGGTTACTGGTTACTCGTTACTGGTTGCTCGTTCCCATGTTCCAGCGTGGGAATTCGTAGTTTCTTCCTCGATCAGCCCGGCTATTTTTTTCAGCCGGAGGCGGCGCTCATATGAAACTTCATCTGGTTATTGGTTTTTTGAACCGCAAAGTCGCGAAGGCCGCAAAGCCTTTTTCGAATCGGAACGGACGATTCGAAAAAACAGCCCATGTTACTGTGTGAAACATAATCATTCTCCAAAACGCCCGAAGGGCCGATTGCTTTATCGAATCGTCCGTTCCGATTCGGTAAAAAACAAAATCTTAGCGTTCTTTGCGTCTTGAGCGCAGCCCCGCCGGCGGGACAAGCGGGCGGTAAGATCGTGTGAAAGTTTCTTTCTTGATCTGACTGGCTTTTTTTCAGCCGGAGGCGGCGCTCATATGCGATTTTGTCAAATTTCATTCATTTCGAATCGGACAAAAATTTTTGCTATTGTAATGAGACACGGGCATCCAAGTCAACAAAATCCTTTCATTTATATTGGAGAGATAGATTTCACCAAATAAGTCTTGAGAACCATGAAAAGATACGATAATCTTAAGTGAATAGACATCATGGTGGAATGGTTTCACTAAACCTATGACCCCATAATTAACCAAACTTATGGGGGTAACTCCGAGCACCATTTCCCAGGTAGAAAGCAACCTGATTTACCCGTCTCTGTCGGCCCTGCTCAAAATGGGCGAAATCCTCTCCGTGGAAGTGAGTTCATTTTTTCAGGAATCAGGCGAACTGAGAAGCAAAGTCGTTTTCCCAAAAACAGAAAACGTTGAAATAAAATTTCCCAATCTTCCTGAAAACAGCATTATGGGCAAGGCCTTGACGCCACTGGATTTCGAACCCAAGGCCGAGCCATTTTTAGTGGAAATCCCTCCTGGTAAAAACCTGAACTCCCATTTTTTTATCCACAAAGGGGAAAAAATTGGTTATATGCTGTCCGGCCGCATTCAACTCAAACTGGGGAACGCAGTCCACACCGCAAACGCCGGAGATGTCATCTACCTGACTTAGGAAATGCCCTCCAGATGGGAAAACCCGGGGCCTGACCCCGCCATTTTATTCTGGATCAAAGTCAAATAATACTTGAAAAATGCAATTAGCGGTTAGCCGTTAGCTATTAGGAATACAATTTCAAACATTTACGGTGAAATAGGACAGCATCAAAAAGTGACGCCTCGAATATAGGAAGAGGCCATGCAAATACTTGATACCTTTAAGCTAACGGCAAATAGCTAAAAGCTAATTGCATTTTTTAGGTAATACATTATGGAGGTTCCCGGCAATGCCTGGGGTCCCCATACTGCTTACTTTTTACTGCATACTTCCTACTCCCTACTGCTTACTTCCTACTCCCTACTGCTTACTTCTTTCTCCCTACTACCTACTGCTTACCGTTTCCCGTTCCCCCCTGAGAAGATGTCGAATCCAGGAAGCGGTTTCTCTTAATTCATTTAATGAAATCCCCGTCTCAACCCCAAGTGAATCAAACAGGCTCAAAAGATGTTCACTGGCCACATTTCCGGTGGCGCCCTGTGCATAAGGGCATCCACCAAGCCCCCCTACGGAAGAGTCGAAAACCGTGATCCCTTCTTCAAAGGCCGCCAGGGTGTTTGAAATGGCCATCTTGCCGGTATCATGAAAATGCATGGCAATTTTTTCTAACGGGAAGTTGTCTTTTAACACCCTTACAACTTCCACAACCTTTCCAGGAGTTGCGGTTCCAATCGTATCTCCAATAGAAACCTCATAAGCACCCATATCAAATAGTTCTCTGGAAATCTTTATTATGGACGCAACGGAGGCATCACCTCCGTAGGGACAGCCAAATGCTGTAGACACATAGCCCCTGATTTTCATTTCCTTTTTTTTTGCACCAATACAAACCGATGAAATCCTCTGAAGGGACTCGTCGATGGTGGCATTGATATTTTTCAGGTTGAACGCCTCACTGGTAGCCGTAAAAACAGCAATCTCTTTTACGTTAACGTTGATTGCCGCTTCCAGTCCTTTCAGGTTAGGAACAAGTGCAGAAAAGTGAACCCCCTCACATAGAAGACTGCGATTGATTAATACAAATAAATCCTCGGCATCAGCTAATTGCGGTATTCGGGGAGCACGAACAAAGCTTGTCGTCTCGATGTGTTTGATCCCGCAGCCAACTAATTTCGTTATAAGGCGAAATTTATCCGCAGTGGACAAGACCCTTTTTTCATTCTGAAGGCCGTCTCTCGGACCGACTTCAACGATACGTACATTCCTGGAATAGTTGTCAAGCATAAATTTTTCCCATCCGCGGACCTTCCAGCGTCCTCTCATGCAGACCAGTTTGGTGTAGAGGGCGCCCAGTGCCGGGGCTCGGAGACAGCGTATTTTCTTAGCCCTCAATAACAGAAAAACCGGTGAGCCTTTTAAGAGCGCTCACCGGTTCAGTTCAGGAAGAAATCCTGAAACAGATCGCTATACCAATCCTTGATCCAACATGGCATTGACCACTTTCACAAAGCCGGCGATATTGGCCCCTACCACATAATTGCCCGGTTGGCCATAGTCGGCTGCCGCGTCAATGCAGCTCTGGTGGATGCTTTTCATGATAATTTTTAAACGGTTATCCACCTCTTCTCTGGGCCAGTTCAACCGCATGCTATTCTGTGCCATTTCGAGCCCCGATACGGCCACACCGCCGGCATTTGCTGCCTTGCCCGGTGCATAGAGAAGCTTATTGTCCAAGTAGATGTTGATCGCTTCGGGGGTGGAAGGCATATTCGAGCCCTCAGCAACTAACTGCACGCCGTTGTTGACCAGGTTCTGGGCGTCTTTTCCATTGATTTCATTTTGCGTGGCGCTGGGAAACGCGCAGTCGGCCTTGTGGTTCCACAGGGGATTGTAATCCAGGGTGGAGTCCGCTTCGGTATAAACCGCTTCAGAATACTTATCAGTGTACTCACTGATCCTGCCCCGCCTGAGGTTTTTGAGCCTCATGACAGAGGCCAGTTTCTCCTTATCAATCCCTTCTTCATCATAGATGTAACCTGACGAATCCGAAAGGGTAACCACCTTACCGCCCAATTCTATGATTTTTTCGACGGTATATTGGGCCACATTTCCCGATCCCGATACCAGGCAGGTCTTGCCTTCAAGGGTGTCATTTTTTGCGCCTAACATCTCTGCCGCGAAATAAACGCAGCCATATCCGGTTGCTTCCGGTCGGATAAGACTCCCCCCCCAGCTAAGGCTTTTACCGGTCAACACACCCGTGAATTCATTGGACAGCCTCTTATACATTCCAAAAAGATAACCGATTTCTCTGGCACCCACTCCGATATCCCCCGCTGGAATATCTGTGTTCGGGCCGATATGACGATAAAGTTCCGTCATAAAACTCTGGCAGAAGTGCATGACTTCAGTATCGGATTTCCCTTTAGGATCAAAATCAGAGCCGCCTTTCCCGCCTCCCATTGCGAGTGTGGTCAGGGCGTTCTTGAAGACCTGCTCAAATGCCAGGAACTTGAGGATGCTCAAGTTTACTGAAGGATGAAAGCGGAGACCTCCTTTATAAGGCCCGATGGCACTGTTCATCTGAATCCTGAATCCGCGATTTACCTGCACTTGCCCCTCGTCGTCTATCCAGGGGACCCGGAACATGATCACCCGGTCCGGTTCTGCGATCCTTTCCAGCACTGCCGACTGACGGTATTCGGGGTTTCGGTCCAAAACAGGTTGAACCGTTTCCAGGACCTCCTGCACTGCCTGATGAAATTCCTTTTCGTTAGGGTCTCTTGCTACGATGCTTTCCAAAATGTCGGACATAAGTAATCTCCTATTCAATTTGTGGTTATTCCTTAAGCTCAAAAACACGTATAATAAAACATTTCTTTAAAACGATAATCGTCATTTTTCACCGACTAATCGGGATTTCGAACCAAAGTCGGGGGCCGCTATCTTCCAACCATCGAAATATCCTATGCTCCAATTATTACACACTGGGACTTTCTGCCGTCTATCTTTAGGATTAGGGGTTTTTCAACTGTCACGTGCCTCAAAAAGGGCGTTTCCTGCACAACAGGCAGGGAACGCAGCCATTGCCAATCAAAGCGATCTTCTGATTCGGGGCCTTCCGTAACCGTAACATAATCGATCCCCAAGGATGTGATATTCTGAAAAAAGTGAGAACCCTGAGAAGGGTCGGCCTTCAGTTTTTCATTCCTGAGTTCGATAATGGCGCCTACGCCTGAAATATGCCGCCATTGAACCGGGATGCCAAGCCACCTGTCAGCAGAGCCCCATCTTCCCGGCCCAACCAACAGGTAAGGTCGCTTATCTTTGACTAGTCCGGCGTTTACTTGCCCGATCTCTTCGGCAATCTGAACCGTTGCGCTGGTATCGAAGAAATCTGGTCTAACATAGACAATATCCGATATCTGCTCGTTTTTTCCGTTTCCGAGGGCCTGGGTGGAACGGCAGAATGCCTTATCCAACTCTTCCGATGTGATCTCAACCTCAAAGCGTTCTTCATCTGCAACCATGGGTCTCATCTGAAGAAAATTGAAATCGCTTTTTCTTTTTTTGTCAGGGCTCAGATTAACCGAAAACTCAATTTCAATAGGACACCCCATCCCCTTTCGTCCCAATGTCAGCAAATCAGACAAGAGCTCGGGCAGAGGAAAGATGTCATATTTCAATACCTGGGCAAATGTCAGTATCTTAGGTCCCGGGATGTAGCCCGTGTCCCTGATGCGATCTTCTTCAGGCACGTAAGTGCTGGCAAGTGTCTTTACAGGGAATTCGTTTTCAGCATCATCCACTTCCCTTTTTTCAAGATTGGAATCCTTCCAGACTTTGGGATCTTCAGCATAATTCCTGATTCTTAAAGCATAAAAAAAACGCTGGCTGTTCGAAAGAATATCTTTGACTGTAGAAAACTGGGGCATGATCTTTGGATACTTGGGAGAAAAGCGCAATGTCTTTTCTCCTTCCACAACGGTTTTCCCTAAACCCAAGGCGATATGGACAATCCCTTCTTCGGGTTTCATATGGGATACCGGGTAGAAATTATGGGACTGGGCCACGCCAGAAATCGCCGGGTAAAAGTAGTCTCCGTACTCCTTTCCGGCAAGCTGCTGGATGATCACACCCATGGCCTCTGCCTGGGGTTGATTGGAAGTGCTTCTGGAAAATGCCTTGGGACTTTCATAATAGGTAGATGCATAGACCAATTTAACGGCGGTTATGAGATGCTGAAGCCGAACAGAGGGGTCAGGGTGGTTGTTGGGAATCATGTAGGTCTGATAAAGCCCGGCATAGGGCTGAAACTGGGCATCTTCCAAAAGGCTTGAAGAACGGATAGAGAGAGGTATCATGACCTGGGCCACAAAAGCGCCCAGGTCTTTCACCAACCATGCCGGCATATCCCCTTTTAAAAAGCTTTTCGCTATTTCTTCATCCCTATAGCCTTCGGCGGCAAGCCCCTGAAGATGGTTCTCGGTCACAAAGGACTCAAATCCGTCCGTACAGATAACCAGGGTCTTGGGAATTCTGATGTTGATCTCCGAATACTTTTCGTGAAGTTCCTGGTTCTGTTCCAGAACTGCAGACATAAAAGCCAGGCCCCGGGCCTTCCCCCCTAAGGATCCCAGACCGATCTTGACAAAATCCGCTATGTAAGGATCAAAATCGTCGGCCCTGAACCGGGCAACCACACCTTTTTGCCGCAATTTCCGCAGGGCGCGGATGTTGGAAATAATATACTCTCTAATTTCGGGGGCACAGGTGAATTCAGAGGCCTGCACTTCACGGAACTTGGAGGCCAGGGCTATTTCAGACCGGGCCATGATCCAGTTGGAAAAGTGATTGCGTTCTGCATGATAGCAAAGAGACTCATCCGGTACTTTATCAAGTTTTGTCTCGAGCGTGCGCAGATCGGAGGCCCGGTCAATCTCTCTCCCGTCAGGCATACGAAATACGAAATCCCCAAAGCCGAGGTGGGTAAGGAAAAAGTTGTGTATCTCGGAGAGAAGATGCGGCGAATTCTTGTCAAGGAACTCAGCGGGAACCTGGTCTGCCCTTTCCTTGTTACTCGGTTCCGAACTGAGCAGGAGAAGTGGAACGTCAGGGACTTCTTTTCTGATTTGGGAAAGCAGAAGAAATCCCGTATTATCGTCTAATTGATGGTTTTTTGGCAGACGGGCATCTGATATCACGCCGAAGAGAAAGGAACGGAATTTCTGGTAAAGCTCAAGGGCTTCTTCATAACTGGTGGCCAAAAGTATTTTGGGTCTGGCCCGCATTGTAAGGAGCCTGTGTTCTTCGTT
>Ga0208901_1000223_pt1 | contig 36381 bp, 36 predicted proteins | sample AntAceMetag02UKF_FD_184764 | JGI IMG/M metagenome (GOLD analysis project Ga0208901, IMG submission 184764) | Saline lake microbial communities from Ace Lake, Antarctica - Antarctic Ace Lake Metagenome 02UKF (SPAdes) (version 2) | ecosystem: Environmental > Aquatic > Non-marine Saline and...
GAATAAACTTAATCATAAACCTAGAAAATGCCTAAATTATAGAACCCCTTATGAAGTTTATCACTGAATTGACCTTATTTTAACTAGGTAATTTAAAAAAGTGGTGCATTTTGCTTGAAAATTAAAGTTTATTATCTAGTATAATAATACTTTTTCCTTATTATCTTTATATATATTTATATATTTTAAACAAAAAGTATTATGACAAGCGTATTAGATTTATGAGGAGAAGATTCTCAGAAAACTACTAAATCACAAAAACAAAGAACTCAACAACAAATGGATCAATCAAATTCTCAGGAACACTTGGGGCAAGAAGTTTCTAATGTAAATTCTTCCCAATCTTTACAGGGTATAAAACAGTATGAGTATGCTGGATTTTGGTTGAGATTTATAGCTTTTATTATAGATTGATTTGTACTTTTATGATTTTATATGGCTTTATGGTTTGTTTTTGGTCTCCTATGATTAGGAGAGATATTAGAAACTATTGTAAAAAATGAAAGATTAGACAATTTATTAACTATAATAGTAGGGTGGTCTTATTATTCTATTATGGAAAGCTCTTCTAAACAAGCTACTTTATGAAAACAAGCTATGGGTATAGAAGTTACAGATGAAAATGGACAAAGAGTAACTCTCTCTAAAGCTTCCATTAGGCATTTTTCAAAAATATTATCATTTCTTACATTTCTTATCTGATATATAATGATTGCATTTACAGAAAAAAAACAAGGGTTACACGATTTGATAGCTCAATGTTTAGTAGTTAGAAAATGAACTTGAAAAACTGTAGCAGAAGTCGTTAAAGCAGAACAAGTAGAAGAAAAATTATATTAAAAATCTGAAAAATTTATTTTAAATTCCTGTATCTCAGTTTAGAAGCTTTAGATAATCTGTTACATTTTCTAAATTAAAATTTTTTAAGTCTATATTCTGCATATCAAAATATTGTTGTATAAATCCTGAATTTAAGAAAGAAATAATCCCCCAGATACATATTATTATGAATAATAGATGAACTACAGCCAATTTCCAATTTTCTTTCCAGTATTTTATTACAAAAACAAAATAAGCGAAAGGAATAAGTAGAGAACTAAGCCCCCACCAAGTTGTTTTTTTGAAAGCTCTAATTACAATCCGAGATGCTGTTACTAATGCTCATATTTGACCTACGGCTAATATCATTAATGATAGTTGAATTTGCGGCATTATTTATTAATTTTTAGATTTAAAATATTTTTTATTATTTTAGCTCAATAGGGTTTTATAATCAAGAGCATATTACTAATCAAAAATCCCATTAAGAATCTTGATTGAAGAAATAAATCCCTAAACTATAGAGTATGAGTATATTATAGAATTTACGAAGACAATCTTGATAAAAAATCTATCTATTTTCCAATTCCCATTTCAATACTTTGATAAAGGTAGTTACTATACCATTTTTTTTATATTCTAGTTCTGAATTTAAATTTCCGTTGGTATAAAGGGCTTCTGTAGCATCTCAGGTATAACCGTTGTATCCTTTGGATGCATATTGTATAGAATATATATTATAATTATTATATTCCATAGCATATTTTTCTTCATCTACATCTTTGGCAGGGATATATCGTTCCATCTTTTTTCTAACAAATGCAATATATCATTTGACTTGACTTTCAAATTCTTCATCTGTAATTTCCCCAGGTTCGAAATATTGTGATGTGATTTGAAACATTCACCATCCATTACTAGGATTTCCTACTTTACATGTATATTCAGCTTTCCAAGTAGCTATAATCATAGCGGTAGGAAAGTTATATTCTCTAGCTATCGCATCTATTACATCATATTTTTCAATACATACAGGGTCTATTTCCTTATCTCAAACTATATCTTCTAAATATTCATTAATCAATTTTTGTCTTAATTCATTTAGTTGCTTGTCATTCTCTTCGTTTTCCATTTTAGAGCCGTCATTTTTGTTATTTTCATCATATTTTTCATTTTCTATAGCCTCTATTTTTTCTAATTCTATAGGTATAAAAATTTCTTCTTCTATAAACTCTTGGAATTCTTCCAATATATAAATAATTCTATCTTTATCTTCATATTTAACTAAAGCTCTGTCTATAGCGTCATTCAATCATTCTATTTTTCCGATTCCATATTTTTCATATATTTCATAAATAGCATCTTCTGCCTTTTCCAAAAGTTGCTCATCTTTGGACGTAGGGTTGTATGCGTAAGTTGCAGTAATACTAAATATTGCAATTAGTATAATAGAGATTATCTTTTTCATCTGATTATTTTGATAATAAAAAAACTATAGCCTAATATATACTTATTTGTAGGAAAACTACAATATATTTTTTAATTTAAATTTTTCATAAATTTATCTATATTTATTCTGATATCATCCTCCCCATCTTTATCAAAAGGATTTTCCATTTGGGTCTGTATGTTAGCTAAGCTTATCAGTACAACAGAAAACAATAATGGCATAGCAAAAGCATATGAATAATGAGTTTCTTGTTCAGTGATTATTATAGCAAAATAAGGACCATAAACTATGGGAAGAGTATATGTAAACAATTTACTATATGTACGTAGAGTTACAGGAGTACGATATTGAGATATATGTTTTAGATTTTCAAATGCAGCTATCAATTTACTAAGGTGGGCATTAGCTCTAGATACTTCTCATCATGCCATACCTCTTCATCTAAAAGAATTTATTGCTCTGGATAAATTATCTATAGTTTTGTAACAGGATTTTTCTTTATCTAGTCTATTGGTAGGATCAGCTTGTAACATATCATTAGTAGTATTAAGTAGCTTTTTTATTATAGATAATATCATTTCATTATTTTCTTGTGCTTGTTTACTATCTTCATCTACTATCCAATCTCTAGAAGCAAAATATATAGATCTACATATTGTTTTTATCATACCATAGTGACTCAAAGCAACTTCTCTTCTTTTGTATGCACTTCATATAGTGAATACTATAGGAAAAACTACAGCTATAGTGATTACTGTAAGCGGGAAGTCTATATTGATATTCCAATATATACATAGATAGGTAGATATTATAGCTAGAGTAGTTACTACTACTGTATTCATACCTAATACAAGTTTTACATTTTTCATGAATTGTCAGAAACTGTCGTGTTTTATCATTTGATTTGTTTTTTTATAAAAAATTAAATTTATCCAAAATATTTATTCAAAACAGGAATTACTTGTTTCTTTCTAGAAAGTACATTTCCTAAATCAGCTGTACATCATTCAAAGTCTACTCAAAAAGCTTCAGATATGATTTTTTTATCTTCATCACTTCCAGATATAGTAGTGTTTACTTCTTGGATGATGTCTACCACAGAGAACATAATAAAGTCCAATCATGACTTAGTCCTAATATTGTTCAATTCTTCTGCGATAGCCTCTTTTTTGTCCAATGAGTATGCAGGATTTGTGGTCTCTAATACACCTACACCAAACTTAGTTCCGTTTACTTCGAACATTTTATAGTCACTTTTTATAATTTCTTCTATACTTATATCTCCAAGGTCTGATTTTGCTGCAAACATATCCATAGCGAATTTCTCCAAATCTTTGATTTCGGCTATTTGATTTAATTTATTTACTATTTCTTTATCTTCGTCTGTGCTAGTAGGTGATTTCCAGAATAAGCTATCAGAAAGTATAGCTGCTATAAGCATGCTGGCAGTTTTTTGATCTATGCTGTAATTATTTTCTACGAATATCTTATATATTACAGAACAGCTAGAACATAAGGGTTCTGCTCTGATAAAAGCTGGTTTTCCTGTGCTAAAATTTCCAAAATTGTGATGGTCTATTACTTGTAATATGTTGTATTTTTCTCTGTCAGCAATAGATTGGGATTTATCGTTGTGGTCTGTAAGTACAATATCACTTCATTCTGCTAGATTTGTTACTGTTGGTGGTTCTTCTATGTCTAGAAGATTCAATAGATACTTAGTTTCATTATTTAGTTCTCATAGTTTGATAACTTTTATATTCATTCATTTACTTTCTAGATATTTTCCATAGCAAATAGATGAGAGGGTAGCATCAGTATCTGGGTTTTGGTGTCCAAAGATATAAGTTTCATTCATTTTTTAATAGTTATTTAATAAATATATTATTTAGTTACTTTACTCTATTATCGACTATTTACTTCTATAGTTCAAAAATAGATACTAACTTTTCTTATCTTTTTAAAACCCTTACATTATAGTTTTTTTTTCTCAAAAACCAAGGTTTTTTATAACAAAAAGTCAGCAGGATAATCCTGCCGACCAGTCAAAAAAAATATTTTTACCATACCCAATAAAGGGAGGCTACAAGTATCATTATAAAATATAATGTTTCTTGTACGGTTTTAGCTGTTACTTTCCCCATAAGCGTTTCCTCTTTAATGGTTAGGTTAGAAATAGATACAAACACAAACGATATAAATTTATTCCTATATAATATCCTAGAGAAAAACATATAAAGTGTTCACAAAAGTTTAAATCTCTTTCATCAAAGATTAATTCATCCACATTGCCTCCTCTATAATATATACTATATGACTGTAGTAACAAATATAGTAGTTTTTTTATGATTATAGTCAATGCGATTTATATCTATTATGATGTTTTATACATTATAGATTCTGGATGTACTATTAAGATGCTTATGTATTTATTAAAATTAAATTATATAAAATAAAAATTAACGATTAATTTATGTTCTATAATTAATCATTATCTAAAAAGAGGCAAAAGAGAAAATACAAAAGAAAAAATTAATTAGAAAAAATTGATTATTTTACTCTTGAGAAGTAATTATTTTGATAGCCATTCCATTTACTATAGCTGTACTTAGCTTTTTGTGAGCACTAGTAAGAATCCTTTGAAATGTGCTTTGAGATGTATTCATAACTTTAGCAGCTTCAGTTTGATCTAATCATTCTACATTTTTTAGTCTTATACTTTCCCATTCTTCTAGAGATATTTCTGTAATTTCTAATTCCTTTGTAGGGATTCATATAGGTTTATAGAATGTTATATTAGGATTAGATTTTATTTTTCTACATAATCTAGGACGAGGCATATTAATTGATAATTGATAATTAAAAATTTATTGACTTATCTTCCTCTACCAGCTCATTGTCTTCTTCATTGTCCTTTTCCTCCTCCTCAAAAGTTACCACCTCATTGTCTTCTTCCTTTTCACATTCCTCATTTTCATCCACTAAATCATTCTCATCCTCAAAAACATGTGTTTTTTGTAGGTTCTTCTTCTTTTTTTTCTAATCACTTACCACAAGTTCATTTTTTTTGTCAAGTTTCTGATCATTTTCCATTAGGTCATGTTTTGTCTAAGTTAGGCATAATTATATTGTTTAAGTATATAAATTGTTGCGGGTATATATTCATTATATATATTTATAATGTATTTTCAAGAGAAAATTGATTTATTAGTTAATTTTTAGTATTTTAATGTATTTCTTTTAATTGAGGTTTAATATACTTGCTTAGTATATCTTTTATAATCATAAATTCAAGATAAAAAATATAATAATCATTATTATAAAAACAACGAAATGACTGTTTGCTAGTTTTTCTTTATTAAAAAATAAAATTAGATATAAAATTGTCTAGATTTAGATTTAGCCTAATCCTAGTTTCAAAAAGTAATCTTTTTTTTGACAAAATTTTTAAAAGGATTATAATTAAGATTATTGTTTATATAAATAAAATTAATATTTGGATGAATAAAATCAAATTTCCTAAACATTTAAAGACAGTTGTTCTTGCTTCATTATTGGCTTTGACAGCAGATACTGAATCTTCTTTAGCAGAAGTATTGTCTAGTCCTACTGATACTTTGAGTAAAAATGAAATGGTAATGAAGGGGAGATTAGATAAGTTTATAGATATGGGCTATGACTGTGTAGTTGATGTTGCAGATTTTGTAAATGAATGAAATGTAATTGATGCAGAATGATTATTAACAAATAAAGAAGAAAATCTATTAGAAGATATGATAGAGAATTTAAAAGAAAAAAATGGAGTGAAAATATTGTTAGTAACCAAAGAGGGTATGACCAAAAGTGGGAATATGTCAGATTTTGGGACTAATTTAGGACAATGTTTATGAGTATGATTAAAAAATGTAGATAATGGCTTATTAGTACAATTAGATGCTCTAGATCATAAAACCTTTATAAGTACTGGATATGCAACAGAAACGGTGATTACAGATGCAGAATCAGGTAGGATAACTCGTTTATCAGATGATTATTTTAGGGAGTGAGATTTTTATGGAGGGTTGCAAGCTATTTTAGAATGAATAGATAAGTCTATAAATCCAGAAGAAGAAAAAGAAATGCAAGATAATATAAAAAGATTACCAGTTGCACCTGTTCCAGAGCCTTCGACTCTTTTGTTGTTTGTAATAGGTATGTGAGTTGTGTTTCTTGCTGGATGAGGATTTTCTATTTCTACTATAAATAATAAAAAAAGAGAATACGATAAATTAGTTAAAGAATATAATGGTAATCAAGAAAAATTAATAGATCAGATAAAAAAATGGACTGCTTCTATTGTTGAATTAGAAACTCAACAAGAAAAAATAGAGAAAATAGATTTAGAAAAATTTCCATGGGCTAAAGATGTATTCAAACCTTGGCAAGAACTTTTTGAAAAAGAAAAAGAATTGTTTTATTCAGAAAGTAGTTCTAAGGGTGTAAATATAAAAGATGATTTTGGGAAAATTGCTTGAACTTGGGGAGGTTTTGTTACTTGACATGGAAAAAAAATTCAAGAAGAAAGTGAACAAGATAAAGAAAGAAAAAGATTTTTGGATGAAAAATTAGGTGATATTCAAACTTTATCTAAATTAGGAAGAAAAAATAACCTAACTTTTTTAAAAATTCAAAATATTGGATCCTTTATATTGGCTTTAAAAGAAAAACTTAGTATTATTAGAGATTATATAAAAGAATTAGTTGAAAAATGATATTCCTTTCCATGAGTTGGCTCTAATATAGCAATACAAATTGTAAATATAGAAAGAGATATAGAAATTTTGGAGTCTCAAATTCCAGATTTAGATGATAATTCTAGGTGATTTGTGTATATATTTTCTCTTTATGAAGAAATAGAATTGCTTGAACAACAATTAGATGGAAATAAAAATTCTTTAATTAGTTTGGTTTCTCTTTATGAGAAACAAAATCATGATAGAAAATCAAAAGAAATTGGATCTAATATTATAGAAATTTATAGTGAATCGACACAAGAATTGAGTAAATTAGTTCCAGAAAACATTCTTAGAGACTATAGAAACAATGCTAAAAAATTAAATGAATATATGTGAAACCAAAAGGTTTTTTTGAAAAAATATGAACAAGCTTATAATCTTAAAGATTTAGAATGAACTAGAGATAATTATGAATCATCTCTAGAGTTATATAATAAGAGTATAAGTCTGATAGATGTTTTATCTATGTATATTATGAATCAAAAAGAAGCTAAAGATAAATTAGGAAAAAAAATAGAGTCTGGAGAAGGTTTATTAAATAAAATGAAACTTAGATTACATAATGACTATAAATCTAAATATAAAACCATAAAATCTGAATTTGAAGTTATATCAAAAAAAGCTTGAGAGGGTAGGGCTGATTGGCTTGAATTATATAAAGATTTAAAAGTATTATTAGAAGGAATGAGTAAAATAATTAAAAATAGTGTTGCACAGTTTGCAGCAGATAAAAGAGCAAAAGAAAGAGCGGAAGAAAGAAGAAATAGTAATAATAATACACGAACAAGTACAGGATGAGGATGAGGATGAGGTTGAAGTAATAATTATGGATGAGGAGGATTTTGATGAGGATGAGGGTGAAGTAATTGGTAGGGGCGTTTTTGTTTTGTGTTTGAGATTTTTTTTCTTAGTTCTTGTCGTGGAAGAATCTCTGCGAGATTATTAGATAGCGTTGGAGATTTTGTTCGTACTTATGTTTTTGGTAACTCCTGCGGAGTATATCTATTTTTTAAATTATTTCTTTATTATTTTGAAAATTCACATAATAACTAGATAGTACAGTATTTGGAACCAATATCAGAAAGTGAAAAAAAGTATTTTGTCTAAGGCAGTTCCATGTTTTGATACAAATATATTTCTATTTCTGATTTTTCTTTTGAAGCTATTCCAATCTTTGATAAATGATTTTTCTAGGAAAGTTTTATTTCTTTCCATATGGTATATGGGAGTTTTTAGCATAAGAATCAGAACTCCTTTATCACTTAGAGAGGCGATATAGTCCAAATCTTCCCGTACAAACCCGATATCTGTATCAAACTTAGCTAGACGGAATATTTCAATTTTTCCAAATAGAGAATTACCACCTACTAATCCTATAGGCCGGTAGTCTATATCATTAGAAATATTTTCCATAGCCTGAACCTTGGATAGGAAATAATTGAATTTATCTATTCCTGCAGATTGAATTTTGTGAGTTTGTCTCCAATGTATAGTAGGAGATACAAGTATTTTTTCTCATTCTATTTCTTCTATCTTTTTATGTTGTTCAAATAGATTATCTAAAAACTGTTTTCATCCATTTATAGCTGAATAAAGACGATTGTCATCATCTAACATAAGGAGATATTTTGCTTTACAGTTTTTGATAGCTAAATTTCTTTTTTCGGAAACATTTGTTCATGGTGTTTCTATAACTGTTGTAGTACTTATCACAGAGTCTTCCGTGCTTGTGTGTTGTGTTTCTGTTATGTATTTATCCATATACAAAAAAACTTCACAATTAGTGAAATTTTGTTGACTTATATCTTCTAGCAATAGCGCTAGTTTTTTATTATTTTCTCTAGCAAATATAGCAATCTCTAACATTAGTTGTTTATGTTATAGTTGTCGTTAAGTGCCATTTCAGGTAAAGACTCTAAAACTAATATTTTTGAACTATCTACTATGTTTGTAGATGGATCAAAGCTTTCTGATATTAAATTATCTAATAATTTTTTTTCTAATTTAGCAACTTCCAATTTTTCTATACTATTTTCAAATTTCACTTCTTCCAATGTATTCATTTCTTTTCTAAGGAAGAATCCTTTAGTAGAAGAAACATTTACAAAATAACCATAAAAAACTACAGAAGAAATAAGAGCCATAATAGAGATGGAATTTTTTACCGTCTCTGAAATCCTCTTATTTAATATAAGTTTTCTTTTTCACAAGATATAATTACTTGACATCTTTTTTAGTGTAGGCCATTTTCTCATAGGATACGTGAGTTTTTTAATAATTACTAAAGTTTTTCTATAACTCTTAGTTTGGCAGATCTTGCAGCTCTATTGTTTTTAACTTCATCCCATTTTGGTTTCACTACATGTTTTGTAAGTAGTTTGAACCCATTTTGATGTAGTCATTTCAATGCATATTTTACTATCCTATCTTCTATGCTATGATAACTAATAATAGAACATCTTCATCATTTTACTAAATATTTTCCAAATTTTTCTAGGAATCTTTCTAATTCATCTAGCTCCTTATTTACCTCTATTCTCAATGCTTGGAATATTACTATAATTCTTTTGATTCCCATTCTTTCTCCGCTCAATACTTCTTTCAATTTATATGTACTAACAATTTCTTTCTTATTCTTTACTATTGCAGTCCCTAATCTCAATGCTGCATTAGGACTAAAGTTTCCAAATTTTTCAAATACCTTTGCTAACATGTCTGGACTATATGTGTCTATAATAGATTTTGCTGTTATAGGATTTGTTTTATCAAATCTCATATCTAGTGCTCCATCTCCTCTAATACTGAATCCTCTTTCATAATCTTGGAAGTGTTCCATATTTACTCATAGGTCTAGTAACATATAATCTATATTATCACCATACTTTTCTATATCAGCATAGCTTCAATGATAGAAATGTTTTTCATTTTTTAAATCACTTAAGTTATTTTTAGCTTTTTCTAACATAAGATTATCTCTGTCTATACCAAATAATGAAATATTTTCATTTTTTACTAATATAGACTTTGCATGTCCACCATGTCATAATGTGCCATCATAGTATATTTTACTATTTTCAGGCATAAAATCCACGATTTCCTCTAGCAAAACTGGACTATGAATTATACTTTTCAACATTTTTTCCACAATAATCTTTTTCCTTAGTAAACAAATAACTTAGCTACTTTTCTGTATAAGGATTTAATCAAAAATTGCAAATCATTGTTGAAAAATACTTGTTGACAAAACTGTATTTAATATATAATATTAAAAAGGTAATATTTACTTAATAAATTATTTAAATATCTATTTCAAAAATAAAATAATATTAATTGAGATGTTTTTCATATAAAAAGTAATTGACAGTTGTGTGTTTTTCAGTATACTGCGAAAAGTGGGGGATTTTTAACAGGAGATTTTATGAAACAATATATTGTAGTAGTAGATGACAATAAGGTGTGTTTAGAATTAATTAAAAAACATTTAGAAACTCTAGATGCTACTGTATTAGCGACTCAATCTTCTATAGAAGGATTGAGTTTAATCAAGGAATTTAAACCTGCAGTTATAATATTGGATGTAGTAATTCCTGTAGTAGATGGATTCAAATTAGCTTCTCTTATCAATAGTTTAGAAGGATGTAAAAATATTCCTATTATCTTTGTAAGTGATTATTCAGATAGGGCTGAATTTGTAAATAAAGGTTATTCTGTAGGAGCTGTTGATTGTATTATTAAACCTGTAGATCCTTTTATTTTACAAAGTAAGGTAGAAGTATTTTTACAGCTTGATAGACAGCAACAGAAACAGGATGTCCTCGTTTCTGAATTAGAGCAAACTCAAGAAGAGCTTAAGTGGTTAAATGAAAAATTAGAAAAACATTTGATTGAAGCGAGAGAATTATCTATTAGGGATGCACTTACCGGTATTCATAATAGAGGTTATTTTGATAGCTCTTTTGAGCAGATATTTGCTAATTCCAAAAGAATGAAAAGCTCTATTTCTTGTATTATGTTTGATTTGGATCTTTTCAAGGATGTGAATGATACTTGCGGACATCAATTTGGAGATATGGTTCTTCAAGAGTTCGCTAAACTTCTTCAAAAACACTTGCAAAGAAAATCAGATTTATTAGCAAGATATGGAGGAGAGGAATTTATAGCGGTTTTGCCAAACACTTCTAGTGAAGATGTAATATCTTTGGCTGAGGAGTTTCGTCTAATTGCTGAGAATCATTTATATCAGAAGAAAGACATCACAAGAAACATAACAGTTAGTATAGGTGTAGCCACAGTTTGTTATGAATCTGCTTGTACTATTGTAGAAACTACAGATGATTTTATTTTTGCTGCTGATCATGCTCTTTATGTTGCAAAAAAAACAGGTAGAAATAAAGTTTCATCATATGATTTTAAACATGTCCCCCATGTTTGAGTGTTTTTCACTCAAAAAAGCCAGGAGTTTTGCTCCTGGTTTTTTTTATTAAATAGGAATTTGAAAGTAAAATCAAATATTTATTAAATAAACCTATTTACTATTAATTGTTTACTAAAGTTTAGAGGACTTATTTTAGATTACTTTTCTAAGAAAATTTTACTTCCTATTCTAACCATATTAGAACCGCATTCCAAAGCAATTTTATAATCTCAAGTCATTCACATAGAACATATATGTAGACACTGCTTGTCTACTAGTTTTCTTAATTTTTGGAAAATTTTCATTGTTTCCTCTGTATCATTATTTTTCCCCATACACATAAGTCAGCATAGTTTTATATTTTCTAATTTCCTTACTTTTATTATTATTTCTTCTAACTCTTCTTCTTTTATTCCATATTTTTGATCTTCTTTTGTAAGATTAAGTTGAAGTAATATATTTATATATTTTCAAATTTTCATAGCTTCTTTATCTAGTTTAGATGCTAATTTATAAGAGTCCACAGACTGTATCATATCAGCTATCTCTACAGCTTTCTTAGCTTTGTTTGACTGTAAATGTCCTATTATATGTAATTTATAATCAAGTCATAATTTATCTAACTCTTCTTTTTTGACAACAGCATTCTGTATTTTCGACTCTCAAATTATACTAGCTCCATTCTCTATAGCTGTAGCCGTATCTTCCAAATTCTGATACTTTGTAACAACCACCAATTCAGCATGATTTGAGTCTAATTCTTTTTTGATATTTTCAATGTTTTTTGATATCATGGGAGAAGTATTTAATCTATTAAAAGGGAACAAGAAACAAGAAACAAGAAACAAGAAACAAGAATTAAGAAATCTCAACCAAAGTCTAATAATTCCTTTAGGAATTATTCCACGACAGAATCTAGAATCCACTATACCAAACACGAGATATCCTCCGCAGGAGGATATAGAGAACAAACCCCAAAAAAAAACGCCCCTAACCACGGAGAAAATCCGTGGCACGCAGTTGAAATGATTTAAATATTACCGACCCTATATTTTTAGGGATAGATTCTATATATTATCCCAATATTATTGAAAAAAACGTCAACCGTTATTGGGATTTTACGCAATCCCGACCCGAAGGGGAAAAATTATATAGGAGGAAATATTTAAATTATTGAATACCTTACTTATCTTTTCTCAAAAACACATAATTCAACGTAAAGAATATTATCAAAAATGTTATCAAAAACACAATGTATATTGTTATAGGACTATCTTGAAATGGAAGTTCTATATTCATACCATAAAAAGAAGTTACTAACGTCAAAGGTAACATCAAAGAAGAGAATATAGTAAGAATTCTTATGATATAAGAAGTTCTAAGTTCTAGGGTAGTTTTTAGTACATCCAGTATATTTTCTATATGTTCTTCCAATATTTTTACATTATTTACAATATGTTCCATTTTATCTATCAAATCTTCAAAATATACTTCCAATTCACCTTGAAACATTGTATTCATTTTTGTTTCTAGTTGTTTTAATGTGCTAATTTGTGGTAACATAGAATGTTTAAGAGATATGATATTTCTCTTTTTTGTCATTATTTGTTTCAATAAATTAGTTTTTGGAGACTTAAAAACATCTTCTTCTATCTCTATCAAGTCTCTTTGAATTTTTTCTATAGCTTTGAATATTTTTTCCTGCATATTTTCTATAATTTCATATAGAATAGTTCCACTAGATATGTTTCCATCTAAATTATTTTCATAATCTTTAAATAACGTATCTATATGAGAGGTAGTAAGGCCTTTAAATGTTATTATAAATTTTTTAGATATAAATATATTGAACTCATTCAATGAATATTTTTTTGTAGTATAAATATATTTTGGAAAATATAATACAATAAAACTATAATCTTTGTAGTTATCTATTCTACTTCTCTGATTTTTCTGAACTACTCATTCTATATCTAATTCATGAAAGTCAAACTCTTTTAATATTTCTAGAGCTTCATTTTTATTACTAGGTTTACAGTCAATCCATTTGATTTCATTTTTGAATATATTTTCTCTTCTCATAATGGATTGGTTTATGATATAAACGATTGAATAATACTTATTTTTCTATAAATTTCAATTGTTTATTATAATCTTTCTTATTGATTTTTATATAGAATACATTATATTAGGGTAGATTTATTATATATTTTTTAAAAAAATACAGATGGAATTCTTGTTAGAAAATGAACCCTTGAGTCTTATCAAAAAGGTAGAGATGGAAGCAAACAAAATAATAGATGTAGTTAGTTTAGCCCAATGAATACCTTGGTATGGGGTTCCTGAGCCAGTAATAGAAAACGTGGTAGATAAAATAAGAAGGTGATTTACTAATAGGTATAGTATAGTTCCTGGTATTTTAGAATTGAGAGAAAAGTTAGCATTACATTATTTGAAAAAATATGGAGTAGAACTAAACTATGAGAATGAATTGATAATTACAGCAGGTGCTATACAGTGAATTACAGCTACTTTGCTGACTATATTAAATAATGAACAAAATGAAGTAATTCTTATAGATCCTTCATATGCTTCATATCAAACTTGTATTGGTGTTGCTAGATGAAAGTCTGTATTTAGTAAATTAGATGAAAATTTAGACTTAGATATAGAAGATATAGAGTCTAAAATAAATGAAAAAACTAGGGCAGTATTATTGTGTAATCCAAACAATCCTACAGGTTCTATTTTTGATTTTAAGAAAATAGAAAGATTGTTAGAGTTATCACAAGAATATGATTTTTATGTTCTTCTTGATGAAGTATATGATGAATTTATATTTGAGCCATGAAAGTTTGTATCAGGAGTGAAGCTTTTTGAAAAATATAAAAACAGATTAGTATTATTGAATTCTTGGTCCAAAAGTTTTGGTATGACAGGTTGGAGAATAGGTTTTATAGTATGTAATCCAATACTTTTTCATGAAATATTGAAAATACATGATAGTATGATAACTTGTGCACCCGTCCATAGTCAATGGGCAGCGCTTGCTACTTTTGATATTGCAGATGAATGGTTTCCAAAAGTTCAAAGAGAACTTAAAGAGAGAAGGGATTATACTGTGGAAAGATTAAATAATATGAAAGATTTTTTAGAGTTTAATGAGCCAGAAGCTGCATATTATATTTTTCCTAAATTTAAATATACAGATGATGATGTTGGTGAATGTATGAAATTATTACAAGAACAAAAAGTAGCAGTAGTTCCATGAAGTGGCTTCGGAGCTAGATGAAAATGACATTTTAGAATATGTTTTGGAAGAGATTTTCCTGATTTAGAGGAGGGTTTAGATAGACTTGAAAAGTTTTTTAAGTAAAAAAGATATTTCTAACTTGACTTTAATAAAAAAAATGAATTTTCTCTTGAAAATAAATATATTATATTTATAATTTACTTATATATATAAATATATAATTTAAATTATAATCAAAAATCATTAAAATGAACAAAATCATCACCGCTAAGGCGGAATCAGCAAAATTGAAAGACTTACTAAAGAAACAAGGGTTTACTTTAGTAGAGCTTATTATTGTGATAGCAATAATATCAGTATTGGCAGTAGCAGCATTTATGATGCTTACTAAATGGTTAGGTAATTCTAGAGATAGTAGAAGGCTCTGAGATCTTGCTACTATACAAAAAGCTATAGAAGTGAGTTATGCTGATCCGAGTATGGGTAACGGAACTTATCCAATGCCTACAAATTGATGAGAAGTGCTTGATCCGGATGGGATAGCTATGTGGAATAAAGGGTATTTTGGTGTAGATACTGTATCAGAGATAGATACTTTACAGAAAGCTCCTAGAAATCCATCAACTCAGGAGTATTACGATTATGCTACAACTTTAAATGAAAAAGAATATCAAATAGGTGTAGTATTAGAAAATGGAGATGTGGCAACATATATGTCATCAGTATATGCTGTTAATGTAGATGCATTACCTGTTGTAGAATGACTTTTTGATGGGTATCTTACCTATACTAGTAGTGGAGATAATTATACAATGGCACAAATACCATCGCTTTTATATTCTGGTTATCAAATAGATACTTTTGATGTAGCAGATGGAAAATTTATAATAAATGGAGAACCTATAGGGACAGTAGCTTAAGTAAAGACTATCACATTTGCTAAAACTGCTATAGGAACAGAAGTATTGGAACAAGCAGCAAGTGTTTTTACAGGTGAGACAATTCAATCATTAACAACTTTGATTGAATCTGATACAGGTATAGAAATTACAGCTACTCCTGTAGTTGCTTCTTCTTTACCTTCTGATTTGACAGAAATATTTTCTGCAACTTCTGAATTTACAGAAACTTGGGATACTAATAGTTGTGTTCCTGGTGATATGGAGGTAATTGATGTTGCGCCTGGAACAGATTTGATTCCAGTAACTTTGGTAGCGAATAAAATATATAAATTAGCTGCTTGAGATCATATTTTAAGTAGTTATAGAAAACTGGCTAATTGTAGTGCTATCATATGAGAATGAGACGTTAATATTTATAGTAATATTTATTCCTCTAGATGATTAATTCGAACCAACAATGTATCAAATGCTATTATACACTGAGTAAATATAGATGGTACAAATGATGGAATTGGTGGAACTCATGCAGCAAATAGTTATGGATTGTCTATACAATATACATTCAATAGCACAATGAAAAATATTAAATCTTATAATAATTCTACTTCAATAATGATTCGAGCTAGTTCTGCTACTAATCTTTTAGAAGATATAGAGGTTTATGATAGTTATAATTGAATAGCATTAGCTCTTAGTTCTTCATCTAATATAATCAATAATCTAATATCTTATAGAAATGATTATAACATATATATGAATGGAGCTTTTAATAATGTTTTTTCAAATATAGAAACTTATGATTCTACAAGAAATGGTGGTTTATATATGGCAGCATCAGATAATAATAAAATTACAAATTTAAAATCATATAATAATAGCTGAAAGGGAGTACGAATGGATGGTTCCAAAAATAATCTATTCAATAATTTACAAATATATAATAATTATTGAGGAATATATATAGCTAATTGACGTTTATATCCATATCCTCTTTGACCTAATAATGTGTTCAATAATTTACAAATATATAATAATATGTATTCTGGTATCTCTTTAAATACTACAGGTAATGTTATTAATAATGCATCTATTTATAATCATGAGGAAGGTTTAGAAATAGGAGGAACAGATACAGTATTGAATAATGTAAATATTTATAGTCATCTTGGTTATGCAAGTTCTGCATCATGAGTTCCTATTCCTAGGGGTTTTGGGATTTCTGTTGCAACTACTCCTAATAAATATTATGGAACTCTTACTTTATTTGATAATTATAGTGATATTATTACTGGAGTTGAAGCAGGTGTTTGACATACTATATTTACTGACTGAGTATTGAATAAACCATCTACAACTATGGGTTGTACATATCATGCTCAGTCATGAGATGGAGATTGGGGTGCTGATTGTGATACTAGAACTACAGTATCCTTGACTGTACCTGTAAGTTCTTATAACTACGGAGCAAATATACCAATGCAATCTCAACCAGTAAGATACAATGGTGCTGTATTAGAACCTTATGGAAGTGATTATAATACAAGTAAGAAAATATGAGCTTGGTAGAATATACGATTTAGAATTATATAATTAAGGGATAACTTGTTTATCCCTTTTTTCTTTGTTTTTTCTCTTGAAAAATAACTATAAAAAGTTAAATTGTAATTAGTGTTTGTTTAATTAATTTAATATGAAATATGAGTGGATTTTATCAGTCAGAAACTTGGAAACTTATAAGTGCTTATATATTTGATAAGCCTATTTTTGAATGTGAGCTTTTTTGAAAAAAATATTGGGGTACTGTAAAAACAGCTAAAAAATGACCTATTACTTTAGCTTGGTATCAAGTTTTGTGAGTTCAATTTCCTGATATTGAGAAAAAGAAATTTCATATAAAAGAAGAGTTGGAGAAAGCAAAAAGAGATATAAAGCATGGAATGAAAGATATTTTTTTGCAAATATGAGTAACTAATCGTATTAGAGTTTCTGAAAATACATGGACAAATAGAAAGGAAATAGAAAAAAATATGTTGTCTTCTTGTTCTTTGAAAACTTCTTTTAGAGAAAATATGCCATTAGCTACTATTGTAATAGATTTGGAACAAGATTTGGATACTTTATGGAAACAAATAAATAAATCAGGTAGAAGACATATTAGAAGATGAGTAAAAAAAGAACTTATTTTCAAGGTAGCAGAATGAGATGAGATAAAAGAATTCTATGATTTATGGAATAAAACTAGTAATTTCAAATGATTTAATATTTGGCCAGAAGATGAATACAATCGTTTGATAAAATTTGTAAAAGAAGAAAAAAGATGAGATTTATTTCTTGTAAAAAAAGGTAAAGATATAGTAAGTGGTTCTATTATGTTGTATGATAAAGAGGAAGCATATTATCTGTATGGAGCTACAAATAGAGATTTAGGGAATTTATGATGACATTATTTTCTCAAATGGGAAATTAATAAATATTTGAAAGAAAAATCGTTCAAATTTATAGATTTATTATGAGTTGCTCCAAAAGGTTATGAAAACCATCATTTATGATGAGTAAGCCAATTCAAGGAGTCTTTATGATGAAAACGTATAGAATATTGGGGTAATTATGATTTAGTTTTCAATAAAATGCTTTATCAAACTTTCAAAATTCTTAAAAAATAGTTTGACCTGGTAGCTAATGGATAATATTTAATTATTGTATAAATAGTTATTACTCTTTATTCATTGATTATGAAAATAATTAGATAGAAAAATTTACTTATATTTTGAAAATCTTATAGAAATGATTTGCGGACATAAAAATGTTTTGAATATATTGAAAAGTATAGAGGAAAAATCAGAAGGTCTTGATTATTGGCCAGTGAATTTCCTTATATTTACTGGTGTAGCAAATATCGGTAAAACATTTATAACAAAGAAGTTTATAAATAGGTTTAACTTATTTCAACAAGATATACTTATGCTAGAAGATCCAAAATGATCTGATGGTAAGGAACATCAAATTAAAATAGGGGGTAATATTAAAGATTATATTATAGAAGTTTGAAATAAGAAATATTTAAATTATGGAGCTAGAGAGATTAAAGATTATGCACTAAAGACTCCAGCTTGAGATAGGAAAATAATATTTATAGAGAATATAGATAGAATGAACCATAATGCTGCAAATGCATTATTAAAGATATTTGAAGAACCACCAAAAAATCTTTTGATTATTGCAACTAGTAGTGGTAGTAAGAATCTTCTAGATACTATTGTTTCTAGAGCTATGACAATAAATTTTACTATTCCTTCTTTTGAATGAATAAAAGATTGTATAAAAGAGAAATTTCCAAATAAAGATGATAAAGAAATATTATTAGCATATGATTTTTCTTGAGGAAGAATATGATTTATGGTAAAAATCCTAAAAGAATGAAGTGAATTTTTGGAAACATTTGAATCTTTTCTACAGATAAAAAAAGAAAAATATGATTTTCTAAGGAAAAGAAATATTATAGACGATATAGTTAGGCTGAATGCTATCACAACTTTTTTAGATGCAATGATGTTTTATAGTGTTTCTATACAGGATTATACGAGTGTCAATCTTATAGTAGATATGAAAAAAAAATACTATGCTAATGTAAATATAGAAAATTTATTATTCAGTTTTTTGAATGAAGAATAATCTTGTTTTTTTTGAGATACTTACTTATTAAAAAAAGTTTGACAAAAAACAAAAAAAAACTAAAATGAATATAGTAAAAGATTTCTTATATTATGATTTAATTTATAGCAAAACAACTTATGATTCCACAATCTAAATTATTATCAGCTTACGATGAACTGTCTTATGAAGCAAAAATCAAAAAGGTGATGGCTATGTTATCTATTCTAAAAGAAGAGGGTAATATTTTTAGTGACTTATATGAAATACTAGAAATATGAGATGGTATTAGTGAAAGTTTTGTAAATACTATATATCAAATTATCACAAAAGCTATGTATTCTTTACATAGTGAAGAATTGGATTTAGCAGTTGATAAACTAGAACAAGCTAAGAGTAAAATAAGTCAAATGAAAGAAAGAGAAAAACAGGAAGAATGAAATCCTGATGATCTGTTGGATAATATCTAATATTATATCAATAATAAACAAATAAAAATGAATAAAAAAATTGTCGTAGAAAAGTACTTATCTAAAGAGGAAATAAGAGTTCTTACTAATTTTTCTGCTGATTCAAGATTGTCGGATAGAATGATAAGTATACTTAAAAAAAATAATCAATGTAAAGTTAAAAATGTAAAAGGTAAAATTGAGAAATATAGGGAAACATTTTAATTATTAAATTGAATTATAAAATGGAACAAATGGATAGTAATGAATTTATTGATGGAGATGGAAGAATAACAGCAGAAGAAATGAAAGTTTTTGAAAGTTTTGCAGCTTGAAATATTACTGATAATATGAAAGAACAATTAGAAGATTGAAATATAGCAGAAAGAATGGATCAGGAAATAAAAGCATATCTTGAAAGGGAATGAGTTTCTGACAAAAGCAAAGCTCATGTACAGGCTCTATATAGTAGAGTTCAAGAAAGAATAGGAAATGGAAACTGGGAAGCTACAGTTGCTAGAAAACAAAAGGAAGACAAAGGGTGATTTTGGGATAATATATCTGATGCTTGAGATAGTATAGCAGATGGATTCTCTTCTTTGTGGGATGATACAAGTGATGCTATTACAACAGATAAATCTGAACTGGAAGCAGAATGATGGAAGTTTGCTACCATAGAAGTAAATGGAGAAAATTTAGAATATAGAACGAAAGAAAAGAAAGATGGTACAACAGATGTTTATATAGATGATAATGGTACAAATACAGATATAGTATGAGTTCCAACCGATAGAGTAAAAGATGCTATTGCCTTTTACAAAAAAACATCAGAAAATGATATGGAGATGGATGATTTCTCTATGGATACAGTAGGAAAGGTTTTTGATAATATATGAGATTATGTAGCTGGAGATACTCTTAATTATGGAGATCAAAATTCTAATTTTAGAATGTATATGGATAGATAATACTATAAATAGTTAAATAAATGTAAAATGTAAAATGTAAAATATAAAATTAAGATTAGGGATTGGGATTCAATCAATATTGTTTTGAAATTTAGTAGTAATAAGGTAGTAGATAATTATAAAATATATTTGCTGTTACGAAATAAAAAAAAATTTAAAAACATAACAAAACAAAAAAATGAAAAGTTTACAATGAGTTTTTGATGGAGATGGGACATTATCTTTTGATGAGTTAGGGGCTTTGGAAATATTTAGTGCCTGACCTATGACAGAAGAAATAGAAAAGGACTTAAAAGATAAAGAAATTAGAGGTCGTATAGATCAAGAAATAGCTAGATATATAAAATATGATGAGGCACCAATGGAAAGTAAGCATTATGTGTATGGCTTATATTGTGGTATGTTAGAAAAAACTTGAGAAAAAGCTATTACTATGGAGGAATTTATTACACAGACTTCAGAACTATTGGCAGATACTTTGGAAAATGAAGATAAAGATTTTCCTACAGGTATAACTTTATCAGAATGGGTAAAAATATAATTATAATAATATATTATTTTTTTTAAATTTTATTAGATTTATTATAAATATGGCTGAAGAAAAGATTTCATTAGAAGGTATGTTTGATGGAGATGGTGTAATAACCAAAGAAGAACTTAAAAACTTAGAAAAGCTTAGAAATACTTTGCTTAGGTGAGATATTGGAGAGCAAATAAGAGATGATGAGATAAGATCTAAATTGGATCAGGAAATTAAAAATTATTTACAAAGAGATATTTCAAAAGGCAGTAAAGGATATATATATAACCTTTACAATACTATTATGGACAAGGCAGGTATTAAGCCAAAAACTATGGAAGAATTCTTATGAAAAACGACTGAAAATGCAGATTCTGTTAAAGTAACTACACTTGAGAGTAAAAAGGTAATAGATACTCCTTCTAGTGATAAAGAAGAATCGGTACCTGTATTAGAAGATAATAAAAAAACATTAGTTAGTTCTGAAGAAACTGTAGAGTTAGGAGACCAAGAATATACTATAGATTTTGATGCTACAACAGTAGCAGATTTCAATTTTCTTGGTACACAAAAAATAGGTAGTTATACAGATAAATCAGGAGATCAAGAAGATATTATATTAAGACATAGTCTAAATCAAAATACTAGAGCAGATATCTATTATGTAGAATTAGATGGATCAGCTTTTTTTGATATAGATAAAGCTATTTGAGCAACATTTCCAACACCTGAAGCGGTAACTATTGCTGTAGAAGAACTTATAAAAGAATATCATGGAGAAGAACAAAAAGGAGATGAAGAAAAAGGAGTTGCAAGTGATTGGGTAAATCCTAATATAGAAGAAACAGATATACCAGTTTCTAAAAAAGTAAATCCTATAAAAATGACAGTAATTGAGAGAGAAAAGCCATTAGATACTCCTTCTGGTGATAAAGAAGAATCGGTACCTGTATTAGAAGATAATAAAAAAACATTAGTAGATTCTGAAAAAACTGTAGAGTTAGGAGCCCAAGAATATATTATAGATTTTGATGCTGATACGGTAGCAGATTTCAATATTTGAGGAACTCAGAAAATAGGTATCTATACAGATAAATCAGGAGATCAAGAAGATATAATATTAAGACATAGTCTAAATCAAAAAACTAGAGAGGAGTTTTATGAAGTTGAGTTAGATGGATCTGCTTTTATAGATGTAGACAAATATGTTTGAAAAACATTTCCAACACCTGAATTAGTAGCAACTACTGTAGAAGAACTTATAAAAGAATATCATGGAGAAGAAGAAAAAGGAGATGAAGAAAAAGGAACCACAAATGATTGGGTAAATCCTAATATAGAAGAAACAGATATACCAGTTTCTTTGAAGGTAGAAAAGACGCCAGATTCTTTAGTAGTAGAAAAAATAGATGAAACTAAGCTTGCTAATGAAGAAAAAAGAGTTATTGAAATAGATGGTAAAGATGTTGATATTATTATTTCAACTCTTGAAGGTGGTTTGGTAGATATATACGTTAATGATGATGGTTTGGATACAGAAATTTTATCTGTACCTCAAGATATGATAGATAATGTATTAGAATATTATAAGAAGTACTTCAATGAAGAAGAAGGTATATTTTGAAATGATATAGTTTATGGTGAAGATTCAGGACTTATGTTGTTTTTGAATGAAAGAGCAAAAGTAGAGTCAGGGAAAGTGAATTTGGAGCAAATAAAAGATAAATATGAGCAGGAAAAGGAGTATTCTTCAAAATTGAAGGAACAAATTTTTACTTTAGAGACTAATGTAAACAATCTAACATCTGTTCTAGAAGAATCTTTACAGAAAATACAAAGTCTCAATACAGCTAATGAAGTTTACAAATTGAGATTAGAAGAAATTGGTATTGACTTAGTTTATATTAAAGAAAAATTAGGAACTAGCTCCAAAAATTTTACAGAACTTACTTTAGAAAGAAATGAATTAGCTAGTCAATTGGCTGGAAAAGAATTTATATCTGAAGAATTGAAAGAGAAAATAATTAGTTTGAATGAACAAATAGGTGAACAATCTGCAAATATAGCATGATTGAATACAAAGATATCTTGATATAAGGAAGAAATACATAATCTTAATCTAGAAATATCAACTCAAGTACAAAAAATGGAAGAAGGTATACAAGAACAAACAGATAGAGCAGATCAAGCAGATCAAGCAGAACAAAAACATGTTGAAATATCGGGAAAAGTAGATATTATTACAGATAGATTAGGTTTGGTTTTAGCTGAAAAAGTAGGAGTTGAGTATAATGATAAAGAAAATTTTTATGAGTTTCAAAAAAAATCAATCTCTGCTGATGCAATAACAATGGAATCAGACTTAAGAGAATGGAAATTAAGTATAGAAAAAGAAAAAGAAGAAGATAAAACTAAGACAGCAAATGAAATTGCTACTCAAGTAAAAGATGTTTCTTTTGACGCAATATTATGAACTTTTGTTTATGATGGAGTTTCAATTCCAAAAGATGAAATAGAAACAGTAGATGAATTGAATACTTGGGTGAGTAAACAAAAAGCAGTGAGAGAAGTTTTTTTAGATGGTTTCTTGAAGGATTCTCATAGAAAATCAGAAATTAAAAAATATTTTACAAGTAAAGAATTTTCTACAGAAGCTTTACGTACAGATTGAATAAATGATAAAGATTGGGAAGAATGGGTAGGTAAATTTGAAAAAAATATTGTATTCAATGATATCAAAACAGTTGTGGATAGAGATACTCAAAAACCAGCAATTAAGTTTTCTTTTGATGATAAGTATATTAATGAAAGACATAATAGGCATCATCAAATATTATTAGAAGATATTATAAATGCAGATGGAAGTATTAATCCAGATAAGTTTAAGGAACAAATAGAATCATCTGTGAAAACTTCTATCGATTATATGAATAACGCTTAAAAATTGATTCTGATAATTTTGAATTAAAATTTATATATAAAAAACTCCCTTAAATAAATAAGGGAGTTTTTTTATATATTGTAAATAACTACAGAGTAGTTATTGCCCGAAGGGCTTATTTTATGCTTCTACTTCTTTGATTGCACCTGAACCAGCTCTTTCTTTCATGATTTCTGCAGCAATACTTGAAGGAACTTCGTCATACATAGAGAATTGCATAGTGTAGTTAGCTCTACCTTGACTAAGAGATCTAATTACAGTAGAATAACCAAACATTTCTGATAATGGTACTTTAGCTTTGATAACTGTAGCTTTATCTCTTTGTTCTTGTCATTCTATTCTACCTCTTCTAGAAGATATATCTCCCATTACATCACCTACATAATCTTCAGGAGCAGTAACTTCTACATCCATAATTGGTTCTAACAACACAGGACTAGCTTTTTTGAATGCTTCTACGTAAGCTTTGAAAGCAGCAACTTTGAAGGCGATTTCTGATGAATCTACATCATGGTAAGAACCATCATAAACAGATGCTTTTACATTGATAATAGGGAATCCAGCCAATATACCTTTTTCTGTAGTTTCTTTTACACCTTTTTCAATAGCAGGTATAAATTCTCTAGGTATTGTACCACCTACTACATCATTTGAGAATTCAGATTCTAATTCAGTCTTTTCTAATCTTATGAAACAATGTCCATATTGACCTCTACCACCAGATTGTCTTACAAATTTACCTTCTGCTGAAGCAGTTCCTTTGATAGTTTCTCTGTAAGCTACTTGAGGAGCTCCTACATTTACTTCTACCTTTTGTTCTCTAAGTAATCTGTCTACGATAATCTCCAAATGAAGTTCACCCATTCCAGCAATAATAGTTTGTCCAGATTCTTCGTCTGTATAGTATCTGAATGAAGGATCTTCTTCTCCTAATTTAGAAAGTCCAATTCCCATTTTTTCACTATCTTTCTTTGTCTTTGGTTCTATAGCCATATTGATTACAGGCTCTGGAAAGTCCATAGATTCTAGAACTATAGGATGTTTAGGATCACATAAAGTATTACCTGTCTTAGTATTTTTCAATCCTAAGAAAGCACATATATGTCCAGCTCATATTTCTTTAATTTCTTCTCTTTTGTTAGAATGCATAAGTAGAAGTCTACCTACTCTTTCTTTTTGTCCAGTGATACTATTTATAATATTGTCTCCTGATTTGATAATTCCTGAATATATTCTTACAAAAGTTAATTTACCTACGAATGGATCAGTAGCAATTTTGAAAGCTAATGCAGATACTGGTGCATCTTCACTTGGTTTTCTAAATTCATCTTCACCTGTATCAGGATGAATTCCTTTTGTGTTTTCTACATCCAAAGGAGAAGGAAGATAATCCACTACAGCATCCAATACAAATTGAACACCACTATTTTTCAAAGCAGTACCTAACATTACAGGGAATAATTCTAAAGAAACTACACCTTTTCTGATAGCTCTTTTGATTATTTCTTCTGAAACTGCTTCTCATTCCATAAATAATTCAGCTAGTTCATCATCGAACATAGATAGTTTATCTAACATTTCTTCTCTATATGCTTCAGCAGTCTCTAGAAGATCAGCTGGAATTTCATGTTCTGTTATATTTTCTCCTTTATCTCCTTCAAAAATAAATCATTTCATCTTTAGAAGATCAATTATACCTGTGTATTGATCAGCAGCTCCCCGAGAAATTTGGATAGCCATAGCTTTATCAGATAATCTATTTTGGATAGACTCTAAACTCATGAAAAAGTCAGCCCCTATTTTATCCATCTTATTTACGAAAGCAAATCTTGGTACATCGTATCTTTCAGCTTGTCTCCATACAGTTTCAGATTGAGGTTCTACTCATTGACTTGCATCAAATACAGCAACTCATCCATCTAATACTCTAAGAGCTCTTTCTACTTCTACAGTAAAATCTACATGTCAAGGAGTATCAATAATATTTATATGATATCATTTCCAGAATGCAGTAGTAGCAGCAGAAGTAATAGTAATACCTCTTTCTTGTTCTTGTTCCATCCAATCCATTTCAGCAGCTCCATCATGAACTTCTCAGATTTTATGTTTTTTACCTGTATAATATAAAATTCTTTCTGAAGTTGTTGTTTTACCAGCATCGATATGGGCAAATATACCAATGTTTCTTACTTTTTCTAAGCCTATAGCCATTTTTTAAATAATAATTAATTAAATATAAATATATACTAAAATGAAATAATAAAAAGAATTTAAGTTCTTAATCTATTATTAACAATTCAATTTACTAATGTTCTACAGTTGCACTTTTGATAGTAATAGCCTCATTTTCTATTCTATGTGGACTATTTTCTAATATAGCATGAGTATCGTTTCTTTTTTCTGTACCAGATGCTAAATCCAAAAAAGTATTTTCTATAGGATGATATAGAGGTTCAATATTTTCTGTATCAACAGACTGTAATTTTGATACAAAATTTAATATTTCATCAAATTGTTTTTCAAATTTTGATAATTCTTTATCAGAAAATTCAATTTCTGACAGTTTAGCTAAATGTCTAATTTCTTCCTTATTCATAGTTCTTTACTAGGATTAGATAAAATTATGCAATTCAAAAAAACCTCTGATAAGTACTTATAATACTAATTTTATTATAAAAATCAATATTAAACTTGAAAAAAGTAATAAAATAATTATAAATGACTCATCGCCGTTTTCTTAGTATTTTTTGGTGAGGTGGCCGAGTGGCTGAAGGCGGCTCCCTGCTAAGGAGTTATACGGGTTAAACTGTATCGCGGGTTCGAATCCCGCCCTCACCGATTTCTAAAGATTAATATATTTAAGGCTAAGGGGTTTAATGTAATAGGATAAATATTAATATATAATCCCTAATTACATTAACAATGTTAATTAACCCCCAATCCCTAATTAACTAATCACAAATCCCGTATCTTAAAAATAACGGAAGAAAATATGGCACCGTAGCTCAGGTGGTTAGAGCGAGCGTCTCATAAGCGCTAGGCCGGTGGTTCAAGTCCACTCGGTGCTAAATTAAAAGACATATTGTATTGTAAAGTGTATTTCTTTATGTATTATATATGCTAGTCCAGTGTGATTCACTAACGGAAGACTCCGTTGTTCTATCTCACTCGGTGCTAATTCAGAATTATATAAAATATAAGGTTGAGTCCCTTAGTTTTATTATAATATATGTTGTAATAGTTTATTTATATTATATTAAATTATTATCTGTAAATGATATTCTTACAGAATAAAAATAATTTAAATATATATAATATTATATAGACCCGTCAGTCAACATTTATAATAGCGGATTTATCTAGATACATGTATGGCTGCATTTGTATTATTGATAATCAGCACAAAATCAGATAGTTAATTACTTTAATTTGTTTATTATTTATTATGGCAAAAAAAGGACACAGAATTTTAATTTGACTTATATGTACTGAGTGTGGAAGAAAAAATTATACTCAAGAAAAAAATAAGTTAAATACTCCTACAAAATTGGAATTGAATAAACATTGTATGCAATGTAGAAAGCATACTACACATAAAGAAACTTTAAAACTTAAATAGTTTCTGATTTTTATCTTAATAGATAAATTGAAACAATAGGAACCGCAAGATAATTGTTTTATTCTGTATTATAACGGGATAAAATAACCTCTGTAGTATCCTTTACCCTAAGGGTTTATTTTATATAATTATTTCATAATTTTATGTTGAAAATAAGATTAGCAAGAACTTGAAGAACTAATAGAGCATTTTTTAGAATAGTTTTAACAGAACATTCAAAACCTGTAAAAAGTGGATATATGAAGGTTTTGGGATGGTATGATCCAATAGCTCATAAAGGAGAAATGGATATTGAAGCTATGAAGAAATATATAGCAAATGGAGCAAATGTATCTCCTAGACTAGCAAAATTAGCTTATAAGGAATCTAATGATAAAGTATTCCAAAAGTTCTACGTAGAGAAAGATATAATAAGAAAGAAAAGAAAAGAAGATTAATTAAAGTTTTTTTTTCGATATACAACCAGTCCTGTAGGGTGGGGTTTCGACCCCTATCTGCTTGTGGCTGGTTTTTTGTTAAATAAACGCTTTAATTTTATATTGTAATTTCTTTTATATTCCTTAGTATCGTGTTATATATTTGTGTAGAGGAGATCTGTATACAACCCCCTAGATTCTCTACACAGTTGTTTTTATATTTTTATTTTATTGGTCGGAATGAAAAGAATAGTAGCTAAAATAGTACATTGGTTGAATATGTTTTTTATAGGACTTACTATAGTTCTTATTTTTGTAGCTATATTTAAACCAGAATTATTTGTACAGTTTATAGAATGGATGAAGGGAGTAGTAGAAACACTTGGTAAGTGGAATTATCTTCTTGCTTTTGTAAGTGCATTTGTAGAATCTTTTCCTGTAATTGGAGTTTCTGTACCTGGTCAAAATATTATGTTATTGGTAGGAGGTTTTTTCTGACCTGAAAATCTATTTCTTATGATATTGGTAGCTGTTCTTGGAGCTTTGTTTGGTAATTATGTAGGTTATTTATTAGGAAGATATTATGGTAATGAGTTTTTTGAAAGATATGGAGATTGGTTTGGTATAGGAAGAACAGAATTGAGATATATGAAAACATGAATCAAAAATCATGGTTGGTGGATGGTTGTAATTGGTAAGTTTCATAATGTAGCTAGAGCATTCATTCCTTTTATAGCTGGAAGTATGGGTATGAAGCAAAAAAAATTCATTATATATAATATAATAGGTTCTATATTACGGGCTGTAACTATTATTCTTCTTGGTTTCGTATTTGTAGAACACTACAAATCGGTGTTATCTTATATAGGTTATATTCTGATGTTTATATTAGCTCTTTTTGCTCTTTATATATTCTTTTTCAAAAGAGAGGAATTCAAAAGATATATTAGAGAAAAAGAAAAAGAGATAGAAGATAAAATTAAGGAAGCAGAAATCTTAAAGTGAAAAGCTAAGGGATAAATTAATTGAAATATACAAAAATATAAGTATTATCAACTGAAATATAAAAATAATAAATTTCTAAAAAATATTTTTTTTAGTTTTTTTATTTATAGTAGTTTCCAGATGAGTAAAAATATAGAAATATCTTTTGTAAAGTCAAAATATCCTAAAACATATAGGCTTTTTACTATTTTACCATGATTTATAGCCTTAAGTATTATTATATTTAGTATAATAGGTTATGTATTGTTTTATATAAATGATACATATTGAGTTTATGTTCATCAGTCTGTATTCTTTTTTATAATTTGAATAGTGCTTTTTTATTATGTTTGGTGGATATTGAGGGGTTTTGAATATACAGCATTAGTTATAGTTTCTATATTTCAATTACATAAATATGCTAAAATAAATTTCCAAAAAATATTTTCTAAAAAAGAGAAATTAACTAGAAATGAGAGATTTTTTGCAAATAAACTAAAAGATGATATAAAGCCAGAAGAAATAGTACATTGGTTTATCGTCCCTACTTATAAGGAATCAAAGGAAATATTAGATGAAACGCTACAGGCTTTGGTAGATTCAGACTATAATAAGGAAAAATTTGCTGTAACTATAGCAGGAGAAGAATGAGATAAAGAAAACTTTTTAGATATAGCCAAAAGTTTAGAAAAAAAATATTCATCTATATTTGGTTATTTTGCTTATAGTCTTCATCCCAAATGAGTTACTGGAGAAATACCAGGGAAAGGTGCAAACATCAAGTATTCAGCTAATTTAGATTATGAGAAAATAGTAAATAAATTTGATGTGACTTATGATAAAGTATTAGTAACAACTTTGGATGCTGATACTAAAGTAGATGTAAAATATCCTTCTATTCTTACTTATTCTTATATTAAAGCAGACGATAGGAAATATAAATCTTACCAACCAATGATATTATTTTTTAACAATTATTGGGATAGTCCATTTTTCAGTAAAATAGTTAGCCTATGAAATAGTATGTGGTTATTTTTCAATGCTGCCAAAAAATATGGTACAAGAAATTTTTCTACTCATGCTCAACCTTTGGATGCATTGGTGGAAACAGAGTTTTGGTCTAGTGAAACTATAGTAGAGGATTGACATCAGTATTGGAGATCCTATTTTGAATTTGATTGAAATTATGAATGTGTACCTATTTTCACCAAAGTTTATCAAGATGCAAATCTTAATGATTCTTTGTTTGATACAGCTAAGTCTCAATTTAGTCAAATAAGAAGATGGGCTCATGGGGCTGAAGATATAGCTTATGTTTTTTGTCAGTATTTAAATAATAGAAAAAACTTAAATTTTTATAGAACTTCTTATGAGTTTTTGAGGCAGGTAGAAGGAACTATACTTTGGTCTACATTACATACTATACTTACTATTTGATTGATATTTACTATTATTAGAGATATATCATTGAGTAGTTATATTACATTATGAAATATAATAGGATTTCTAAATGCATTAGCATTTATATTATTAATTATGATGATTTTTGTCCAATTCTTTGTTCTTCCTTGGTACAAATTAAAGACTAAAAAAGAAAAAGTAATCAATTTCTTGAGGTTTTTTCTAATATATCCTATATTTATAGGACCAATACTATTATTTTTTACAGGTATGCCAGCCCTATATACCCAGATTGCTATTATGTTAAATAAACCTATGAAGAAATTTAATGTAACTAAGAAGGTGAGGGTTTAGTTTTTGTGGTTGAGATATGTATTTGCTGAGGGATAGAGATACGTAGGGTAGTAGGGGTCGCAAATCTGCGACCCGTACTCGTATTTCATTTGAGAATTTCTATATTCCCTCAGCGTTTTTTTTTACGAAAAAAGCTCCACTGGAAACCAGGGAGCTTTATTACAAAATGAATTTAACAAGAACTGTGTAGTTAAAGTGTGGATACCACACGATAAAGTCATAAGACGCTACCAATCCTTTTATAAGATAGTAAGCAGTGGGTTATGCTTATCCATCGGTAAACTAGAGATAACCTATTGAAGAGGAGTTGACCGTCTTCAGATTCTTCCCTTTGATGTATTATCAGTATATCGTTTTTTTAGATTTTTTCAATGTTGGTGGTTTACATATATTGTATTATACGATTTTTTTATTTACATTGTATCTAAAATAGATTTGTTTATAATTTTTATGATAACTAAATCTTATCAAAAGGACTTTTTTCGTAATTTTTTATATAATATATTTAAATATATTACATATATTATATAAAATTTATTTTATTCTTGAAGTCAGTAGTTCAAAAAGTTCATTTATATTACATTCTAAACTCACAGAAGAAAGTTGTACGGGAGATTTATATACCATATTGTTTAACAGGGCTCATAGTTTTGTTATTCATTTCAAATTTGATATTATTTTGCTAGGGTCTTGTAGAATTATAGTTATAATTCTTTGTTTATTGTCTAATTCTTTGATATATATTTCTGTGATATTTTCCCAAGATACAAATCATACACTACCAAAGCTTGAATTATCTATAATTCATTTGTTATCTATAATAAGAGCAGGCTTATCATCTCATAGTTTTTTGTAAGCATACCAAGCTATAAAAGAAAAGAAAAAAAATCAAAAAATATAGACTCATTTCATATATAAGCTACTATTTTCTTCCCATAAAAACAATACAATACAACATATTATAAAAATAATAGATCCAACTATGGCTCATATTAATTTTGTTTTACTTCTTTTTATTACTATTTTCTCCATTTTCAAAAAGAATAATGAATAAATAATATATTATTAGTGAATAATAGATTGTCATTTCGACTGAACCACAGAGGATTCAATGAAAATAGAAGAAATTTAATTCTAGTGTAGAAATCTCTTATCTAAAAGATAAGGAAATTAAATTATTTACAGTTTACAATCTATAAAACAACCCAAAAGCTTCCAGCTCCATTTATAATGTTTATATCTTTATTGTTTCTAATAGTAATCATTCATCTACTATCTATAGCAAAAGTTTTCATTTTGTTTCCACTTACAAGATAAGCAACTTCTCCTGCCATATCTTTTCCAAATTCCAAACAAAGCTCCTTTTTATTAGTTCTTTTGAAATTAGTTTCTGGTAAAAACTGTTGTTTCTCTAAGTCGTTTATATCTCTTACAGATATATTGAATCCTAGCTCTTTCTCTGTTTGCATAATAGTCTCTCATCACTTTCAAATCAACTTTCCCTTGTTAGCGTCCGAACAATACAAAGTAACATTTCTTTCTGACTTCATCTCTACTAATATATGGAAATTGTATTTACTATAAATAAAGTCTTCTACAAAACTTTTTGCATATTTCAGTAGTGGTGCTTTTTTGCTAGCTGCTGCAGCATCTTTTTCTTCATCTATAGGTATCGTTACTACTTCTTCTCAGTATGAATATATTTCATATTTTACTTTATTAGAAAAGAAATCTAATATCTCTATTACAGGTCTAGCTAGGTCATCACTCATCATCCCATGAGGTACTTTTACAGTATGCCTAAGTATATAAGTGCTGTCTATTTTTCCTCATTTGATAAAGAATATAGTGTCTACTACTTCAGGTATAATACCCATTTCTACTATACCTATCAATCTTTGTATAGCATTTACAGGTTTAGTAGCATGAGTTACTCATACAAGTCATATACCAGTAAGTCTAAGGTCTTTATATAATTGAAAATCTTCAGGATTTCTTACCTCATCATATATACTATAATCAGGTCTAGATAATAATAATATATCTCTTATCTCACTATGAGGAGCATATGAGAAGCTATATTGGGTTACATCGTTTCCTACTTGTAGGTCACGAGGAGATTCTATAGTTTTTACTATTTTACCTTGAGCCGAATAAAAATCTACTAATGCTTGAGCAAATGTAGTTTTACCTTCACCAGGAGATCCAGCTACTAATATTCATTTTGAATTTTCAGATATCAAATTTACTAATTCTTCACTAAGATTGTAGTCTTCAAAAGTAAGTCTAGTCAAAGGTCTTACTATAGTGATTTCTACACAATCACTAACAGGAGGTAGAACTACAACTATTCTATAGTTTCCAAGTTGTAATACTTTACTATATTTCCTATCTATTTCACAAAATGATCTATCATCATCTGAAATTTCTATATATATATCATCAATTATTTTCATCAAAAATTCTTTGGAAGTTTCCTCCTCTAGAGTTTCCAGTTTCCATTCACCAGGCTTTCATCATTTTCTTCTGATAAAATAGTCTTGTTGTAAATGTACAGATGTCGTGTTTTCTGCAAAAAATTGGTCTAATACGCTCATTATATGAGTTATAAATTATAAATTAAATATTTATTTCATAGTAATTGTCTAATATAAGAAAATCCTTCTTTTTTTTATAATCTCTATTTAATCTAGAGTTTGAGACAAATTGTAACTAAAAAAACTTATTAATCAATAGAAAAGAACTGCTAATATATTATAATAATACAATTATCTAGATAATATAGTTTTTTCATTTATTATATCTTTATTTAGAATTGATAATTCTTCATTAGTTCATTCTCAATTGATATCATCTTTTGTTCTCATTAGTATTTCCTCTATTATTTGTTTTGCTTGTTGTCTTTCTTTTTCTTCTAGAAAATCATATACTAATTTATATTGCTCAATAAATTCTTGTTCAGTTTCTTTAGGATTTCCAATACAATCTATTAGATTTTCTGTAATAAAAAACATCAATCTAGAGGTTTTATTGGTGTACCTAAGATTTATTTTTTTCCTAAAATTCTCTAATAGAATGCTGATTTCTTCGTCTGTTGGCATGTGTTTTGCGAGTTTTGAAATAGCTTTTTTAGCTTCTAAAATTATATTGTTTATACATATTTTTTTGCAATTTGCAAATGAAAAACATTGTTTATAGTCAATAATATTAGATTAGCCTAATTTACTCAAAATACATTGCCAATATCTATATAGATTTTTTATTATAGTTTCTATTTATAATTAATTGTTATTTACAACTTTGTCTATTTCTTCTATCGCTAAATCTGTTCATTGTTTAATTGATATTTTTGATAATCTATCATTTATTTCTTCTGCTTCATGCGTATTTAAAAAATCAACTATCTGAGTAAATAATTTTTTATATTTCTTGCTAGTTTCTTCTAATTGTGGAATATTAGCATCCATTATTGAAGCTAAATTTCACATAATATCACTTAAAACATGATTAGTTTTTTCTGAATAATTAACAAAAAAAGTTTTGCGTAAATTTTCTAGATGATCTGAATTGCTATCTATTTCTTCCATTTTGTAATAAATTATTTAATAAAGAATTTTAATTATATAAATTTTTCATTTAATGTCAATTAATTTTAATTAATTTCACTATCTTTTCAATTGAAAAAATAACTTTAATATGTAAACTCACTAGTATTGTAAAAAACTTTACTACAAATTACTTTCAATGAAAATAGAGGACAAGATAAGAAAAAAAGCTGTGAAAGCTTCAGTTGATTTTGGTATGATAAATAATGGAGATAAAATTATTATGGGAATTTCAGGATGAAAAGACAGTATGTTGATGGCATATATGCTTTCTGAAATCAAAAAAAAATCTCATCTAGATTTTGAACTTAAATGAGTTTATATACATAAGAAATTTCTTATGCGTTGTGAAGTTGATTTTACTCCTACAGAAGATTTTTTTAAATCCATAGGAGTGGAGCTGGAAATTATAGACATAGATTTACCAGAAGGTTCTAGATTAGCAGAGGGGATATGAGTATCTTGCCAATGGTGTAGTTATGCACGTAGAATATCTTTGATGAAATTATGTGAAAAGCGAGGATACAATAGGATAGCTTTAGGACATCATATGGATGATATAGTGACTACTTTTTTTATGAATATGATAAATAGTAGAAACACTACGATTATGCCTCCTATCAATGTAATGAAAAGATGAGATATATCTATTATTCGTCCTTTGGCTTATTCTAGAGAACAGGAAATTATGAATTGTACAAAAAAATTGGAGATACCGTTTTCTCCTTGTATGTGTCCAGTAGGAGATACATCTAGAAGACAAGATATCAAAAAAATGTTACGAGAGATGGAAGAAAAAGAACCAGATAGTATTGTAAATATTTTCTGGTCAGTTATTAAGGAATTTAAACTAAAATATGAAGATAAAGGTTATAAAGTTTATTAGTTATTTTTGAATTTTTTAAAAATAATCATTTCTATGATTGCTTTATTGTAGCAATATAGTAAAAAATTTTCTTTTATATGTTTTTTTTCTAAGAGTCTAGAATTTTTATTTTCTTATTGTTTTTCTCATAGTCTTTTTGAAAGACTTAGAACCGCAAAAAATTATTTTTGCCCGAAGGTCTTATTTTATAAGGAAAATTTATAATGAAGTGCAACACGATAAAATATAAATAAAAAATTGCGAAAATTATAGTTTTAATTATAATATAGACAGTAATTTACAATTAACTTTATTTTATGTGAGATTTATATAATTTAGATTCCAAAAAAGATGTATTAACACCTGATTTTTTGAGAATTGAATTACAAGAATTAGCGTTGGAAACATTAATTTCTGGGGGAATCCAGTTGGAATGAGGAGCTGTAACAGAGATGGATATTTTTAGTGTAAAATGACTTACTGATAAACAAATATGTAAATTATATAAGGATAAATTAGATATAGATATAACTACTAAGTTATGAATAAAGAAATTAAATTCATTATTTGCTCATGTTGTGGATTTTTATAAGACAAAACTTTTCAAAAAAATAGGAAGTAAAATAAATGATAACAAAGAAGATTATTTTATCAAAAAAAGAGATGCTATAGATTTTCTTAAAGAAACTACTAAATGAACAAATGTTTCACAACTTCATTGTAATTTAGCTAAAATAGCTTTTGCTTTGACTGATACTTTGGAAAATCCAGAAATTATAGAGTCTGATGAAAGAGCAAGATTTATGATAGCAGAAAAAATAATTCCTGGGATACAAATAAAAGATTATGATAAATTAATAGACTTTAGCTTTAATTTTCAAGCAAAATGCACCACTTTTTTAAATTACCTAGTTAAAATAAGGTCAATTCAGTGATAAACTTCATAAGGGGTTCTATAATTTAGGCATTTTCTAGGTTTATGATTAAGTTTATTC
>Ga0208901_1000224_pt1 | contig 36370 bp, 31 predicted proteins | sample AntAceMetag02UKF_FD_184764 | JGI IMG/M metagenome (GOLD analysis project Ga0208901, IMG submission 184764) | Saline lake microbial communities from Ace Lake, Antarctica - Antarctic Ace Lake Metagenome 02UKF (SPAdes) (version 2) | ecosystem: Environmental > Aquatic > Non-marine Saline and...
GAAGGAAAGCGGTTTTTACCCTACTATTCCCGAAAAGAAATAGAGGAAGGGGCCCTTGGCGGAAAAAACCTTGAACTGGCCTGGTTGAAAAGCCCTGTGGACGCGGCCTTCCTTCACATTCAGGGATCAGGCCGACTCCTCCTCAAGGAGGGCGGGGCACTTAATGTGGGCTACAGCACTTCCAATGGACGAGTTTATCAAAGCATTGGCCGTTACATGCTGGATAAGGGGCTCCTTACGAGGGAAGAAATGTCCATGCAGGCCATCAGGCGGTATCTCTCGGAGCACCCGGAGGCTGTTCAGGAGATTTTGAACCATAACCCTTCCTACATATTCTTCAGACCTCTTAAAACCGGACCCGTTGGCAATATCGGTGTGCCGCTGACCCCGGGCAGATCCCTTGCACTCGACTCAAAACGTTTTCCCAAGGGGGCACTGGCCTTTATCTCTTGCCGGAAACCGACTTTAAGCCCGACAGGCGAAATCACAGGATGGCACGGGTTTTCCCGTTTCGTCGTGAACCAGGATACCGGGGGCGCCATAAAAGGACCGGGAAGGGCCGACATTTTCTGGGGAAACGGCCCCTACGCCGAAACAGTGGCAGGGCATTTAAAGCATGAAGGGGCTCTTTACATCCTGATCCAGAAACCCCGGAAATGATTTATTCCTTTTGATGCTAAATCCGTCCCAGGTATCTATAAAGGAAAAGATCATTGAACTATTTCTGGAAGCGATAACGGAAATATGGCCGAATATCAGCGTCTGAAGGAAGTGCTCCCATTGGTGTTCCGGCTGGGGGAATAAGAGCCGAAAGTTTAAATCAATCCTCCGGAAGATCTTGAATATCATGCCCGGGCGATAAAAACTCAATTTCCAGCAGGGAGACATCGTCATTAAAAATATTCTTACCCTGCCGTTCTTTCATGGTACCGATAATACCCTTCACGTGGGCCTGATTTTCCCTGAAAAGACCGCCCACCACCTGAACAAAATCCTCTACCATGCAAACCCTGTCGCCACAACCATCGACCTCGTAAATACCGTCGCTGTAGATAAAAAGCCGTGTAAACGGTTTCAGAGAAAATGAAGTACTGGGATATTCTTTCACCGGCATGGCACCGATAATAAATCCTTCTCCCCACAGTTTGACCGGCTTGGCCGTTTCCGGCGAATCACCTGTGATGGCAATGGCCGGCGGGTGACCCCCGCCGGCATAAGTAATCTCACCTTTTTGTTTATGATACACCCCGTACCAGATGGTGAAATACATATCGTTATGATCTTCCATTTTGAAAACCTGGTTGAGTTCAGCCAGAACCTGGCCCGGATTTCTGAAATCCACTTGGTTGAGAGACTCGGACCGCAATGCGTTAATGACGGATATGGACAAAAGGGCGGCCCCGATTCCATGTCCGCATACATCCAGCAGATACATGGCAAAATGATCCGTGTCAACCCAGTGATAGCCGAATGAATCTCCTCCCAGGGATGTGGATGGAATAAATTCCCAGTCGGTACGGATATCTCCCTCAAGCCGAGCAGGGAGAAGGGCGCGAACGTAGGCCGCAGCCTGCTTCAGCTCGCTGTTGAGGGCCGCTTGGCTGGCCAGAAGGGCCTCATAGGTTTCGTTGCGCTCAAGAAGTGTGATATAGGCTTTTGAGTGATAGCGAATCCGAGCAATAAGTTCGACCTTGTCGGGCAATTTCACCAGATAATCGTTAGCACCCCTGGCAAAGGCCTCAGCTTTTGTGGCAGGATCTTCCTTGGCGGAAAGTACAATCAACGGGATCTGGCGCGTGTCCTCTGATGCCCTGAAAAACCGAACCAGGGTCAGTCCGTCGATTCCGGGCATCATCAAATCCTGCAAAATGAGGGTGGGATGGATTTTCCTGGCCAGATCAAGGGCCTTTGTGGGATCCTGGCAATATTCCAATTTGATATCCGGTTCTCCCGACAACATCCGCCGAACGGCTTCGGCCACAATTTCCTGGTCGTCCACGAGAAGTACAATGATGGTCTGTTTGGAAAAAACGGGAGGACTTTCATGGCCATGTTGCAGGTTTTGGGTTAGCATATATCAATATCTCCTGTTTCTATCAAGACGCTGCTGATTCAGTCGTGATATGCTCAAGGAAGGTAGCTGCCGAGGGAGGCACGGAGGTCATGCTCACATGAAAAATTGCCGGTTCCTTTGAAACGCTTTTGATTACCTTGGCATAGAGATCCGATGTGATCTCATTTCCATCATGATCAAAAAGGGAAATTTTCAAATTAACCAGTTTATCAGCCGAAACCTCGGCTGATATCTGTGCGGTTTTTTCAAACAGCTTATCCACAGTCCCCTGATAGCGTGTATCACCCGCGTGCTTCCCTTCAAGCACCGTAAATTCAATTGCGATGGGCCGGGACAAATCCACCAGGGCCGCTTCCACTTTTTCCGGCAGAAAGAGGTCGAATTCTCCTTTTATGCCCCCCACCTCATAGATCGTGATGGGCTTTTTCACCCCCTTGGGCATAACATCGATCTGATCATCAATTCTTAACAGGTGCTGGCCGCATTCTTCCATGGTATTTTCCGAGATGAAGATCTGGCCTCCCACAGTGTAGCTTTCGATACGCGCGGTCAGGTTCACATTTCGGCCCACCACGCCGTACTTCATGCGCTTTTTGCTTCCGATATTACCCACCACCAGCTGGCCCGAGTTTATGCCGATACCCTGGTGAACTTCAGGGTAACCCTTTTCCCTGCACCGGCTATTCACCTGTGCCATGGCAATCTGCATCTCCAATGCGCATGCCACCGCTCTCTTGGCATCGTTGTCCCGCAGAATCGGTGCACCGAAAATTACAAAAATGGCATCTCCAATAAACTCATCGATGGTTCCCTGGTATTTCAAAACGATTTCCGTCATGGTTTCAAGGTAGATATTGATAATACCCACAACATCTTCAGCGGGAAGTCGTTCGCCGATTGCAGTGAATCCTCTGAGATCGGTCATCATGATGGTAACGAAACGCTTTTCTCCGCCCAGTGCCGCACCCTCGGGACTTTCAAGAATGGCATCGACGATATCATCTGAGAGATACTGGCCAAACGTTTTTCGAATGAGCCTGTTGGCTTTCTCCAGTTGCGACTGGGCTTCATTTCTCTCAAGCAGGTTAATATAGCCCCTGGAGTGGTATCGGATTCGTGCCAGAATTTCCAACCGGTCCGGTAGTTTGACCATATAGTCGTTGGCACCAAGGGCAAATGCTTCGGCCTTGGTGTGGGCCTCTTCCTTACTGGAAAGAACGATCAAGGGCACATGCCGTGTTTTGGGATTGGCACGATAGTAGCGCACCAGTGTCAACCCATCGATTTCAGGCATCACCAGGTCCTGAAGTATGACCGTGGGTTGGATCCGGTTTGCGTTTTTGATGGCCTTTGTGGGGTCCTGGCAGAAATGAAAATCGATATCATGTTCGGGCGCCAGCATCCGGCGAAGGGCTTCACCGATCATGTGCTGATCGTCCACGAGCAAAACGGTTATACGGTGTTGGGTCAGCGCGGCAATATCAGACATACGAATTCCTGTTCCCTGGTTCCCATGCTCCAGCTTGGGAACCGATATGGTATGCATTCCCACGCTGGAGCATGGCAATGAGAATATTCGACGTTCATCTGCTTACAGCCTCCGCAAAATCGCCGGCGCGATCCGGTCAATGGAAAGGATTTCCGACGCTGCGCCCAGATCCCGAGCAGCCTTTGGCATTCCGTAAACAACGCTGGTCGCTTCGTCCTGGGCTATGGTGTGCCAGCCGACGCGATGCAGCATTTTCATGCCTTCGGCGCCGTCTCTCCCCATTCCCGTCAACAGCACGGCAATACCCATTGAGGGCCAATGGGCTGCAACACTTTTGAACAATACGTCCACTGAAGGACGGAAAGGCGTGGCAACAGGATCTCTGGTGTAAGCCAGGGTAAGGTTTGACGTCAGGATCAGGTGGTCATTTTTACCGGCCAGAAGGGCGGTTCCCCGGGATGGATAGGCTCCCTCTTGCGCCAGACGTATGGAAATGGGACTCTGCTCATCGAGCCAGCTTGCCATGCCGGCTGAAAACTCCCCGTCCACGTGCTGGGCGATGACAATGCCTGCGCTCAGATTCGCCGGCATACGGCTCAGAATATCCGCCAGGGCTTTTGGGCCCCCGGTTGAAGCACCCATCACAATAAGCGTTGAAACTTTTGAAATCGGTTCTGATTTTGTTGTTCGTTTTGATGGGTTTACCTGTGAATTCAGTTTCAGCTTTTCAATAATGGCAATCTTCTTAAGCAGCGCATCTCGGCTTTTTCGGGCACTTTCACCACTCCCCATCATGGGCGTATTGATGGCATCAAGCGCTCCATGGCCCATGGCTTCAAAAACTTTTCCCGCATGGTCTTCCATGGTAGCGGTCACCACTAAAATAGGGCATGGCGAGGCATACATGATCCTGCGGGTTGCTTCCACACCGCCCATGTCCGGCATGAACAGGTCCATGAGAATCAGGTCAGGGATATCGTCTGCACATTTTCGAATCGCTTCCTCTCCCGTCTTAGCAACCCATGCCACTTTATGAAGGGCACTTTCCAGAACAATCCTTCTCAGGATTTCGACGGCCAGGGATAGATCATTGACAATGGCAATCCGCATATTCACAGTGTGCGGCTATCAGGGTGCAGGGTGCAGAAAAAGCTGCTTCGAATTACACCCTGCCCTCTGACAACTGCCCCCTTTGTTTTAAGCTTCTCCAATGAGATTGACGGCAGCCCGTATGAACGAGTCGTCTTGAAAACTGCTTTTGGTCAGGTAGTAGTTTGCCCCTGCCTGCAATCCCGCCAATCGGTCCTCTTCTTTGTCTTTATAGGAAACGATAATCACGGGGATGCTTTTGAGCTCTGCATGCCGCTTAATCTGGTTGACAAACTCAATGCCGTTCATTCGGGGCATGTCCACATCGCTTATGACCATATCATAGCTACCGGTACGAATCGCATTCCAGCCATCCACCCCGTCAACAGCCGTATCGACCTGGTAGCCCTTGCTTTCAAGCAGTTTCCGTTCCATCTCCCGAACCGTAAATGAATCATCCACCACCAGTATCCGTTTTTGCTTGCGGGCTTCAATGGCTTCAAGGCCCTGGTTTAATTTGCGAAGCCTTCGTCCGGCCAGAAGATTATCAATGGAGCGAACCAGGTCCTCAACATCAAAAATCAAAACGGGCGCGCCATCCAGCATCACCGCCACCGAGCTGATATCGGGCACTTTCCCCAGTCTGACGTCCAAAGGGCGTACCACCAGATCACATTCCCCCAGGAATTTGTCCACGGCAAGGCCGTAGGCGTTCAACCTGTCGCTCAGCACCACCACAAACAGTTTCTCCCGGTTTTCAAGGGGCGTTTCCAGTCCCAGAACATTGTGAATATCCAACAGGGCGATGTTATTATTGTCAAACCTGAAATACTGGCGGTCCTCAACGATGTCGATGTCCGAGGGTGACAGCTCCAGGCACCGGTCAATCCGGGCCAGGGGAAAAGCGTAGGGTTCGCCGGCAATCTCCACCAGAAAAGTGCGTACCACAGAAAGGGTCAGGGGCAGTTCGATATGGAATGTCAACCCTTTTCCGGGGGTTGAAACCGCTCGCACCACGCCGCCCACTTCATGAACCATGTTATGAACCACATCCAGACCCACACCACGACCCGATATTTCGGTGACGTTTTTTGCCGTGGAAAATCCCGGCAAGAACAAAAACTCCATCAATTCAGCTTCGGTCATCTGGGTGGCCATTTCCGTTGTGGTCATCTTTTTGTTTACAATCTTCTGTCTCAGCTTTTCAAGATCAATTCCACGGCCGTCATCTTTAACTGTAATCATGAGCATCCCCGACCGATGGGAGGCCTCAAGCCCCAAAAGACCGGTTTCCGGTTTTCCGGCGGCTGCCCTCTCTTCGGGGGATTCAATACCATGGTCCACCGCATTTCGAATCAGATGATTTAAAGGCGCATCCAGTTTCTCAAGAATATCCCTGTCCACCTCGGTGCCTTTCCCCATGATCTCCAGTCGCACCTTTTTACCCAGATCTCGCGCAAGATCCCGTACCAGCCTTGGAAATCCCTGAACTCCATCTGAGAAGGGCCTCATGCGAACCGAGATCACTTCATGGTAAATGCGATCCGAAAGCGCCGCAGTGGCCCCGGTGAAAATATCAAACTGATTCAAACGATCCGCCAGCTGAAGGGTACAGGCCTTGGTCTTCTCACGGGCTCGCACAACCAGTTCCTGGGCCTGGGCGTGCTTCTCTTTCCTCAGAATGGTATCCTGCAACCCCTCCAGAAGTGTCAATAACTCCAGATGATTCCGTTTCAGTTCCAGAAGGGATTCGGAAAAAGTGGGCAACCACCCGGCACCCACCACCACTTCCCCAGCCTGCCCCATGAGCCGTTCAATCTTGGCGGCGGTCACCCGAACCGTCCGATCCAGTTCCCCTGATTTTGGCAGTGCCGGTGATTTTTCGGTAGTTTCCGTTGGAACCGGCTTGAGATCCTCGGTTTTTGCAAGGGAAAATTCGCTTTCACTGTCGACTGGCACAATTGTTACAGGGTCTTCGACGATCGGTTCCACCACCGGCGTGACGGGGATAGGCGCCTCACCATGAATAATGGCGGTCATCGCCGCCATGAGATAATCAATTTCTTCGCCATGGCGGCTCATCCAGTCCCTTTGACCATCGTGGATGGATTCCGCAATATTAATGAGAATATCCACAATCCGAAGCAGAATGTCGATCTGCTCTGATCCCAGCAAAACCGCCCCTTTCTGAGCGGCCACAAAACAGTCTTCCATGGCATGGGCCACTTTGACCGCGGCATCAAGGCCCACAATCCTGGCACCCCCTTTGATGGAGTGGGCCGCCCGCATAAGGGCTTCGAGCTGATCCTTGGCCCCGGGATTGTTTTCCAGGGCCAGAAGGCCGTCACTTAAAACCGCCACATGGGTTTCCACTTCCGCCTGAAAAAGATCCAGCATGGCGGGGTCAGCCGCAAAGTTTTCGCCGGGTGGCTGTAGTGGCTTATCCTGATCTGCCATATGAGATTCATCATGCCGTGTTTCGGGCGTTTTTTCCCTTTCCGGATGGGCCGGTTTTTCCGGTTCCTGCGCATGGGTGATCGTAGGGGCACGATGCTTCGTGCCGCTACTTCCCTGATCAACCATGCCTGTGATAACGTCTTTGACCGTCTCAATACCCTTCCTGTTACCGTTGAACCATTCAGAATAGCCTTCACCCACATGTTCAGAGATACGGTTCAACATGTCAATGCCCTGAAAAAGGATGTCGGCCTTACCGGAATCCAAACGGATGTGACCTTTCTGAGCGGCCACAAAAAAATCTTCCATGGCATGGGCAATATGGGCCGCACCATCCAGACCCATAATCCTGGCAGCCCCTTTGAGGGAATGGGCCGCCCGCATCATCGCGTCCAGCTGATCTGCCGATGCCGGATTTTGCTCAAGCGTCAGCAGTCCATCATTTAAGATGGCCACATGGTTCTGGGTTTCCGTTCGAAAAAGGTCGCACATGGCAGGATCGAGCAGCACTTCCCCGTCTTCCTGCGGTGCGTCTTCAACAGGGGGCGAGGGAGTATCTTCGGTTGGCGCTGAAAATGCCACCGGCTCTGTTTCCTGTGCCTTCACGGGCGGGGGTGATATCTCCAGTGATTCAACGGCCGGGGAAAATGTGGCATGATTCACCCACGCATTGATCTCTTCAGTGTTCAGATCAATCCATGGTGTTTCTCCCTCCTGGGGCACTTCAGCCATGTGATTGAGGATTTCAACCCCATCAAACAAGTATTGGAGTCCTGTTTCATCCAGTGAAAATTCGCCTTTTTCGGCAGCCACAAAAACACTTTTCATGGCCTGGGCAACCGCCACCGCCCGATCCAGGTCAATAATCTGGGCCCCACCCTTGATGGCCTGGATTGCAGGGATCATGCCATGGAGTCTGTCCAGATTTTTCGGGTTGGCTGCCAGCGCCTGAAGCCCGTCATTAATGGTCAATGCATGCCGTTTGACCTCCGAACAAAAGAGATCCATCATGGCGGAAACATCACTCCCTTTTTGTTCACGCCCTTCGTTCACTGAAGACTCCTCTTAAGGTTGTAAAACAGCAGTTCATCATCGAGCAGGGCCACATGTTTCTTATCCCATTTAAAAATGCCCTCCGTGAAGGTGGATTTGCACTTGGCGATGGTCACGGGGACGTTCTGAAGAAGGCTTGGATTAAAATGATGTATGCCATGGATTTCGTTGACCGGAAACACCCACTGTTCGCTATCCTTCGATACCACCATCAACCGTTTTTTGCCTTTTTCCTTACCATATTTTTCAACGGGCACATCCTCCAGATTCATGAGGTTTTTCAGGGAGACACACAGTTGAATTTCGCCATGCACATTGACAAGCCCCAGTAAGATAGGGGTTTTTCGGTGGGGAAGGCTGTGAATATTGACATCGTCAATGATCTCTGCAAACAAACCGGCTGCAAGTGCCATCCATTCTGATTCAATACGAAAAACAACCACGGCAATTGTGCCGGCCGTCTCTTTGCCCTTTTTTTTCACGAGGATGCTTCCCCACTCATCCTTGTATTCTTCGGGAAGGGCCCGTTCCAGGAGGTTCCGGCCGGCCTGGGTAAAAACCTCGCAGTTACGGCAATGGATCACTTCTTCAAGCTTTGGACAACGGGGCTCTTCATTCCCCCAGACCCCTATCCGTTTCCAGCATCGATCCTTATTTAGCATCATTCCCTTTCCTCCAGCCTTTTCATCCCCGAATCACCCGTCAATATCCTCATCTGCTGGATAGCGATTTGATTCAGCCGTTCAAGTCTGATTTCCTGGGATAATCCTTCATTGATAAACAGGGCGTGAGGAACAAGGTTTTCCTTGATGGCATCGGTATGAATCCGGTAATTGATTTTGGTCAGATTCCGGCGAATATCCCAACCGAGTTGCTCCTTTTCTTCATCTTTAAGTCTCTGAAACTCTTTTATCAGATAAAGTTTAAACTTGGGGGATATCCATGATGCAAACTCAAAGGCAATGTCTTTGTGCGCATACGTGCCGCCGTATCGGCCTGCTTTAGCAATAATCCCCTTTGAATTTGTTTTTGTAACCCATTGCTTGACTGAAAGAACAAACCGGTTCAATCCGGCCTGATTTTTAATTCCCTCGAATTCGGGGGAATTAAAATCCGGATTATAGATTTCTTCCCAGATGCCCAAAAATTCGATGGTATTTTTATTTCTCAGCCATTTTTCGATCAAGGAAAGTCCATTCTCAATATGCCTGACCATATCGGTTAAGGATATATAATCCTGCTGATCTGTTGAAATGACAGTGATTTCTTTTCCCTGCACCGCAATTTTAGCCATTTTCCACCTTCTGCACAAATACGCCACTTGAACCGCAACAGGAGTCAAGTACTATACCTTTGTATGGCTCAAGCATTTCCTACCAGTAATTCAAACACTACGCGGGTTAGGCTCCTACCCGCCTCTCCCTTCGATCCCCTTCGCCCGTTGCCGCAATCGCTCAGCGCCGTTTTTGTTTCCCCGTTGCAATTCAATGAAAGCCAGATGGTTCAATGCTTCCACATGTTCCGGGTCCAGATAGATGGCCCTATTGAAAAACGCTTCGGCTTTGTCCTCATTATGCAGGGCTTCATGAATCAGCCCCATGAGAAAATGGGCCTCTACGTGCACAGGATTTTCACCTAGAAAAACCTCGCACAATTCAAGGGCTTTTGAAAGCTCCCCTTGATCCGCCTTTGCACGCGCCTCCGGAAACAAATTGACCGCCTTATCGGGGCTCGGTGTGCGGGTTACGGGCTTGGATCGATTTTGCTTTTCAGTCGATTTTCCGGATAGAATATCAGCCGGCATCAAAGGCTTCCGGATGGGGTTTATTTTCTTTTCATGAACCTTCCGTTTAGACTGTGCCCTTGTTACATCAACCGATGGGTCCTTTCGCCTGGATTCCCGGCACCGCTTACGGCACGCAAAAACACCGGTTTCGTTAATCGCCTCAAAACCCCATTCAACGGCAGTCTGCCGCTCTGCGTGGCCACAAAAAAAGATGCCGGTTTCAGCCAGCAGCCGACTCATGGTTTCAAGGGTTTGATTCCTTGCTTCAGGGCTCATGTAAATCATTAAATTTCTACAAAAAATCACGTCATATGGGGCACCGGGCGCAAAGCGGTTTTTCATGACATTGCCGGCCTTGAACTGCACCGTGTCGCTCACATGGTCTAACAGTTGATACCCATGGTTTTTTGGCTGAAAATAGCGATCTCTGAACGTCAGATCCTTTCCTCGAAAGGACCCCTGCCCATAAACCCCCAGCCTTGCTTTGGAAAGTGCTTCCTCACTGATATCCATACCGGCAATTTGAAAGCGGTCCTTTTTGATGCCCGCATCCATGAACGCCATGGCAACTGAGTACGGTTCCTCGCCCGTGGAACAGGGAATGCTAAGGACTTTAAGCATGCGGCCTGGATTCTCGGGCAGCCAGGAATCCTTCACAAAACGGGCCAGATAATTAAATACCTTCCGGTTCCTGAAAAACCAGGTTTCCGGAACAACCACCATTTCAATCAGATTCTTCCACTCATCATTTGAATCCACAAGGGTTTTCGAATACACTTCCAGGTTGGTTAAACCGCATCGATCCATTCGCCGCCGGATGGCTTTTTCGATTACCTTTCTACCGATAGCGGCAGTGTCCAGCCCGATCTTTTCCTCAAGTAGCGATTCAATGATGTTCATTTTCATCATAAGCGTTTTCAAGCGCCGGCAAAAAATGGAAACTCTCAGGAAGAAGATCCAGATCCACGTATTGAATCATCTCTTTTTCTTCCATCAAGAGACCGCCCAGATAGGGTGCTTCTTTCATATACAGCCCGGGGGCCACAAAGGAACTTTCATCTCTCCTCGCGGTTTCCGTAACCCGTTCGGCCATAAGCCCCAGGATATAGGGCGTATTGTCCTCTTTGACATAGTCCACCAGAATAACACGCGTACTCATACGCATCTCACAGGGCTCTCCCTGAATAAGCCTTCGAAGATCGATCACGGGAACAATGACCCCTCGATAGTTGAACAGACCGGCAACGTAATCCGGTGCGTGAGGCACTTTCTTCAGCTTTACGATGGGGGCCACCTCGCGAACCCGATCGCATTTCATGGTGTACATGGTGTCACCCAGATAGAAAAGCAGTACCAGCATGGCCGAATTTTCTCCCTCAATTAGATGGCTGCAACCGGAGAATCAATAGGCATTCACAATCCGATCATAAACGCCGTTTGCCACAATAATGGACAGACCTTCGTCCAACTTTTCGGCGTAGTATTGGCTTTTTGGAAAAGTCTTTGAAAACGCCACATAAATAGGTAAGCTTTCGCTGTCAAAAGCTTTGACAATTTCACCTTCCATGCCGTTTTCAGCAATAATTTTTTTCGCCGTTTTATCATAAAGAATCGTTGCATCAATTCTTCCTTTGGCCAGCTTACGCAGATTGAGCAAGTCCGATCTGACCGGAACTTTGACAACACGGTCATTTTTTGAAAAAAAATCTCCATAGCCATAATCAAATACGACTCCGATTCTTTCGCCGTTAATCAGATCTTCCTTTCTTTTAACGGACAAAGGGTTATCCGCATTTTGATAATACGCTGAGTGGGCTACAAACAGCGGGGTTTTACCAAATATATAGATTTTTTCGTTGGCACTCTCCTTTGGAACGTCAAAGGCCCCCGGAATAGCGCCTTCTCTGACCTCTTTTAACAAACGGTTGTAAGGCCCGACCTTAAAGACCACGTCAATGTCAACAGCTTTGTAGGCAGCAGATACGATCTCATTGGCCATCCCGGTCCCGTCCGGATTGGCGTAAGGCGCCCAATCATTTTCAGCCCCCAGGGTAATGGTCTCGGCAAAACCAACAGAAGAAAACCCCAAAACACATGCCAGTAACAGGAAAACGCGAATGATCATAAATTCCCCTCAAAAAACTTATTTCTTAATGACATCCACGGGAATTGCCCGCCCACAAGTCCGTATGGGCGTTAGGTAACTTTAAAGCGCCCTACCTCATCCTGCAGCCCGCGCGCCGCCTCATTGAGCTGCTCAATGGCGGAATAGGATTCATGCAGTGATTCCATGGTCTGCTGCATTTCCTCACTTAAGTTAACGATGGCGGTATTGATTTCCGTGGCGTTTTTGGACTGCTGCGCCATGGATACATTCACATTCTCGAAACTGGGGGACAACGCCTGGACCTGTTCGATAATCTTGGCCAGTTGCGTACTGATCCGGCCCACATCTTCAGCGCTTCGTTTGACCTCTCCAATAAATTTATCCATCTCCATGACACCGGCGGAAACCGCCGACTGCATTTCCTGGACCATCTGTTCAATATCCAGCGTGGCAACGGCGGTCTGGTCCGCCAGCCGTCGGATTTCCCGGGCCACCACATTGAACCCGCGGCCATATTCGCCCGCCTTCTCGGCTTCAATGGCCGCATTGAGGGAAAGCAGGTTGGTCTGGTCGGCCACCTTGGTAATCGTCACCACAACGGTCGTGATATTTTCAGCCTTTTCATTGATGGTTTCCAATCGGCCCGAAATGGATTTGGATGCCGATTCCATGTTGTGCATGGCCGCTTCCATTCGACCCAGATCCGACTGCCCTTTTGTGGCAAACCCGGCGGTTTCCTGGCTCATGACGGCCACCTGGTCCATGGTTTTCACCAGTTCGTTGGACACCTCGGATATTTCCTCAACGGACGCCACCACCTTTTTGCTGGAGGTCAGTTGTGTGCTCATGGTCGCTTCCTGCTCCCTGGCGGTAGCGGCCAGCTCCGTGGACGATGACGTCACCTGTATGCCGGACCGCTGGACCTGGCCCAGAACCATTCGAAACGACGACGCCATCTCGTTTATGGCGCTAAGCAGAGCACCCACTTCATCCTTTCGGTTTGTATTAATGGTGACCGCAAGATCAAAATCCGATAGCTGGCGGGCAATTTTTGATACATTTTTAAGGGGTTTTAAAACAAGGGCCCGCAGGAAAAATATCAGGGAAACCACCAGTACGAACAGGATGAGGAATACGCCGATGCTCTGGCTCAAAATGGCATTTTCCAGTTGGGATCGCGAATTGGCCTCAAACTTGTCCGCATCCAGAGAAGTCTCTTTTTTGAGGTCCTGAATTTTTTGCTTTAGAAGCTTGTCCGAGTAATAAATCTGAAACACACCGATTTTCTTCTGACCCCGAAAACATTCGGCCTGAGATGACAGGTCATTGTTGAGCACAAGATCTTTCGGAAGCGCGTTTCCGATTTCCACATCAGGATTTCGCCAGGCGGCGGCAAAGGGCTTTCCCCGTTCATCCAGTGCTTTGATGGCCACAATCTGGTCATAGTTCATGAAAGGCCGTAGCGATTGTTTGAGCCCTTCCTGATCAAGATTGTACAAATAGGCGGCACCGATGCCATTTAAAATCTGGGTACTGAAATTGATGCCATTCTTCAGAATACGCTTTTCCTCCATCTCCCGATCGTTGATGAGCTCATGGTAACCTCTCAGGATTTCATCCGTAAAAGTATCCACCATCTTAATCTCAAACCGGATTAGAATATATCCGCCCAGCAACACCAGAAGACACACGATACCGGATGTTGATGCCACGATTTTTGTGACGATGCTCCAGTTTTTCATTGCCGCCTCATTTGATTATTTTGAAATATATTTGTTGATAATTTCATCATAACGCCCGCTTTCGCGCAACTGTTTCAAGCCATCATTAAAATCATCCCGAACCTTTTTGTCAACAAATCCCACACGGAAAGGAACTTTCGGGAAAATATACCACATATCGATGGGCTGCGTCGTATCCACCATTTTATTATACTTTTTATGATAGTAAAAGATGCTCTTGTCCAGCACAATAACGTCCACGCGATCACCATACAGGAGATTAATCTGAAGCTCCTGTTTGCTGATTTCACGATAATCGGGAGACGCGTCCGCCGCCGCCACGAATTCCTTTCCCAGGTATTTTTTGGCATCTTGAAAAGTAATGATGCTCTTGTCTTTGAGATCACTGATTCTCTTAATGTTAAATTTTTTCTTCTTCAAGCTCACGGCCACATTTTCGCAGCTAATGTGCTGATCGGACAAAAAAACATCGAGCCCCGAATTTTCATTGACGGTTAGCACTCCGTCCACTTCTCTCTGGGCAATTTCCCGAATTCTTCGGGCAAAAGGAACATATTTTGTTTTGACCCGGTACCCTTTCATTGCCAGCGCTTCCCGCACGATGTCCAATTCTATGCCACAATTCTTCTCCGGAATGTTGTACGGTGCCAGGGCGAGACCTACGGCAAAGGTCAATTCCTTTTTTTCAGCGTGGGAGTTGGAACAGAAAAACACGCTCACCGCCATTGTTACCAGAAACAGCTGGTAGACCTTTTTCGGGATTCTCATTGATACACCCTTCATCATCACATTCAACTCTTTACTGTCTCATCCGGACCATCGCTGACCCTGAAATGTGACACTTCCTGCTGCAAACCCCTCGCTGCCTCGTTTAATTGTTCAATGGCTGAAAAGGTCTCCTGCAAAGATTCGGCAGTGGAACTGATTTCTTCGCTGAGTCTGGCGACGGCGCTATTGGCTTTGTTGGCATTTTCAGACTGGTGGCCCATTGCCACATTCACATCGTCAAAGCTGGGGGAGAGCGCCTGGACTTGATGGATAATGCGCGCTAGCTGCCCACTGATTTTTCCCACATCTTCCACACTCTGTTTCACTTCGGCAATAAATTTGTCCATCTCCATCACACCTGCGGACACGGCCGATTGCATTCCTTCTACCATCTGTTCTATATCAAGAGTCGCTACGGCTGTCTGATCCGCAAGCCTTCGAATTTCTCGCGCCACAACGTTGAAACCCCTGCCGTATTCTCCTGCTTTTTCCGCCTCAATAGCGGCATTCAGGCTCAACAGGTTGGTCTGATCCGCTACTTTGGTGATGGTCGTCACCACATTGGTGATATTTTCAGCTTTTTCGTTAATGGCCTCAAGGCGACCCGATATTGATTTGGAGGCGGCTTCCATATGATGCATGGCATCTTCCATTCGTGCCAGATCGTTCTGGCCCTTGCTGGCAAACCCGGCGGTTTCCTGCGATCTTTCGGCTACCTGCTGCATGGTTACCTCCAGTTGGTTCGCCACGCTGGAAATTTCCGCAGCCGCACGTCTCACGCCATGGGTTGCTTCCCCTTGCTGGTCCATGGCCGCCTGCTGCTGTCTGGCAGTGGCGGCCAGTTCCGTTGAAGAAGCGGTTAGTTGAATGCCGGATCGCTGAACCTGCCCCACCAGGGCATTCAGATTTTCCGTCATCCGTTTGATGGAAATCAGCAGTAAACCTGTTTCATCATCCGCAGCATCGGTTTTACCGGCCATGTCCCCCTTCACCATGGATTTCACGGCATCGGCGGCAGCGGAAAGGTTGCCTTTGGCAATCTCCCCCGCGACACCCGTGATTTGAGTAATCCGTTTGGTGACTTTGTTGCCGAAGAAAAGCGCCATTCCCACAACGGGAATCAGCACCAGAAAACCGCTGATGAGCATAACCCAAAGCATCTCGGTCATGGCGTTTTCAACATTCTTTTTCACACCGTGATAATCATCTTCGTAAGTTCCGGCACCGATCACCCAGTCCCAGGGTTCAAAATAAGTGAGCGCCGTCACTTTCCATCGAGACACCTCATCTTCCTTGTTCTTCCAGGCATATCGATCATAAGCCACTTCATTTTTTTTCAGTTTAACCGTTTTTTCCACCATAGACCGGACGAAATACCGGTCATCTGAAGACTTGGCGTCCCATAGATTTTCACCATCGCGCTCACCTCCCTTTGAAATGATGTAATGCCCGCGATGAAATGCATGTTTGCCACCCAGGACATAAACATATCCACTCTTGCCCACTTTCATATCCATAATGGCTTGGCGCAATGATGCGGGTGTCTGGAAGGGAGCCTCGGTGAACAGCATCCCGATAATACGGCCTTCTTTGTCGGTGATCCCCTTACAGGCGGTGAAATGCCATCCATCCGCAAGATCGGCAATGCCATGGAACACCTGTTTCTTAAGGATATGCTGAATGACCGAGTTGGCAACGCTGTTTTGAGTAGACGGAAGGTAGCGATTCTTCAGTTTCTGACCTTTTTTAGAAGAAATGGTTGTGGCGATCAACACCATATCGCCCGCATTATTGACCCTCTGGAAGAGGCCGTAGTTTCCACCGAATTTTTCCCGGATCACATCGATATAGGTGCTGGGCTCGAACACCCCTGCAATCATCATTTTGGGAATGGAGATGGTCTTTTCTTTATGATTTTGATGATTTATCGCTTTTATGGAGACAGTTTCAGATGACAAGGAAAACCCGCCCATGTCTTGAAAAAAAGCGTCTGACTCCCGCAAGCGACCATCCAGATATTTCTGTACCATCTTGCTGGTGGCCTCACAGGTATTGTGGACCGCAAGGGCAAGATGTTCGATGTTTTCGCGGGCGAGAAGATCCAGCTCCCCTTCAATCTTTTCAGTGACACTTTTTTTCTCAACGAATGTCAGTACCAGTATCACCAGAACCGGTAGCACCGCTGCCACCACCGGAAGCCCGATCACTTTGTGTTTCAACATTAATTTCATGGTTGATCCATCATCCTTTACCGTCTTTTCGGCCCACCAAAGTCAAGGCTTTAAACCACCTCAAAACGGGAAACCTGTTCCTGCAGCCCGAGGGCCGCTTCGTTGAGATCTTCCGCCGCCAATTTGAATTCCCTGAGGGATTCCAACGTATTCTGGGTTGCTGAATTCAAATGTTCCATGGTCTCGCTGATCTGGCCCGCACTTCTGGACTGATCCCCCATCCCCTTGCTCACGACTTCAAAACCCGGCGGAAGCGTCCGCACCTTTTCCATGATACCGCCCAATTGGCTGCCGATATCCTTCATTTTGTGAGCCGTGGATTGAACAACCCCGCTGAACGCTTCCATTTCAGAAGCCCCGGTGGATACGGATTTTTCCATCTCACCCACCATATCTTCGATATCCAGTGCCGCCACCGCAGTCTGGTCCGCCAATCGCCTGATCTCATTGGCAACCACCGAAAACCCAAGCCCATATTCCCCCGCTTTCTCCGCTTCAATGGCGGCATTCAAACTCAACAGGTTGGTCTGATCCGCCACTCTGGTGATGGTGACCACAATGGAGCTGATAACGTGGGCGTTCTTTTTCATGGCTTCAAGCTTGGCTGAAACCGATGCCGTACCTTTCAGGACCTCCTGCATGGATGCTTCCATACCCACCAGACCCGCCTGGCCGGCCTCAGCCAGCTCCGCCGTCTCGGTCGTGGCCGACGACACCGCATCCACGGTACCGGAGAGGGTTTCCGCTGTTTGGGAAATCATTTTTGACGAGGCACTGACCTGGGCTGTAGATGCCGCCTGCTGGTTCATGGTCGCTTCCAATCCTCTGGAAGATGCGGCGATCTCAGTAGAAGAAGATGTCACCTGGCTGCCGGACTGCTGTATCTGACCAATCAATGCATTGAGTTTTTCGGCCATGCTTTGAACCGCAGAAAAGAGAAGACCGGTTTCATCCCTGCTGGACGTAAACCTGCCATGAAGTTTATCCAGCGTTTTCTTGGCATCAATCAGTTTTCCCTCTGCAATTTCCCCTGCAACGTGGGTCAAATTGCTGATGGGATTGCAGATACGTCTTACCATAAAAAAGGCAATCACCATGAACAGCAAAATCTGAAAAGCAATCACCGCAATGGATGTGACCATGTTGGCATGGTTGAGTTCGTTGATCCTGGCATAGAGTTCTTTTTGTGGGACCAGAATACCCAGAACCATTCCAGCCTTTGTAAGGCTGTAGAATAGTGAATAGTCTTCACCCTTCAGCTCCAATGTTTTCACCAGGATTTCCCCGGGGTTTATTTTTCCCGCATTAGAAATGGCATCACCCCACTCAAGGGTTTCAAGTTTCTGCAGAACCTTCATGGGATTTCCCGGAAATGAAATCAGCAGGCGGCTGGAAATATCCGCCGCAAAGGGAAGCGATTTGGCCGTGGCCGTCATTTTAGAAACCATTGCCTGAAGTTTTTCCAGACTGAAGTCTACCGTTGAAATACCGATAATGCGGCCGGTGGAATCATACATTAATGCATCCACGGTAATCATGAGCGCCGTGGTGGCGGCCTGATCAAAATAGGGATCCGTCCAGTAAATATTAAGCTGACGTTGCTGGTTCCGATCCGATTCTTCCGGGATAGCCAGGCGGTACCAGTCCTGATTGTGGTAGTCGTACTCCGGCGTGTTGAGATCCCAGGTAAACGAAACCTGATTGTTTTTTCTAAATGCGTAAGGGCCAAAACGTTTCCTGTCACGAAAGAGGACATTCGGCTCATACCAGAGACCGCCGCCAATGGCCTCTGAAAATTTCTTGAAATTGTTCACCAGGTAGCCCTCGATTTGTGGGGTGATATCCTGACCTGTTTGGTGAACAATGGCAAAAAAGGCCTCACCCGCCGTTGCCAGGTCAGCCGCATTCTTCTCCATAACCAGCATGGCGGCTTCGATCCGCTCGGCGTTCCGGCCCAACATGGCGCGGATATGATTTTCCGTTTCAACCCGCAGGTTTTTCCCGATCATCCGCGCGTTCTGAATCAGCAGTATGCATCCCAGGATAGAGGAAAAAGTAATGATAGCCACCATGAAAAGGATGTTCTGTTTAAGGGTTATCCGCACATTGAACCTCTTTGGAAAGGAATCCTTTAAATATTCGAAATAATATAATACAATCCCATGGGATGCAAGCCTTTCACGCTCGGCTCGGCGACTCTCACTTTATGTGCGGAGGATACCTTACATTCAAAAACGTGGCATAAACGGACTCTCATCATGAAAAAATCTGAAAAAAAGACGGCGGAAAATCGATCTGAACTACGGACGATTCCGGATCAATATCGTAGCGTGGAGTTTTCCTTGAGCAAAAAAGACCCTATCTTTCAATTTCGGGTTCGGGATATATCACCATCCGGAATGGGGATTCTTGTCAACGAAGGGTCAATGGCATTGAAATACCTGGAGGTCGGGCAGGTTCTGCTCATGAAATACAACCCGGAGAACCCTGACGGTTCGCCTGAACAGATGGAAACGGAAATCAGGCATATCACCCGAGTTGCCGATGGTCGCTACAGAGGGCACTATCTGGTAGGGCTGCGTATCAAGCATAAGGATGGCCCCTAGCCGAGGTTCTAAGGGATCGCTTTTTCTTCTCTTCTCGGATCTTGGCCTTGAATTTGAGCCGCTAGTTGTATTGAAAAAAGATGTTGAAGACCCATTTTCCCTTCATAATCCCCTTTTATTTGTTGTCCTTTCCATATATAGTACGCGTGCAATTGATGATGTTCACACTCCATAAAGCTTCGCATTTTGACGATGAAACAAAATAGACAGAAAAAAGATAGTTACTATCACCTTCTAACCCGGAACATGCTTCTGACCATTATCATTGCTGCAGTCATGCCGATGCTCGTGGTCAGCAGTATCATCCTTTACCAGTTCGACAGTTCCTACCACGAAAAAGTCTACGCCCACCTGGAAGAATTAGTCCTAAAACATAAACAAAATATTGACAATTTTCTGAAAGAGAAATTAGGTGACATCCGATTATTGGCCACGACGTTTAGCTTTGAAGAACTGAGCAACGAAGACTTCTTGAGGGACAGGCTGGAATCGCTGCAACGGATATTTGGCCCCGTGTTTGTGGATTTAGGCGTCGTAAATGCCCGGGGCATCCAGGTGGCCTATGCAGGCCCGTTCAAACTGGGAAAGGCCCTCTATTCTACTGCGGACTGGTTTCAAGAGACGATCAACAGCCAAAACTTTATCAGCGATGTTTTCTTAGGCCTCCGAGGGCTCCCGCATTTTATTGTGGCGGTTAGAGAGAACCATGATGGGGAATCATGGATATTGAGGGCCACCATCGACTTCGTGGCATTCAACGACCTTGTAGAGAGTATCCATATCGGAGAGACAGGATTTGCCTACATCCTGAACAGAGAGGGAGAGTTGCAGACAAAGACGATCATTAAGGAAATCCCACCGGGGAGCCCTTGTGCGGACTTTGTGGAGGGCGGGGTGAAGGTTAAAGGAAAAATAGAAATTCTAGAGAGGGTCGATGAATCCGGGGAAGACGAGCTTTACGTGACAGCCTGTCTCAAGGACGGAAATTGGCTCCTGATCTTCCGTCAAGGGGCGTCGGATGCCTTTGCAGAGCTTTACAGGACTGTCGGAATCGCCCTTGCCTTTATGCTGCTGGGTGTTTTGGGCATTGTGGTCACAGCCTATTTTCTGTCAAGAAGAATGGTCAATCGCATTGCGCAAGCAGACCAGGAAAAAGAGATGATTACCGAGCAGGTGGTCGAGACGGGCAAATTGGCGTCGGTGGGCGAATTGGCGGCCGGCATTGCCCATGAAATCAATAACCCGGTGGCCATTATGGTTGAAGAGGCGGGCTGGATAGAAGATCTCCTGGAAGAAGAGGAATTCAAAGATGGAGAAAACCTGAGTGAATTCCAGCGGGCTTTACAGCAGATCCGGACCCAGGGGAAACGCTGCAAGGAGATCACCCATAAACTGCTTAGTTTTGCAAGAAAAACCGATTCCCGAACCCAGGACATCCAGTTGAATGATCTGATCGAGGAATTGATCGCACTCTCGGCACAGAGGGCAAAATACAGCAATGTGGAGATCCATTCAAATCTTCAGGAAAATATCCCGACTTTACACTTGTCCCAAACCGAATTGCAGCAGGTCTTGCTCAACCTGATCAATAACGCCCTTGACGCCATGGAAAAGACCGGCGGAAATCTGCGGATATCGACTCGGATGGAGGAGAACAGTATCATTGTGGGTGATCCTCATCTCCAGATCGAGGTAGCCGACGACGGCCCGGGTATTCCTGCGGCGAATCTTGCCAAGATTTTTGATCCGTTCTTTACCACGAAACCTGTGGGAAAAGGTACCGGCCTGGGACTGTCTATCTGCTACGGGATTATTAAGAAAATGGGTGGCAATATTGAAGCGCGAAGCATCATTGACGGGGGAACCACCTTTACGGTGAAAGTGCCCCTGCCGAAATCAAAGGAGGAAAATGCCTGAAATTGGGTGTTCCGAATGACCGAAATATTTTTACGGTAATGATTAAAATTTCTATCATATAAGGAGAAAACTCATGTCTATAGCGAACGTACTTCTGGTGGATGACGAGGTTCCTTTTGTGGAAGCCATGTCCAGGCGGTTGAAAAAGAGGGATATCCATATCGTAACTTCTTTTAATGGATCTGAGGCCCTGGATGTGCTCGAAAATGACCTTAGCGTGGAAGTGGTTATCCTTGATGTGAAGATGCCCGGCATGGATGGCATCGAAACCCTCGGAGAAATCCGGAAAAAGTTCCCCCTGGTGGAAGTGATCATGCTGACCGGTCATGCCACGGTTGAGACCGGCATAGAAGGGATGAAGCTTGGCGCTTTTGATTATCTCATGAAACCGTGCGATATGGACGTGCTCATGGATAAGTTGAAAGAGGCCGTGGCCAAAAAGAGAAACCATGAAGAAAAGATAGTCGAGGCAAGGGTGAAAGAGATCACCACCCGCCGTGCGTAGACAGGGGCAGGATTATGCCGGATATGGAAAGCGTTCATTCAGATTATATCAGGCTTCTTCTCGTTGATGATGAAGTGGGTTTTGCGGAGGTTATTGCCAAGCGATTATCAAAAAGAGGGATGGAGGTCAAAGCTGTTTTTACAGGAACTGATGCCATCCGGGCAATCCGAAAACAGGACTTCGATGTGGCGATCCTTGATTTGAAAATGGAAGACATGGACGGGATAGAGGTCCTCAAGATTTTCAAAAAAGCCTATCCCGAGATGGCAGTGATCATGCTCACAGGCCATGGGTCCGAGACTGCCGCGAAGGAGGGCCTAGCGTATGGGGCTTTCGATTATCTGACCAAACCGTGCGACCTGGAAGACCTTGTGGAAAAAATCCACCAGGCCGTTCAATATGAGGAATAGCGGAGGTGGACTCTGATAGGGCCCGGCCCACCTTGGGGAGGGCTCTTGACTACTTTTGTGGATGCACGCATTATTACTCCCCTGCGCCCATCCATATATTTTCAAATCCCTGTTCTAAAAAATGCCTGTCAAATCCGAAGACCTTCTCGATCTTGTAATGCCTCATCACCACAAAACTGACACAATCAACAAAACTCAATCTCCTCCGGCCTAAACTGAGCCAGAGTTCATACGCCAGATTGTGCATTGAACCGTCAATCCACAGGATCTCGGCAAGGCTTAACACATCCCGGTACCAGAGGTTCCCAGCCTCAAAACCCAAACGACGTTGCAATAGCGCCAGCGCCTCAACAATGACATAGTTTCCGGTACAGAGATAAAGGTCTTTTTCCAAAAGGGATCCCCAGAAATCTGCTGCTTGCTCATGATTGCCGTCCGAACGGTCCATCAAGGCGTAAAAGGCCGAGGTGTCGATGAATACCCGTTCATTTTCCATGTCGAGCCTCTTTTACAAAAGCCTCTGCCAGGTAGTCGTCATGCCGCTCAGAAACATCAGAGAGATTTGACGAAAATCGACCGACTGCCGCAAGGGCCCGCCTCTTTTTTTCTTCCGGAAAGCGTTCTTCGCGAGAGCGGAAAAGGGCGACACCCTCACGAATCAGTTGAGAAACAGAAACGCCTCTCGCACTCGCTTCCATCCTCAGCCACTTAATCTGGTCATCCTCCAATTGAATCTGTGTTCGTACCATGATAATACCTCCATGATGTCATTGTGCAGGGGCTTATACATCATGCTATATATTTTAGCTGTTGGTGTCAACTGTCTTTAGAAACAGACCACACAATGGCGCATGAATCTCAATGAAATAATAAGAATGAATTTGGATAGCCGAGACTGTCCAACAGTCCAATAGAGGCGGCGCGGAGGTCAGAACCGGAAAAGGCCTGGAGGCGTTGTTGTATCTGTGTTTTCAGTTCCATTTTTTATCCTGCTTTATTCCTGCATAAACTTCAGTAACCGTTTCCCGGTGTCAGTAAGCCGATACTTCTGCGTCGGGCTTTTGGGCGAATCAGGCTGAGTCATCTCAATCAAATCCTGCTCCAGCGCAGGCTGAAGGTAGCTCTTTCCAAAGGATTTACGATCATTAAGCCTCAGCTTCTCCATCAAAAGGCCGCGATTAAGTTCTCCATCTTTCGACACATTTAGTAACCGAATTACTCGGGGAGTTACTTGGGGGGTTACTTGGGGGGTTACTTGGGGGGTGCCGGTTGAAGCCTTTTCGTATATCGAAGAATCGGGGTACTTGGCGATGATTCTGAAAACATCGCCTTCAATCAGTTCAGGATCACTACCGCCATAGGCTTTGCCGTATTTCATTAATTTGCGCACCCCCGAACCCAGCTCGTCCGCCCGCCCAATTTCGCGGAAAAACCGAGCAATGACCGGATTTTTGGAAAAGGGCGAAAATGTATCAGGATTTATGAGACCGAATCCGTGCGGATTGTTGCTGTTTTCGGTGCGCACTCGGCCACGTTCAATAATCAGTTTGGCCGGAAAGGCATCCGTGTATTCCCGATGGATCAGGATATTGGAAGCGATTTCACGAAATATGGCGTCGCGGATACTGATGCTCATAGTCCCTTCGAGATAAAAAGGATCCGGCAGGTGTTTTGCGATAAAGGCCATAATACGATCATAGCTCTCGATCAGGTTGGTCGCAACGAAATCCCGGTCGTCATAACGGTCAAGATTGACCTTGCGCAAAATCAGGTCAGTGCGGTGGTGGGGAACGGCGGTAAGAATGGCATCATCTTTTCCCAGCAGCAAAATGCCCGCCAGGGTCACACCGCTTTTGCCCGTTTCAGAGTCAATTTGGTATAACTGAGCGCTTTTGAGGAGGTCAAGATCATCCATATCAGCCCAAGGGTGCTTTTCATGTCGAATTGTTGCAATCTTGCGACACTTGGCAATCAGGTCTTTCCTTAGCTGTTCCAGCGTGGCATACGGATATATCTTGTTTTCCGAGTAGATGGTCTGTTTCCGGCGGTACAGTGCGGCAACGGACCATGTATGATCGGTAATATCCAGATCCCCGTCTTCATTTCGATCGAAGATGCGCCCGTTACATCGGTGCACTTGAGAGCTTTCCGGGACAAAGATATGAAGTACGGTTTTCCCGTCAATCCGTACTTCATCCACTGACAGATAACAAGACGGATTGATTTTCTGCGGATTGTTGATGGCCGTTACAAAACCTTTTTTAATCTGCTCCACGCTGTCGGGATCAACACCGGTCACTTCACCGGCATCACTAACCCCGAGCAACAGGGTTCCGCCGTGACGGTTGAGGAACGCGCAGACGGTCCCATATACATCCCGGTTAAGGGCACGCCGACATTCCTTGAATTCAACGGAAATGCCTTCGCCCTGTCTTATCAGCACTTTGAGATCAGCCATCTGTTCGGAGTAACGGGGTTTTAGGATAACCATAGACCATTTCAAATCTTCTTTCCCTATCGGGTTGAAAGAAGGCGCCTGTTTCGCAGATACTACTGAATGCTGTTTACATATAACTACCCTACAAGTCAATGAAAATAGGACAGGCCAAGATGCGGGAAAGAGAACACCCATGCAAAATGCCGTTTCTCTCTTTTTTGGGGTATGATTTAGAAAGTTCATGCGGAAACAATCAAGGATGGATGCATCGGAAGCGTTGCACCAGGTGGCCCAGACGATGACAAAGGCCAAAGGGGAAATTGCCTAGAATTTTAAGACAACATCCATCTGGAGCCTGTTTTCATGCTCCTTGTAGCGGTCACTGTTCCAGAGCGAATTCCCTTCGGACGCTGTCTTCCAGTTACTTACCGGGTCCGTATAGAAAAAGACGGCCCGCAGAAGCGTGTTGCCGTACGGCCAGTAATGCAGCGCCACTTTGTGTCCCTTACGGTTGGCACCATAAAAATCCTGGTCGTTCAGGCAACCCAGAACGGCATTTTGCTCTATGTAGGCATATTTGTAGTAGAAAGAGTAGGCACCCTTTTTCGCTTCATCGCCGATTTTAAATGAAAAATTGTAGGCCTTGTTTTCGTCGCTCGGCACCCCGTCTGCGGCGTTGTAGATGTAATCAAGATAGACGATTGCGGGATAGGGTCCCAGTTTGAATCCGATCTGAGAATAAGCTTCCCACAGTTTGTAACCATATTCATAATCTATATTCCCGGTAGCCGGGTCTGTGATGAATGAATTTCCGCCACCCTTGTTATATGCGCCATCGTGCATCCATTTGGTACCGTTAAGATTGCTCCAGCTATAGTAGCTTCCCGCAAATTCCCATTTGACCGGGCCCACATTCCATGTAAAGCCCGCCTGATTAAGATAGAGCATGGCATCTGGAGTCCTGTTGTTTTCATTGACCACCATCTGGCCCAGGTAAATAAAGGGCTGAAAGACTTTTGACCCCTGATACCGATAATATTCAAACGCACCATCAGGGTTCACGTCCGTGTCCCACATGATGTCAGTGTTATAAAAGTTCTTTTTGAATTTACCGGCGCCAACCCCCAATCCCTTAAACCGGTTCGGCTTGTATTCCGCATAGGCCCTGGCCAGGAAGATCCCCTTGTCATTGAAATCTTCCCCAAAAGTCGCGTTGGTGGTGGTGGCTTCCTGGTGGGTGGCCATGTTGGTGGTGATCATGAAATGGGTCTTTATTTCGTCTGTTATGGGGGCGTCAATGTAGAGCCTGACCCTGAGCCTACCCCTGTCGCGGTCGTCCTGTTTTCCCGGGGTGCCGTCTTCGTTCAACATCCCCCTGTCCCAGAGTCTCTCATACCGGAGCCTCAAGTCGCCACTGATCCTGATCTTCCGGGTCCATTTCGGGAGACTCTCGCGCCAGGTCTTCTCTGCTTCCTTTGTTTCAAGCTTGACCGCCTTTTGGATCTCCTCCTTCTGCTCTTTTCTGGCCTTATCTATGGATTCACTATGCTTTTTGAGCTCCTGTTTTAAATCTTGAATCTCCTGTTGCTGCTTTTGAATGGTCGTACTCAGGTCGTTGAGTCGCTTTAGAAGTTCATCGTTGCTTGCAGCGCCTGACGCGGATTGACTGAAAAATAGGAAGAGAATACCCACCCACAGCGACACCCTAAATCTCCCCCTTTTTCCCTTCATATCAGGTTTTTCCTTTCCAGTTTGAAATTCCGTTTTCAACATAGAATGCCATTTCTTGATTATCCCGTGAGCCCTCTCATCTGAACAATTACAGGAGCAAAAGACCAGAACAACAGAACCACAATGAAAATTGATACGGCAACCACCAGGACCGCCTGCATCCACTTGAAACCGCACCCCTTGACCAGCCCGATTATAATGAGCATCCATTTCCACGGTTCGGTGAGCCAGACAAAGAGCGGTATCCAAGATGCCAGCAGGGTAACCGAGGTTGCATAGGCATAGACCGAAAATAGCTTTGGAAAGGGTACCCGTTTCCCCATGCTCATGGTGATGACCATGAAAGTGATGCCGGCCGTCACAAAAGGCATGCCGACCGCATTCACAAACAATACCCCGCCCATGAGAATCTGATTCTCGCTGATGGTGGTCAGGCTGGCACCGGCGAAGAAGAGGCTGGAAATCGTCAGGCAGCCAAGTGGTTGTCGGAAACCGGTTTCGTCGGGCAATTCGCTAAAAAACCGGCTCGGCGAACTCAACATCTTCGTCAACGCCTGGAAATAAAACCCAATCGTAAACCTATTGGTATTTTCGATTGTCATGCATTTTTCCATTCGGTCTCAATTTCCCTCAACCGGTCAAAAATCCAAAATTTGCAAAAATACCCCATATCAGCATGATCAGGGTCAGGATAAAAAACAGGGTCCGCTCTGTTTTCTTGGTAAAAAAGGTGACACCCTTTGAGTAAAAGAATACCTTCTTTCCGGGTTTGTCCTCATTACGTTCCTGCATAATTTAAACCTCTCTCCGCCCTCCGTCCTCTGACTTCTGACCTCCGGCACCCGTCCCTCTAAAATCCCGGCAACCCGCTAAACCCCCTGACGCTCCAGTATACGGCAGTGAGCAGGACAATAAGGATGTTGGCAAAAAACCACATGGGTACACCGACCCTGAGATAGTCCTTGGGCTCAAGATACCCGCTCGCATAAACAATGGCATTGGGCGGCGTCCCGATGATCAAACAGTAGGCAAAAGATGAAGCCATGGCCGTGCTCATGGCCATAAACGGCAGGAAGGTTGATCCCGGGTGAACAAGCCCTGCCATGTTGAGGGCGATGGGACCTACGGCCGCGGCCGCGGGTCCATCAGCCATAAGATTGGTCAACACCGCCGTAAGACCATTTGAGGTGGCCATGAGGGGGATCCCCGAATTTATGCCCAACGGAGCAAGACCGTCGATCACTGATCTTGCCAACCAGTAGGCGGCCCCTGTTTCGTCCAGTGTACGCCCGAATATAATCGCACCCGCATAGAGCCAGACCACGCCCCAGTCAACCCTCTCCTGGTAGTCCCGCCAGTTCACCACGCCTGCCAGGAGGTAGGCGATGGCACCCGCAACGGCGATGACGCCGATGCCGAGACGAACCGGATAAATGCCCATATTGTAGAAAACCTTTTCCGTAAACCACCCGTACACCATCACGACGAAAATGATGAGGGCACAGATCTGCTTGCCGTTCCATTTGCCCATTTTGTCTATTTCGTTCCTCAGGTGTTTCATGGCGGGGGCAAGGGAGGTAATCCGAGGCTTGAACCGCCAGTTCACCACAACCCATGTGACCGGTATCATGACCAAAACGAACGGGAAACAATAGGTGACCCACTGGAAGTAGCCGATATCAAAACCGAACATATCATTTAAGTAGGTCATCATGATCACGTTCCTGGCGCCACCCGAGGGGGCTCCCGGACCGCCGATGTTGCAGGCCATGGCAATGGCGATCATGAGCATCTTGGCCAGTTCCTTGTCTTCGGGAATCTCGTCGGTGAGGCTGTTCTGGTAAAGGAGCATCCCTATGGGGAGGAACATGGCGGCTAAAGCATGGTCGGATATAAAGGCCGCTAAAGGAGCAATAATGACAAAAAAGATAAGGGTGACCCATTTTATATTGGGAACCGCTAACTTTTTGAACATCATGAGGCACATCCTCTTGTCCACCCCTGTCTTCACAAAGGCGGCGGCAAACATGAGGCTCCCCATGATAAACCAGCAGGCGTCGGACCAGTAGAGCATGGCCACATATTTTCGGGTGACCACGCCGGTGAATACGAGGATAAGCCCGATACAGAATGCAACGCCCGGCAGGGGAATGCACTCGGTCATAAAGCAAAAGACCACAAAAACCATCATGGCGATGGCCACCTTGATTTGCCATGCTCCCTTGTCGGCCGCTTTTAAGTCCTTTCCGGTCAGATTCTCATATTTGAGCCCTTCTTTCCGGAGTTCCACGGATTTATTCATCATCTCAAGGAAAGCCTTATCACTGACATTCTCTTTTATAAAGGCTTGAGACTTATCAACATTCTCGGAATCCGCCTGGATCTTGTATTTCTTGCACCACTTGAGATCTCTTTTTAGAAAGCGGTCCCTGGAAAGTGCCCCCATCCGCATATTTTTCTCCATGATCTGGGCTGTTAGGAGCTCCCACTGGGCGGCATCCGAACTTTTTTTATCAAACAGCCCGGTGGTGATGAGATTCACCACGGCGGTGGGTCCCACCTGGATCTCGGTCCCCACATCCTTCATTCCGTACGGAGTCGGCAAAATCAGAATCGCAAAAAATAGAACAACCGGAATAAAGAAAAGCTTCCAGTTTACATATTTGTCATAGCCGGTGGCTTTCGGTTTTTCTTTCGCCATTTTTTTATCCACCTCTTCTTGATTTAATGGAATTGTCCGCCATCCCTGTCACAGTGATCAAGACTTCAATATGATCTTGGCCATCTCGAAGAATATCTCTTGTTCCCTCACCACCCCGACCACTTTCCTTCCCCTGGTAACGGCCATCCGCCTTCTATTTTCAGTAAAGATCAGATTGGCAATCTCCATGAGATTGGTTTCTTGATCAATAGTGAGAGGCGCATCGGACATCACGTCCCTGATTTTCTTTCCGACAAGCCCTTTGGCCTGGGTGGTAAAAAGTCCCGACCAGAACATGGGAGAGTATTGCATGCTGTCGGCCATGGAGGGTTTCGGCGCTGATAGGTAAGCTGGGCGTACCGCCTCGATCAGGTCAAGGATGCTCAAAATTCCCACCAGTTTTTCGGTTTGATCAAAGACCAATATGGAGCGATGCCCGGTCTCCATGATCCGGCTGGTGGAGGGGGCGCTTTCAAAAGACCGCTTCAACCTTTCAATCCCCTCTTTGATGGTGTTGTCAGGATCGATGGTGGTATAATCCTCGATCGGGACCATGATGTCCCCTGCCTTTTTTTCTTCCCCGACACCGCCCCGGGCTGCATCGTAGGCGTCATGTATCTTTAAGGATAACAGTTCGATATCACACGGCTTGTTGAGATAATCAAAGGCCCCGTGTTCCAATGATTCCTTTGCCGACTCATCCCCGCCATGACCCGTCAACATGATGACCCGCACGTCCGGGTCTATCTTCTTGATCCTAGCCAGGGCCTCGTGCCCGTCCATCCCCGGCATCCGGATATCCAGGATCACCACGTCCTGGGGCGATTTCTTCAGGATCTCAACGGCCTCTTCCCCACTCTCCGCCACCGTTGTTTCATAACCCCTCCGGGTCAGTATCTTGGATGTTGTAGAACGAAACTGCGCTTCGTCGTCTACCATCAGAACCTTTATCTTCTCGGTCATTACCTTTGCCCCCCGGTCTCCCTTAATATCTCCCGCGCAGACTTGCCGACGGTGCGGCTCTGAGCCACCCGAATTTTCTCCTCCAACACCTGCCGCTTTCCGAATGCCTCTTCCGCCTTTTCGATAAGATCCTGAACGTCGGTGGGCTTGGTCAGGTAATCCGTCGCACCGAATTTCAGACCTTCAACCGCAGAGTCAATGGTGCCATGCCCGGTCAGCATGATGACCTCAACCAGCGGATAATTTCGCTTGATGGCATTCAGGGTTTCGATGCCATCCATCCCCGGCATTTTTACGTCCAGGATCACCACATGGATGTTGTGGGTTCTCAATATTTCCAAGGCATCGGTCCCGCTGCTTGCGGTGAGGACGTCGTAACCCTTCCTCGAAAGCAGTTTTTGGGTGGTGGAGAGAAACCTCTCCTCATCATCCACCAGCATCATCTTCATTTGTTCCATCGATTTTTCCCCCTGAACTGTTTTGACCCCGGTAAAATGACGTAAAACGTCGTACCAACGCCTTTTTCGCTATCGACCTCCATGATGCCGCCCATCTTGCTTATGATGCCGTAACACACGGAGAGTCCCAATCCCGTTCCTTTTCCCACCGGCTTGGTGGTAAAGAAGGGCCTGAAGATCTTCTTCCGGTCTTCAGGGCTGATCCCGCTCCCATTATCCCTGACGGAAATTTCAACCCTTCCATCTTCTTTTGCTCTGGCGCCGACCACCAGTTTCCCGCCTTGAGCGCCATGCCTTGATGTAATGGCATCAATGGCGTTATTATAGAGATTGAGCAGGACCTGCTGCAGTTGTCCGCGATCCCCGTGAACCGGCGGTGTGTCTTCCGAGACCTCCTGGGTCAAGGCAATCCCCTGGACAGCCGCCTTCTTTTCCACCATGGCGGTTATTTCAGGGATGTATTTCTGAAGGGCAATGTCCTCAACCACAGGCTCGCTTTGCCTGCCGAACTTGAGGATGGACTGGGTAATGGCCCCGCAACGGCTGATCTGGAGGTCAATCTGCTCCATGGAATCTTCGATTTCCGACAGGGATTCCGATGGCTGCAAATCCCCCTTCTCCTTCAGCTCCGAAACAATGGAATCTATGAGCGCATGTTCGCTTTTCATGACCTGGAGGGGGTTGTTGATTTCATGGGCAAAGCCTGTGGCCATTTCACCCAGTTCGGCCAATCGGCTGGCCCGGATAAGCTGGCCTCCCAGCTGCTCTCTTTCAGTATCCAGCCTTTCCATACGCCTCACAATGCGGCCGGTGAGGAGAAAGGCAATCCCCACAATGGCGCCGCCGCCTAAAAAGGTAACAAGGACGATGATGTACGCGGCCGCTCTAAGGAACCTGAAAGCGTCAGCCTTTTCCTGCCTGACAACGAGCAGCCAGTTCTGGTCCTTTAACCATGTTGTGGCATACAGGTATTTATCTCCATTTGAATCCTCTTCAATAAACGTCTTAATGCCGGTGTGGGATGGCGGTCTTTGGACAACCCCGGGATCTTTATCCATCAGGTTCCCACCGGAGCGACGCTCTGTCTGGAATATACCGTCCGCATTCAGGAGATACGCCTCACCGGTCTTGCCGATGCGAATCTTTTTTACCAGGTCGTTAAACATGTAGGTATCAATGGTGGAACGGATAACCCAGGTCTTACCTGCCGCCTCCCGCTTGAGGGCTATGATAAAATGGGGTATGCGTCGACGGCCCATGAAAATATCGCTGATATATTGGCCCTTTTTCAGGACCTCCTTGAACCAGGGCGCCTCGGCATAATCCTTCCCGACCAATTTATAGGGTCCCTGATAATTTAGGTGGATGCCGTCCTGGTCAAAAAGCCCGAGATCAACGAATGTGCTCGACTCTTTCTGTAAATTGAGCAGGATATGATGAAGTTCCTCGGGGTCGGCAAGCTCTCTAAATGGACAGGAATCCAGAACGAATTCAAGATTCGCCTTGCGGTTGGTGAGAAACGAGTCGATCATATGCCGGTGATCTTCGACGATCCGCTTCATGGTGGCAATGGTGCTGGATTCCAGGGAGGTTGTAAAATAGTAATATCCGATTCCCAGGATAAGGATGAAAGTCGTAAGCGGGACCAGGATCATACTGACCAGAATGCCCCGTCTCAGATTTGCGTATGATGTTTTTTCCAAAAAGTGAGCGCTCCTCTCCGATGGCTTGATGCGTTATTGAGCAAAGTCCGTGCCAGAAAAAGGATCAGGTCCGGAACTCAATAACCATATAGATTTATTGGCATTATAGAGTTTGGAAACCTTTTGAGTGATGAAGGATTTTAGATATGCATGTCAAGATTTTTTGCAGGTTGTAAAGGGGGTAAAGGAAACTGAATGCGAAGTCCTGTAAACACTTGGGAAAGGGTTGGTTCATGCCTGGACAAAAAACTTTGTCCAGGCACGGGTATATAATTGCTCTGTGGATGTATGTTTAAGATTCACGAAGCGGGCGCTTTGCGGGGTCCTATTTTAGCTTTCGTCCTCTTTCACCTGTTCGAGAACCCTTCCCGGAAAGCGAATCAGCTCCTTTATCCGGGCGCTCCGGATTTTCTGATCGTGTGCGTCTTTTTTTTCAAAGGCCTGGGCCAGCTTGGTGAGAAGTTCTTCCAGCTTTATGGGCTTCAAGAGATAATCAAAGGCCCCCAACTTCATCCCCTCAATGCTGGTCTCGACCGATGCATGTCCTGTCAGCAAAAGCACTTCCGCCAGGGGCTGGATCTTTTTAATTTCCCTGAGCGTTTCAATTCCGTCCATGCCCCCCGGCATCTTGACGTCCAGTATGACAACGTCAAAGAGATTCTTCTTCATTATTTCCAGAGCCTCTTCGCCACTGGGTACGCCGGTCGTATCGATGTTGCGTTTACGCAGGCGTTTTACCAGGGTCTCCAGAAAAACTTCTTCATCATCCACGACCAAAGCCCTAAAAGCATCCATGTGACAATCCTCCTCAATTAATCTCGTATGCGTGGTTAAACAGTTGGGTGGTGGTGCAGTGCCTGACCGCAAACTCCCAAAAAACCTATTTCTTTTCCGGTATGACCGCCGGAACCGCAACCGTGAACGTCGTCCCTTTTCCCACCTCGCTCTTGATGCGGATGCTCCCTCCCATTTTTGCTATAATATCATAACTGACCCACAGGCCAAGACCGGTTCCCTCGCCGGTCTCTTTGGTGGTAAAGAAGGGATCAAAAACCTTTTTTTGTTTATCTTCGGGAATTCCAGGTCCGTTGTCCGTTATATCAACATTGATGAAAGAATCAACCTGTCCGCTCGTCACCTCGATCAGCCCCTCGGAACCAATGGCGTCAATGGCATTGGTTATCAGGTTCAGGAACACCTGCTGGAGCTGGGACTGATCGCTGGCAATGATCGGCAGGTCATCGGAAAGTGCCGTTGTAATCTCAATATTGTTGGTGATGGCATGGTTTTTAAGCAGATCGATGGTCTGTTTCAATGTGCTGTTTACGTCCACATCCTCCAAGCGGGGCTCCATCTTGCGAGCATAGCCTAACATGTTGTGGACCACTTTTCGGGCACGTTCCACATGATCCTCTATGTTCTTTATGCCCTGCTTGTATTCTTCATAATTATGGCTTTTTTGAAACTCCTCTTCGTAGAGAAGATCTTCCATCCATCCGGTCACCTGGATGATGACAGCCAAGGGGTTATTGATTTCATGGGCCACCCCTGCGGCCATCTTGCCCAATGCGGCCAGTTTGTCGGATTGAATGAGTTGGGCATTGAGTTCATTCATCCTCGAATCGGTTTCCCTTAACCGTTTGATGATCATCCGGGTTGTGAAAACCGTAGCCAAAATGATTGCCAGAAAGCCGCAGACAATAATCACAATCTCCGCAATTCTGGTGGCAAACAGGCCGGACATTTCCTCTGCCACTTCCTGGCTGATGACCAGGAGCCATTTGCCGTCCTTGAGCCGGCTCCCCGCATAGAGCGTCTTTTCTCCTTCAGCATTCTTCTCTTCAATAACCGTAGTTCTTGTGCCGAACAGGCGGGTATCCAGGTGAGACTGAGTCAATATTTCCTCGTTAAAGCGAGGGCGGGTCTGGCAAACCCCTTTTTGATCGAGGATATAGGCATCACCCGTTTTTCCCACCTGGGCCGAACGTACAATCTCCTCGAAGATATCCGGATCAATGGTCGCCCTGAGGATCCAGCTGTTGAGCCCTTCCTGGCGACGAACGGCAATGATAAAGTGGGGCAACTGCCTGTACCCCATATATACATTGCTGATGTAAACGCCTTTGCTCATCACCTCATCAAACCACGGGTGCTGGTAGTAGTTAAGACCCTTGAGATCATAGGGTCCGACGTAAGCCAGGTGCTGTCCTGAATTTGAGATCACCCCCAGATCCACAAAGGCCCCTGCCCGGGCATTCATAACCTCAAATATGCGGGCAAGGTTCTTTTCATCGGTCATATCGTTGAACGTATGGGTGTCTGCCATGGCGCAAAGGATGGCAGTGCGCTCCTTGAGAAACAGTTCCACGGCCTCCGCCTGGGCCGTGGCCCGGTATGTTATCTGCTCCTCAATTTTTTCCCCGTACATCCGGGCAAACTGATAATAGATCGTTGCGCCAAGGACAATGAGTGGGGCAAGAGAGACCAGCAGCGTTATGATGATGATCTTTCTTTGAAGATTTTTATAGAGGGATGTTTTCATTATGGCTCCATTAGTGCGGCCATGACATGAACTGCCAGTACCCCAATATGGTCCAGAACCAGAGAATAAGCCATGCAAGAATGGTTATGGGCAGGCCGAATTTCACAAAATCAAAGACACTCAGCAGCCTTTCTCCGGTCTCAGGGTCCCTGCCCATGCCGAATGCTATAGCATTATTGGGGGTTCCCACAACCAAAATGTTGGCAAAGGAGGAAGAAAACGCGCACACCAGGCCCAGTTTCCAGACGCTGATACCCGCTAAACTGGCCATGGGGAGAACGATGGGGCCAAGGGCCGCTACCGTCGCCCCGTCGCTCATAAAATTGGTCATAACGCCGGTTAACAGGCTGACCCCGATCACAAGCCCATCGCCGTGAGATATGCTTTCCGGCAGCAAGCCCACAAAGGTGTTGGCTATCCAAAGGGCGCCGCCGGTAAATTTGAGACCCACCCCCATGGCACAGGCAGCGGCATAGAGGCCCACCACGTCAAAGGCCACACCATCCTGGATATCGTCCCAAGCCACAATACGGCAAAGAAACATGGCAACAACCGCATAAAGGGTGGGTCCGCCCAGACCGTAATGTTCCCCCAAGATAATCCACGCGGCCACCAGGCACACAAGGATAATCGACATCATCGCCTCTTTCCCTGCAAACTTGGGCATCTTGGCCACTTCCGCTTTCACCACCTCGCTCGGGTTCACGTCTTTCACCAGAAATTTGGATTTAAGCCGGATATACATATAGGCGCCGATGACCACACCCATGAGCGGGACAAAGGGCATACCGTATTTCATCCAATCAAGGAATGAGATGGGATCACCATACTCCATCAGATAGCCCACCATGATGGCATTTCGTCCCCCTGCCGCAGGAGACCCGGGCCCTCCGTGGTTGGCGGCAAAACAGATGCCGAGCAGGAGAAAGACCGCCAATGCTCTGTCCTTTTCCACCCCGTACATCTTGCAGGTCACCTTGTAAACACCCATGAGGACCGGGATGAGGAGCGCCACCAGCGCGTGCTCGGACAAAAAGCTTGCAGACATGGCCAAGAGAGGTAGAAATATAAAGGCGAAGGATTTGGCGCTCTTGATGCGGCTCAGGAGTATCAAACCGATCCTTTTATCAAGTCCGGTCTTTGCCACCCCCACGGCCACGGCCAATATGCCGAATATGAAAAAGACGGCATCCTTCATATACGCCTTGGATATTTCATTGACAGGCAGGATGCAGAAAAGATAGAGCATCACCGCCACAAGGAGATCAGTGGCCCCTAACGGAAGGGCTTCAGTGGCCCAGAAAAAGACGGCCAAAAAGAATATGGCCAGCATTATCTTTGCCAATTGCGCCGCCTGTCTGTCCGTGAACAAGGGTTCGGCTTTTGAGTGACCCTGTTTGGCGTGCGCTTTTGCTTCTTTAAAGGCATCGGGACGGAGCTTCTGATTAATCGTATCCGTGATGGTCTTGCAGTCACGACCCAACTGGTAACCGGGAGGATTTAACCATGCTTATCCGGTTGACACATATAGGCCGAAGAGTTAGTCTTCCATCCTGCACGACCGACGGTATTTCGAGATTGGGTCATCGACAGATGGAGAG
>Ga0208901_1000225_pt1 | contig 36112 bp, 37 predicted proteins | sample AntAceMetag02UKF_FD_184764 | JGI IMG/M metagenome (GOLD analysis project Ga0208901, IMG submission 184764) | Saline lake microbial communities from Ace Lake, Antarctica - Antarctic Ace Lake Metagenome 02UKF (SPAdes) (version 2) | ecosystem: Environmental > Aquatic > Non-marine Saline and...
CTAGGGAAGAAGACACCAGAAGAGAGTTACACAGCACTGCTGCCAGCGGTTAAAGTGGCAGCATGAGAACCGCAGAGAATACACTTAAAATATGAAGGGCACTGTTTAAAGAAAGGGAGCCACCTCTATCCGTATGAGAAAGCTGAGCTTAACTCAAATACTTATTATGACTGGTTGATAAGCAAAGCGGCTTTTTTAGCCCAGGGTTTAAGGACTACTGGTGGATTCTTAAGTACTTTTGAGGAGTATCCTCCTAGTCAATCACCAGGCTCTTGGTCCGTCGAGGCGATATACGAACAATTTATTGAGAAGGCTAAGTAAGTTAGCTTGGTTTGTATTAAAAAAAAGCCCACGATATTTGCTTAAATCGTGGGCTTTTTTTATCTAGATTAAAGGTGAAGTTGTATATTCTTTAGATCATAAATGAGAAACCAAACATGACAATAAAGAGAATATGGGACCTGCGACCGTCACCATAAGCTTGCACTCTGATACGCCGCTGGTGAACTGGGACGCATATCATTGCAATGGTAGAGACTATTATTGGCAATGCTAATCATTAAAGCAATCCTGCAACTTAGGACTACTACTGTATATACGTAATAAACTAACGATCGAACTTATGTTATAATAAGGTCATCAACATCCTGTTTTTTCTCCAAAAGAAGAAGGAGGACAGCATGACCGTACAAAATGATATATTAGAAAATTATTATCCCTCGGACCTGAGTGGTTCCACTCAATCGTCTCAACCCCATCTTTTATTGTCACTCCATCATCCAGCAAGGCAAAGTGTAGGATTGATGAAGAAACTATTCCTTCCATCTGCTGGTGCGTTGTACGTGTATCGCCCCAGCAAACGACGTCGTGTTCTTAATCGAGCTGTTAGCTCACAATAGGGTCGGACCAAGGTAACTAGCTGTTTTATTGTTACAGTATGCTAAAAAACACCCGTTATTTGCTCTTAGAAGCTCCTTTTTCACCCTAAAAAGAACCTTTTAAGGAATTAGAGATCGTATTGAAAGAAGTTTCAGCTTCTTTCAATACACTTTTTGATAAAATAAAAGGGGTCAGATAAAAAACAAACCCGCTTAATTTTGCTCTGACCCTTTTTACTTTATTAAGGCAAATACGCAAGTCAACTCGAGTGTTGGGTATACAATACAGAGACATATCTGTTGAGATATTATAAATGAAGAAAACAACTATCATCAGGGTAATAATTTATTCACTTGCTGTTGTTTTGCCACTTCTCGCAACTTTCAATGCTCTGGCTGGGGCACAAACGACATGAAGGTTGATCAGTGTATTCTTGACACTGCCTTTCTACGAGAAGTGTCAGAAACAGGTTATTCAGTGCTGTCTTTTTCATGCTTCCTGTTGAGGATACCAATTGTGCTATATGCTGCAATAATTTTGTTCATAACGGAAGGCCCCATATTCCTAGTCACGAAAATGAATAAAGCATTAAGATAGAAAAATATTATCCAAAGCCCAACAAAACATTCCACTGGTTTCCGCAAACAACTCGAAACCAGTGAACTCAACGTTATGGTCGCATGTCTGGTGGAGAAATGAGATTAAAAGGAAAAGTTATCAAGTGGCAAAACGATAAAGGGTTCGGGTTTATTGAACCAATCAATGGGATGCCAGATTTATTCTTTCACGAGAATTTCTTACTCAACCAATCCAGAAGACCAGTTGTCGGAGACGAAGTCTCTTTTGAAATAGCAACAAACCTGGAAAAAAAACAAAGGGCGAAGAGGATTTTGTTTCGAGGAGAACGGGACCCGAGAAAATTGGATACCTTTTTTGATATTTTTTACTCGAGCTTGTCGTGCATATTTTTAATTTGTATTGGTGTTCTAGTTTTTTTAGAAAAATTGCCCTCTATTATAGGCATTCTGTATTTGTTGTTAAGCTGCATTACATTTTTAATTTATCGGCAGGATAAGATTAAAGCAAAAAATGCTGAGTGGAGAACGCCGGAAAATAAACTCCATTTTTTCAGTTTAATTGGAGGGTGGCCAGGTGCTCTTATTGCACAAAGATGGCTCCATCACAAATCAAGAAAGCTATCTTTTCAGGTAGTGTTTTATATCACTGTTATCCTGAACATTTCTGCCATTTCGATTTACTGCTATTCGGGGTCGAATTTTGTGAGATACGATTTGTTCCTTCATAAAATCAATCAACTTACCCATAAATTCTCAAATAATGTTCAAGAGAAGCCTAACCAAAAACAAAATGGACCTGTTTATAGTTGGACAAATAAAGAAGGGAAAACAGTTTACTCAACTGTAGGTTTTCCGTCAGATGAAACATACCGTGACGGGAAAATTGAGTGGAAATGATGGAAATTTAAAAATATAGACAACCGGATTAATAACCGCATTTTCCGACATTTTGTCTTACAAATTAAATACCAACTTAGTCCAAGCTCAGTGCTGCTCTACTGGACAAAGGAGTATTAATGGAGCATACACACCCTCCCTGACGGCCGGGTAATTTGCAAGTACCCAAAAGGCACCAATCCGGATAAACCAAACAGCACAAAAACCTATTTCGGCAGAGGACCAGAGGCCGAAGATGCCGCCTGGATCAAAAACAACGAATATAGTCTGGGAAAAAGAAAAACTGTCAGCAGCACAACATTCTTGTCCCTCGTTAATGCCTACCTGGATGCCAAAGAAGAAGACCTAGCTACATCAACATATGACAAGATGGTAGTACGAATGGAGAGAGAGGGGACGATCCTTCCTAATATCGGCAGGGAGCAGGCACACAAGCTCACAAAAGAGCATATTGGGGAATATGTTAGAAAACGGTCAAGGGATTGGGTACAGATCTATATCGGCAAGGACAAGAAAACAGGTAAAAATAATTATAAGAACGGTGGCAAAAGGTATCAAAGGGCACAATACACCGAGAAGTGACAGACATCAGGACGGTCTTACGGTGGGCAGTAACCTGGAGATTTATTACTGATAACCCAATGGAAGGGTTTGAAATGCCCAAGCAGGACAATGCTGTGATCCCTCCCCCCTCGAAACCTGAGTTTGATGCTATCCTCGCATGTGCCCCACCGCACCTCATGAGAGCCATGCTGATCTCGTATTATACAGGCCTCCGACCAGGTAAAGAAGAGCTACTCCCTCTCACCTGGGATCTGGTCGACTTTCACAACAAGACTATAACTGTGATCTCTGCCAAAAAAGGTGGCCCTCCAAAAAGAGTGATCCCTCTTCACAAAAATCTCAACGAGCTATTAAAACAGTGGTATGAAGAGGACGAAAAAGTGTATAAGGGAGGGTGCAAAGATATGGGACGTAGATATATAGTCAGTTTCAATGGTCACAAAATAGACTCTTTAAAAAGCGCATGGAAGACAGCAAAGAAAAGAGCTAGAGTGACACGTCGTCTCAGAATGTATGACATGCGCCACGCATTTGCCACTGGAATGCTCCGGAAAGGGGCCAGTTTAAAATCGGTTAGTGAGCTTTTAGGTCACGCTGGCCCTGAGATTACCGCCAGAGTGTATAAACATGTTGATACGGCAGAAAAACGAGACGCTGTTGATCTGTTGGGTTGAGCCTTGGGTACCAAGGCACTAAGTGCCAAATAAAAGCACTTAGAGACGTGCACTAAGTGTTTGAAATGTGGAGCCGACAATCAGAATCGAACTGATGGCCTACGCTTTACGAGAGCGTCGCTCTACCAACTGAGCTATGTCGGCTGTTTATCATGGGGAAATAGAAGCTAATATCCTATTTTCATGGTTTGTATAGCAAGCTCACTTGTCAAAGTCAAATATAATCCATTTTAAGAGTTCCTACTTGCCTATTTATTATGCTTCGAATTGTGCTTTTACTATTTCTTGTCTCTACTGTAACTTCCTGTTCCGACGACACGGAACCCGAAGAAGTTGCGGTGCCATCACCCTCTCCTGCCGTTAATGCCATGTCATTACAAAAGGGGTGTAAGTCCTGCCATGATATGAAGCTGGATGATTCTCACCAGTTTGACTGTACCGTCTGCCACAGTGGTTCGAACACCACCGAAGTAAAAGAAACAGCACATACGAATCTAATCTACCAACCAGCTCACCCTGACAATATGGCGAAGGTTTGTGGGGAGTGTCATCAAAAGCAGGTTGAAAGCACTGCACACTCTCTTCATTTCACTCTGAAAAATGAAATAAATAGTGTACGGTTTGCCTTTGGTGCAACTGACACGATTGCAAAACTCACTGATACTCCTGTCGTTGACACTCCTGAAACTCCTCTTCAACTTGCCGATGATCTGTTAAGGCGTCGTTGTCTACGGTGCCACCCCTATTTTTCAGGTGATCGTTATCCCGCCGTTGTCCGTGGGATGGGCTGTGCCAGTTGTCATCTGGAATTCTATAATGGAAAGTTAGTCTCTCACTCTTTTCTGAAAACTCCGGGAGACAGTCAATGTCTACAATGTCACTACGGAAACTGGGTCGGTTACGATTACTATGGCCGTTATGAACATGACATGAACGACGAATATCGAACGCCATACACAACCCGCTATGATTATTTCCGGCCCTTCGGAGTTGAATTCCATCAGCTTACACCTGATATCCACCAGCAAAAAGGGATGGTCTGTGTTGATTGTCATGGCGGCGACGAATTGATGGCAATGGCTGACAAAACAATCAAATGTGCCGACTGCCACGACCACACAAAAATAAAGGCAGGCCCGCCTGTCTCAAACATTCAATTTTCAGAGGAAACAAACTCCTTTTCACTCCTTTCTGCAGGTGATGAAAAACTGCACCCGATTCCTCTTATGGAACACCCTGCCCATATCAAATATAATAGTCTTGCCGGATGTCAGGTTTGCCATGCCCAATGGTCCTTTAATGACAGCGGTACGCATCTGATTAGGAATGATTTGGAAGAGTACGATGATTTCTCGAAATTATCCGTTCAGGGAAGTTTTGAAGTTGAACAAATCCTCAAAAATAATCTTGATTTTGATGCCAATGAGATGCCACACACCATGACGGATAAAATAAGTGGCGCTGTTAAAAATGGCCTCTGGTATAAAGGTTTTGAAACCAGGCGATGGGAAAACATACCTATTGGGCGTGATCAAAATGGCCGCCTTCAGGTGATGCGACCTCTGCTCGATATCTATCTTTCCTGGATCGATGAAGAGGAAGATGTTCAATTTGATTCCATTAAAAGCGGGGCCATAAATAATGGCTATACACCATATGTCCCTCATACAACCGGTAAGGCTGGTATCTTTTATACGAACAGAATAGAAGAGTTCTTGCGATTAGAAAAAAAGGAAGACAATTAAGATGGTGATAAAAGACTGCCATAGGATATCCGTAAATCGAAAGCTTAATTTCAGGTATCTGTTTATTTTTGTTCTTCTTTGCCTATTTTGTTCTCTTGCAAATTCAGGCCATACGGCAAAAACAAAAAGGATTCCCGGTACCCAGCGTCCATACACCATAAACAATCGAAACTATTCCCCTCTCCCCTCCTCAATAGGCTATGAAGAATTTGGTATTGCCTCATGGTATGGCAAAGATTTTCATGGCAATCTGACATCTAACGGTGAGAGTTATAATATGCATGCAATTACTGCAGCTCATAAACTGCTTCCCATGCATACAATGCTCTTAGTTACAAACCTTGATAATGGGAAAGAGGTCGTGGTCAGAGTCAATGACCGTGGGCCTTTTGTACAGGGCAGGATCATTGATTTAAGCTATGGTGCTGCGCAGAAGATCGCCCTGGTGCATTCTGGTACCGCAAGAGTGAAAGTTACAGCACTGGGTGAGGTGAAAAAGAATACAAGTAACGGAAAGCGGCAATTTAGAAAGCATGCAAATCTTCGTTCCGGAGAATACTTTGTTCAGATAGGGGCATTTACCCAAAAGTATAATGGATTGAAGCTTCAGGAAAAATTTCTTGATGCCGGGCATCACGCGGTGATGAAAAAAACAACTATCAATGATCAGTTATTTTATCGTGTCCAGATATATGTCGGCAGGACCTTGAATAGTGCCCGCAGAAGTGAAAAAGCACTTATTACCAAGGGGTATAAAGGGGCCTTTGTGATTGCTAGGTAAACTGATTTTTAAATTATCTGGTAATGCACGAGTTAGCTCATAATCTGACACACCAATCGGTTTTGAGTACCTCGCAATGCATTTTTAGCCAATATCCGATCCTTCATCTGGCACAATATTAAACTGATTGTCGGTTGACCAGTAGCATGTTTCAGCTTGTCATCAACAACTGAGCAATAAAAGTTCATCTTACCTGCATGTCCTAGCTTGAAATTATCCATCCTCAGTTCAACCACTACAAATGCAAGCAATTCCAAGTGGTAGAAAAGCAAATCAATGTAAAAATCCTTATCACTTATTTCGATGTAATAGTGCCTGCCTACGAATGTAAATCCTCACCAAGTTCAAGGAGGAACTCTTCAAGATGTTTAAGGAGTTCGGTCTTCAGCTCCCTTTCTTTAAATGGTGCCGTTAACGTCAGAAAATCTAAGATATACGGATCTTTCAAGGTCTGTTGAGCAAGATCGAATTGTGCTTTCGGTAATTTTTCATTGAAATTACTTACAGCTGAACCTTGTCGTTCTTAGATACTATTTTTGATCATCTGTATTAATGAGTCACGGCTCCAATCTGATGCTTGACGAGGGACACTACCTATGTTGCCAATAATTCTCTGTTTCGCATCTTTTTTCTTAGAGTTGTTGAGGGGCGTTCTCCAAATCGTTTGCCATAGCTTTGGGCAAAACGGCCAAGATTAGTAAACCCGCTATGAGTGGCTATTGAGGAAACGGTGGCCGCTTCTTTTGGGCGGAGAAGGTTCTCTTTGGCATGTTGTAACCGCTGTTCCATCAAGAACTCCATCGGTGTGTAACTTCTGGTATTTTGAAATGATGAAAAGAGAACACTCCTGCTACAATCGCAAATTCGCAATAAATCTATAATAGTAATCAGTTCGCCCAGATGAGCTTTCATATACTCTTCTGCACGACGAACCATGGCAGGAGCAATGCTCTTGCTTTTATTTTGATTGAGTCGTTTCAAATTGTTGTGGGGTAGAGAGAGCATGGCACTTAGCAGCATGTGATTAACGCTTCTGGTCTGACCAGGATTAGTCAATAGTAAGTCATCATAATTTAGTTCTTGGATAATGTAGTCGACCATGCGACCAACCATTGCACCATTGTTACTGGTCAAATCAATATAGTTTTTAAATTCAAGTGAACTTTTATGATACTGTCCCGTCAAATGATCTAAGTGGTGCCGTACTTCTATTCGGGGAATTCTTATATCAAGAACCTCAGAATCATCTGACCGTTCAATGCAGTGTCCTGGGAGGCTGATGTCTGGGGAAGAGTACAGGCCGGTGCCAACGCAGCAGAGGAACAGTACCGCGCAGCACTGGAAGATTTTGAGTTCGCCAGGCAGTCACTGGCTGCAAATGTTGCCAGGTCCTGGTACCTGACGAATGAGTTAAGCATGCAGGAGAAACTGGCTGAGGAAGTGGTCAGTATTCTGGCCGAGCAACTTCGTCTCACCAAAGTGATGGAGAAAGTCGGTCAGGTGACTAGGGAGGACGTTTACCTGGTGAGTGCCGACCTGAGTGCTGCGGAAAATTCACTACGGCAGGCCATCGGTGGCCAACGGAACGCCAGGCGTTCTCTGGAAATACTTCTGGGACGTTATCCGTCCGCGGAAATTGAATCGAGAGAAACTCTGGTGCCGATACCACCAGCTATCCCGATAGGGCTGCCTTCAAGTCTGCTCGTGCGGCGGCCGGACCTTCGAGCAGCAGAAAGACAAGTAGCTAGTGCATTTTTCCTTTCCGAAGAAGCAAGGCTGGCGCAATTGCCATCGTTCTCTTTGACGGCGGGTGTTGGTGGTGCCAATTCGATTGATGGCCTGATCGGTAGCATTGGTGCCGGAGTCTTCGCACCATTGTTCGATGGAGGCGCATTGGAAGCAAAACTGGATGCTGCTAATTCAGATCAGGAGGCCGCTGTCGCCAATTATGGTTTGGCTGTGCTGGATGCACTACAGGAAGTTGAGGGTGCCCTCTTCAACGAAGCACTGCTTGCAGAACGGGAGGCGTTCTTGCATTCGGCAATGAATGATAATTCTGCGGCTTACCAACTCGCAGCCAAGCGATATGAGATGGGTGAGATCGAGGCGCTAACTTTGTAACAAATGCAAACACGCTGGATTGGTTCGCGTATATCTCATGTGAATATTCAAAACCAGCAGCTTGTTCAGCGGATCAATCTGCACCTGGCACTCGGCGGAAGTTTCGAAGAACAATAGCCCTGATCGTATCGGCTGCCTGGATCGTTGCGGCAAATACCTGTGGTGTCGGAGAGTAATAAAATTACATACTGAACGATCGCCCGGATCATGGTTGAAAAGTAGAATTTAGACCGTCTACGTTATTATATGTTTGTAGACATCTTAAAACATACCGAGGGATACTACCTATGTTGCCAATAAAGTTCTCTTTGAAAAAGAGTAGCGCAGGGTTTTACAATGCACCATTCATACCAAGGATTGGTGTGATAGACTTTAGATACTAATACTGACATAAGGATATCGAAAATGAAAAAGCTGAAAAGCCTTAGCTCATCCCGTCGTACTTTTATAAAAGGAGCCAGCTCCGTATTGCTTTCAGTAGCAGCTGGTCTCAGCCTTCCAACAGTTACATTTGCACAAGATAAAAAAACGGTACAATATACTGATGATTGTAACTGATCAGGAAAAATATATGGACTCCTCACAGTTACCAACTGGATATAAGTTGCCAGGGCATGAAAAACTAGCATCTCGTGGTATCGTGTTTGAGAACCATCAAATAAATTCTTGTGTCTGTACATCGTCACGAGCTGTTCTCTATACAGGATCGCACATACAAAAGAATCGGATGTTCGACAATACAAACATGCCATGGGCCAATGATTTATCGACGGACGTTCCTACCATAGGAGACATGCTTCGCAGTCAAGGATACTATACCGCCTATAAGGGAAAATGGCATTTAACCGATGATTTTGAGACAGCCAATAAACTCCTTATGCCAAAAAAAAATACTCAGTGAGGAAATGGAGGAATATGGATTCTCAGATTATTTTGGAATAGGCGATATAATTGGGCATACTGAAGGCGGCTATCTCCATGATGGCGTGATTGCTGCTACGGCTAAAAACTGGCTGCGTGGAAGAGCAAAAAGTCTTGAGTCGGATAATAAGCCATGGTTTATGGCAGTGAATCTCGTTAATCCACACGATGTGATGTACTACAATACAGATTTACCTGACGAGCCTCCTCAACAAGCAGCAACGGCAATGATGCGACTCAATCATGAGCCCATTACACCACCGTATCGTAAACAGTGGGATCTTGAATTGTCTGCATCACGCAATCAGCCAATTGTTGGACCAGACCGCCCACCAGCTCATCTGGATTTTGTTGATGCTCGTAGCGCACTGGTCGGTCGTGTTCCCAGTGATGATGAGCATTGGAAACGTCATAATAATTACTATTTGAACTGTATTCAAAGCGTTGATGCACATATATCGAATATTCTGGATGAACTCGATGATCAAGGTCTAGCAGACAATACCATTGTCATTTACACCTCAGATCATGGTGAACTTGCTGGCGCACATGGCTTAAGCGGCAAGGGTGCAACAGCCTATCGGGAACAAAACAACGTTCCATTGATCGTCGTCCACCCCAAGTTCCAAGGAAATAAACGGTGTAAAGCTGTTACATCGCATTTGGATATAGCAACTACATTGATTAGCTTAGCAGAGGGTAAGCCTGATCCTCGTATGGATCTGAAAGGGAGGGACATTTCACCATTATTACAGAACCCAGAAAAAGCTACATATGATGCTATCAGGCCAGGATCACTTTATAAGTGAAATATGCTTTCATTTCAAGATGCAGATTTTTTACTAAACATATCAAAATTTGTTCGCGATGGAGGCAACCCAGCTGACATACCTAAACAAGGATGGAAACCGAATCTTTCAAAGCGAGGTGCTATTCGAAGCGCTTTTAATGGTCGCTATAAACTCAATCGCTATTTCTCGCCACTAGAACACCATATTCCACGGACTATTGATGAACTTTACGCCAATAATGACGTCGAGTTGTTTGATCTCATAAATGATCCAAATGAAATGAAGAACCTTGCGATGGACCGGAAAAGTAACGGCGAGGTTCTTGTGGCTATGAATAATTTATTAAATATGTTGATTGAAACTGAAGTCGGAGATGATCTTGGTCAGATGCTTCCTAGCAAAGATGATGCGAATTGGGTGCTTGATCCAAGCATCATTAACTTGAGATTGTAATTTGTTTTGTTGGTCGTATCTAGTCAAACTCCCTGCCCCCTGGTTGCAGTGCTTTCCAAGAACCCTAGGTCAATTACGAGTTGCTACAGCTAAGCGTACGTTTTCGTTCCGTTGGGATATAGCCCCCGGATAAAACTTATCTGGCGTCACTCTTTCTTACGATGCGCACAAAGTCCTCTATGAGAGAATGATCTTTAATCCCTGGTTCAATCTCAACTCCAGAGTTAACATCTACCCCAAAGGGCGAGACTACACGTATTGCATTCTCAACATTGTCGGGAGAAAGCCCTCCGGCAAGAATCATGGGCCGTTTGAGGTGTAAACGTTCTATAATACTCCAGTCAAAACTGTTTCCAGTACCACCAGCGTTTCCTTTTTCATAGGTATCAAGCAGATACCCATGCACAAGGTCGTCGTAGGGAGAAAAATCCTCACTTGTGCTGTCACTGCTTACCCTAAAGGCCTTGATGACATGACAGGGGGAGGCTGAACGCTCGACACGTTCGCAATATTTAGGGTCTTCCTTGCCATGAAGCTGCGCATGAGAAAGACCGCAATACTCTACAATTTCTTCCACTTCTCTTCTGTTACGATCAACAAAGACGCCGACGCAATTAACAAAGGGAGGGACTTTGGAAACAACTGCCCTAACAAAGTCAGGATATACATTTCTTGGACTCTTTTCGTAAAAAATAAATCCAAGTGCATCAAGACCGGCATTTACCCCTGCTTCTATATCCTTCTCACGGGTCATACCGCACATTTTAATACGTGTTCGAGTGTGCATTTCGTGTTTCTCCTACTCTCCTCTTAACCCCTGAAGGCTGTTGCCGCCTTTTGTTCCTCGCATTAAGGATTCTCCAATAAGTGCGGCACAGACTCCAGCTTGTTCAAGACGTTTGATGTCGTCTGCGGTTTTTAATCCGGATTCTCCAACCACAGCGATACTTTCAGGAATCATCTTTTTCAATCTGAAAGTGGTCTCAATATCCATGGAAAAATCTTTAAGATTTCGGTTATTGATACCAATAAGATTAGCTCTCGTGGAGAGAACCGTCTCAAGTTCTTTTTCGTCGTGGACTTCTACAAGACAGTCCATATTGTATTCGCCTGCCTGATCCTGAAAATCTTGCAATTGATAAACATCAAGAATGGATGCCATCAGTAAAATAGCGTCAGCTCCACACAGATGTGCTTCTTCAATCTGTAAGGGATCAATAATGAATTCTTTGCGAAGAACAGGAAGCTCTACACATTCTCTTACCTGGAGGAGGTACAGGAGTGATCCTTGGAAAAAGTTCACATCGGTGAGTACTGAAATTGCCTGTGCCCCACCTTTCTGATAATTCAGGGCGATGGCAACAGGATCAAAATCTGGACAAATAACGCCCTTTGAAGGGGAAGCTTTTTTAGCTTCGGCAATTATTGAAACCTTTTGAAAGTCGAGCAAGGCTTTACGGAATCCACGGTAGCCGGGAATTTCTTTATCTGCGTAAGCTGTTGGGATATGCACACCTTCACGCCTGAGCAGCTCAACCTCTTCTTTCTTTTGTGCAACGATAATATCTAAAATATGCGCCATTGTATTGTATTAGGACTGTTCTGTGATGTGTTAGTTGCTGTTTATTTGTTTGTGATTGCGATGAGCTGGTCAAGCTTTTCAGTCGCTTTACCGGAATCAATTACCTGGGCGGCTGTCTCTATACCGGCCTTAAGATTTTCGCATAAACCAGCGGCCATAAGTGCTGCTCCACTGTTTAAGAGAACCATATCTCTTTTAGGCCCTTTTTCGCCACTCAGTACCGCACGCATTTGCAGAGCTGATTCGGCAGCATCTGCGCCTCCCTGTAGCTCTTCTATTCTGGCTTTTTGGAGACCAAAATCCGAGGGGGCAATATGATATGTGGTGACCTTACCGTTTTGAAGTTCTGAAATTTTAGTTTTGCCAGTAATGGTTAGTTCATCAAGGTTGCCTTCGCCATGCACAACAAGTGCGCGCTTTGACCCGAGTTTGCCAAGAACCATGGCAAGAGGTTCTGTAAGTTCTTCACTGAAGACACCAAGAACCTGCACATTGGCCCCAGCAGGGTTAGTTAACGGTCCTAGAATGTTAAATATCGTACGGATCCCCATTTCCTTCCTCGGTCCAATGGCATACTTCATTGCACCATGGAGAGCCGGAGCAAAAAGAAAACCTATGCCAATTTCCTTAATACACTGACCGATCTTGTCGGAACTAATATCAAGTGCTACTCCTGCAGCTTCAAGTACATCGGCACTTCCACAGTTACTGGATACTGAACGATTCCCATGTTTGGCAACAGAAATTCCGGCACCAGCAACTACAAAGGCTGTTGTTGTGGAAACGTTAAATGTACCTGATTCATCACCACCGGTTCCACAGGTGTCAACAAGGATGCCATCACCATTAATATCGACTCCGGATGGGATTGCCGTGGCTTTTTCACGCATAACACGCACAGCTCCGGTGATCTCTTCCACGGTTTCATTTTTCATGCGCAGTGCAGTAATAAATGAACCAATCTGGGCATCCGTTGCAGTGCCACCCATGATTTCATTCATCACATCAACCATTTCGGTTTCAGTTAGGTCCTGTTTTAAGACAACCCTGGATATCGCTTCTTTGATATTCATTATCTTCAACTTCCCATCATAAAATTCTTTAAAAGAGTAACACCGGCTGGAGTCATAATTGATTCAGGATGAAACTGAACGCCTTCGGTCTGCATTTCCTTATGGCGCAGTCCCATTATTTCGCCTTCCTCTGTCCAGGCACTAATCTCAAAGCAATCCGGAACGGAATCCTTATCAATAATAAGAGAATGGTAGCGCATGCCATCAAAGGGGTTGGGAAGTCCTGCAAAAACACCAATATTATCATGATAGACAGGCGATGTTTTTCCATGCATAATGCGAGCAGCACGAATAACCTTGCCTCCAAAGGCTTCACCGATGGATTGATGCCCAAGGCAAACCCCTAGAAGTGGGATTTTTCCGCTGAAATAACGAATAGTATCTATGGAAACACCAGCCTGAGAGGGTGTGCAGGGGCCGGGTGATATAAGTATACGTTCGGGGTTGAGAGCCTCTATTTCCTCAACATTTATCCTGTCGTTACGGAACACACGAATATCAGACTTTTTGCCGCTTTCTAATTCATTGCCAGCAATTGTCTGGACGATATTATAGGTAAACGAATCGTAATTATCTATGATAACAAGCATGGCCTAAAACCCCTTCTCGGCAAGTTCGACTGCCCGGCGTAACCCCATTGATTTATTAATTGTTTCTTCAAATTCCATTTCAGGGTCAGAATCAAACACGACTCCAGCCCCTGCCTGAACCCAAAGATTGTCATCCTGCATAACAAACGTTCTGATGGTGATGCAAAAATCCATATTTCCGGAAAAACCAAAATAACCAACGGCTCCGGCATAGGGACCACGGCGGACGGGCTCGAGCTCATCAATGATTTCCATAGCACGAATCTTTGGAGCGCCGCTCACTGTTCCTGCGGGAAAACAGGCTTTCATCACATCAAATTGATCCTTATTCTCTGCTATAATACCTTTCACCCCAGACACTATATGCATTACATGGCTATACCGCTCAACAACAAGAAGGTCTGTTACCTTGACAGTACCTGCACTTGCAACCCTACCAACATCGTTGCGGCCAAGATCAACAAGCATAAGGTGCTCTGCCCGTTCCTTTGGGTCTGCCAGCAATTCTTCTTCAAGCGCCCTGTCCTCTTCCTTGGTTTTGCCACGCTTCCTGGTCCCTGCAATGGGACGAAGTTCTATTAAGTCATCCTCCTTGCGAACCAGAATTTCAGGTGATGAACCTATCTGGATCAGGGAATCAAGCTTTAGATAGAAAAGATAAGGACTTGGATTGATATGGCGAAGGGCCCTGTAGAGATCAAGTGGTTTGAGGTCGGTTTTGGTGTGAAAACGTTGAGAAAGTACCACCTGGATAATATCTCCAGATTTGATGTACTCACGCGCCTTTTCAACCATTGCACAAAATTCAGGCCGTTCCATATTGGAAGTGAAGTGATGCTCACTTTTACTTCCCGTGGAGCTTGATTCAATAAAAGATGTGGGAACAGAACCTCTGAGAAGTTGAATAACAGAATCAATTTTTGAAACAGCATGGTCGTATTGGATTTGAGTGGAGCTTTCCCTGTCCTTTGCAACCCAGCAAACAACGGTGACTGTTTGCTTAAAACTATCATGTATCAAAACAATTCGGGGAATCATAAAGGAAGAATCCGGAAAGTCGAGTAACTCCTTGTCACTCGGCAGGTCTTCCATAAAGCGAACCATATCGTAGCCCAGGAAACCTACCGCCCCTCCGCTAAAACGGGGTAGTTCTTTGTTCTCAGCAGCTTTAAATGATTCAAGCAAGGATTGTAGGGCTTTAAGCGGGTCCGTTTTGGAGAGTATCTCGGTGTTGAATTCGCCGCCAAATGATTGAATGTCAATCTGTGATCCCACCGATGAAAACGTAAGTATGGGATCAAAACCGATAAACGAATATCGTCCCCATTTTTCACCACCTTCCATGCTCTCAAAGAGAAAGCTATGACTTTCGTCCTTTGCGATCTTTGCAAAAAGAGTCAAGGGAGTGTCAAGATCAGAAATTATTTTACGATATACCGGAACGAGTCCTGAGGTCTCCATGGTACTTGCAAAGCCATCGTACTCTGGAAGGTGTGTAGTTGTGGGCATGGATAAAGTGAAATGTTATTGTTGCAATAATTGTGTCTGCTTGGGATGAATATGTGAGTACCTATCATACCATAGAATAAAAAAAAGGCCATAAAGTCTTACGACTCTATGGCCTTTTAGTAACCAGCTTACAACACAATGGGTTTCCCCATTTTAACAAGAATTAGGCAGCAACCTGCATCTTATTAACACGTTTTGTTAGACGGGAAACTTTTCTTGAAGCATTTTTCTTATGAATGGTTCCCTTCGAGGCAGTTTTGGCAATAACAGGAACGGCAACATCAAGAGCTATCTTGGCGTTTTCCTGGGAACCTTCACCTATTGCGGCATCAACTGCTTTTATAGCATTTCTCATGCGAGTTCTGTTGGCACGGTTACGAATACGACGAACCTGAGATTGACGATTACGTTTCTCAGCTGATTTATGATTAGCCACAAATGTCTCCTGTAAGGGGTATCTAATATGTTTGTAACCAGCGTAGTGCGCTGGAATTTAAGCAATAAATACTACTATGTAAAATTGTTGTTTAATGTACATGATATGTTTAATATGCATACAGGGCAAAGTCAATAGAAAACACATTTTACTGATGGTTTTATTTTAAATGAAACTTTCTAATTGACTTGGGTAGACTTCCCGAGATATCTTATATTAATAGATTGTTACCATTTGTTAACTTAAAAATTCTATTTAATATGTTGGTTAGATCATGGGGTTCCCAAAAGCTGTTTTTAAAGTTTCTGAAGTTAAAAATTGTCCTCTCTATTCATTTGGAGATCTCTTTGCTCTCACGGGCATAACAATTTCCATGTGTTCCAAAGAGGAAAACACCTTTGTTAACACAACGATTATTCACTCTCCCCTTAAAAAGGAAAAGTGTAAAATCCTGAATGGTGACCTCACGAGGGTAATTATTCAGTATGAACGAGCAGACAGGATTCCCGTCTGCATGATAAGTTGCAGTGGGTGTACCGGTTCTCTACGTCTTGAGTACACCAAAGATCTTTCACTCGTTGATAGTGGTGCTGCTAAAGATTATGCAAACGAACTTGGTTCCATGCTTCACCTGTTGTCGGATTTTGCATTCTTCAAGAATATCGATGATGAGAACCTTGAAAAAGTCGTTAATTTTTTCAGGCTCAACAAACTTGAAAAAGATGATATCGTTATTCGTAAAGGAGATCCTGGGGGGAATTTTTACATTATCATCAGTGGCTCAGTAAATGTGATCAATGATGCAGGCATGACCATTACAACCCTTGCCAAAGGAGAGGTTTTTGGAGAGATGAGTCTTATCTGCAATGACTCTGTGGGCGCGACTATCCAGGTGCGCGAGCAGTCCTCCATACTCTATATTGACAGGAAAAACTTCCAGAAAATACTCGAGCAATACCCTACCATTCAGCTCTACTTCACCCGCTTAATGGCCAAAAGATTGACCAAATCAAATATTATCCGTACTGAAGATCTTTCATCTGGAATGATTGGAAACCTGGCAGAAATCCCCGCAGAAGCACTCTTTCAGACACTGAACATGAATAATAAAACCGGGATATTAACCATCAATGAACTTATATATGGTACAGCAAGGTTTTCTTTCCGACAGGGCTCTTTAATTAAGGCAAAGTACAACGCTCATGAAGGAGAAGCTGCCTTTTATGAAATTCTTAAGGAACAGGACGGCCGTTTTCGCTTTACTCCGGGGATCCCACCGGAGGACTTTGAGGTTCCGGAAATAGGTTATTTTATGAAACTGTTAATGGAAGGAATGCGGCGGCTTGATGAAGGCAGAGATAAGCGTACGAATTAACATTTTCCACACCTCTGGCCATCCCATGTAATACCGGGGTGTGTCCAAGAGGGGCAAAGAGCCATTGAAGAGTGAAAGGTTTCGGAATTGATTGAAAAGGAAGCCTACAAGTAACTATTCAGTACGGCAACTAATCCCCCTTCATTCTGAACGCGCCCCGAAGGAAGTACTCTTGGGTATAACTGTTTAGCAGGCGAGCGCAGACTCCGTGCTTCAAGTTCGTTTTTGGGGATCCAGTTTCGCGCCATCCCCTAGATTCCCGTCTCTGCGGGAATAACAGACAAAAATGGCTGAGCTTTGTACGTAATTAGAAATGCTTTTGGGGGAGGCTAAAATAGATGTAGTTGCAGTGCTGCTGAATAGTTACGCCTACAAAAGATCAGTACACTGCTTAAGTTTGTTGATTCTAAACTGCTCTTTATTAAATACCGTATCGCACTTAACACATTGATATTGTAAGGACGATTTAAGGATGTTTTTTCTAAAAAACCCTCTTGATATTCTTTTTATTTTGAAACTCGTACAGTGTGGACAGTAGTGTTTTGATGTCATGATTCCTGCCTGGTAAGTATATCCAAAAAATGAGCCATGAATTACGAAAAAGTGTGGTAAGCCTCTTCTTTGTACATCGAAGGCATCAAGTAATAGCACTACTTATCTTATTTGTAAATACATTTTTAGCATCAAAACAGGCAATTAGTAATCGTTCACAGGTGCAGCAAGCAGGATCAGCGAATTACATTACTTGTAATTCGCTGATTTCGAACCTAGGTAAGCCATATTATTCAAGAGTACCAAGATAATTGAAGGTGGGGAGTTTGGAGTATTTACCAGTTGTATTTAATCTTTCTGTAAGCTCTTCCATCTCTTTTTTCCCAATTGGCATGTTGCTGAGATCAATAACACAGTAGTCTAGTCCCGCTGATTTCAACTCGAAAAGATAGGGAAGCAGAGAGAAAGGCCTAACCGGTACGGTAGCTGTAACATTTTCTTTCTTAATAAGGATGAATTCCTCATTCTTAGGGCTACTCAGGGTCTTATTGTACTGAAAGTGATCCGGGTCTTGCCTGGCAGTAAATAAAGCTGGCGCACCATAGACGGTGAGACCAAGTTTTAGTTCGCTATGATATCGACGATATCTTGCAATGAGTTCAATAATAATCTTTTGATCATTTTCAATGGAGAGTTGGGCAGCTTCAAGCCCACCTTCTTCCACAAGTGTTACTGCTTGGCTATTCATCAGGCTGATGGTGTAGTCTGAGGAGAGGTAAACACGTTGTTCTTTCTGAAAAAAGGTGAACTGGGTGATATGTCCAAGTTGAAAACTTCGAAAACCTGAGCGCATCAATAACTGTATATGTTTTGTGAATTTGTGCTGTTCACCCTCAAAGATTACTGGAGGCAGACACCATGTGAGATCTCGAATACGTCGTCCGAGGTAGCGCTTTAGCTGACCCACCTGGGTGAGATTACTTTTTGTTATGGAAAGAAGATACCGATCCGGTACAAAAGGAAGAGGGTTAAATAACATTTTTGCGTGGTCAACCCGAAGCCAGGAATCAATTGGGAGTTTGATCTTTCTCGAAGGACTCTTCCCCTTCTTACTCACATATTTTCTCGGAGTTATTATCTCTGGAATTTCTTCCGGTTCCAGAGGTCTTGCTATTTCTTCTACAATTTCAGCTATTCTGGGCGTATTTTCTTCAGATATTTTTTTGAGTTTAGTGGCACAGGCCTGGATATCGGTGAGAACACTGCTGATTCCTGCATCCTTCTTTACATCAACCCGGTAAACATCTATTCTGCCAGGTCCACCATAGTGATCCCACTCCGGGAGATGCAACTGCACCTTATTGCCAGAAGATGCCTTTTCAACGCTATTGTTTTCGAGACGTAACTCTTTTAGACTGAAGGCTAATCGCTCGCCAGAAGATTCGGCATGCAATCGTAAACGGTCCCCATTTGCCAACTCCTCTTTCAAGGTCAGCTTTCCATATAATTTGTCTTCATAGGGTTTAACGGCACCAAGTCTACCAAGATAATCTCCCATGTTACCGGAATGATAAGGGGTGATCGTATCCACTGGCTGTGGAGTAAAAAAGTACCCAGACGATGTCTTTCGTCCCATTGCCCTGTTGCTTAAAAGGGTTGCCTCTTCCAGAGCAGCAGAAAAACTTTCTTTGTCTGCATCCATTACGAGTCTATAGGCACGAACAATATGAGAGACATAATGAGCAGATCGTAGTCGTCCTTCAATCTTTAACGAATCAACACCTGCCTCCTGAAGGCTTGGTACGGCTTCAAGGGCTGACAGATCATTCATTGAAAACAGATATTGCCCTTTGCTTCCTGATTTATCATGAACTGATTTCTTTGAAGGCTGTTTTTTCTTTTTAGATCTTGAAGAGCTTTGTCCTCCGCGTTGAGAACTCCAGGTATAGTGACGGCGGCACGGCTGAACGCACTTTCCTCGGAGACTGCTTTTACCGCCAAGAAAAGATGAGAAAAGACAAAGTCCTGAATAGGAAAAACACATGGCACCATGGACAAAAACTTCTATTTCAACATCACTTTTTTCGCAGAGGATCTGGATTTCTTTCAAGGTGAGTTCTCGGGCCAAGACGACCCTTTCAAACCCCATGGTTTTAAAACCATCAAGCGATTGTGAATTGTTAGCGGAGAGAAGTGTGGATGCATGAATTGGAATTTTTGGGAAATATTCACGAATCATACGCACAAGACCAATGTCCTGTACAATAAGGCCATCTGTGTCCATCGCTTCCAGCATTGCCAGCGTTTCAATAGCATGGGGAAGATCCTGTTCCCGGACAAGGCTGTTGGCAGCAAGGTAGATCTTTTTTCCATTTGCGTGACAGTAGTTCACCATGGAAAATATTTCTTCTAGCCGAAGGTCACGGGCCAGGTTTCTTGCATTAAGCGCTGGGGCACCGACATAGACGGCGTCGGCGCCTGCATCCATGGCGGCTAGAAAGTTTTCTCTATTACCTGCTGGGGCCAGAAGTTCCATAATATATTTTGATTGCTGTGAAGGTTAGAATTGGAAGATATGAAATAGCAGAACAGATAACGCTATTCGGTTTGATTTTGAAGAATTACTTCATCCTGCCCGCCGTTTTCAGCAAACATGACCTGTATTCTTTCATTGCTGCGCACACTGGTATGGAGGCCGACATAATCTGCCTGAATAGGGAGTTCCCGCCCTCCTCTGTCAATCAGGATGGCAAGCTGGACACTCTTTGGTCGTCCATAATCCATTAAGGCATCAAGAGCGGCACGAATGGTCCTTCCGGTAAAGAGAACATCATCAACAAGAATTATATCCTTCCCTTCCACATCAAACCCGATGTCGGTTGTTTTAACCACAGGATTCTGAGTAATCAAACTCCAGTCGTCACGATACAGATTAATATCAAGACTTCCATAGGGTACAAGTTTTGAATTCTGCTGATTGATAAACTCGCGTATTCTTTCGGCAAGAAAAACACCGCAGGTATGAATCCCGACAATAGCGAGATTGTCGGGATGGTGATTTTTTTCAAGAACCTGTAAGCTAATTCGATTGACGGCTAGAGTTATTTCGTCACGGTTTAATAGGACACTGCTTTTCATGATATATCCCTGGTTCGGTTCCAGAAAAATTCTATTCCAAGAGCATCAACCCTGTTGATCGCCTCGGGGAAAGCCTCACATTCAGCAGCAAAAACCTTCGTTGCTATTATATCAGGCGTGTCATCATATTCGAGTGCAACGGCTTGTTGATGGATAATTGGGCCTTCATCGTATACTTCATTGGCAAAGTGCACAGTGCAACCACTGACGGTACAGCCTCTTTTTTTAACAGCCTTATGCACTCTCGATCCGTAAAATCCATCCCCACAAAAGACTGGAATAAGGGAGGGATGAATATTAATAACGGACCGATTCAATTGTTTTGGCGGAGTATACAGTTTGAGGTATCCTGCAAGAGCTATAATATCAATATCATAGCCTGCAAGAATTGAATTGATAGCATCGTTGTCGGCAGCGTGAAAAGCTGGATAACCATACTTTTCTGCCTTTTCCAAGCCGAGCACCCCATCAACATTTGAGATAACAACGACAATTTCCGCCTGCAGAGTCCCCTTCTCGATTCGTTCATGAAAGTTATCGAGTGTCCTGCCGCTTCCAGAGAGTAATACCGCCATTTTTAACATTTCAATTGTCCTTATTTGAAAAAGTCGTTTGAATCGACATCCACCTTTTCAAGCCATGCGGAAATTGTTGTGTCGTATACCGATGTCAGCTTAAAGACTTTTGCTGCAAGACGAAAGCGTGTTTTTAAAGTGGTGTTACCGGTTTCCTTAATTTCCTTTAAAACCTGTGGATAATCAGCAGGATCAACTATTACGGTTACATCGTTGAAGTTTTTTGCAGAGGCGCGTAGCATGGTAGGACCGCCGATATCAATATTCTCAATGGCATCCCCTAATGTACAATTGGGATCTGCAACGGTTTTCTCAAAGGCGTAAAGATTTACTGCAATCAGGTCAATATTTTTCAACCCATGTTCAGCACACTGTTTTTGGTGATCTGTATTTGCTCTCTGGTTGAGAATGCCACCATGCACTTTTGGATGAAGTGTTTTCACACGACCATCCAGCATCTCAGGAAAACCGGTAAATTCAGAAACATCCATAACGGAGATCCCGGATTCTCTGATTTTTGCAGCAGTGCCTCCGGTGGAAAGAATCTCTATTCCAAGCGCGGCAAGTTCCCTGGCAAACCCTTCTATTCCGGATTTGTCGGTTAGACTGATCAATGCTCTTTCTATTTTACTCATTTCCTATCCTTTTTTGTTTGCTATTCGCCTTTGCGAATAAATTCTTTAATTTTACGTCGATCACGTTTACCAGGCCTTTTAGCTGGCATTGTCTGTCCTGCAAAAAACAGAGATCGCTCTTTTCTTTGTGCCTCTCGATTCAACAAGGATTGTTTAGTCTCCTCGTAGAGCGTTTGAGCAATTTTGGCAGGTCCCCTTCGTTCAGAGATCCTTGAGATCAAAACAGTATGCTCAACCTGGCCTTTTTGAATACAGAGTTCATCTCCGGTCGCAACTGTTTTTGAAGGTTTACAGCGTTGTCCATTGAGAACTATTTTTCCACCAGTTGCTGCCTTGGTTGCTAAACTTCTGGTTTTGAAAAACCGTGCTGCCCAGAGCCATTTATCGACCCTTACCTGTACTTGATCCTCGATCATAATTGTCACGTTTTCCGCTTGAAGAAAAAACTCACGAATCTATTAATTTACACTGAAACTAAAGAAATTAACACAAAAAGATGACAGTTTCCTGCCATAACTGAGTGGGGTTAACGCTTAACACTATTTGTAACTTGTCGAAAAGGTGAAAAAAGTGTAAAGAAAGCAAACAAAAAAATGAATCTCTCCAGTCTCCCTTACCACAGGACAATATATGTTTGTTAAAGACCTTCTTGAAAGCCAGAAGACCACCTTTAGTTTTGAGTTTTTTCCTCCAAAAGAAGATGCTGCTGCTGATCGTTTACTGCAGACCATTTCAAACCTTATGCCGCTCAGTCCCTCCTATGTAAGTGTCACCTATGGCGCAGGCGGTACAACGCGTCATAGAACACACGACCTTGTTGTACGAATCAAAGAGCAGACGGATATCACAGTGGTCTCTCACCTTACATGTGTCGGCAGTACTCGCACTGAAATCCATGGCATCCTTGAAAAATATCAAGATGTTGGAATCGAAAACATCCTGGCACTCCACGGGGATCCGCCAAAGGATCAAAAAGATTTTGTGGAACCTGCAGATGGTTTTGAGTATGCAACTGATCTTGTAAGCTATATCAAAAAACATTTTCCTAAAATGTGTGTTGGTGTCGCAGGATTTCCAGAAGGACACCCCTCAACTCCAAATCGTCTTCAGGAAATAGATTATCTTAAGGAGAAGGTTGACGCAGGTGCCGATTACATCGTTACACAACTCTTTTTTGATAATCGCGATTACTACGACTATTGTGAGCGCTGTGAGCTTGCTGGAATACATGTCCCCAACATCGCTGGAATCATGCCAGTGTCCACTAAGCGCGGTCTTGTCAGGACAGCTGAGCTAGCTGGTGGTGCCAGAATTCCAGCCAGACTCTTAAAGGCTGTTTATCGCGCAGAGAATGATGACTACGTGGAAAAAGTAGGTATTCACTGGGCTACAGAGCAGATTCGTGATCTCCTGGATAATGATGTTCGTGGAATACAGTTTTTCACATTAAATTCATCCCTTGCAGCACAGGAAATCTATAATTCTTTGGGTGTGCTTGATTCAACACAACTTCGATAGAAGCAAAATGAAAATCAAATCTGTCGGTATAAAAGATATCCAGTTATCGGTTCGTATTCGTGAAAAAAAGGGTGGTTTGCAAAACAGTGTCGCCATGGTTTCGCTGCAGGCAAGTCTCCCTGGAAAGTACAGAGAAAGTTGTGTTCACACTTTCACCAATGTACTGAACAAATATATGGATGATTTGAGTGTTGCCAATTTTCCCGAGCTTCTCTCAGAAGTACAAGAAGGATTGTTCGCTGAGAGTGCCAGGGTTGAGATGTCTTTTCCTTATTTCATTGAGAAACAGGCTCCGGTATCAGGAACCAGAAGTCTTATGGAATACGAATGCAGCTTTACGGGAGAAGTCGGAACTGATAATGATTTCACACTCTCCGTACGTGTACCCGTCACCACCCTTTGTCCCTGTTCTAAAGAAATCAGTGAGGCTGGTGCCCACAATCAACGTGCAGAAGTTACTTTGAATGTAAAGTTTAAGAAATTTATCTGGGTGGAAGATCTGATTTCAATGGTAGAGGAGTCGGCATCCTGTGAACTTTGGGCATTATTGAAACGACCGGATGAAAAATATGTTACTGAACGTGCATACGAAAATCCGATGTTTGTTGAGGATGTGGTTCGTAAAGTCGCCGTTCTGGCACTGGCTGATCCTAAAATCACCTGGTTTTCTGCCAGCGTCGAAAGCTTTGAGTCCATCCATAAACATAGTGCCTATGCCTATGTCGATTCCAACGAAATTCGCTGATAGAGCGGGAATGCTGCAACTAGACACAGTAAATCCTTATTAGTGCCATAGCACACATCTTCTTTATCTCTCTACAAGATACTCTTTAATTGCCCGTATGGTTCTACCCAGTATCCGCTCAAAAGAATCCATCAGCAAAGAAACCTCAGCTGTCTCCCCTTTCTCCAATTGAGTATCCAGCTTACTTACCGTTAAAAACAGCTCATTTGACCCCACAACCTGAGCCACACCTTTTAGCGAATGTAAAACATCGTTTGCTGCTTCCAATCTGTTTTCCAAAAGCAGTGTTTTGAACTTTTCATGATCTAAATTGTGTTTGTCAACAAATGCCTGCAGTATCTTTCTTTGCAGTTCCAGATCTCCACCTACCCTCTCTAAAGAAGCGTCAAAGTCAACTGGCTTACAGCTGGCTTCCGGTTTATTTTGAACTGGCGCAGGCGGATCTGTACTGGAAGACAGATTACGTTTGGATACTTTTTCTATATCAATCCATTTAAGAAGCTCTTTTAAAAATATCTCAATATCAATTGGCTTTGAGATATGACTGTTCATTCCAGCCTGCAAGGAGTGTTCTTTATCACTACTGAGGGCATTCGCAGTCATTGCCAAGATAGGCAGGTCTGCAAACCGTTTATCGGCACGAATGGCTTTTGTTGCTTCATACCCATCCATCACGGGCATCTGAATATCCATCAACACACAATCAAATTCTTCGGTTTGCAACATAGCGATTGCCTGCTGCCCGTCACCTGCAATTTTAGTAATCATCTCCTTTTGAGAGAGCATTGCCATTGTCACATCTTGATTAATCGGATTATCTTCAACCAGGAGTATTTTCGCACCTTTTAATTGCGCAAGGTCCATGGGATTGAGAGACGTATGGATTTCATAGCTCATCTTTGCAACAGCCTGCTGCGGTGTTGTCTTGCTTAGGTTTTCTGCTATTTCGTCAGTTTTTAGATCTTTGTTCGTTTTAACCTGCTGGCTTAAAGTACGGATGAGTTCTTCTTTCTGTTCCAGTTTAGCTTGAAGTTCATCAAGTTTGTTCTGCTTTCTTAGATCATTTGCCAAGGCCTAGATCCTCACATTTCAAGTGTAATAGAGTATTATCCCAGACAACACTGTTGTTTATCTCTATCCCAGTGACAGAAAGCCTATCTTTTACTCCTCGTCTCAAAGTGTATCAGGTCTTTCTGGAAAAGTAAATTCGTCACAGGTAGTCAGGGGCTAGGAAAAGAGCACTTTATCTGCTGTAACTATTCAGCGCGGGGAACTAATTACCCTTAACTCTGAACGCGCCCCGAAGGAAGTACTCTTGGGGTGTAACTGTTTAGCAGGTAAGCGAAGACTCCGGGTAAGCGAAGACTCCGTGCTTCAAATTAGTTTGTTTTGGTCTCCGAAGCATACTAATGCTATTCGAGAAGGCTAAAATGGACGTAGATGGAGTGCTGCTGAATAGTTACTATCAGCCTAGTAAAACTATCTGACTTAAAGGGGCTGCGATCTATAATAAACAGATACGTTTGAACAAAAAAAACCTAGCAAATCTCGGCTAGAAGACGAAAAAAGCTTGTAAAAACTATCGAGCGTATTAAGAGAAGTCGATAAGAATATTTACTAACAAGTAGCATTATGCTGCTCAAGGTTACAACCGTCCAATTCCGAGGAGGAAGCATGAAATTTGTTTCAAAAGTAGTCATGGCTATTGCCGCAGTATCTCTACTGGCAACCCCTGCACTCGCTGAAAAAACTGTTAAATGGAAACTGGCTATGACATGGCCGTCAACCCTCACCCCTCTCGCTTCTCCTCCTGCACAGGTCGCAAAACTTGTTGAAGAGATGAGTGGCGGAAAATTTATCATTAAAGCTGAAGGAAAAGAAAAGCATAAGGCTCCTCTTGGAATCCTTGATATGGTGAAGGGTGGTCAATACCAGATGGGACACAGTGGTTCCTATTACTGGAAGGGCAAGGATATCTCCACTATCTTTTTCACCACCATCCCATTTGGTATGACTACTGCCGAACAATATGCCTGGTTCTACTATGACGATGGTATGAAGTATATGCAGCAAGTGTATGACCGCTTTAAGGTTCTGAATTTCCCTGGTGGTAACACCGGCGTTCAGATGGGTGGATGGTTCAAAAAAGAAATCAACTCTCTCGATGACTTGAAAGGCCTGAAAATGCGTATTCCTGGTCTTGCCGGTGAAGTTTTTGCAAAACTTGGGGTGAATGTAACGAATATTCCAGCTGGCGAGTTGTACACATCGCTTGATCGTGGAACCATTGATGCTCTTGAATGGGTTGGTCCAGGCATGGATATCAAGATGGGTTTCCATAAAGTTGCTCCATTCTATTATACTGGATGGCATGAACCAGCTTCTGAGATGCAGTTTCTCGTCAATAAACGTGCTTTCGAGAAACTCTCTCCTGCAAATCAGACAATTCTCAAGACCGCAATGAAAGCCGCAAGTGCCGATATGTATTACGAAAACTTTGCCGCATCAGCGAACGCCTGGGAACAGATGAAAACAGAATTTCCTAATATTAAGGTTAAGACCTTTCCTCTGCCAGTTCTCAAGGCTATGAAAGCTTCAACCGATGAGCTTCTTGATAATTATGCTGCTAAGGATCCTCAGTTTAAAGCTATTCTTGAATCTCAGCGTGCCTTTATGAAGAAAGCAAGAGCATGGACTGTTATTTCAGATTACAATTATATCAAAACGACCATAGAGCTCGAGCAATAATATCGTCTCTTAGTGAATTGAGGCTGACACCTCCTGATACCTTGTTAATTCTTTCATTTTAAAAAAATTCACAAGGTACTTATGCCAGCTTACCGTTTTACCGGTGTTAGTACATAGATACCGCCTTACCGGAAACTACCGGTAAGGCGGTATTTTTGTATAGATAATTAATATTTTTGGATAACAATGCTGATAGTAGAACAGTTTATTGCAAAATTAGTTGATATAGCAGGGAAAATTATATCTTTCCTTCTCTTGCTTATGGTCCTGAACGTCTCCTATGACGTGATGATGCGCTATCTCTTTCGGAATTCCTCGGTTGGAATGCAGGAGATGGAGTGGCATCTGTTTGCCGTCGTTTTTCTTTTAGGGATTTCGGTGGCATTAAAAGATGAAGGCCATGTGAGGGTTGATTTTCTTTTCGAGACCTTTTCGGCACGTAAGAAAGCGATGATCAATATACTCGGTACCCTCTTTTTTCTTCTACCCATTGCACTTCTTATCCTCAGCGGCTCCTGGGAATTCGTTTATGATTCTTTTATCACCGGTGAAATTTCAGAAGACCCGGGTGGACTTCCTTTCAGATGGGTGATTAAGGGAATGATCCCCTTTGCATTCAGTTTTCTTTTTCTGAGTGGTATTGGATATATACTTCAAAATATTCGTTTGTATAGGGAGGCTGCGTAATGACCGGTATTGTAATGTTTTTTGCAGCCCTTCTTCTGCTGATTGTTGGATATCCCGTTGCCTTCACATTTGGTGCCGTGGCGATGTTCTTCGGGGCAATCGCAGCATTTATCGAATTAATGCCCGATGCTTCGCTGTTAGCTGTTGGAGAAGAGTTTTTTCTTATGTTTTCCATGATGCCTTTTCGTATCTATTCCATCATGACAAACACTATCCTTATGGCTGTTCCACTCTTTATTTTAATGGGCATAGTCCTTCAAAAATCGAATCTCGCAGAACGACTCCTTGAATCCATGGGAGTTCTGTTTGGGAAGGTCCGAGGTGGTGTTGCTATCAGTACTGTCCTTGTAGGTTCATTACTTGCCGCATCAACTGGAGTTGTTGGGGCATCCGTTGTCGCAATGGGTGTTATTTCGCTCCCGGTTATGCTCAAGTATGGCTATTCCAAAAGGCTAGCCACTGGAACTATCTGTGCCTCCGGAACCCTTGGCCAAATCATTCCACCATCCATCGTTCTTATTATTCTGGGTGACGTGTTTCAGCTTCCCGTTGGCGATCTTTTTAAGGCAGCTCTGATGCCTGGTCTGGTCCTGGTGGGAAGTTACATACTCTATATTTTGATTATATCCTTCCTGAAACCTGAGCTCGCCCCTGCTATAGAAATAGAAGAAAAGGATAAAAAAGGATCGCTGGTAAAAGCCCTTTTCGCCATCATTCCTCCCTTAACTCTTATTGTAATGGTACTCGGTTCTATTTTTGCAGGTATTGCCACGCCTACAGAGTCGGCATCGGTTGGTGCCCTTGGAGCTATGATACTTGCGGCCATGTATAAAAAGCTGTCCTGGAAAATCATTCAAGATTCCTGCAATGAGACCGTCAAAATTACCGCCATGGTATTTGCCATTCTTATCGGAGCGACTGCTTTTTCAATGGTGTTTGTTTATACCGGGGCCGACACCATTGTTGAAACCTTTATGATGAGCCTCCCTGGTGAAAAATGGGGATTTCTGATACTCTCCATGCTGGCCATAATGATACTTGGTTTCTTTATTGATTTTATCGAAATTTCCTATATTGTTGTTCCCATACTGCTCCCTATTTCAGATTCAATTGGTTTAAACCCAATGTGGTTTGCTATCCTGATAGCTATGAACTTGCAGACGTCCTTTTTAACCCCACCCTTTGGTTTCTCGCTCTTTTATCTCAAAGGGGTCTGTCCGCCTGAGATACGTACCACTGATATTTATAAAGGGGTGATGCCATTTATTGCAATTCAGGTGGCTGTTCTCTCATCCATCGTCCTTTTTCCCGGCCTCTACGGATTCTAATATTTTCAAGATCGGGTTACAGTCATGGTAAATCGATCTTGACTTAATCTCTACCTTTCGCTGGATTTTGGAGAATGCACGGCTTAGGATGTACATATAAAAACCTGATTACTACTGAAACTCAAGTAACTGTAAAATGGAACTGTAGGAGCTCGCTCTTGCGAGCGATTTTCCTGGTTCAGTAACACCTTCATTCGCTTTCAGGGGCGAGCTCCTACACCAATAAGTGACGAAGTTGAGCTTGAATGGTAAACGGGTATAAAAATGGACAGATCATTGCGGGTTCAATTTGATGGTGGTGCATTAGTACTAGGGGGGGGCTGGGGACTCATGCTGTACTGTGAAAACTTTCAAAAAAGGCACAAGGGCAAGGGGTTGCGCTATACGCCCCTGATAACTCCTCAATAAAACAATGCTCCAGGGCTGTTATTCGCGCCCTAGAGCATTGATATTCTGATTATACTGCTTTTTGCTCCCGTTCTTTCAAGTCAACAGCTGCCTTCATCATTCGGAACAACTCTCTGTAATGATCTTTGTTATGAGTGGTCACATATTGATAAATAACCTGACGCAATTCCTTTTCCTTGATTCCCGAGAATTCAGAACACACTTCTTCAACAAAGGGACCTTCCCAGGAGGGTTCGAATGGAATTTGCTTGGAAAGACAATCTTGATGCAACTCCATTGCTTCGTTAATCAATGTGTCTCTTAAACGTTCAGCTTCGTGGAATTGCTTTTTGGCATGCAGCTTAGATCCCTTTCTATTGGTAATAAAGAGATAAATCTCCTCAAGAGGGCCCTGTCGCATTACTTTAGCCAGATATTTTACTTGTCTGTTTTTTGCACCGCCCTTTAGGCCACGGGTAGCAAGAACCTCCTCATAAAGTACCGTACCGCCAGGAAAGCTTTTCAATTCCTTGTCTGAAAGATCGGCAACTTCTTTTGCAAGTTCTCCAACCTGTTTATAGACACGTTTCATTTCAGATCTGCTGATAAATTCTGACATTGTTCACACCCTATAGAAATACTATTTTGAATAGATTTTGTTTTATTAACTAAAGGTCAATCGATTAAAGCCGCCCTCTTCCCACCAAGGCCTGGACGCATTAATTCCTGTAATTTCAAACAATATTATTTCCAGAATAAGATAGACCTCGCTATTTTTTCGTACACAGCCTGTGAGGGTTTCGCCACGCTCGCCAAGTGCTGCATGAAGGTGAATTAACGGTTCTTCTCCATCCATATAAATGGACCCCGTCCCGATAGCCTCCCGTGCTTCATTTACTTGCGTCCAGACTGGAACAGGTGGCATCACCGGTTCCTCTGGGCCAATCACAACATCAGCATGCCGTATGGCACCCAAAATCTGGAACCAGCCAGCTGTGATTTTTTCTTTTTTAACTATTTCCTTCAAACCAGTGAGGAAATCTTCTTTATGATCAAAGCGTATGGTTAATACGCGACCAATTGATCCAGATCTATAGTCCATATCTTACATCTCTCTACAACAGAGTTTTCAGTTCATCCACTCTTTATTTTTAGAAAAATGGAATCGAGCATTATTACTAGGCAGACTCAACATTCCACACAATAGCCTGAATTGTTTGACCAAAACAGATGGTACCCACAAGTAAGAACACGTAATCAACTGATATTAATCGAAGTATGAATAATCATAGAATAATTCCTATTATTCTATGTCGTTGCATTTCTAGGAATTTAAAAGTACTAATCTTGTTAAGTTATTTCTTGACTAGAAATGATTATTATGTCAAAAGGACTTACTTCCTAATATATTGTTTGTTATAAATCAACTGGAAGAGGAGGTACAGTATGACTTTTTTAGAAGGATTGCTTTGGCTGACATTGAACGTTTATCATGAAGCTCGTTCCGAGCCTGAAATTGGACAGGTTGCTATTGCACATGTTACATTGAATCGTGCAGCGAGCAGGGCCCTTAGTATTAAAAATGTTGTTAAGCAACCCTATCAATTCAGCTGGACTAACCAGAAGAATTCTTATATCCCTGAAGATCCTCAAGCATTTTTCCAATGCATGAAATCTGTCTATATAGCATTAAACTCTGCTGATTTCACGGCCGGAGCAACCTATTATCATCTTGACAATATCGAGCCCTACTGGGCCTCGGAGTATACATTTGTAGAACAGTATGGAAGTCATAAGTTCTACAAACAGTAATACTCACTATTTATAAAATTTCAAAAAAGGGGTGTTGGAATCTTTCCAACACCCCTTTTTTAATGCTTTCGCCTGGCTACGCAGTTGCAGCTTTCTTCAGGCCAGCACAGATTTTCTCTATCTGTTCGTCTGTCATCTTAATAGAAACAGGATAAACTAATGTTCTGGACATGATTTCAGCGGATTTAGGTAATAATTTAGGATCATAAACAATCCTTCTTTTTCCGCCTGGCTCGGCAAATGGGTAACCGGAATCTGCAACGGCAGCCCCCTCAAGTAGATGTTCCCAACTTGGATAGAAGTGCCAGCTATTCTCACTGAAATTTATTGCACCAACGCCGTTTTCTGCAAGAACAGCATTTACCTTCTGGCATTGTTCACTGCTCTCCAGCATAAAGGCAAAAAAGGTTGCAGTATCCCCACTCTCATCAACAAGTGTTCTGAACTGAACGCCTGGAATAGTAGATGCTGCTTGTTTCATTTTTGCTTTATTGGCCTTTTGAGAAACAATCATTGAATCAAGCTTTTTAAGCTGTGCAATTCCTATTGCCCCCTGAAGCTCCATCATTCGATAGTTAAATCCTACAAACCTGCGTCCTTCACCACCACGACCACCAGGATTCACAACGTGATCATGACCATGATCCTGATATTCCGACATGGTACGCCACATATCCTGGTCATTGGTAATTATCATTCCCCCTTCACCTGTGGTCATGGTTTTCACTGAATCAAAGGAGAAGGTGCCACAATGACCAAATGTGCCAAGGTGCTGGCCATTAATCCGCCCTCCGGCTGCCTGGGCAGTATCTTCGAGCACTGGGATGTCATGTTCTTTTGCAATCGCCACGATTTCTTCAATACGTGCCATTGCCCCAAGCATATGGACGGGAATGATACAACGAGTTTTATCAGTGATTTTCTGTTTTAGGTCTTCCGGATCCATGTTCAGCGTTTGATCCACTTCTGTAAAGACCGGAATGGCACCGATATCAAGTATCGCCTCCCAGGTTGCAACAAAAGTGAACCCCTGGGTAATAACCTCATCACCGGGCCCCACACCTAATGCAGCAAGCGCTACCTTAAGAGCTGCTGTTCCTGACGTGACCGCCTGGGCAAATCCTGCCCCGCAGTAGCTAGCAAAATTTTTCTCAAAATCGAGAACCTTATAGACATGTTTACGTTGTTCACCAAATTCGTATCGAAAAAGGATTCCGGTATCTAAAACTTCATTGATTTCTTTTTTTTCTTCATCTCCAAAGACTTCAAAACCTGGCATAATGCAGCTCCCTGTGAATTATTTAGTAAGCATTTCTTTGATTTGATTTTTATCGTTTAGCAATGCGATATTGGGATGATACGTTTTAAGATCTTCTGGAGAATAGAAACCAAAAGTAACTATAATTATCAGATCACCAACCATTCCCTTTCGGGCGGCAGCACCATTTAAGCCAATGACCCCGGAACCAGGCTCGCCTTCAATGGCATAGGTGTCAAAACGTTCACCATTATTTATATTGTATACCTTAACTCTTTCAAATGGAATAATCCCTACGGCATCGAGGAGGTCACGATCAATGGTAAGACTTCCTTCATAATCAAGATCCGCTTCTGTAATAGTGGCCCTGTGTAACTTGGCCCTGAGCATCTGGCGCTCCATAGTAACTACCTTATATTGTATTGGCTTTTCAAAAACCGATTGTTTAATAATTGTACGACGAATATTTTTTCTAAATATGGGCTTATGATTCAATCAGGATAGAATTATCTATTAATCGTACCCTGTCATTGATTTTAACTGCCAGAACAAGAATGGAATCACAATTTACAAGAGTACAGGGCTTCAGGCTCTCCCTATCTACAATTTCTATATAGTCAACGTTGCACTCTTTGTGTTTGACAATCGTTTTTAAAACGATGTTTTTTACTTCCTCGACTGAAACTTCGCTTGATCCATTCTCAGCGAACAGCTTTTTGGCAGCATGAATACTTCTTGATAATGACAGGGCTGCCTCTTGTTCATCTTTTCGCAGATTACTGTTGCGTGAACTCATGGCAAGACCATTTTTTTCGCGCACAATTGGATGCCCAACAATACTGACCGGAAAATCAAGATCTTGTTGCATCCGCCGAATCACAGCAAGTTGTTGGAAATCCTTTTCACCAAACACTGCAAAATGGGGAAGTGTAAGATTGAAAAGTTTGGTAACAACGGTGGTCACGCCATCAAAGTGACCGGGCCTTGAGGCGCCACAAAGAGAAGACGTTAATCCTTTAATCGATACCGTACTTGCAAAGCCTTTCGGATACATACTTCCTTTTTCAGGTGCAAAAATCAGATCAACCCCCGTTGCCTCGGCAAGCGTTCGATCTCTTTCTAAATCATGGGGATAACTACCCAGATCTTCATTGGGACCAAATTGAATAGGATTGACAAAAAGGGTCACGATAACCCGATCAGCGAGGCTTCGTGCTCTGCGCATTAATGCCAGATGCCCATCATGAAACCATCCCATGGTGGGAACCAGTGCAATACTCAAGCCTTGAGCTCTGTATTCCTGAGCCAATGTCTGTATAACAGCCGGGCTGGTAACTACTTCCATTACTCCACTCGAAGGCGAGTAATTTTTTCCTGGATCATACGTTTGAGCTGTGGGTTCTGATCTTCACCAAGAAAGCTACCAAGATATTCTTCATAGACTGCAAGGGCTGCACTATTTTTCTCTTCTGCTTCGAGAACTCTTGCCATCCCCATAAATCCTTCGTCCTTATACCCCTCGATCCCCTTGAGGACACTATACGAGGTAGAGGCATCACCGTATTTCTTTTCTGCCTCTTCTGCCTGGGCAATGCCAAAGGTAAGAAGACCATACATTGAGTTTGATTCGGAAATGTCTGCACGCACCTGGGAGTAATAGCCGGCAGCTTTCGAGTAGAGCTCGTTCTTCATAGACATATGACCAAGTTCAACCGTCGCCCACAGGGCGGAGGGAGTTCCTGTGAACTCACTGACAACATGCTCAAGTGCCTTTGTCTTTTCATCACCAGCCGCATCCATGGAAATTGCAAGACTGCTCGCTGCATTTTCAAGACGCGTAGTTCGATAACTTTGATAGAGTGATCCGGCGATAACCACTGTGACAATTACGGCTCCAGAAATTTGAAGCATTCGTTTATTAGTTCTAACAAATTTCACAAAACCTGGAGGAAGATTGAGCTGGTCAAGAACCCCTCTAGGTTCAACATAAGCACTTTCTTCTATCCGGTTTTGGTCAAACGCACTTTGCTCACTCATCCTACACTCCTGGCTTTTTTCTTTACCTTTATTGGAAAACCCGATACCTCTGTTATGGGCAATGATCAGGTCCGGGTTATATTCTAATTTGCTAACTATTCAGCGAGGGCAACTAATTACCCTTAACTCTGATTTGCAACATTTTATTTTACCCTATCCTGTAACTCATGTCTATTCTCAAACCACGATTAGCAGGTTTTTTAGCGTTCTATCCCTAAGTAGACAACTTTCAATGAATATCACGCCAACAAATACAGTTTATTCGGTAACCACACTCACCAGAGAGCTGAAATCTTTAGTGGAGATGAAATTTCGCTTTATTCAGGTTCAGGGTGAGATTTCAAATCTTAAAAAGCCTTTTTCCGGACACGCCTATTTCACCTTGAAGGACAGTACTGCTCAGATAAAAGCCGTCCTCTTTAAAGGGCAGGCAAGGTATCTTGAGAAGGCGCTTGAGGATGGCCAGAAAGTAGTCTGCCATGGAAGAATTTCCATCTATGAGCCACGCGGTGACTATCAGCTGATAGTTGACAGTGTGGATTTTCATGGGAGCGGTCTCCTGCAGCAACGATTTGAAAAGCTCAAAAAACAACTGCAGACGGAAGGATTGTTTGCACAGGAAAACAAACGCCCTCTTCCTGAATTTCCAAAAGAAGTTGTATTGCTTACATCACCAAGCGGGGCTGCAGTACATGATTTCCTCAAAATTTGGCGGAAACGAAATTTCCCGACAACTATTAAAGTCTTCCCCGTACGTGTTCAGGGGAGTGAAGCAGCGGCAGAAATCGTTAAAGCACTCGATATACTCAATGTAACACGGCCTCAAACAGAGATTGTCGTTCTCTTAAGAGGAGGCGGTTCACTTGAGGATCTCTGGCCTTTTAATGAGGAAATTCTTGCTAGAGCTATCGCCAAGTCTGAGATTCCTGTTGTTTCTGCGATTGGCCACGAAGTTGATTTTAGTATTAGTGATTTTTGTTCGGACCTGCGCGCCCCGACACCAACAGCTGCTGCGGAAATGATAATTCCCGATGGAAATGCATTGGGTAACACATTGAAACGTTGTAAGGAGACGCTGCTTCGCACAGTTTTTGAGAAAATAGACACTTATCAATACAAGATTGATCAAAATCGTAGATTACTGGGTGATATGGATTCTATTTTCACCAACGCATCTCTGCGACTTGATCATACATCCCTTCGTTTAGTGGCACTTGTTGAGAAACTAATTCACAACTACAGGATAAAAAGTGGTGAACTTTCAGCAAGACTCAATCAGAACTCCCCTTTTGCACGAATACAGATGCAGGAACAGCAACTGCGGTTTACATCTGAAAAGCTTATCTATCAGTTTGAAAATATGCTGATAGATAAAGAGTCGAAACTTGCAAGACAGGCTGCGCTGCTAGATGTCGTAAGCCCACTTGCAACGATATCCAGAGGATATTCAATAACGAATAAAATAAATCCGAAAACCGGCAGAAAAACACTTGTTAGGAAAAGCAGTCAGCTGGCTGTTGCGGATACGCTTGAAATACGGCTCCATAGCGGAAGGGTTTCCTGTGAAGTAACTGGACTTACAGAAGAAAAAAAATCCACTTAAGGGGGGTGAGCTCCCGCCAAAACTCCGACAATAAGGTCAGGACTCGTATATTGTCAGTAGTGTCCGGTTAGGATTTTGCATGTTTTAAAATAATGAAATCTTCTCAAAACAAAGGTGTTTTTTTCTTGACAAATAAATAATTTTTCGCGGTCGACCTCCTTAAAAGAACTATCTTTTAAG
>Ga0208901_1000226_pt1 | contig 35981 bp, 36 predicted proteins | sample AntAceMetag02UKF_FD_184764 | JGI IMG/M metagenome (GOLD analysis project Ga0208901, IMG submission 184764) | Saline lake microbial communities from Ace Lake, Antarctica - Antarctic Ace Lake Metagenome 02UKF (SPAdes) (version 2) | ecosystem: Environmental > Aquatic > Non-marine Saline and...
AGAGAGTGAGAGCAGATACAGGGCCTTGTTTGATAACATGCACGATGGCGTTGCCATATACAAGGCCGAAAAAGATGGTAGTGATTTCATTTTCGTAGATTTCAATAAGGCCTCTGAAAGGATAGAAGGCACAAAACAGGATGACATCCTTGGCAAAAGCGTTCTCAAGATATTTCCGGGAATTCGGGATTTTGGCCTCTTTGACGTGTTGAAACGCGTGTGGAAAACAGGGAACCCCGAACATCATCCGGTTGCAATGTACAAGGACAAAAGAGTCTCGGGATGGAGGGACAACTATGTGTGCAAGCTTCCTTCGGGTGAGATTGTGGCGATCTACAGAGACGAGACGGATCGCAGAAAAGCCGAGGACGCGTTGCGTGAAAGCGAGGCGAAATACCGGCTTCTTGTGGAACATGCACCGACCGGCATTGCCGAATTTGACCTGAAAACAGGGAAATTCATCAGCGTGAATGATGTGATGTGCGAATATACGGGCTACACAAAAGAGGAATTTTACCAGATAAATCCATTGGAGCTGCTGACCCAAGAGAGCAGGAAAAAATGGCTGGAGAGACGGAACAGGGTGTCTCAGGGTAAGCCCATTTCAAAGAATATTGAGTATGAAATGCTGACAAAAGAGGGCAAGAGACTCTGGGCGTTAATGAATGTCAAATTCACTTATGAAGAGGGATTGCCCGCAAGGGTCGCGGTGGTTTTTCACAACATTACAGAGAGAAAGAGGATGGAAACCCAGCTGCGCCAGATGCAAAAAATGGAGGCCATTGGGACCCTGGCCGGGGGCATTGCTCACGACTTCAACAATATCCTGTCCGCTGTGCTCGGCTACACCGAACTCGCGATGGAAAAGGTTGGTGAGGGGAATTCCACATGGAGGGATATGGAACAGGTGATGGTGGCGGGGAAACGTGCCAAGGGCCTGGTACGACAGATTCTTACCTTCAGCCGCCAGAGCGAGCAGGAAATGAAGCCCCTTCAGGTAAAACTCATAGCAAGAGAAGTCCTTAAGCTGCTCAGAGCGTCTACTCCCTCTACCGTTGAAATACGGCAGGATATCGGAAGTGATTCTCTAGTGATGGGAGACCTCACCCAGATCCATCAAATATTCATGAACCTGTGCACCAATGCGGTATATGCCATGGCGGAAGGGGGGGGCGTCATGGGAGTGGCCCTGATGGATGTAGTGCTTGATGCTGCATCATTGTCAGGGCATCCGGGGTTCAAACCGGGTCCTTTCGTGAAACTGACAGTGAGCGATACCGGCCATGGGATCCCCTCTGAGGTGGTGGACCGGGTGTTTGACCCCTTTTTCACCACAAAACAAAGCGGGGAAGGGACAGGGTTGGGACTATCCGTGGTTCACGGTATTGTAAGAAGCCATGGCGGCATTGTCGCCATGGCCAGTGAAGAGGGAAAAGGCGCCACCTTTGACGTATTTCTTCCTGCTGTCGAGTGGACAACCGATCCGGAAAGCAGTATTGATAAATCCCTGGCCGGGGGCACCGAGCGGATCTTGTTTGTCGATGATGAGCCTCCTCTGGTCAATTTGGGCAAAGAGATGCTTGAATCCTTGGGCTATCATGTGGTGGCGAGGACCAGCAGCATAGATGCCCTGGAGGCCTTCAAAGCGGGGGCAGACCGATTCGATCTCGTGATAACGGATATGACCATGCCCCATATGACAGGGGATCGCCTTGCAGGGGAGTTGATGGCCGTGCGGCCGGATATTCCCGTGATTCTCTGCACCGGGTTTAGCGCGAGGATGGATGAAAAAAGGGCAGCGGCCGTGGGAATCCGGGCATTTCTGGCAAAGCCGATCCTCAAGCAGGATATGGCCCGAACCATCAGGCGCGTACTGAATGAGAAAGCATAGATGTCAGGCTTACACAGCTGAAATTTATGCCCTATTAACCAAATGGCCCAACAAATTTATCAACCGTAATGAGAGGGACGCTGGTAAAAAAATAAGTTGTCAAAAAAGCGGGCGTTCTTGCCTTTGGACGATAAAAGAGTTTGGCATGCGCTCAGAGGACTCGCCGGACGTCTGGGGCGAAGCCCCTCAGTCGCGGGTATTCAGTTGAAACAGTTGCGGTTGATAGAGCAGTAATTTACTATTTTACCAGCGTCCCTATTACACTACTAAGAAAGCGGTCCAAGAAACAAGAGTTATAAATCGATGAAAAAATGTACTCAACTCGACTATTAACCAATAACAGGAAGAAGATCATACAACACAGGAATCTGAATAATACGATGAGCTTCAAAACTTGAAAGGGATATCGGAAATACCGCGGATGTTAATAAGGGCCAACCGTAGCCCCCTTTCCATTTAAATATTTAAGGATTGTCTCCTAGATGCTAATGTATCAGCCTACTCGAAGTTGTTGGATTGTCGCCGTCATGGTAGTATTTGTCTGCTCTTGCCAGATGCAGGAATCCGATGGTGTTACGTGGCAGAAGCACATGGAGCGTGGTATTGCCCTCAGAAGCGATGCCTCCATCGATGCAAACAGCCGATTCGATCAGGCCGAAACGGAATACCGGATTGCCCTTTCAAAACTCGAGAAGATGGTAGGGAAAAAGCCTGTTAAAACCGGCGAGGTCCGGAAACTGTTCAATGAGTTGGAGAGTCTTCTGCGTACACGCTCGAAAAATGATGAGCTGATACCGGTGATAAAGAAACGTCTTGCCATTTTGACAAAGATTACCGGCAAAGAGAACATGCTGATAGCAACAACACATTTCAATTTGGCATCGGCTCTTGAGAAGAACGGACAGGCCAAAGCGGCACTGGCAGAATACAAGATGGCCAAGAAAACCTACGAGTCGATCGGCCGTCATGCATCCGCAAAAAGCATGGAGAAGAGAATCGCACGTCTTGCAGACGGCCAACGCGAAACGACATCAACTCCCAAGCCGGAGATGGGGAAATATAAGCCGGTTACTGATTCCGGGGGCAAAGAAGCAACGCTTCCACACGGTATGCAGTACAATCGTTTGTCCATACCCCCGGATGTTGTTAAGAAGGCCATCACCTTTGGTAAAACTGCTGACTACAGGATAGCGGAATTCGGGTCTGTTGATTTCGGATTGAATAACTTTGACTTAAAAAAGGAAAACTGCAGGATACGCTTGGTAACGCCGTTTCTTCGTGTGGCAGGAATGTCGAAGTATTATTCCGGAAAAAAACAACCCTTTGTGCAGGAGGATGTTGACAAAACGCTACTTCATCCTCTGGAGATAAAGCTCATTCTGGATGTTGCCAAGGCTGATGTAAAAGAGGATTTTACCGTCATTCTCAAGGGAAACGGTCTGACCGTTGATCTATCCGGCAACAAGATGGAAGCATCGTACTGTGACGACAAGACCGGCAGATGTGCGCGTGCCATAGCCTATCCTGTATTTGAAGAGAAAATCAAGAAGCTCAAGCGATTGGATATCGTGATAGAATCGAAATCATTTGGCAAAGAAATTGTTAGTGTTGATATGAAGCAGATTTGGTGATCCATTGCGATATTTCAACATTATGGGAGATATGGGGCTCGGATCTTAATCATTAAATATTCACAGCACTCCTTTTCCACTGCGGATGTTAATAAGGGCTAAGACATGGTGGAAACCATGATATTTGGACCAATAGGGACAGGCAGGAACCAATCCCTCGACACAACGAAATCAATGAAAAGCTTGCTCGTTCAATAATACGTAAGGCAAGGAGAGGAGGCCAATCATGAGGTTTTCAGGTAAAATATATAAAGACAGTAAATTCTGGTTAGCAGAAATTCCGATCCTCGATTTAATGACCCAGGGACGTACAAAGAAAGAAGCATACGAAATGGTTGCTGATATGCTCGAATCTTTGGTTAATAAAGATGGATTTAAAATCGAGATTTATAAGGGGAAAAAGGATAATTTTGAAGTTGGTTCTTTGGAACCAAAGCACATGGTAAGTTTATTATTGCAGCGGAAACGAGAATTAAGTGGTTTATCGCTTGCCCAGGTTGCAAGCCGATTGGGTATGAAATCACGCAACACCTATGCTCGGTACGAGCAAGGTCATTCTGTTCCAAGCGTTGAAAAACTCAATGAGTTACTAAGTGCAGTTTGCCCAGAAACTGATATAGTCATTAATGAAAGTTCGATTCCCTTAACAAATGCATAAACACGGACGTTTTTCGCCGCTCTGTTCGCTTCGCTCTCTCTGCTCTGAAAAACGCCGGTTATGCCGGTGTTCTAAAAAGAAATCCGCCCTTTTCTTCCCTGGCCACAGGCGTTCTCTATCTGATCCTCATGGGCCTTTTCCACGGGCGGTCCCGTGTTCCGGGCGGGGAGGAGGGAATCGCCTGATATCTCTAATTATTCTCCAGTAAACACCGGTTTCCGCTTTTCCAGGAAGGCCTTGAACCCTTCCAGTCGGTCTTTGGTTTCACGGACCCGGAAGCTCCCTTCCTCCTCCACCTGAAGGCCCCTTTCAAGCCCCTCGTAGTCTCCCGTGGACATGGCCCTGAGGACGCAGCTCACGGCGATGGGGGGTCTTTCGGCCAGATTTCGTGCCAGGGCAAAGGCATCATCCATTAGGTTTTGGGGGGAAGAAACCTGGTTGATCAGGCCCATTTCAAACGCCTCTATGGCGTTAACGGTTTTGCTGAAGAGGATCATGTCCAGGGCCTTTGCCCGGCCCACGAGGCGGGGAAGCCGCTGGCTCCCCCCCCAGCCCGGGATGATGCCCAGGTTTAGTTCCGTCAGACCCACCAGGGCTTTGGGCGCATCCGTCATGATCCTGAAATGGCATGCCATGGCCAGTTCCAGTCCCCCTCCCAGGGCATAGCCGTTGATGGCGGCGATGACCGGTCTCTCGAATCGGTCGATGCGCTCCCAGAGGTTCCTGGCCAGGGGGCTGATACGCTCGGCATTGGCCGAGTCGGTCACGTCATAGCCCGCTGAAAAGAATTTTTCCCCTGCCCCGGTGAGGATGACCACCCGTATTTGCGAATCCTGTTCCACTGTGTCCATAATCTGTTCAAATTCCTGCAGGGCCGCCAGGTTCCAGGTGTTGGCAGGCGGATGATCGAAAGTGATCAGGGCCGTGTGATCTATTTTTTCCAGTATGATGTTTTCAGATTTCATTGATGTATCCCTCTTACGTAAAAGATGCAATTAATGGTATCCATTCCCACCCAGGAGCGTGGGAACGAGGAATGTTCACGTTCTCGCCATTCTGATACGACTGTCCCATGATCACATCGTCCACTCGGTCCGGTTCCATGCCGACCCGTTCCAGGGCTGCGTTCAGGACCAGTGCCGCCAAGTCGTAGGCCAGAACATCCCTGAGCCCCCCCCCATATATTGACCGACCGGGGTTCTGACAGCGCTTACAATAACGGCTTCCGTCATTTCTTTTCCTCCCGTTAAAAGGCCCCTTCGTTCCAGGTGGGGCTCAGATCCACGGTCCGCTGAAAGGACTCCCAATTTTCGAGCAGGTTGGAAAGGTTCATGGGTTTTCCCTCAGTCTATTTTTCGGGTGCCGTCTTCATTGTATTCGTACCACCCCCTGCCGGTTTTGCGGCCCAGGTGGCCCGCCGTCACCTTTTTCCTCAACAGCATGGGAGGATACCACCGTGGGTCGGCGGTTTCACGGTACATGGCCATCATGGCCCCGTAGGTGACATCCAGCCCCACCATGTCCCCGGTCTCAAAAATCCCCATCTTGCGGCCGGAAGCCAGTTTCAACCCCTTGTCGATGTCTTCCACCGTGGCCACCCCCTGCTCCACCAGGCGCATGGCCTCCATGGTGGACGGGAAATTGATGCGGTTGATGACAAAACCGGCCACATCCCGGTTGACCATGATGGGTTCTTTGCCGATCTGAAGTGCAAAAGCTCTGCCGGCTTGGGCCGTCTCATCGCTGCTGGCAAGGCCCTTGATGACCTCAACGGCCTTCATCATGGGAACGGGGCTGAAAAAATGGAGCCCCAGGACCTTATCGGGCCTGTTGGTGACGGCCGCCAGTTCCGTAATGGATATGGCCGAGGTATTGCTGGCCAGAAGTGCCTTTGGACCTGCCGCCTCATCCAGTTTTTGAAAGACCTCCCGTTTGAGTTCCAGATTCTCGAATACGGCCTCGATCAGGAGATCCGCGCCTCCGGCTTTGGAAAAGTCCGTCACGGTCCGGACGTGCTTCATGACGGTGGCGCCGTCTTCGGTGATTTTTCCCTTTTCGAAAAATTTGTTCAGCGACCATTCCATGCCTTTCACGGCCCTCTTGAGCGCCTCCGGATCAATGTCATAGAGCAGGACCTCAATCCCCGCCTGGGCGCAGACTTGAGCGATGCCGCTGCCCATAAGACCCGATCCCACCACAAATACTTTATTTATCTTCATTTTCTGATACCTCCACATAAAACCTCATTCTGCCTCCGAAGATCTGTACCGCTTCGAATTCCGGGGACAGTATATCTAACTCCCATCCCCCCTCCCTTCTTTATATGGTTAGCTGTGCAATCAAACTGATCATGGAGTTGTCTCCTTTTTTAAATGATGTTTACCGAATTATTTCCACAGGGTTAATCGTGTTCAAATCAAAGCCTTTGATTTCAACAGGGCCGCCATCCCCTGGGCGTCGTTGGTCACCACGATCCTCCTCAAATCGGGAACCTGCTTGACACATACCGGAATTTTCATAATCCATTGCCCGGTCAGATCTTTGACCGGTAGCCCTGTTGCGCGATAAAAGAGAAATGTTTTCTACAGGGAACCGACGGTGATTTTTATCCGGTCAACCACTTTTCTGCCCAGTCTTCCATTGAGTTTTTCAAGGATGATGTCTTTGTAAAAGGTCAATTCCTGGAGCCATATGGAATTGGACACGGTCACCGTCAACTGTTTTTTTTGAATTTTTGAAGGTTGGGCATTTTCAGCGTAGGTCTGACCCACCACCTCTTTCCATACCCGCCAGATTTCAACGTCATCAGGTTTGTAAGGAAGGGTGCCGTCGGTCATCAGGGAGGTGATGACGTCCCCGACGGGTATCAGTTCACTCCTGGGTCTTTTTTGGGGAGGTTTTTTTGTTCGTCTCATCATGTGCTCTGCTTCATCAACAGATGGGCGCTGTTCGAATTCTAAGATTCGAATTCTAGGATTTACCCTCTCTGACCCATCGGGACAAGGCCGGAAGTTCTTCACCGGACCATTCCGGGGAGATTCGGAGTTTAAGGAATTCGGCATAAATGTCATCAACGGCCGATACCGCCGCTTCGATGAGGAACATTTTTTCATAAAAGAGCCCGTCCGGGTCATCCCTTTTATCCTGTATGATTTTGGGTGTTTTGAAGGTCTTGAAATTTAACCAGAGAGAGTCCAGAACGAACGTCCACTGGTTGTCGTCCATACTGAATACCAGAGTGGCTTGAACCACCTCTTTGTTTTCCGCCAAAGCGAAGCGGGCCTCTTTCATGTTCTGGCTTTCGCCGCTGCAAGTGATGGTTTCAAGGCCTCTTTCATTTTCGCCTTGAAGGGTGATTTTGCCATCAAACCAGATTTCAATGGCTTTGTCGCCCAGTTTGAAGTTGCCCCTTTCCGTTTCCGTTCTGAACCACAGCCAGGCCAGAAACTCCTTTCCAAGGAATTCGGTCTTTCTTACTTTTTCAAGTAACTGCATGATTAAGGTTCCTCCCAGATATTTGAAGGGACGAGGCCGTCAATGAGATCAGGGGAATCGCCCTCTTTTTCAAGAAATCCACTGCCGAGGGTATAGGGACACATGGCCAGAAGATGAAAATTAAAGGTTTTAAGAAAGATCTCCTGAAATTCGTCGCAGAGTTTGGTGTTGGTGCCGCCGAAAATAACACTTCCCGTGCTGTAGTTCCAGATCATGTCGTAAACTTTGGAGCCGGGAATGGCCCGTTTCAGAAGCCTCAGTTTCACGCCTTCCTTGATGTCCGCCCGTCGCCTTTTCGGCAGGAAATCCAGATTTTCAGCACCTTTGATTTTTTCTTCAGCTTCCAGGCAGTACTGTTTAATGGCTGTTGCGGGAATCTTTCTTTCATCCACCCGCAGGGACATGGCAATGTAAGGTTCTTTGAGAAACTCTAACGCCGCAAAACGGTAGTCGAACATGTCCATGACATTGACCCAACCCGTCGACCGTTCCTGGGTGGAATCTTCCGTCAGGTTTCGAAAGGCATGACGACCGATCCTCTCAGACAGACCTTCCAGAAAGTCCTCTGCGGGTCCGCCTTTTACCTGGTACCTGGAAAAACTTCCCGAGCCGCTTATGAGACCCATTGGTTTCCTTTCTTCTTTCCGAATATGAAAATGTTTTCTGTTTCCGGTTTGATTGTCAAAAAGCGGGTGTACCCTAGCAAAAGCGGAACACAGGTGTCAATGATGGATCGCAGGAAGGGAAAGGCATTGACAATAGGGCGATCGCGCCTGTAAGTTCACACCAAACCAGAAGTGATGGAATACGCTTAAATGTTCATGGGGTAAGGGGATTTAGGTGTAACCCTTTTCCATAAAGCAAGAATCAGGGAGATAAAATGCGGAAAATAACAAAACGAAAACTCACAAAACACCAGGTGATGATTTCAATGATGGCGCTCTTTTTCACCTTTCTGTTTGTATCGGCGGTCTGGGTGGAATATTCAGAGGCCAGGTCCAGGGGCGGGGGAAGATCTTTTAGCCGTAGTCGTTCCTTTAGCAGAACGCCGAGCCGGACCGCTCCCAGAACCAACGTAAACACGCCTCGAAGAAGCTCAAGTTTTATGAGGGGCCTGGGTGGGGGTCTTATGGGCGGTTTTCTGGGAAGCATGCTGTTCGGCGGCGTGGGTCACGGTGCCGGCATGGGTGGCGGAGGTGTCGGCGGTAGCGGCATCGGGCTGTTCGAGATTCTGATTATCGGGGGTCTGATTTACTTTCTTTATAAGAAGTTTTCAGGGAGGAACCGCTCAGGGTCCAACCGATCGAACTTTTCATCACCGGGTGGGGGATCCAACACCGGTGGTGGATATGAAGATGTTCAAGCCCCGCCATCCCGGCCCCCGGATATGGCATCAGGCAATATCCCCGACATGGCATCGGGGGATCCTGGTGTGGAGGAAATCAACACCGTTAGGCACTACGATCCGGGATTTGATCCCGAGGATTTCAAGGAATTTGCCCAGGATGTGTTTTTCAAGGTCCAGGCGGCCTGGACCCGCAGGGATATCTCGGTGATGAAACAGTATCTGGGAGAGCATCTCCTGGGAGAATACGAACAGCATTTTTCCGATTTGAAAGCCAAGGGGCAGGAAAACCGTCTTGAAAACATCGCCGTGCGCAAGGTGGACATTGTGGACATGGGGGAGATGGGCGGAGAACCCTTTGTCATCATCCAATTTCGAGCAAACCTTCTGGATTATACGGTGGATGAGGCCACCGGAAAGGTCATTGAGGGAAGTTCATCGGAGCCGGTGAAGTTCCTGGAACGGTGGGCCTTTTCTAAATCCGCCGGTTCATCCCAGTGGAAACTGGAGGGCATTCAGGAATAAATTCTCAAATTTCCCCTCACTTTCCTTCAATGGAAGAAAGTACGCCTTTCACTTTCTCGGCGACCTCATCCAGATCCGCCTGGTTTGGCCTTCCCCGTATATCCCCCAGGCGACCCCCCACGGAATGGCTTTGAAGCTTCTTTGTTTTATATTCGCCCACCACATACCATTCTCCAATAATGGTGAACCCCAGATGATCAAAGAGCTGGCCCATATATTTAACGGCGGGAATCGCCTCGTTGATGCCTGTGTGAACGCCTCCATAGGTGCAATAGGCGACGACATTGCAAGAGGGTCTTCTCGGGGAAGCGGGTGTAATTTCCCCTGCCTTGACATAATTCTGAAGCAGCCCCCTGTGAAGATCCATGAGATTTTTTCCCGGCAACTGACCATACACCCCGGATCCGACAAAAACGAAATCATAATCGAGAATGTTCAGGGAAAGTTCCTTTGAAGCAATTTTGACCGTATCCACCGGGTATCCCAGTTCCTGGACTGTTTCGTCTATTTTCTTCGCCACCTTCTCTGTATTCCCGGTTGAAGAGAAATAAAGATTGAGTACTTTCATTTCGCCCTCCTTTCCTTCCTGTGAAGGATAAAGAATAAAAACTTACTTTTTTGGAGAAAAATATACTTAAGGCACTTTGGGTGTCAAGAGGAATTCGGTTTTTGAAACCAGCGCTCTTTCCGCACCGCTTGACACACAAAACCCGCTTCGTTATAGTTTTTCTTGAAATTGAGGAGATGACAGTTGTTACACGGAAAATTCTACGACATATCTGTTTCATTGGGCCATGAATCCATTGATTTCCCGGGAGATACCCCGTATCAACGGAAAATGGTTCAGACCCTCGAAGACGGGGGTGACTGCAATCTCTCTGAAATCACCATGAGCGCCCATGCCGGGACGCACCTGGATGCGCCTTTCCATTTCTTTTCAGAGGGAAAAACCATTGACCGGTTCCCGGTGGAAAGATTTGTTCTTTCGGCGCTTGTGGTCCATGTTCAAAACAGGGTATCAATTGAGCCCGGGGAGCTTGAAAATGTGAATGTTTTGCCTGGTGAGGCCATCCTTTTCAAAACCTGTAATTCCACGGAAGGCCCAATTGAAAAGGGCGTGTTTGAGGAGGGCTTTGTTTATCTCAGTGAAAAAGGGGCCGATTGGTGTCTACAAAAAGGGGTTGGCCTGGTCGGTATCGATTATATCAGCATTGAAAAATATGGCAGCGAGGGGTCTCCCGTACATCGCAAGATTCTCGGCAGGGGCATTCCGATCCTGGAAGGGGTTAATCTGAAAAGTGTCCCCGCGGGCAAATATACCCTGTACTGTTTTCCCCTGAAGATCGGGGGCGGGGAGGGGGCGCCGGTTCGAGCAGTTTTGATGGATTGAAATTTTCTGCGACACTATTCAGGCTTTTTATCCATATCATCCAAAGACAAGTCAAGATCGAGGGGTTCAATATCCGTGTCTGAAAAGAGAATCACTTCCTCTTTTCCGTCGGATTTGTCTTTCGGGGAAGCATCCTTTTTTTCGGTTGTGATTTCTTCAAGGTCGAAGTCGGCCAGTTGTTTATGTATTTCGTCAGAATCCCAGAAACCCTTTTCTTCAGGGGTTTCTTTTAGAGCAGGCGCGCTTTCCTGTTCGGGGGTCTCTTCCAGTTCAAAAAGGATCTCATCTTCTTCTACGCCGCCTGAATCTGATGGCGCCGTTTTGGATTCATTACCCGGCAGGTCGTCCAGAGATAGAAACAATTCCGGGGAATCCGGTTCTTCCGGTGTGTGGGTGATCTCAGCAGGACCGACTTTCTTTTCGGGTATTTCTGCGCTGTCGGGTTCATCTGTCAGGAAAAGATCCACTTCATACGCTTTCTCCTGTGTTTCCTCCACGAAAAGAGTCTGCTCATCCGGCGGCATTTCCGCCACATCAAAGGCGATCTGGTTTTCATCCGGTTCATCAACATCCGAGAACCCTTTCTTGTTGAGAGGATCGCTGTCAATGCTTTCAATCTCATTTTCTTCAGATACCGGTTCCAGATCAAACAGAATTTCATCTTCCGCCGGATCAAGGGGCTCCGGTGAATCCTTTTTGGAATCGTCCGTTTCAAATACAATCTCATCTTTTGAATGATCCGGTGGTTCCGGGGAATCCGGTTTGGCAACGTCCGAATCCAGATCGTCAAGGGCAATCAATAAATCCTGAGCATCCATTTCGCCAAGGGCACCTTCAGAAGCGCCCATACCGGCCCCGAGGCCCGGGACTTCAAGGTTTTCAGAATTCGCCATCCCAACCAGAGAGGCCAGAAAGAAAGGTGGGTTCGGTTTGTTGGGTGAGAATTTGAGCCGGGTCTGTTCATCAGCGTTATCGTTTCCACATTTTGGACAGACCTGGTTGTAATCAAAACTGGTGTAATTGCATTTGGGGCATTTCATCTCAAAAACTCCGCGAGACCGTTGAAAAAGGTCTCTTTGTATTGTTACGGTTTACATTTTCCAAGGGCTTCCCTGGCAAGGTGATCACAACGCTCATTTTCAGTGTGTCCGTGGTGCCCTTTAACCCATTTCCATTGGATTTGATGGGGCCGGCTCAATTGCAGCATTTCCTGCCAGAGGTCTTTGTTCAGAACCGGTTTTTTCTGGGAATTCTGCCAGTTTTTCTTGATCCAGCCTTGAATCCAATGGGTCATGCCCTTCATGACATACTGAGAATCTGTTGTCACAATAACCCTGCACGGTCGTTTGAGACGGCGAAGCGCTTCAATGACGGCCATCATTTCCATACGGTTGTTGGTGGTTTGCCGCTCACAACCTGAAATCTCTTTTGTAACCTCTCCATATCTGAGCAGGGCGCCGTAACCGCCCGGCCCGGGATTGCCGCTGCATGCCCCATCCGTAAAGATTTCAACAACTTTTTCCTGAACTTCATTTCTTTTTGAATCGACCATGGATAACGAAGGTAATCAGAGGCATTTCCGGATAATTGGTTTTCAATTTCAAAATACCGTTGTAGTTGCGATTTTCCCCGGGTATGGTCGAAAATTTTATGCGGTATTTTTCTCCCTTTTCCAGGGTTTCAACGGTGTATTTCAGTTTGTCTTTAAGATTAAATTCCATAATTGTGAGGTTCAGGGATTTTTTCAGCTCAGCACGGATTTCCACTGTCTTGGTGATTTCAGCCCCTTCTTTTCCGTAGAGACGGATGTAACGGGAAGAAACGTAAATCGGTGCTTTAACGGCATTTGCTCCCCTTACCGGTGCTTCCTTTTTAATGCCGGATGATGGGTGTCTCGAGGGAGTTTTTGCCGGTTTGAACCGGCCATTAATTACAATACTGATCTCCGGCTTTTCCGGATAGTTGGTTTTGAGCTTCAGGATTCCCCGGTAGTTCTCCTTGATGCCGGTTATGGAGGTGAACCGGATCCTGTATTCCTTTCCCTTTTGAACGGTTTCGATGGCGTATTTCAGTTTGTTTTTGGGGGTGAAATCAGCCACCGAAAGATTCAGCGGTTTATCCAGTTCTGCGAGGATTTTTATGGTTTTGTGAACCGCTCCATCCCCCTTGCCATACAGGTGGACATACCTGGAAGAGACAAAAATAGGAACCTTAACCGTGGCTTTGACCACCAGTAAGATATTTTGCTTTTCCGGGTCGTTGGTTTTGACTCGGGCAGATTTGCGAAGATTTCCCTGGTACCCTTCGGTTTTGACCTTAATCGTTATTTTTCCTTCCCCACCCGGGGGAACGGCCGGATCAAAATGGGCCACGGCACAACCTCAACCGGGTCTGACGCTGATGATTTTAAGGGGTTCGTCACCGATGTTGAGGATCTTAAAGGTATGTTCCAGGACTGTTCCTTCTTTTACCTCTTTAAAATCAAATTCCCGTCCCTCCACCGAGATTCTGGGCCCCTTGTTGTCCTGGCCCAGGACCATGTTACCCCAGAGTGCCACAGAGAGAAGCCCCACAATTATCAAGAACAGCTTTTTCACAGATTTTCCTCCTCTTTTAACAAATAGTCTTAGGCAGCCATCTTCTGATGGAGTTTATAGGTCAGGATATCCATTATAACCGTAAAATCGATATTTTCAACCAGACAACAGTTGGGCGAATCGATTCGGGTGGGTGCAAAATTCAAAATGGCATTCACATGACCCTCCATAAAGAGATTCGCCACCCCCTGTGCCGCGGAAGCCGGGGTGGTGATGACGCCGATTTCGATGTTCAGATCCCGTACGGTGGTTTTTAGTTCCTTGATATCCTGAACTTTCATCCCGCCGGGAAGGGGCATTCCGATTCTGTCCATTGCATTATCAAAAGCCGCCACACACTTAAAGCCTCTGAGGGCCAGGTTTCTGTGCAGCAAAATGGCGCAGCCCATATTGCCCATCCCGGCGATGCCGAGATTCCAGTCCCGATTAACGGAGAGTATTTTTTTGATCTGGGCCTGGAGGTCAATGACGTCGTACCCCACCCCCCTGACACCAAATTCTCCAAAATAGCCGAGATCTTTTCTGACCTGGGCCGGATTGATCTGGCATAACCATGCCAGTTTCTCGGAAGAAACCATTCGATATCCGTCAAACTCCAGGAGCTCCAGCTGCCGGTAGTACATGGAAAGCCGGGTAATGGTCGCCTTTGGTATTTTCTGTACTTTGCTCATCTTAATGGTTCCCCTGTTTGTATCCGTGTAAGGTTATGGACTTTCAGATTGCAGTTTTTTTTACGCCAAACGGTTAACCCCTTCTCTTATGCTTACAGATGGAATCTCGCTCAAAAGGGAAAACAGTAGGATATTGTAAAAAATTTAATTTTTTTATACTATAAAGAAATTTTTTGAAAGGCAAAAAAATAACAATGGGAAATTCTGGAGATCAGCGGTTCACTAAAAAATCGGGCAAAGCTGAAAATGACAGGGATGAAACCGGTCGCATAAAAACCCGGAGGGCTTTGGAGAAATCCGAAAGGCGGCTTCGAACCCTCCTTGATTTTGTGATGTATCCCATCGTGGTGTACACCCTGGAAAGACGGGTATCGTTTCTTAACCCGGCATTTACGGAAACATTCGGGTGGACATTGGCGGAGCTCAAGGGTAAAAAAATACCTTACATTCCCGAAAACCTTAAGGCCCAAGTCGCTGAAAGCAGGGAAAAACTGCTGCGGGATCGGATGATGCTGCGCCAGGAAACACAGCGTTTCACAAAGGATGGCAGGATTCTCGATGTGGTTTTAAACGTGGCGCTTTATGCTGAAATTGAAGGTGAGCCCTCGGGGTTTCTGACACTTCTGCGGGATATTACCCATGAAAAGCGGATTGAACGAAATAACGAAGCCCTGCTTCGCACCAGTCTGGCCCTCCCCGAACATTCTGATCCGGATCACCTTTTGTCCTATATCAGTTCTGAAATCAAGGATCTGCTGGATGCTGAAGGAGCGCTGGTGATCCTGCTGGATCAAGAAAAGGGGGAGTTTTACTTTAAATCTGCGGCCCATGACGATCTGGCCACCCAAAAAAGGGCAAAAGAGGTGCGATTTCCGGCCGACAAAGGGGTCGCCGGAAGGGTTATCCGCACCGGCGAGCCGGTCCTGGTGAAGAATGTCTTTGATGACCCCGACTATTATTCGGTTGTGGATCATCAGGCGGGTTTCAAAACCCGGAACATGCTGGATGTCCCTTTAAAAAGCGGGGAACGGACGATCGGTGTTTTGTGTGTGATTAACAAGAAGCGGGGGAATTTCGATGAATTGGATATCGAAATGCTCAACACCATTTCCGGAACCGTGGCGCTGTCCATTGAAAATGCACGGTTTTCAAAGGCCCTGACGGAGTCCTACAAAGAAGTTTCGAGCCTGAGCAGGGCCAAGGGCAAAGTGATTAATCATCTTTCCCACGAATTGAAAACGCCTGTGGCCGTTTTGGGTGCCTCGTTGAACATTTTGAAAAAGAGGCTGAAGACGGTACCTGAGTCCCGTTGGGCTCCCACCATGATACGGGCCAAGCGCAATCTGGACCGGCTCCTTAAACTGCAGTATGAAGTGGAAGACATTATGCAGGCGAAGCACTATGATGCGCACCACCTGATCTCCGTATTGATGGAGGAATGTATTGACGTCTTAGAGTCCCTGGTGGTCGAAGATACGGGAGAAGGCTTGGAGATTGAGAAATTGAGACATCGGATTGATGACCTTTTTCTGCCAAAGCAGGATGATCCTGAGAATATTTTCCTGGACCGGTTTGCATCTGAAACCATCGAATCGGTCAAGATGAAATCCGGTCACCGTCACGTAGAGGTTATTTCCCATCTCGGGCGTGTTCCACCCATTTTTCTGCCGGCGGCAGTTCTGGAAAAAATTGTATTCGGTCTCATCAAAAATGCCATTGAGAACACCCCGGATGGCGGAAAAATCGAGGTCAATGTGCAGACAGTCGGGGAAAGTGTGGAATTGGTGGTCCGTGATTACGGCGTGGGCATTATCGGTGGTGATCAGCACCGCATCTTTGAGGGCTTCTGGATTACCCAGGAGACAATGGATTATTCTTCGAAACGTGAATTCGATTTTAACGCCGGCGGGAAAGGGGCGGATTTGTTGCGAATGAAAATCTTCTCCGAGCGCTATCATTTCAAAATTGACATGATTTCCACGCGGTGCCGCCGGCTGCCCCCGGAAAAGCCCCATTGTCCCGGGGATATTGCAAAGTGCCTTCATTGTGAAACACGGGCGGACTGTTATCATTCCGGCGGGTCCATGTTCACCGTGGTTTTTCCTTCTGCTCAGGGAAATTCCGGGAAGACGCCGTAATGAAGGACTTTATTGTTGTTCATCAAGCCTGGTAGAGAAGGAGAGGGAGGAACCAAATGACAATGGACGAAACGATTCGATCTGCCATGATGGAGCGGGTGTCCAGGGAGGGTTATGCGGAAAAACTGGGGTTGAAGCTGGTTGAATTGTCTTCCGGTCGAGCCGTTGTGGAGATGATGCCCCGGAAAGAAGATGAAAACATCTTCGGCATGGTTCATGGTGGTGCCATTTTTTCACTCATGGATGAAGCATTCCAGGTATCCTGCAATTCACACGGCAGGGTGGCTGTAGCCCTTAATGTGAACGTGACCTTCCATGCACCGCCTTTATTTAATCGCAGGCTGATTGCAGAATCCAAAGAGCGTCATCGTTCAAAAAAAACAGCGACCTACCATATCACCGTTACCGATGAAAAGGGTACGCTGATTGCTTCCTGCCAGGCCCTTGCTTACCGAAAAAAGGAGCGCCTGCCATTTTTGGAGGATAGTTCGGCGTAATGATTCATTTGTTTGACAAAAACCACCCATTTTCATATACTTTAACGCCGAAATGATTGAGGGGGATAGATTGGAAAGAGAATTGTGTGTTTCAAAGGAAGCGATTCAAAAGCGTGTTCAGGTGCTTGCAAAAAAGATCAGTGCGGATTATGAGGGGGAGGAGCCGGTTTTAGTCGGAGTTCTCAACGGGGCTGTTTTTTTCTTTGCGGATCTAATGCGTGCCATTTGTATCCCCACGAAAATGGACTTTGTTCGGGCGACCAGTTATGGTTCAAATATGCAGTCCAGCGGTTCGGTTCGACTGACCAAAGACATTGAACTCCCCATTGAGGGAAAGCCCGTTATTCTGGTTGAGGACATTGTGGATTCCGGGTTGACCCTTTCATATCTGAAGGAAAAATTTGAACAAAGAGGGGCGTCTTCCCTCAAAATCTGTGCGCTGATCGACAAACTGGAACGGAAAGAAAAGGATGTTTTTGTGGACTATTGTGGATTTCAGATTCAGGAAGGCTTTCTGGTGGGTTACGGGCTTGATTGTAATGAGGAATACCGCTATTTACCTGAAATCTACCGCTTGAAATAAGGGCCTCGAAAAGAGTTGATGGAAATCCATTAAGTGGGAGGATATTATGGTTATCCAGTGTGAAAACTGCCGAACGGAGTTTAATCTTGATGAATCCGTACTCAAGAAGGAGGGGACGAAAGTCAGATGTTCCCGGTGTCGTCATGTATTTAGTGCCTATCCTTCTTTGCCCGTTTTGCCGGATGAGGCGGTTGAAAGCCCCGATGTTCCTGAACGTGTTGCGCCTGTTGTTCCGGAGAAGACGGATGAAATCCTTTCTGAAGCTGAAAAGGGGTCGGAAAATGAGGAAGAAAAAAGCGCCGGGGCGGAACTGGAATCTGATCTGGATGTGATTTACCAGGATGTTTTCAGTGAGGCGGACAGAAGTATGCTTGATGAAGAGCTCAAACGCGATGGTGAGATTGATGACCTGTTCAAAGAGGCCGGCCGGGGAGAAGAAAAACTGGCCGATCATCCGGCGCCTATTTTTCCTGCCATGGATATGACGGAAGAAGATCAGCCGGTGGTAAAAGAGGAAACGGAAGTGGAAGACGAGCCTGAACGTGTCTCTGCTCCCCAAAAGAAATCTTCAAAGCGTTCCCTGTCGGTGTTGATCCCGCTGCTTTTCATTCTTCTGGGGGTTGCTGCCGCATATTACGTGTGGAAAGCGGATTTAATTCCGCCTTCCGTGCTTTCCCTGTTGAATTCTTCTTCAGAAACAAAGGCGCCTGCCGATGCAGGTGCCCGGCTTCTGCAGTTCGGTTCAGTGACTGGAGCATTTGTCGATACGGAAAAAAGCGGCCCGCTTTTCGTTGTTCGTGGAATGGTCACCAATAAATACCCACAAAGCAGGCGTTACATTAAGATTAAAGGGAGTATTCTCGACAATAAAGGTGTTGTGGTGCTCTCTAAAACCGCCTATGCGGGAAATACCTTCAGTGAAGAGGAGCTCAAAACCCTTCCGCCAGATGAAATCATCAAGGCAGCGGATAACCGTGACGGCATGGCCAAGCAGAACCTTAATGTCTCATCCGGTGCCACAATTCCTTTTATGGTTGTTTTTGCTGAACTTCCCGATGATTTGAGTGAGTTCACCGTGGAGGCGGTCGGTTCCTCGCCCGGGAATTAAACGTGGGCGACAATACTGACAATGCCATCTCCAAATCAGGCTTCAGGAGTATCATCAGGGGCGCCATTCTGTTGCTCCTGGTTCTTTTCTTGGGGGACTTCAGGCTACATGCTTATTGAGGGGTGGCCCTTGCTTGAAGGCCTCTACATGACGGTGATAACCATCACAACCGTTGGGTACGGCGAAGTCAGGACGGTTTCCGAACCGGGAAGGGTCTTTACGGTTGTCCTCATTTTTGCGGGCATGGGGATCATGGCCTACACCCTTGGGATCGTTGCCCAGATCATGGTTGAATTCCAGGTGCGGGACCTTATCGGCAGGCGGAAGTTGGGGTTGAAATTGAAAAATATAAAAGACCATTACATTTTATGCGGCTACGGGCGAATCGGGGAGATCATCGCCCATGAACTTAAGACCAATGGTATTCCCTTTCTGGTGATTGAGAAGTATCCTCAGTCCAAAGAAAAATTGAGGAGCCATGGTATTCCTTATATTATCGATGATGCCACCAGCGAAGATGTTCTTGTGGAAGCCGGTATCATGCGTGCCAAGGGTCTTGTGACGGTGGTTCTATCGGATGCCGACAATCTGTTCATCACCATGACGGCCAGGGGGATGAACCCCGGTCTTTTCATCCTTTCCCGGGCTGATCAGGAAGCAACGGAAAAAAAGCTCATTCGCGCCGGGGCCAATAAAGTGGTTATGCCCTATCTCATCGGGGGCCTCAGGATGGTTCACACGATTTTGAAACCCGCTGTGACCGACTTTTTTGACTTTGCCATGCAGGATAAGAACATCGAGTTGAAGATGGAGGAGTTGAAAGTAAAAGAGAAATCCCCGCTGAATGGCGTGCGCTTGATGGACTCGGGCATTCGCCAGGACATGAATGTGATCATTGTGGCGATTCGGGACAAGGCGGGTAATATGAGTTTTAATCCCTCCTTCGATGTTGCCATGGAAGCCGGGACAACATTGATTGCGCTGGGTCCCAACGCCGACCTGGAAAAGCTCGGCCGCACCCTGTCAGGCGATTAGGCGCGTTGTGGGTAGATTTCCTGAGCTTTTAGCAGGGCGGAAAGATCGTCAATGCCCATGACCTCTTTTTCGTCGTCAGAAATGATGTACCCGACGCTGCGGCCTTCCCCGGGCAGATATTCCACCAGGTCCGTTATAAAGAATTCTTCCTGGTCGCAAACAACGCCGTTAACCTCCTTGTGCACCACATGGGGCTTTGAAGCAAGCACTCCCAGGGAATGTAAGAGGCTCTCTTTTTTTGCTGCATAGATTCCCGAATTACAGACCCTTAGAATTTTCCGGTCTTCCGCCGAGAAATTTTTCCAGTATTTCCACTCCACGATTCTCCGGACCTGGTTTCCCTGGATTTCAAGGACGCCGTATTGTTTTTTATCTTCGGGTATGAACCCCAGTACCACCAGATCATGGGTTTGGAGCGCTCTTAAAAGCGAGGCATAGGTTTCAGGCGCCACAAAGGGCACGTCCCCCATGGTAATGAGAAGGTTTTCACAGTCCTTGTTTTGAAGGAAAGGCATCGCCGCCAGCAAAGCACCCCCGGTTCCGTTCAAAACAGGCTGTTCGCAGTAGGTAATGTCAAGATGTTGTGTTGCCTCACGGATATCTTCTTTCCTGTGATTAACAACCACTGCTTTTGGACCGGGTGGCAGGTTTTCGATGATATGCAGAATGATCGGTCGCCCTCCCGTATAGGGGGAGGCCTCCGGAATCAGCGGCAGAAGGGTTTTGGTGCCCCCGTAGCCTTTCATGCGACTGCCCCTTCCGGCGGCTAGGATGATGGATGCGGTTCTGTCATCTCTTTTCATGATGTCAGAAAAGATAAGGAATCGGGTTGAATGCGTCAAGCGGAAAAGGTTTGTCCTTGACCGTACTGTGGGAATTTTCTATACCTCTCCATGAATTTAAATATGATTTGGAAGGAGAGTGAGTGATGTTTTATGGGTACAATGGCAGGATATTGAGAGTCGATCTGAGTAAAAAATCAATCTCCGAGGAACATCCGTCGGAAATCGTCTATCGAAAGTATATGGGTGGATCAGCGCTGGCGCTCTATTATCTGCTTAAAGAACTGAAGCCGGGAACCGATCCCCTGGGCCCCGAAAATATCCTGGTGTTTATGTCCAATGTGGTATCGGGTGTTCCAATGCCTGGATTAACCCGGTTTACCATGGCCGCCCGTTCACCGCTGACAGGCGCCTTTGGCGAGGCCGAAGCCGGAGGCTTCTGGGGGCCTGAACTGAAGATGGCGGGTTTTGACGGTATTATTATAAACGGACGCTCGAAGGAACCGGTTTATCTCTGGATCAAAGACGGCAAATGCGAAATTCGCGATGCTTCCGGGTTTTGGGGCAAAGACACCGGAGATGCGCAACAGGTTATTCGAGAGGAGCTGGGAGACAAACGCATTCGGGTGGCACAGTGTGGTCAGGCCGGTGAAAACCTTGTTCCCTATGCCTGTGTGGTCAATGAGTTGAAGCATGTGAGCGGTCGGACCGGTATGGGCGCAGTGATGGGCTCCAAAAACCTTCGGGCCGTTGCTGTGCGCGGTACAGGTAAAATTCCCACGGCCCAACCGGATAGGGTTCGAGAGCTGACGCGCCAGGCCGTTGAGCGAATTCCGAAATCCCCCCTGGGAACCCAGTTGAAACGTTTCGGCACCGCTGTTTTCGTAATGGGTCTGCAGAACGGGGGCATTCTGCCCACACGGAATTTTCAGGAAGGACGATTCGAGGGAGCTGAAGCCATCTCAGGGGAAGCCATGGAGAAGACCATCCTTCAAGGGTCGAAGGGCTGTTACAGCTGTCCCGTTCGTTGCAAGCGAAGCGTGAAGGTTGAAGGGAAGTACCCGGCGACGCCCGAGTACGGGGGGCCTGAATACGAGACCCTGGGTTCCCTGGGTTCCCTGTGCGGTATCAGTGATTTAGGGGCCATCAGCCATGGAAACGAAATCTGCAATCGCTGGGGGCTGGACACCATTTCCACGGGGGTCAGCATCGCTTTTGCCATGGAATGTACTGAGCGGGGAATCCTGAACCGGGATGATACCGATGGCATAGACCTTCGTTTCGGAAATGTGGACGGCATGATCGAGATGATTCGAAGAATCGCCTTTCGTGAGGGGTTTGGAGATATATTGGCCAGGGGGGTCAAGAGTGCATCCCGGGAGATTGGAAAGGAAAGTGAACCCTATGCCTTGCACGTGAAAGGCCAGGAAGTCGCCCTTCACGAGCCGCGAGGTAAATTTGGGGTCGGGTTCAGTTTCGCCCTGTCTCCCACCGGTGCCGATCATATTGAAATTCCCCATGACACGTCATTTGTGGCGGACAACGTCTTGCTTGAGGGTATCAAACCCCTGGGGGAGATTGAACCCCTGTCGGCGACGGAATTGGGCCCCCGAAAGGTTTGTCAGTTCGCCCATACTCAGCAGGTTTTCAGCTTCTATAATTCTTTGGGGATCTGCAATTTTGCCGCGGTGCCTTATTCGGCGTACACCCTTCCCATGCTTGTGGAACTTGTGAAGGCGGTGACCGGGTGGAATACCAGCCTCTTTGAACTTCTGGAGCTGGGAGAGCGCGGCGTGACCATGGCGCGCATGTTTAATATGAGGGAAGGCATTTCCCCGGTTGATGATGCGCTTCCGGATCGATTTTTCGAGCCCCTCGATAAAGGTGAGCACAACGAAAAGCGACTTGACCGAAAGGCCTTCAGCGAAAATCTCAAGCTTTATTACGAGGCCATGGGATGGGATCCCGAAACGGCCATTCCAACCGACGGCAGGCTTGCCTATCTTCGTTTGGAATGGCTGATTGGGTCTTATTGAGACAATGGGTCGTTTTTTTGTTGACCTGAAGGAGCAAAAGCGCAAAGATACACGGACGTTTTCCAAAGGTCTAGTTTAACCTTTTATGACACCCAGCGGTTTCAGCCTGGCAACCTTGTGTGCCAAACCGGCTTTATGCACCACCTCAACAACCTGGGAGATGTCCTTGTAGGCTTCCGGCATTTCCTCTTTAAGGGTTCGTTTGCCTCTGGATTGAACAAAAACGCCATTATCTTCTAATTCACGATGGATCGACCGGCCCTTGGCTTTTTTAAGCGCCTGTGTCCGGCTTAACGCCCTGCCGGCGCCATGACAGCAGGAGCCAAAACTCTGTTGCATTGCGCCCTCGGCACCTGCCAGTACATATGAGTAGGTTCCCATGTCCCCCGGAATCAAAACGGGCTGCCCGGTAAAACGATAGATGTCCGGTAAAAGCGGGTGTCCCGGAGGGAGGGCGCGGGTCGCACCTTTTCGATGAACATACAGGTTTACCGGCTTTCCATCCACCATATGCGACTCTTTTTTGGCAATGTTGTGGCAGACATCATACAGCAGGTTCATCCCCAGTGCATCGGATGTCGTGGACAGGGTCTTCAAGAGTATCTCATGGGTTTGGTGCATGAGAACCTGTCGGTTCGCCCAGGCGTAATTGGCTGCACATGCCATGGCGGAAAGGTAGCGCCGGGCCAGTCCGGATTTCAGGAAAGCGCATGCCAGCTGTCTGTCGGGGAGTGAAAACCCTTGACGTCCGCTGGCCATGTTTTTGTTCATTTCTTTGAGGAAGTCATCACATATTTGATGGCCGAATCCTCTGGAACCGGTGTGAATAAAAATGGTTGCCTGCCCTTCAAAGAGATTGAAGCGCGCGGCTTTTTCAGGGTCATAAATGCGGTCAACCCTTTGGATTTCCAGAAAGTGATTGCCGCTTCCGAGCGTCCCCAACTGGTTTAGACCCCGCTTGACGGCCCGTTCGCTCAGTACGGACGGATCGGCGCCCGGCATGACGCCCCGGTCCTCTGTTTTTTCAAGGTCAAGCGCTGTGCCGTAACCCTGTTTGACGGCCCAGGCGGCGCCTTGGGCCGCCACATCTCTTTCTTTTGATTTTGACAGATGAAGCATCCCTGTTGATCCCACTCCGGCGGGGATGTCTTTGAACAGGGCGTAGACAATATCTTTTATGACGGGACGAATTTCATTGGCTTTGAGGCGGGTGGTCATGAGTCGGCATCCACAGTTAATATCGTAACCGACGCCGCCCGGCGAAACAATGCCTTCATCCGGGTCAAACGCCGCCACACCACCGATGGGAAAACCATATCCCCAGTGGATGTCCGGCATGGCCATAGAATGACCGACGATTCCGGGCAGGGTGGCCACGTTGACCACCTGTTTCAGACTCTGGTCCTTCTGAATGGATTTCAGCATCTGCTCGCTCGTAAAAACCAGGCCCGGAACACGCATGTGGCCATCTCTGGGGATCAACCAGCGGTAGGGGTCAATTTTTTCAGGTGTAATGTTCATGTGGAACCCTGTCGGTAGGGGCAGACCTGTGTGTTTTTTTTAAAAAATCCATGGAAAAACAGTAGACGTTCAAATGTACTTTGTCAATTTTTTGTTCCAGGTGGAACAGAGCAGTGATTTTTGATATGGAGGAGAAGTGATGCATTGCGCTTTTTGCGGGGCGGAGGTCGTATTGGAAGACAAGGTCATGCGAAATGACACGTGCCCCCAGTGTACAAGGGATTTAAGGTGCTGCAAACAGTGCCAGTTCTTCGACCGTCACGCGTATAACGAATGCAAGGAAGTGATGGCGGAGCGGATTACGGACAAAGAACGGGCAAACTTTTGCGGATATTACAGGCCTAAAGGGACCCCCGCGGAAAAGGGAGGCAGAGGTGGTGACGCAAAGGCAGCCTTAGAGGCCCTTTTTAAAAAAAAGTAGGGTAGTCGTTCACAGGCTCGGTGGCGGTTCAAAAACTGGGAACCTCACGCCTGGGATGGACCTTGATCATCCCCGTCTGGCGAGCAGCAGCCTTATTGACGGCCTTTTTGAGACAGCGGACCATGGCCGCCATGTTTGATCCTTTCCGGTTAAAAAAGACGGCAAAGCAGCATGGGCCCAGAAGTTGGCTTTCGATATATCCGGCCCGCGTTCTGATGCCTTTAAGAGACCCCGTTTTATAGAGCACCTGGCCCTGACTTTTGAGAAGATCCTTATACGGTTTGAATTTTTCCAGAATTGCCAGCATGTCGTATGCGGAAAGATGGTTTTTTCTCGACAAACCGGAGCCCTCAACAATCTTGATATGCTTCAGGCCCAGTTCTTTTTTGATGTAGGCCTGGGTGGCACGGATGCCTTTGGCCAGGGTGCCCGGCGGACCGTAAGCCGATGCTCCAAGTGCCACAAAAACCTGATTGGCCATAAAGTTGCTTGACGAGTGCAGCATTTTTTTCACAACGGTTTCCATGGGGAAAATGGAATTGTAGTTGAAAATGAGGGTGTCTTCAGGGGAAACCGTTCCAAAATGGATTTCTCCCCTCATTTTGACTCCGTATTTTTTGAGCATATACCGCAGCAGCTCTCCCACATAAAGGGCGGCTTCTTGTGAATTGTGGGTAAAAGTTCGCCTGCCGCTTTTGAGGCCCAGGGATCGAATTTGATTGACCATGAAAGGGATCATGGGTGTCTGTCCCTCGGTGGAATAAATCCTTCCGTTTTTTTTCCGTTTAAACGCCACGGTATTAAAATTTGCGCACAAGGCGCCGATAGGTGCGTCATAGGGATTTGTTGTGTTATCGCATCCGGGTACCATGATTTGAGAGGCAAAGTATGTGTTGTCCAGGATGATGTTTCGAAAAGACTCGATTTTTCTTGCCAGTATAACCGCTATATGGTTCAGGACTTCAGAGATGAGGAGCGGATCGCCATATCCTTTGATCTTCAGATTGCCACCGGAATCCATGTAGAACCCGGTTCTGAATCGGTGAAAAGGGCCAAAATGGTCAAGCACTGCCAGCGATGTCAACACCTTGAGGGTTGATGCCGGAATGCGCTGTTTCGCGGCGTTTTTCTCGAAAATCACTTTTCCTTCGGGTGTGGCTACCAGGAAAGAATCGGTGGATTTGATCTGGTTTCTGCATGCAATGCGTTTCTTTGCTTTTGACACCGGGGGATAGAGGAGGAACAGAACCTGAAATACAAAGAGCGCACATAAGAGGATCACCCATTTTTTGAAAATGGGTTTTCTGTGGGGTGCTGGATGGTGTTTATGGTTCTCCATGGGTTCTATCTTATCTCTCCGGATCAATAGGAGGGGACGCCCTTTATATTTTTACATTTCACGGGTATCAGACCTTTATCGCGGGTTTTTGGATGCGAAATGTAAAAATATAAAGGGCGTCCCCTCGCGCCCCACGTTGAGGCATCAGGTCATCGTGTATTAAATATGGGAGTTGGTCTTCAGACATTGATAGGGTTTTTCAAGTTGAGTTTTAAGAAATTCGATTTTATCCGCAACGGATTTTCGTTTTTCAATATAGAGGTGATATTCTCCATTGAGTTCGCACAAGCCGCTATTGAGCCGTAACCCGGCGGCTTCAAGCCGGTCATAATGAACGTGTATTCCCCTGGCCACAGCGGTACTCTCCAGTGCCGTCAGTTCCTGCAATAGAGCAGGGGAGGGGGGGGGTCCCTTTTTCTTTTTTTTCATGGCCGATTTCCCAACTGTCATCTTGACCTGCATTCCGATCATAAAGTATAGCTGTTCTCAAATCAAGGATGTGTTTGAACAATACCATTGCAAAAGACGGAAGGAGGCAGCTTTGTCATCCCATTTTGAATCAATAGAGCAGGTGGTTGCTGAATTGGCTCAGGGCCGTTATGTGGCGGATCGGGCCCTGGCCACCGTGCTTTTTTTGGCCCACAAACTGGAAAAACCCATTTTTCTGGAAGGGGAACCGGGTGTGGGTAAAACGGAAGTGGCCATTGTCATGGCGCAACTTTTTCACACGGATTTGATTCGCCTTCAGTGTTATGAAGGCCTGGATTCATCAACGGCCCTGTATGAGTGGAATTACCCCAAGCAGCTTTTGCACATCAGGCTTGAAGAACGGGGAGAAAAGAAAAAAGACGAGATTGAGAAAATGATCTACGGACCCGAATTCCTGGTGGAACGCCCTTTGCTTGAGGCCATTCGAAAATCCGATGACAAAGCCTCCGTCCTCCTCATTGATGAGATCGATCGGTCCGACGAAGAGTTTGAGGCATTTCTTCTGGAGGTGCTGTCCGATTTTCAAATCACCATTCCCGAAATCGGCACACTGAAAGCCAGAAAGAAACCCATGGTGGTGGTGACCTCAAACCGCACCCGGGATGTTCACGATGCTCTGAAGCGGCGCTGCCTGTATCACTGGATTGATTACCCCTCTTTCGAAAAAGAGTATGAGATCATCATGGCCCGTCTGCCGGGTATTGAATCACGGTTTGCCCGGCAGGTAACCCACTTCATGCAGAAGATCAGATCCTTTGATTTCCTGAAAAAACCCGGTGTTTCCGAGACCCTGGACTGGGCCAGGGCTCTGATGGCCATGGAAAAAAGATATCTGGATGTGGATGTGGTTCGCGAGACTCTGGGATGCTTTCTCAAGTACCAGGAAGATATCGGGCGTTTCAATCAGGAGATCTGGGCTGATGCCGACACCCGGGGAGAATACCTGGAAGACCGGCCGGGGGAAGAATGAAATTTCAGGCCATTTCAGCGGTGCACCCATGAGGAATGAAAATGAAGGCCTGGCAAGGAAAATGATCGCATTTGCGGTTTTTCTCAAGGACCGCGGTTTCAGGGTTTTTCAAAGCAGCATACATGATGCCCTGCGGGCCCTTGAGGTGGTCGGCCTTGAAGACAGGTCGGATTTTTTCTTCTGCCTCCGTTCCAACCTGGTCACGACCGACTTGGAGTGGGCTCAGTTTAAGACGCTTTTCGATGAATTCTGGGTGTGGCGGGAGGAGGTCCCAAAAGAGGAGACAGAGGTGCAACCACGGCCTGACCCGGATGGTCGAAACGAGGGGGAAGGAGAGGAATGCCTGCATGCGGCAAAAAGTGAACCGCCCGCAGATGACAAGTCCTCCGATGACAGGGAGTGGCTTGAAGGTGTGGCTTACACCCCTCTTGTGTCCTCGGTTGAAACAAAAGATCTGGGCCGTTTTAATCAGGCCGATGTTCAGGTGGCCAACCTGGCCCTCAAAAAGATGATGACGCCCTTTGAATTGGATAAGTCAAGACGTTTGAGGCGATCACGAAAATCAGGTGGGATGGACTTTCAACGCATTATGAGAAAAAGCATGAAAACCGGGGGAATCCCTTTTGAACTGTTTTTCAAGCGGAAAAAGATGCGGCTCAAGCGACTGGTGATCCTGGCCGATGTAAGCGGTTCCATGGATCGGTACGCGCAATTTGTCATGCCCTTTCTCCTGGGCCTTCGAGGTATTGGGTCAAGGGCGGAAGTGTTTGTGTTTTCAACTTCACTGACTTCCATCACCTTCAGCGTTCGCCACATGAGTTTTGAAAAAGTCATTTCCCATATTGCTCACGAAGTACCCGATTGGTCCGGGGGCACCCGCATCGGTTTTTCTCTCCACCAATTTAACGAAATCCATGGCCAACGGCTCCTCAGCCAAAGGACTGTTGTGGTGGTGTTGAGTGACGGATGGGATCTGGGGGCTAAAGCGATCCTGAGAAAAGAGATGGAACATTTAAGTCGCAAGTCTCATACGGTGATCTGGCTGAACCCCCTGGCGGGAGATCCGGATTATGAACCTCTCTGCCGGGGAATGAACACGGCACTGCCATACGTGGACCACTTCATGGCAGCGGACAGCCTTCAGAGCCTCAAAAGGGTCGGGCGCCTGCTTTCACGGGTGATGGTGCATTAAAAAAATAAGGGATATCCCATTGACATATCCCTGACGGCTTGATTTGATCTAAAACATTCGCAACAGATGTTCCGTCTCCTGAATTCCGTCGATTTGAATTATCCAAACAGATGAAACTTTTCTGGAGGTATTGTGATGGCTTTTGTCCAAACCAGACTTTTTAAAAGCAACCGAAGTCAGGCGGTTCGTCTTTCCAAGCAGATATGATCCCTTCAATGACAGCGTTGATTGCGTCCCTTACCAGTTCTAAAGCCTATTTTTTTCTTGACAGAAGCCAGTTTTTGTCTTTACTTCAATTATAGGTATTGCTTTGTAGGTATTTCCACCAATCATTCAACCTCTATTCAGGCGGTTACCCAATGAAAAAAGACCTCAAATTGTGTGTGCCCTGCTCCTAATAGGGCATAATTTCCCCTGTTGGGAGCTCAAGTCTTTTCTATAGAAAGCCAAACTCATCGTAAGATGGGGACGGAAAGCCACGGGTCTTGATATTCCCCGTCGAACCTCTTTTAAAGTATCTTGCTTCTGGAAGATAGCCGGTTGTCAAATCCCCCTTCCTGGTATTTTAAGACTTGCGGGGGCCGTTATTCTGATATTGTGTGCGGGAAGGAGATAAAATGATGAGAGATAAAGAAGAGAACAGGGTTAAGGAATCGGGATCCACTCGCAGAGATTTTTTAAGAAAAAGTGCTGTGGGGATTGCCGGTATAAGTGTTGCGGGTATATTAAGTGGTTATTCACCAAAAGGATCGGGTGTCAAGGAACATCCGGCATACAGAGTTAAAGATATATGGAGAATTGAGCCAGTTAATGAAGATCAATGCGTTAACTGTCAAAATTGTCAGTTGGCATGTTCCAGTTGCCATGAAGGGGATGGATTACCAGCTCTTGAATACTCCAGGATACGTGTGGAGAATACCGTCGGAGACTGGTATAGTGGCAAGAATGTGGATAGAGTTAGTAGGCATATTTGTAGACAATGTCCTGGGATACCTCCCTGCGCTGCCGTATGCCCGGAGAATACCTATTATAGAGATAAAGTAACAGGTGCAGTGTTAATCGATGATGAAAAATGTGTTCGATGCCAGACATGTATTGAAGCATGCCCGTATGATGCCATTTGGTATTCTGAAGAACTTGATAAGATCCTAAAATGCGATTTAGATCAAGGGAAAATGCATCCGGAACCTCCAGAATGTGTCCAAAATTGTTCTATGGGACTTTTAAAATATGTAAAAATAGCATGAAAAAATAGTACATGTTTTAACATAAAGGAGACGACCGATGGCGGAGATATATGGCTGGAATGGTTTAGTCCTCAGGGTTGATATGACAAAAGGGACTATTCGCAGGGAACGGCTTGACCCCGAAGTAGCGCGTAAGTTTATTGGTGGCAGGGGTTTGAATAGCAAGGTTTTATTTGATGAAATAGATTCAAAAATTGACCCTTTATCGCCTAACAATGTTCTGTGTTTTGCTGTCGGTCCCCTTACCTCTACATGGATACCTCAAACGAGCAGAATGATGGTTAGTACATTATCTCCATATACAGGCATTCTTGGTGACGGAAATGCTGGTGGGCGCTTCCCTGGATACCTTAAGCATGCCGGGTATGATCAGATTATTGTAACAGGAAGATCTGAGAGTCCTAAATATTTATGGATAGATAATGACGTGGTTAAACTTAAAGATGCGTCTCATCTTTGGGGTAAGAATGTTAACGAATCTGCTATGCTGCTGGAGAAAAAACATGGAAGGGATGTAGCTACAGCATGTATCGGTAAAGGAGGAGAAAATTTAGTAAGGTGGGCCACTGCCATATTTGATAGAATGAGTTCTGCCGCTAGGGGAGCTGGTGCGGTGATGGGTTCAAAGAACTTAAAGGCAATTGCGGTAAGGGGTACGAAACCAGTTAAAGTCCGTGACAAAGCTAAAATGTATGAGATAGGGCAAGCGGATAGGAAGTGGTTCTCAAAAGATAAATGGATTCATGATATAGTAGGGAAATTGGGGTCACCTTGTGTTATGAAGGATTCCCCGCATGGCGCACATCATTTCGATAAAGCTATCGGTATCGGAGATGCTCCGTTTGGTGCGGAGGATATTAAGGCAAGGCTCGAGGTGAGCAGAAAGGCTTGCTACAATTGTGTCATTCATTGTAAGGATTGGTATGAAGTTGTCAGTGGATTGCATACCGGCGTGAGGGGTGGCGGTCTGGAGGTTACAGTTGTGGGGCTTGGCTTGCAGACAGGCATACGAACCCCGGAAGGTTTTGCAGTTTGGAAAAAGCTACTTGATGAGAATGGTATCTGTGTACAGGCCGGAATAGATGCATTGGCTCTCGCCTACTTTTGTTATCAACATGGAATAATAACTAAAAAGGACACTGATGGATTGAAATTAGACTGGGCGGATCAAGAGGGAAAGTTTAAATTAACGGAAATGATTGCAAGAAGGGAAGGATTTGGTAATACACTTGCTGAAGGCTTCTATAATTTTGGCAAGCTGTACCCTGAGGCAATGAAATATGTTTACGGCCAAAAGGGAATGATGGGAGTTGGGCCGGTAGCAAGCCCTGACAACTTTTCGATGACATTTGTTTTAGGCTCGGCTACTTCAACCAGAGGCGGTGACAATCTGAGAACGGGGCCATCATTGCTTCATATACTTCCTTCCCACAAGAGATGGGCAGAGAAATTTGTTAAACAGGGGATAATTCCGGGTGTGTTTACTCCCATAGCTCCTATAGTCCAGTTAGGTCAGAGAGTCTCCGTATTAGCTGATTCAATATCTCGATGTAAGACAGGATTGTGGGATTATAGCATAGCGGTTCCGCTTATGGGTAAATATGGACATCCTTACCGTGGAACTGCAGAAGCTCTTTCAGCAGCCACCGGTTTGCAATATAGCAGTAATGACCTGATAGAAGCTGCTGATAGGATAACCAGTCTTGAGAGGGCCTTTAATGTCAGACAGGGCATTACTAGGAAGGATGATATCGTCCCATTAAAGCCGGAGATGAAAGGAACCGCGAAAGGCGATAAAATAACAGCTGCTCATGACAAGAATTTGGATGACTATTATACCCTCATGGGTTACGATGTCAAAACCGGTATACCTACGAGGAGTACGCTTGAGAGGCTAGGCTTAAAGTATGTAGCTGATGAATTAGGGGGCAAAACATATCCTGCATGGAATGGACCGCAGCTCTGGCCACTAGAGAAGTATCCTAAAGGATAGGGCGGCAACGCTCTCGTTGTGGATGCTCAGACTGTGATCATGGATGAGGTCAGAAAGCGCAACCACAAGGTTATTGAAGTGCCTTATGGGGAAGTCGTCACCTGGGGTGGTGCGTTTCGCTGTTCGCACCACCCGCTGCTTAGGGTCGGAGGAGGCCCTCCGGTTGGGAAGTAAATGATAATTGTCTGGAAGCGGGGTCTTTTGAGGTAACACTACCCCCGTTCATGGGTCTCGTCTTATCACCCCGGTAAGGCAACGGGGGCCGGAGCCGAACTCCATAGTCATGCCGTACTCCCCTGATATGACCTCTATCCCTTTTTTCTCCAGCTCGGCCGAGACTCTCTCGTAGCCCTTGGGCACGACCATGGTCTTATGGTCCAGACACAAGCCGTTGCCGGCAAAGTATTCCTCGGGCAGCAGTTCGATCTTATCCCACTTTTGAAGCTTCTCGGGCAATTCCGGGATGTGAGCCGGGCTGTAAACGATCAGCCCTTCACGGGGGAACATGCACAGGGCGTCTAAGTGGAAAACTTCCTGGGTCATATTGATCATGTGCACCTGGTAGTCAGGCGCCAGGTACTGCCGTAGCCACTCGATGCCGGCCGGACTGGAAGCCCGACCAGAGCAGCCCACATAAACATCCTCTCCGGCCACCAGCATATCACCGCCCTCCAGATAGATATCATCCGGTGTGTAATGTGGTGAGGCAGGAGGCAGGGACGCGTAATGGGCGTTACTATTTTTTAGAAGGGGCTCCAGCACAGGGCGAACACTATAGACCTGTTTCCTTCTGAAGCGATATCTGAAGTTATTGAGCAGTATGACCTTATTGCCAATGACCACGAAGAAATCCTGGGCGCCAAAGACCATGTTGCCCCTTTGGACATCGCTCAGAAAATTTCTCTCCTCGGGATACCGCATGGGTATGGTGCGGTGCACCTTCACGCCATATTGCTCCAGCAGTTTTACATGTGCTTCAATCTGGTTAGTCAAGTCCCGGGCCATATCGGGCCTGATATCTTTTGTCTTCTTGCCCGCATGTTTTTTCATGATCTCGACCTGCTCCGGGTCCATCCAACTCAATTCGGGCATGTAATCCGGAGCCATAGTCTCATCTTCCAGCCCAACCATGGTCGCGACAAGCTTATCCCACTCATTACGTACGTAAAACACATTCTCTGTCGGCATGTTGTCAAATCCTCCCCTTTTTAAAAACTTAAATCGTTCGAAAATGATCGTCACGTCGCTACTTCAATTTCTTGACCATCAAGGCACACGCTCCTTCGAGCTTTGAGAAAACGGAATTGCCCTCAAAATCAAAGGACCCAAAACCTATGGAGTCCTGCTGCATAAAACCACACTTTTGATGGCAACGTTGGGAAACGGGCCCCGTGCAATCGGCTGCAGCGTAGCAATATCCCTTCTCTCTCGCCACTGCGACTGTTTTTTGGATGCTCTTTTTTTCGAGGAGAATTGTCATGTTACCGTCCTCCCAGGCTGATTATGATGCAGAATGCATCCTGTCGATGACGATTATCGATGTACGATAAGACGTTGCTTTTTATGGGAAGGACTATAGAGAAATTCCCCTTGTAGGTCAAAGGAAAAGGATCCACAACACATGTGGTGTTGGCTGGATTAGAGTTCTGAGATTGTTCAGGAATATTGGCTGGGATAAGATGGGGACTTCAAGTGGTAAAAATTATTGGAAATTGATAACATTTACTAGTGCACCCACTTGATTTTCACCATGATTCAGGGGGCCATAAGCCGTCTCAATGTTGGTGGTTGGATTTTTGTCAAGCTGTGTCCACACGAGCACTGAACTATTTCCATCAAAAGTAGTTGAGAAAAGGCACTTTGTCTAACGGTATCGGTATCCCTGAGGGTCAGGAACAAACGATCTTCGAAAAAAAATATTCCACCAAGGAATCAGGGACGGGACTCGGGCTTTATACGGCAAGATTCATCCTGGATGAACTGGGTTGTGGGAGGATATATTGTATGAAATCCGATTTGCCGGGGTTCACAACAAAACTGGTGGTAGAACTGGACTTGGAAAAGGAATGATTTTTTTGCCACAGACACACACGGAGTGACACGGACACCATGTAAAAGAAAAATACGCTTTCAATTCAGAGCCTTTACACCGTGGAACAGGACTTGACAAGCAAAATCCCATGACCTAATATGGTCTGAATTCTAGTCGACTATAATGGAGGTCTATCTCATGGAAACGTTATCCCTTTCCGAGGTAAAAATCAAACTCAGCCAGCTTGTTGATAAAGTCAACACGACCGACGAGGAGATCATTATTACCAAAAACGGTCGTCCCGCCGCAGTCCTTGTGAGCCCCGATGAATTTGAGGGTTGGACTGAGACCCTACTTATTCGCTCTGATCCTGAATTTTTCGGCGAGATTCAGAAAGGCCTCAAGGATCTGAAGCGGAAAAAAGCCAAACTCTACACCCTTGAAGAACTCCTGGAAGATTAAGCAACATGTCCTTTTACAGGCTTAGAGTTCCTGATCAGATAGTTGGATTTGTTCGCGCCCTGCACCCTGACATAAAGAGAAAGATCAAGGGCTCTCTCAAGATCATCGCCGCCGAACCAAACGCTGGAAAGTTCTTGAAAGACGAATTAGAAGGGCTCAGGAGTTTCCATGTGGGCAAGTTCAGAATTGTTTATCGTATGGCCAAACCAAGAGAGATTCAGATTGTTGCTATTGGACCCCGAGACCGAATATATGAGGAGACCTATCGGTTGATTGGAAAGGAAGACAAAGTAAATATAGAGTCTCGAAAGGGAAACTAAAACCATACAAGACGGAAACAGCGCAGAATACGTTCCATTCTGGAAGACGATCTTCAGGCTTACCCAACATGATAGGCATGATTACGAAAAGAGGTTTTTATTGGATTCCTTGTGATCATTTCATCACTCTCTGTCCATGTCAACCTGTGTGAGTCTGTGGCCGTTAAGAAATGCCCATCACCTGAAAGCAATTCGTGAAGCCAACAGGGAATTGATGAAAATCGCCACGTTTTATAATTCAGAGAGCCTGTCTGAGCTGTTCATCAATGAAATCGGATTCAGTAAGATCCTTTTCAACTCAGACAACCCCTACAACAAACAGGGATATTTCGTCGCTGTCAGGAAATGAGAAATGATCAACCGCCCCGATGAAATGGAAAAGAAAAGGGCATTTCATGGGGCAGGCAGATCCGCACGGACTCACCTGGACCCACGCAGTTTTTCTAAAAAGAAATAACGGAGCATTAAAAACCGAATTGGATGTTTCCACTGACTTCTAAGAGAAAAAATGGAAAGGATAACATTCATGAGCCTTACGGAAAAACAAAAGGATGAGTTGAAGAAGGAACTGGTCTCATGTCTTAGTTCAGATGAGGAAGTGAGGAAAATAGTCATATTCGGGTCTTTTCTCAGTTCAAGCGATCCCCACGATTTGGATGTCGCTGTTTTTCAGGAGAGCAATGAGGCCTACCTGCCGCTTGCGCTGAAATATCGAAGGAAAACCAGGCCAATTGCCGGGAAAATACCTCTGGACATTTTCCCGGTCAGGTCAAATGCAAAAGATCACACGTTTCTGTTGGAGATAGACCGAGGAGAAGCTTTGTATGAAAGATGAAACCAGGACATGGCTGAAATATGCAAATGAAAATCTGAAATCTGCCCGGTTGTTGTTGGACAGCGGTCTATTCATTCGAGGATTGAAATTTTTATCTGACGCAGAGATTGGCGAAAAAGACAGTTTTCGTTCGGGCACTATTTAGTTCAAACATAGTGCGCCCCCTACCAAGAAAGGGCAGGAAGGAGATAGGAGAGAATGGATAAGTAGTTAATATTAAAAATGAAAATGGCGCGCCTGGGATGATTCGAACACCCGACCTGCGGATTAGAAGAACTAGTTTCTAGTGTTTACCGATTTTACCCTATCTATACCGAAATCACCTAATATATCCAAAATACAAGGGAAAAAACGCCATATCTCAAGAACCACACTTCCCGATTTTACCTTATTTCGCCTTTTCTTGACTTCTAAAAGTGCACCCTATGTGCACCCCCTTGATTTTCACCATGTTTCACCATGAATTATATAAATGTCTAATCATCAGTGATGGTATCTACAAAGGATAGTCGTCTCTACGATATCAATTTCCTCATCCGTGAGGTCGTACAGTTTGTAGACCAATCTGTCAATTTAGCGGTCGGTGTCAGAGGGTTTGACCTGCACTACACCCAACCGCATTTGCGACATCGTAGGAATTTAGGTTGCTGAAACCATGCTTATCCGGTTGACACATATGACCCCATCGCCCGTTGCCGGATGCTCACGTTTGGAGCAGTGCTAATGACACTGCGTGGTCTGTGCGTGGTCTTCTGCCTGTCAATCCGAATCAAAATCC